>VFQO010000054.1_pt1 | contig 154316 bp, 139 predicted proteins | sample 3512331 | NCBI WGS metagenome assembly VFQO01 (sample SAMN10412371, study PRJNA504923) | tailings metagenome | isolation source: Replicate 3 from Balatoc abandoned mine | place: Philippines: Itogon, Benguet | collected 2017-08-28 | reverse complement strand
AATAGGCCCATTCGAGGCTGTGGGGATAGGGCGTGTCGAAGCCGGTGACGCGTTCCACGGGTGCTTCGAGGTGGTAGAAGCAGCGTTCGGTGACAAGCGCGGAAAGCTCTGCGCCAAAGCCCGAGGTGCGGGTCGCTTCGTGGACGATCAGGCAGCGCCCGGTCTTGGCGACCGAAGCTTCGATCGCCTTGATGTCGAGCGGGACGAGAGTGCGCAGGTCGAGGATTTCGGCATCGACGCCCTTGGCCTTGCACACTGCCTCGGCGACATGGACCATCGTGCCATAGGCCAGCACCGTCAGCGCCTCGCCTTGCCTCACCACGCGGGCCTTGCCGAGCGGGATCTTGTAATAACCCTCGGGCACGATGCTGTCGGGGTGCTTCTTCCACGGCTCGACCGGCTTGTCGTAATAGCCCGAGAATGGCCCGTTATAGATGCGCTTGGGCTCGAAGAAGATCACCGGATCATTGTCTTCGATGGCGGAAATCAGCAGCCCCTTGGCATCGTGCGGCGTGCTGGGGATGACTGTCTTCAGGCCCGCCACATGCGTGAACAGAGCCTCTGGGCTTTGGCTATGGGTCTGACCGCCGAAGATGCCACCGCCGAAGGGCGAGCGCACGGTAAGCGGCGCAATATAGTCGCCTGCCGAACGATACCGCAGGCGCGCAGCCTCGGAAATCAGCTGGTCGAGGCCAGGGTAGATGTAATCGGCGAACTGGATTTCCGGCACGGGCCTGAGGCCATAGGCCCCCATCCCCACCGCCACGCCAATGATCCCGCATTCGGAAATCGGCGTATCGAACACGCGGGTCTTGCCATGCTTGGCCTGAAGCCCGGCGGTGGCGCGGAACACCCCGCCGAAATAGCCGACATCCTCGCCCATGATGATCACGTCGGGATCGCGCGCGAGCATGATGTCGAGCGCTTCGTTGATCGCCTCGATCATGTTGAGGCGGCGTTCTTCGAGCACCGGCTCGGTTACGGGTGCGGGCTGCTCGCTCATCCGAAGGGCCTTTCGGTGCCGAACTTGGCGATACGTTCGCGGATGGCCTGATCGGCCTGTTCTTCAAGGTGCCAGGGCAGCTCCTCGTAGACGTCCTCGAACATGGTGTGAAAGGGATGGTGGAGGCCGTGGCCAAGGATGCCGTTCTTTTCGGCCTCCTTGGTGGTGGCCTTGACCTCTTCGGCGCAGGCAAGGTCCATCGCCGCATGGCGCTCCTCGTCCCATTCGCCCAGCGCGATGAGGTGGTTCTTAAGCCGCGTGACAGGATCGCCCAGCGGCCACTCCTCACGCTCCTGCGCAGAGCGATAGCCGGAAGGATCGTCCGAGGTGGAATGCCCCTCGGCGCGGTAGGTGAAATACTCAATCAGCGTCGGGCCGTGGTTGCCGCGGGCGCGGTTGGCCGCCCATTCGGCAGCGGCATAGCAGGCCAGCGCGTCATTGCCGTCCACCCGCAAGGCAGCGATGCCATAGCCAAGCCCGCGCGCGGCAAAGGTCGTGCGCTCGGCTCCGGCAAACCCGCTGAAGCTGCTGATTGCCCACTGGTTGTTGACCACGTTGAGGATCACCGGCGCGTTATAAACGGCCGCAAAGGTGCAGGCCGAATGGAAGTCGCCCTCAGCCGTCGAACCCTCGCCCACCCAGCTTGCCGCGATCCGGCTGTCGCCGCGCACCGCGCTCGCCATCGCCCAGCCCACGGCTTGCGGGCACTGGGTGGCAAGGTTGCCGGAGATGCTGAAGAAGCTGTGCTCGCGGCTCGAATACATGATCGGCAGCTGGCGGCCCTTCAGCTTGTCGGCCCTGTTCGAGTAGATCTGGTTGATCATCTCGATCAGCGGATAGCCGCGCACCAGCAGGATGCCCTGCTGGCGGTAGGAGGGGAAGATCATGTCGTCGCTGGCGAGCGCCATGGCGGGCGCGATCGAGGTCGCCTCCTCGCCGGTGCATTTCATGTAAAAGCTGGTCTTGCCCTGCCGCTGCCCGCGGAACATGCGTTCGTCGAAAGCGCGCACCATCGCCATGTGGCCGAGCATGGCGCGCAGCGTATCGGGCGAAAGGCGCGGGTTCCACGGGCCGTGGGCAAGGTTATCGTCGCCCAGCACCCGCACGAGGCCATAGGCAAGGCCTGCCATCGCGCTCGGGTGGATACCTTCATCCGGGCGCGGCTGATCACCGGGCTGGCCGATGTCGATATGCGAGAAATCGGCCTTGTCGCCGGGGCGGTATTTCGGCTCGGGCACATGAAGTGCGAGCGCCGGGCGGTTGCCCTGTGCGGGTTTGCCTGAAACGGCCATTCTGCGCGCTCTCCCGTGCCGGCACACCGCCATGGGGCGGGTGCAATCATTGCTTGTATACGTATTTTTATTTCACCGCCGGGAAGCGGTCAAGCACGGCGCGCGCGGTTGGCCTAGACCGCAACAGGTGCGCTGATCGGGGGCAACGGGGCGTAATCATGCACCACGAAATCCTCGATTGCATAATCGAATATTGTTTCGGGTCGGCGCGTGATCTCAAGCCGGGGGTGGCCTTGCGGGGTCCGCGCCAGCTGTTCCTCGATCAGATGGGCATGGTTCAGGTAGAGATGCACATCGCCCCCCATCCACACCAACTCGCCCGGCTGCATCCCCACTTGCTGCGCGATCATCGCCGTCAGCAGCGCGGCCGACCAAAGGTTGAACGGCAGGCCCAGCGCGACATCGCAGCTGCGCTGGTAGAGCAGGCAGTTAAGTCGGGCCTCACCCCCCTCGCCCGTCACGTGGAACTGATATGTCTTGTGGCACGGCGGCAGAGCCATCCGGTCGAGCTCGGCGACGTTCCAGCCCTCGATGATATGGCGGCGGCTGCCGGGTGCGGTGCGCAGCGATTCGATCACCTGCGCGACCTGGTTGATGCCCTCGCCCTTTTCGTAAAGCCCGTCGGGACGGTAGCGATAGGTCGGCCAGTCGACCCATTGCTTGCCATAGACCGGCCCGAGATCGCCCCAGCGGTGGGCGAAAGCCTCGTCATCGGCGATTCGCTGGACGAAATCATCGAGAGCGATCGGATCACCGGTTTCGCGCACATATCTCGCGTGGGGCCACTCGTTCCAGATCTTCACGCCCTGAAGCACCAGCGGGCGAATGTTGGTCTCTCCGGTAAGGAACCACAGCAGCTCGCGCGTTGCGGTCTTCCAGTAGACGCGCTTGGTGGTCAGCAGCGGCATCGCCCCGCCCCCGAGGCCGAATCGCAGCATCGCCCCGCACACCGACCGCGTGCCCACACCCGTGCGGTCGATGCGTTCGCTGCCCGTCTCCCAGATCTGGCGCATCAGATCGAGATATTGCTGCTCCGGATGGAGGGGCTGTGGGGCGGCAGAGAGGGGAATCGCGGTGCTGGCCATGCGCGCGACTATAGGCCGCAATTGCCCGCTTGCCACCCCGCCCAACCGCCCCTATAGGGCGCGCCTTGCCTCGATCCGCGCGGGTATTTGACCCGGGTGGAACGACACGGTCGGGGAGTAGCTCAGCCTGGTAGAGCACTGTCTTCGGGAGGCAGGGGCCGGAGGTTCGAATCCTCTCTCCCCGACCAATTTCGGCACTTTTGGCCGCCAAACCTGCGCAATTCCGCCATTTTCCTTCACTTGAGGAAATTGGTTGGGAATCGTTCTGGGCAAATTGTGCCACAAAATGTGCCACAGATTGTGCCAGACTGTGCCCACCAAGGCCCTCCCGATCGGGGCTTGGCAACCATGGCAATCTATCCGCGCGGCAGCCTTTTTTGGTGGAAGGCACGCGTAAATTTCTCCGCAGCCGGAGCGCGTCCTACAATGCTTCGTATGTCTCTGCGCACCTCGAGCCCCTCGCAGGCTCGCAGGCGGGCGCAGGCACTCGAACTTGTAAGAAATGCGATGATGGAACAATTGCCGATTCTGCGCCGCCAGATAAGGCCGGATGATCTCCCTGCGCTCTTCAAGCGGGCCTTCGAGCGCGAGCTCGACCGCACCACTCTCGCGCAGATCAGCGACCCCTGCCGGATCGATGAACATCGCAACTTCAACCGGCACTACGCCCGCTACTTCTCGCTCCTTGCCGAGAAGCCCTATCTGCTAGCCGGTAGCTTGGAGAGCTTCGAAGACCTGCGCGCGATGGGCCTCAGCGAAACACGATGCCGCTTTCAGCCCACGGCTCACAAACGCACCCGGCATGCCGATCGGCGAGCCCGGTCGGCAGCGTGCATTAACCCTGATTCGCAGCAGATTTTCGGGTTCGGCGCACCATGCCTGCTGGATGCATCGATCCGAAAATGTGCACCCGGAAACGAAAAAAGCCCCGGTTTCCCGGGGCTTTTCAAAACTGTGCTAGCAGCAACTTAGCGGCTGCCGAAGCTTTCCCTGATCCATGCCCACATAGCGGCCTCCTAGCATTGGTTAACCCGATGCTTGGAGGTGTAACACTAAATTAACCCTAATCAAGCGTTAAGTGCAGCCCGCCCGCCTCCCATCATCGCCAGAAGTTCGGTCATGGCGATCGCCTGCGAGAACAGATAGCCCTGCGCCTGGTCGCAGCCCATGGCGCGCAGACTTGCCGCGACTTCGAGATCCTCGACCCCTTCGGCGACCACCACCTTGCCGAGCGAATGGGCGATTTCGATGGTCGCACGCACCACGGCGCGGCTTTCTTCCGAGCTCGCCATGTGCTGGACGAACCGCTTGTCGATCTTGAGCTCGGAGCTGGGCAGCTTCTCGATGTATTCCAGGTTCGACTGGCCAGTGCCGAAGTCGTCGATCGACAGGCCGATGCCCCGCGCCTTGAGCGCCGCGATCTGAGGGGCGATCCGGTGGTCTTCGAGCTTGGCGGTCTCGGTGAGTTCAAGGGTCAGGTTTTCAGGCGGGAAGTTGTAGCGGCCCAGCAGGGTCATGATGTCGAACAGCAGGTGCGTATCCGACAGGCTCTTGGCCGACATGTTGACCGCCAGTTTGAAACGCGGATCAAGCGCAATCGCCTGTTTGCCTTCAAGCAGGGCGGTTTCCATCACCACCAGGGTCAATTCGTTGATGCGGTCGCCCGCCTCGGCGGCGAGGACCAGATCCTGCGGGTTGACGAATTCCTCGCCATTGGGCTGCCAGCGAATCAGGGTTTCGGCCCCCACGATGCGGCCCGAGGCGAGATCGATCTTGGGCTGGTAGGCGACCCCGATATTGCGATCGCGAAGGCCCTTTTCGAGCACGCGGATCAGTTCCAGCCGGTGGTTGCGCGCTTCAAGATGGGCGGCGTCATTGATGATCACCCGCACCCCGCGCGCGGTCGCTTCTTCGGCCGCCTGCATCGCCTTCTTGATGCGCAGGGCCACAGGCAAATCGTAATTGGTATCCACGCCCAGGGCCGGCGCGCCGGACGTGGACTGCCATTCATGGCTGATCGCGGTCTTGAGCATCAGCGCGAGGCCATCGGCATGGCGTTCAAGTTCGATTGCATCGGTGCGGGGCGCAAGCCACACCAGCAAGTCACGCTCGAAGGCGACGTCGCCGACCTCGCCCGGACCTTTCACATAAGCGATCAGCGTGTTGACGAAATCGCCGATATCGCGCGAGGACCACTCCTCTGACATTTCAGCAAGATTTGCGATCTTGAGCGCATAAACGTCGCGTTCCGCGCTCGGCTTATCCGAGCTGATCGCGCTGGTCGTCATCGCGTCAACATCGCTGCTGTAATATTTGCGATTGATCCGGTGAAAACCGATTGCCGCCCCGCCCATCGCCAAAAGGGCCGACATGATTTCGATGTGGATGGTAAATTCGTCGAGAACGAAGAGAACTACAGTCAGGAACAACGCTACCGAAAGCATCGGTTTGGATCGACGCCGGACGGCTGCCTGCGTCAGCATTGCTGCCGCCGCTAGCACCAGCGCCGGATACCACATCAAATCAATCGGAGTGCCACGTTTGAGCGTATGGGCCCCAAGGATGTGAAACAACGCGCCCGGCAATTTACCATAAAGCGGATGGCGGAAAATGTCCGAATCGTCGATGAACGTCTTGCCGATGATGATCTTTTTGCCGGCAAGGTTCTGTGCCGGCACGCGGCCGCGCAGAACATCCACATAGCGGTAGCTGGGGATTGTTCTGGCGTCGAAGGCATAGTCTGGACGATAGCGAACGGCCGGTCCGTCGAAGTCAGCCAGAACGGACGAAATCGCAGGATAGATCACGCTGTTCTGCTCAACCTCGGTCGGGAAAACAACGGAAAGGCTGAACGGCCCCATTGCCCCCAGCATCGATGCAATGGGTGCGTGATCGGCAAACACCTTGAGTGGCGCGTAGGTTTCGCCGGCAGAAAAACCTGATTCTCCAGGCGGGAGAATTCCCAGCCAGACCTTACCCCTGTGCCGCTCCAGTGTGCGCGCAAATTCGGCATCCTCGGCCGGGTCGCTGGGGTCGGCATGGGCGCGGTCCCACACGATTTTCTCGACTCCGGAAGCAACGAGGCGATCCATCAGCCGGGCATCGTCGACCCTTGAAGGCAGCGGTTTGCCGAGCTCGTTAAGTGTCGCGTGATCAATCGACACCATCACGATGTCCTGCGGCGCAGGGCGCTCGCGCAGATACGCACGCCCCGCGCGGTATAGATCTTCCAGGGGCAGCGGCATCTCGATCGCACCAGAAACCGCCCCGAAAGCGATCGCGATCAGCGCCACCTTGATGCGCTTGCGACGCAGCAGATCGCCACCCGGACCGCGCGCCGTTTTGCCTTTGCCGACAGTCGCTTCCTCGTCGGATGACCCGAACGCATGCCGCATCCTGTCGGCCAGAGACTGAAACAAGGCAATGATCACGCGCGCCATCCCGCAGGGGAACCCAAGCTTCTCCCTAGGATGTAGTGGTTAATTCATTGCAAACACCTTGCCCCGCCCCCGCGGCAGAGCGGCCTCACAGCACCCGCGGTGCCAGCAGTCCGAGCGCGATCGTCAGCCCGCCAAGCCCGGCCGAAAGCTGCCAGCGCAGCCGCAGGAAATCGCCCGCCGCATAGCCCAGCGCGCGGTCGACCAGCGGCGAGCCGAGGATCAGCGCGCCCAGATACAGCAGCGCCGGGCCGGGCCATTCCCACCCGAAGCTCCACGGCAGGAACAGCGCCACCGCCAGCAGGCTCGGCATCACGGCAACCACATAGGCGCCCGTGGTGGCCTTTCCGCTCTGGAGCGCCTGCCCCCACCACACCCCGCCCAGAAAGCTGAAGATCGCCGCGGCATAGGCGAAGCCACCGGCGAGCGCGGCATAGCGCCATTCGTGCCCGGCAAGGATCATCGCAATGCAGATGATCTGGGGAATGAGCCCGGCATAGCCCAGCACACGGGCCGCGGGGGTAAGCGATGTTTGTCCGTCCATGCCACGGGAAAGCGCATCGCCCGCACAGGTTCCCGCAAGCTTGCGGGGCGCAGCGGTTTGCGCCACTTGGGAGGCATGGAATTGTTCGATCTTACCGGCCAGACGGCCATCATCACCGGCGGCAATGGCGGGCTTGGCCTGTCGATGGCGCGCGGCCTTGCCAAGGCGGGGGCGAACGTGGCGATCCTTGCCCGCAATGCGGACAAGAATGCCGCCGCTGTCGAGGAACTGCGCAGCCTCGGCACCGGAGACGTGGTGGCGCTGACCTGCGATGTCGCCGAGGATGCCGCGATCGAGGATGCGGTGGGCAAGGTGCTCGGTGCCTTCGGGCGGATCGATGCCTGCTTTGCCAATGCCGGGATATCGGGCGCTGGCACCGCGATCGCCGATATCACCGCCGAGGGCTGGGACAGGACGATGACCGTCAACACCCGCGGCGCGGCGCTGCTTTACAAGCATGTCACCCGCCACATGATTGCCCGCGCCGGGCAGGGCGATGCCGGCGGCAAGCTGATCGCGACCTCTTCAGGCCAGTCGATCATGGGGGTCAACCGCTCGTCCGATTATGCCGCATCCAAGGCCGCATTGAACGGCCTGACCCGCGCTGCCGCCTTCGAATTGGCGCGTTACCAGATCACCGCCAACGCGCTTCTTTTCGGCTTTTACGAAACCGACATCACCGCCAAGGCCGATCCGAAGTTCGCCGAGTGGATGAGCCGCCGCATCCCGCTGCGCCGTCCGGGCGATCATGCGGGGCTTGAAGGACTGGCGGTGTTCTTCGCCTCGCCCCACAGCGATTACATCACAGGGCAGTGCCTGCCGGTCGATGGAGGGCTGTGCATCTCCTGAGGGGGGAACGCCGAACCTGTCAGACCGTTAGCCTCGTGCCCTCTCCTCAATCGGAAACCCCTCTCCCGTGTCCGACGACAACAGCATTCCCGATTTCGACAAGCTTCCCGAAGACCGCAGCCGCCAGCGGGCTGTGCCGGCGGGGCGCATCGCGCGGCTGGGCACCTTCGGGCGGCTGGTCGGCGGCGTGGCCGGCGGCATGGTGGCTGAAGGCGCGCGGCGGCTGGCGAGCGGTGAGGGCATCAATGCCCGCGACCTCATCCTTACCCCCGGCAACGTCCAGCGCCTGACCGACCGCCTCAGCCACTTGCGCGGCGCGGCGATGAAGATGGGGCAGATGATCAGCCTGGATGCCGGCGATTTCCTGCCCGAGGAACTGTCGCGCATCCTCGCCACCTTGCGCGATCAGGCCAATTTCATGCCGACCCGGCAATTGGATCAGGTGCTCAAGGCCGAATGGGGGCCTGACTGGCGGAAGGCATTCCGCTGGTTCAACCCCCGCCCCATCGCCGCAGCCTCCATCGGTCAGGTGCACAAGGCCCTGACCCGCGATGGCGAGGAGCTGGCGATCAAGGTGCAGTATCCGGGCGTCGCCAAGTCGATCGATTCCGACGTCGATAATGTGATGACGCTGCTGAAAGTCGCCGGTTTCGCGCCCCCCGAACTGGAAATGGACAAGCTGATGGCGGCCGCCAAGCAGCAATTGCACGAGGAGGCCGATTATGAGCGTGAGGGCCGCCAGATGGCGCTTTACCGCGAGCAGCTGGCAGGGGTCCCCGGCTTCGTCGTGCCGCGCCTGCACGAAGGACTGACCCGCGGCTCGATCCTCGCCATGAGCTTCGAGGACGGCGTCAGCATTGAGGAGTTGGGCAACGAAAGCCCCGAACGCCGTGACGCGGTGTTTGAACGGCTGATCCGGCTGGTGACGCGCGAATTGTTCGATTTCGGCGTGATGCAGACCGATCCGAACTTCGCCAATTTCCGTTACCGGCGCGAAACGGGGGAAATCGTGCTGCTCGATTTCGGCGCCTGCCGTCCGGTCGATCCAGGCGTGGCGAACGGCTATCGCAAGATGCTGCTGGCGGGCCTTGAGGGCAATGCCGACGAGGTGCTCGCCGCCACGATCGAGGCGGGGTTCATGATGCCGATCGTCGCCGAAAAGCACCCCGAACGGGTGCGCCGGATGATCGATATCGTCATCAACGAAATGCGCGCCGATGCGCCCTTCGACTTCGGCGACCGCGCCTTCATCCCGCTGCTGCGCGAGGAAGGCTGGGCGATCGCGCAGGACAAGGACACCTGGGCCTTCCCGCCGATCGAAACCCTGTTCGTGCAGCGCAAGGTCAGCGGCACGGCGCTGCTGGGCGCACGGCTGAAAGCCAGGGTCAATATTCGTCGCATCACCGAAGAGGTGCTCTCCAGCACAGCGCCGATGGCCACAGGAGCGGCTTGACCGGGGCCAGACCCCGTCCAGACCCCACCTTGCCCCCCGCCAGCCCCGCCTTGCCTGCCGTCAGGGCTGCGTCAGGGATGTTTCACGTGAAACCAACAAGATAGCCTGTGGACACAGGACATCATTTGTAATAACCGGCCGCCATGCATGGGGGTTTCGAGCACAAGAGCAGCGTCTTATTCGTGTGCCTCGGCAACATCTGCCGGTCACCGATGGCTGAAGGGGCGTTCCGCGCAATGGCGCAGGAACGGGGGCTGTCCATCCTTGTCGATTCCGCCGGGACGGCTTCCTATCATGTCGGCGATCAGCCCGATCCGCGCGCGATCGAAGTGGCGCGGGCCAATGGCATCGATATCGCCGACCAGTCGGCCCGCCAGATCGAGCGGGACGATTTCTACCGCTTCCGCCACATCATCGCGCTCGATCGCGCCAATCTCGAAACCCTGCGCTCCCGAGCGCCGCGTGACGGGACAGCAAGCCTTGCCATGCTGCTCGATGCGGTCGAGGGGCGCCGGGGGGAGCCGGTGGCCGATCCCTATTATGGCGATGCCGTGGCCTTCGAAGCAGCCTGGCGGGTGATCAATATCGGGGTCAAGGCGTGGGCCGAACGCCTCGCCCGTGAAGCCGAGACGCTGCGTAACTGATCTAGCCGCCGCGCAGCAACTGCACGCCCCAGTCGCGCTCGAACAGGTAAAGCAGGATGCGTGCTGCCTCGCCGCGGGGTGAGGTCAGCCCGCCATCGCGCTCCATCAGCAACCGCGCATCGCCGTGGGCCACCGGGAGCAGGCGCTGGGTCTGTTCGAGATCGGCGATCCGGAACCCCGCCTCGCCCGATTGCCGCGTGCCGAGCAGTTCGCCCCCGCCGCGCAGTTCGAGGTCTTCCTCGGCGATCCGGAAGCCATCCTGCGTCTCGCGCATCAGGGCAAGGCGGCGCTTGCCCGTTTCGGACAGTTCATCGCCGCGCAGCAACACGCAGCGGCTTTTCAGCGACCCGCGCCCTACCCGCCCGCGCAACTGGTGCAATTGCGCAAGGCCGAAGCGTTCGGCCTGCTCGATCACCATGAGCGTGGCGGTGGGCACATCGACCCCGACTTCGATGACCGTGGTCGCGATCAGCAGCCGGGCATCGCCCGTCACGAAGCGCTCCATCGCCGCGTCCTTGATCTCAGGGCGCAGCTGGCCGTGGACCATCACCACCGCATCGCCGAATTGCTCCTTGAGCGCGGCATAGCGGGCTTCGGCTGCGGCGATATCGGCAAGGTCGGGAACGCCATCGACCTCGCGCACCATGGGGCAAACCCAATAGGCCTGTTGTCCGCTGGCCAGATGCCGCGCGACCCCGGCGACCATCTCATCCATGCGCGCCTGCGGGATAACGAGGGTTTCGATCGCTTGCCGGCCGGGCGGCAGTTCATCGAGGCGACTGACATCCATCTCGCCATATTGCGCCAGCGTCAGCGAACGCGGGATCGGGGTGGCGGTCATGGCCAGCGTGTGCGGCGCACGGCGGCCCTTTGCGGCAAGCGCAAGGCGCTGGGCGACCCCGAAGCGGTGCTGTTCGTCAATCACCACCAGTCCCAGATCGCGGTAGTTGACGGTCTCCTGAAAGATCGCGTGAGTGCCGACCAAAAGCTGGATCGACCCGTCGAGCAGCCCCATCAGAATCGATTCGCGCTCGCGCCCCTTGGCGCGGCCTGTCAGCAGCGCGATCGCGACGCCCGTGGGGCCAAGCATCTTGCGCAGGGTTTCGTAATGCTGGCGGGCAAGGATTTCGGTCGGCGCCAGCAGTGCTGCCTGCTTGCCCGCCTCGACCGCGATCAGCATCGCATTGAGCGCGACCACAGTCTTGCCCGCCCCGACATCGCCTTGCAGCAGGCGCAGCATCGGCGCTTCCTGGGCCATATCATCGGCGATTTCGGTAATGGAACGTTGCTGGGCGCCGGTCAGGCCGAAGGGCAGTTGCAGCTTTGTCCGAAGCACTCCGTCACCAACCAGCGCCTGCCCGCGCCGGCGCCGCCCGTCGGCCTTGACCAGCAGCAGCGCGAGGCTGTTCGCCAGCAATTCATCATAGGCCAATCGGTCCCGCGCCTTGGCGTCGGCGCTCTCGTGGCCGAGCCGCAAAGCATCGCGCCACGCGGGCCAACCGGAGCGCTCCAATTGGCCGGGCTCGATCCATTCGGGCAGGTCGGGGAGCCGCTTCAACGCCTGCGCGGCGAAATCGGCAATGCGCGGCTGAGTGAGACCTTCGGACAAGCGATAGACCGGCTCGGACAGGCGCGCCATGTGCGCCGCGCTTTCCGCCTCGATATGGTCGGGGTGGACGATCTGGAGCATATCTCCATAGCGGTCGAGCCGCCCAGCCACCCAGCGTTTCTCGCCGACCGGCATCAGCTTCTTGGCACTATAGGCGGCCCTGCCGAACCAGTTGAGCGAACAGACATTGCCGGCATCGTCCTGCGCCAGAACGCGGTATGGCCCACGGCTGCCAGTGCGCGGGGCGCGGTGTTCGATGGCGGTCAGCGCAACGATCACCTGCTCGCCTTCCGATGCCGAATCGAGGTCGGCCAATGCCCGCCGGCTGACGAAACGTTCCGGCAGATGGTAGGCGACGTCCTTGATCCGCCGCAGAGCGAGCTTTTCCAGCGGCTTCATCAGCTTGGGACCGACGCCTTCGAGCGTTTCGACTTCGGCAAAAAGTGGATTGAGAGCCTCGGGGCGCATGTTGCATTCGCTACCACTGCACCTGCGTCTTTGCGAGTTGAAGGCTCGCGAAGCTGTGGCTAGGTGCGTTGCCATGACCCAAGCGCCCTCTTTCGAACAACGTCTCGCTCGCGCCAAGTTCCGCGCCTGGCATCGCGGCACGCGCGAGGCCGATTACATGATCGGCGGCTTCTATGATCGCTATCACGCCGGTTGGGGCGAGGCGGAACTGGTGTGGTTCGAAGCCCTGCTTGATGAAGACGATGTCGATGTGATGGCCTGGGCATTGGGCACGCAGGCCCCGCCGGAGCATCTGGCAGGCGACCTGCTGGCGACCATGCAGAAGCTCGATTACGTCGATATTCCGCGCTGAGCGGGCCATGCCCTCGGCGTCGTTCGACAAGCAGGCGGCGCGCCGCTAAGGCCCGGAACCAATCGTACACCCCCGCGGTTTGCCGAGGGTGCCTCCGCATTATTCCGTGACCCCCCTCTCGTTTCGAGTTGGGGGTGCACCTGCGTTGCCCCATTGCCTTGTGAAGTGACCCGATGCCCGATTTGAACCGCATTCTGGCGGCCCGCGATCCCCTGACACTCACCTCGCTGCCGCGTGGCAGCCTGCCGCTGGTGCTGGCCGATCTCGCCCGCGCCGCCAAGCGCCGGGCGGTGTTCATCGCACCGGATGATGCGGCCATGCGCGCAGCGGCCGAGGCCGCGCGCTTCTTCGCGCCCGAGGTGGAAGTGGTGACCTTCCCCGCATGGGACTGCCTGCCTTATGACCGCGCCAGCCCTGCGCTGTCGATCAGCGCCGAACGGCTTGCCGCGCTCCACAAGCTTCAGCAGCCGGGCGCTGCTCAGCAATTGCTGGTGACGACAGTCAATGCCGTGCTCCAGCGGGTGCTCACCCCGTTTCGGGTGCGCGAGAGCGTGCGCGAATTCAAGGTCGGCACGCAGATCGGGCACGGGAGCCTCTCGGCGTTGCTCACGCGGCAAGGATACAGCCGCACCGACACCGTGATCGACCACGGCGAATTCGCGGTGCGCGGCTCGATTGTCGATATCTTCCCCTCCTCGCTGGAGAGCGGCCTCAGGCTCGACTTCTTCGGCGACGAGCTGGAGAGCCTGCGCCTGTTCGATCCCGCAACCCAGCGCACCGTGGAGCGGATCGACAGTCACCTGCTGCTGCCCGCCTCTGAAGCGCTGCTCGATGAAGAGAGCATCAAGCGCTTCCGCAGCCGTTACCGCGAACTGTTCGGCGCCAACGCGACCCAGGACCCGCTCTACGAGGCCGTTTCCGAAGGCCGCCGCCTTGCCGGGATGGAACATTGGCTGCCATTGTTCGAGACCAAGCTTGCCAGCCTGTTCGATCATCTGGGCAAGGATGATGTCGTGGTGATCGATCAGAGCGCGCTGGGTGCAGCCGAGGAACGGCTTGGCGACATCACCGACTATTTCGAACAGCGCGGGCGGATCGCGGGGGAAAAGAAGGGGTCCTATCGCCCCCTCAACCCCGACGCGCTTTATCTCTCGCAGGCGGAATTCGATGCGGCGCTGGCCGCCATGCCGGCCCACCGCGCGACCGGTTTCGCTTCGGACGAGAGCGCCGGTGTGATCGATTTCGGCTTCCGTTCCGCCCGCGATTTCGCGCCGGAACGCGGGCGTTCGGAAAATGTCTACGAGGCCGCCGCTGCGCACCTGAAGTCTTTGGCAAAGTCATCCCGCAAATCACTGGTAGCGGCCTATTCCACGGGCAGCGCCCGGCGCATTGCCGCCATCATCGAGGAAGCGGGAGCACCCACCGCGATCGCTGAAAGTTGGCAGCAGGCGCTGGGACTGGCCGCAAAGAACAAGACTGCCGTCGTCGTCCTCCCGCTCGAAACCGGCTTTGCCAGCGATGCCCTCGAAATCCTGACCGAGGCCGACATCCTTGGCGACCGGTTGGTGCGGCGCAAGAAGAAGCGCAAGGATTCCGATGCCTTCCTCGCCGAGCTTCAGGCGCTCTCGCAGGGCGATCTGGTCGTCCATGTCGAGCATGGGATCGGGCGCTATCTGGGGCTTGAAGCCATTCCGGTCGGCAAGAGCAAGCACGATTGCGTGGCGCTCGAATATGCGGGCGGGGACAAGCTGTTCATTCCGGTCGAGAATATCGACGTTCTCACCCGCTACGGCTCGTCCGAACAGGCGGTCGCGCTCGACCGGTTGGGCGGGGAGGCGTGGCAGCGCCGGCGCGCAAAGCTCAAGGAGCGGATCACAGCCATCGCGGGCGAGCTGATGCAAGTCGCCGCCGCCCGCGCCTTGCGGCAGGCCCCTGCCCTGCCCGCCGATCCCCAGACCCTCGGCCAGTTCACCGACCGCTTTCCATGGTCGGAAACCGAGGATCAGGAACGCGCTATCGCCGATGTGCTATCGGATCTCGAAAGCGGGCGGCCGATGGACCGTCTCGTCTGCGGCGATGTCGGCTTCGGCAAGACCGAGGTGGCGCTGCGCGCGGCCTTCGTTGCGGCGATGAACGGCCAGCAGGTCGCGGTCGTCGCGCCCACCACACTGCTCGCCCGCCAGCACTACCAGAATTTCGCCGAACGGTTTGCCGGGTTCCCGCTGAAGGTCGGGCGCCTCTCGCGCCTCGTCACGAGCAAGGAAGCCGCCGAGACCCGCGAGGGGCTGGAGAGCGGCGATATCGATCTGGTCGTGGGAACGCACGCGATCCTTTCGAAGACCACCAAGTTCCGGAACCTTGGCCTCGTGATCGTCGACGAGGAGCAGCGCTTTGGTGTCACCCACAAGGAAAAGCTGAAACAGCTGCGCGCCGACGTCCATGTGCTGACCCTCACCGCCACCCCGATCCCGCGCACGCTCCAGATGGCGATGTCGGGCCTGCGCGAACTGTCCACCATCCAGACGCCGCCCGTGGATCGTCTCGCCGTGCGGACCTATGTGATGGAGTGGGACGACATGGTGATGCGCGAGGCCTTGCTGCGCGAACATCACCGCGGCGGGCAGAGTTTCATCGTGGTGCCCCGCATCTCGGACATGGCCGATATCGAGGAATGGCTGCACAAGAACGTGCCCGAGGTGAAGACCGTCTCGGCCCATGGCCAGATGGCCCCCGGCGAGGTGGAGGAGCGCATGGGCGCCTTCTATGATCGCAAGTATGATGTGCTGCTCTCAACCACCATCGTCGAGAGCGGGCTCGACATCCCGAGCGCCAATACCATCATCATCCACCGCGCCGATCGTTTCGGCCTTGCCCAGCTTTACCAGCTGCGGGGCCGTGTGGGCCGGGCCAAGCTGCGCGCCTATGCCTATCTGACTCACGAAGCGGGCGTGGCGCTATCGGAAGTCGCGCAGAAGCGGCTCAAGGTGCTGGGCGATCTTGATTCGCTGGGTGCCGGCTTCCAGCTGGCCAGCCACGATCTCGACATTCGCGGCGCGGGCAACCTGCTGGGTGACGAGCAGTCGGGTCACATCCGCGAGGTCGGGTTCGAGCTTTACCAGGCGATGCTGGAGGAAGCGATCCTGGCCGCCAAGGCAGGCGAAATGGGTCTCGAACGACCGCGCGACAAGATCACGCCGCAGATCACGGTCGATGCGCCGATCATGATCCCCGAGGATTACGTGCCCGACCTTGCGGTGCGCATGGCGCTTTACCGCCGCCTCAATCAGGCCGAAGGGCAGCAGGAGATCGAGAGCATGGCGGCCGAAATGATCGACCGCTTTGGCGATCTGCCGCAGCCGACCAAGAACCTGATCCGCCTGATCGAGATCAAGCATCAGGCCATCGCCGCCAATATCGCGAAGATCGACGTCGGTGCGCGCGGAACGCTGGTCACTTTCCATCAGGACGATTTCCCCGATCCGGCAGGCCTGATCGCCTATGTGTCGCGCCTCAACGAAGGCGGCAAGGACACCGCCAAGCTGCGCCCGGACATGAAGCTGGTGATCAACCGTGCCTGGGGTGATCCGCTCAGCCGCCTGAACGGGCTTTTCCAGCTCACCAAGGGTCTCTCGGGGATTGTGAAGAAGGCAGCCAAGGCGAAAAAGGCGGCCTGACGCACAGCGGCGCGGTCAGCCTGTGGCCGTGCGCTTAAGATCAGGGAAGGCCTCGCCGGTGGTGGCGGTGTGAGGCAGGTCAAGCGCCTCTGCCGGGGCGGGCCTGCCGCACAGGAAGCCCTGAATGACGTCGCAGCCGCAATTGCGCAGGAAACTGGCCTGCTCCACCGTCTCGACGCCTTCGGCCACCACGCCAAGCGACAAGGCATGGGCAAGGCCCACCGTCGCCGAGACGATGGCGGCATCTTCCTGATCGAGCGTGATGTCGCTCACGAAGCTCTTGTCGATCTTGATCTTGTTGATCGGCAGCGCCTTGAGGTGGGTGAGCGAGGCGTAACCCGTGCCGAAATCATCAAGCGCAACACTGACCCCGGCGCTGCGCAGGGTCTGGAGCGCCTCGATGAGCCGCTCGGCACCGCGCCCGATCAGGACATTCTCGGTCACTTCGATTTCCAGACGCCGCGGCGGCACTTCGGCTCTTTGCAGGGCATCAAGCACGCGTTCGGCATAGCCCTTCCCCAGCAGTTCCATGCCCGAAGAGTTGATCGCAACCCGCCCGAATTCGAACCCCTGTGCCATCCAGCGGCGCATCTGTTCGAGCACCTTGCGCAGCATCTCGTCACCCAGCCGGGTGGCCAGATCGACATTTTCGAAGGCATATTCGATCGACTGCGGCGGCAGGATCCGGTCCCCCACCTCCAGCCGCATCAGCGCCTCGAACCCGACGACGCGGCCATGCCGGAGTGAATACTGCGGCTGGAAATGCGGCACGGCAAGCTTGCTTGAGACCACCAGCTTGGCAAGGTCCTGCTGTGCCATGCGGCGATCGACCGCATCCTGCATGTCGCTCGAATAGAAGCAGAAACCGCCCCGCCCGCTTTCCTTGACGCGGTACATCGCCATGTCGGCATTTCGCATCAGGGTGTCGAAGCGCGCAGAATTCGGCGGCGCGACGGCCACGCCGATGCTCGCCATGCAATCAAGCTGCCGTCCCTGATAGTCGAAGGGCTGGCGCAGCCGTTCGACTATCAGGCGGATATGCTCGGAAAGTTCTTCAAGCGATTGGCGCGCTGTCCCGAGAAACACGAACTCGTCCCCGCCCAGTCGGGCGATATGACCGTGCGGCCCCATGACTTCGAGCAAGCGATGAGCCGCCTCCCGGATCAGCGCATCACCCACCGCATGGCCGAGTGTGTCATTCACCAGCTTGAGATGGTCCAGATCGATCAGAGCCAGCATCACCTGCACCGAATCCGCTTCAGCCTCGGCCGCCGCAAAGACGCTCACCGCACGCTCGTGAAGTTCAGTCATGTTGATAAGGCCGGTCAGCCGGTCATGGCTGGCGTTCCAGCGCATACGCTGTTCGATGCGCAACCGATCGGTGATGTCCTGGTTCAATCCGGCAACCGCAACCACGGTCCCGTTGGCATCCCGTTCCGGATAGGTATGCGCCCAGATCACTCTGGTGCCCGAAGTTTCCGTGAAGATCGGATATTCGAAGGTCTGGCTCTTGCCGAGCGCCACGGTTTTCTGAAGCGTCGACTTGATGGTCCGGAAGTCCTTGGGATCGGTAACCCCGGCCAGCGCAGCGAAGGGAACCATGGCGCGCGCCCGCGGCAGTCCGGCAATGGCGCAGGTTTCCGCTGAGCAATCGATCACATCCGATCCGATTTCCCAGCGCCAACTGCCGATCCGGGCAAGCGTCTGAATCTCCTCCAGCGCGCTCGCATGCCGCGCCAACGCCTCGATGGTCACCTTGTGTTCGGTGATGTCCCGCTGAACGGAGACCCAATGCGTAACCTTGCCGGCCGCGTTGCGCAGCGGGTGAACGCTGACATCCACCCACAGGGGGCTACCGTCCTTGCGCGTGACCTGTAGCTCCTCACGAAACGGCTCGCCTTGGAAAAGACGTGTGCCGATGCGCTTGGCCGCCTCGCGCTCGACCGCACGGCCCGAAGCGATGCGGAGGCTCTGACCCAACAGGTCTTCCAGCGTAAAGCCGGTCATGTTGAGATAGACCGCGTTGGCAAAGACGACCGTTAAAGTCTGACTCGGATCGTCGCTGACCGCAGCAATGACGATCGCATCATCGGCGGCCTGAAGGATAGCTTGGGTTATCCTGGGATCGGTCGGATCGAACCTGTCAGGTCGCGGCGTTGGCATCGCAGATCATTACCCCAATACGGCAGGCACCTCGCGATCCCCGGATGGTAAGGGAATGGCTGCGATGGCGGGCATAATCGAGGTTTGGTAAGCACTTGCAGGTGAGCAGCGCCGTAATTCTGCCTATCCGTGCCCCATGCCACGCGCCGTGCGCGCAAGGGCGAGCACGCTCTCGCTCGGCATGGGCTGGGCGCGCAGGAAGCCCTGCCAGTAATCGCAGCCTTCCGCCGTGATCGCCGCACGCTGTATTTCATCCTCGATACCCTCGGCATAGACCGCAAGGCCGAGCGCCTTCGCCAGCGCGACAATCGCCCGCAGCACGGCAAGGGCGGTGGTATCAGCAGGCACGCCTTCAACCATCGCCTTGTCGAGCTTGAGCGCATCCAGCGGAAGTTCGCGCAGATAGCGGAAATTGCAGAACCCCGCGCCGAAATCATCAAGCGCGGTGCGGAAGCCGAGCCCCCGCAGCGCCTTGAGCGCCGATCCGGCCTGAGCGAGATTGCGCAGCAGCAGATCCTCGGTGATCTCCAGCATCAGGCGTTCCGGCGCGATCTCGGAACGGCCGATGAGCGCGGCAAAATCGGCGGCAAAGCGGGGATCACCCAGCTCCTCAGGGGTGATATTGAGCGACAGCGTGAGGCTTTGGGGCCAGGTTGCGGCATCCTCCAACGCGCGCGCGACAACATGGCGCGACAACGGCGCAACCAGCGCGGCACGTTCGGCGACAGCAAACAGATCGCGCGCACCGATCGCACCCAGCGTCGGGTGGCGCCAGCGTGCAAGGGCCTCCGCCCCCGTCAGGGCGCCGGTCACGCAGGAGAACTGCGGCTGGAACAATACCTCGATCTCGCGCCGGTCGAGCGCGCGGAGCAGGTCGGCCTCCAGCACACCCGGGCTCACACCGGGCAGCCGCCCGCGTGATGCGTGCCCACGCAAGGATGTTCGGCCCTGTTCCATCGCGATCCTCTTGCCCGGCTCTTCCCTTAGCCATTGAACCTGCGCCTGCCGCGCATCAATTGCAATCCGCCCGAAAGTGGCACATCAGGGCAACCGCCTGGAACAGCACCGGGGATAAACAGCACGGGTGCTTGGGAGGCGGAGGGAAAAGATGGCGAGCAACGGCACGACCTATCAGCGACTTGCGCTGCTGGCCTCGGAGACAGATCGCGCGCAGGAAGCGCGTGAAGCACTGCTGGCGCAAGGCGATTGGGTGCCACTGGCCGAGGCCGATGCCGCGGTCGTGCTTGGCGGTGATGGCTATATGCTGCAAGTGCTCCATGCGATGCTCGATGCAGAGCGCGTGATCCCGGCCTATGGCATGAACCTTGGCACGGTCGGTTTCCTGATGAACCGCTATGACAGGCGCGCCGCCCTGCCCGCGCGGGTGAACAAGGCGCGGCGCTGGACCATCTCACCCCTGAGGGTCGAAGCGGTGACGCAGGATGGCGACACCCATGTGCTCAATGCCATCAACGAGATCTCTCTGCTGCGCGAAACTCGCCAGACTGCCAAGATCGAGGTGACTGTGGGCGACCGGGTGCGAATCCGCGAACTGGTTTGCGATGGGGTGCTGGTGGCAACGCCTGCGGGATCGACAGCCTACAACCTGTCGGCTCAGGGACCGATCCTGCCGCTGGACAGCAAGATGCTTGCCCTCACCCCGATCAGCCCGTTCCGCCCGCGGCGCTGGCGGGGCGCGATCCTGCCTGACCGGATGCGAATCGTGCTGCGTGTGCTTGACCCTGCCAAGCGCCCGGTCGCCGCGGTCGCCGACCAGAAGGAATTGCGCGACATCGCCGAGGTGCGGCTCGAAATCGCCCGCGACAATGATCTGACCCTGCTGTTCGACCCCGGCCAGAGTCTGGAAGAACGGATCGTCGCCGAGCAGTTCGTCACGGCGTAACCAGCACAGCCGAAGGTTCAGTCTGGCGACACTTCGGGTGCACCTGCGACCGTTCCGCCGCAGGCCAAAGTGAGCAGAGGAGATTGCACGCAGCTGGGGTGCGCAAAACAAAAAACCCCCCTTGCAATCCTGAAGCGCCCCCCATATAGGCGCGCTTCCGCTCTTCCTTACACCGCTTGGAAGAGTTGCTCCCCGATAGCTCAGCGGTAGAGTAGGTGACTGTTAATCACTTGGCCGTAGGTTCGAATCCTACTCGGGGAGCCACATTTTCCAACCAATAGATCGCTTGGTGCAGTCATTAGTTGCACCCCATCAGGCTCAAGACCGGCGCGCTTCCCGGAAATTGACGCGATGGCTCAGCAGTCGACGTAAAAGCTGGCCCGAAGGGTTGCAGCGTTCACGACAACCTCCTTGTAGACGCTACCTTTTCCGATCAACCGGTCGAGCGACGTCGGATCTGCGCCATATTCAGCCATGGCGAGAACAAATTGGTCGGGGGTCGCCTTGAGTTGTTTCAAAACATACCCACGCGTTCCCCGCTTCAAGTTTACGGCGGGCCCTTGCGGCGAGGACTCGCCCTTCCAGAGATTGATCTGGATGTCCCGAAGCAAGGATAATTGTTTGTGCACCACCGAACTGGCGTCGGAGCCGATCGGAAATACTGCTGCCACGGGCTTCCAAGCCATACGTCTCCCCCTCAATCTGATAAGTGTAACACGATCAGAGTGGCTTGACCAAATCCATGGAAGGAATGCGCTTCACACCCCTGCCAGCAAGCGCACACCGACCACGCCGACCAGCAGTGCGGTCAGCCACCTGATCCACTTGGGCGGGAGCAGGCGTGCAGCCATCAGACTGCCGATCTGCCCGCCGATCACCACCGCGATCAGCAGCGGCAAGGACGCCCCCAGCGCCGCGCCGAACAGACCCGGGCCGTTCTTGAGCATCTGTCCGGCCAGCCCGAACAGCGAATTGACGAGAATGAACAAGCTCGCCGTCGCCGCGATCCCGCGCGCCTCGTGCCAGCGTGCAAGATGCAGCAGCGGGGCAAGGAAAATTCCGCCGCCGATCCCCACCAGCCCCGCAAAATAGCCCAGCGGCGCCGCGGCCAGCGGCATCAGGCGCGCCGCTCGCGGCGGCGATCCATCTGCATTCTCGCGCACCGGGACGAGCATGGTCAGGGCGGTCAGCACGAGACTGCCGCCGAGCAACGTCAGGAAGGTCGCCTCCTTGATCGGGGTCAGCCCCCCTGCAAAACTCGCCGGGGCGCCCAGTGCCACGATCACCAGCGCCTTCTTCCACGGCGTGACCCCGGCGCGCGCAAAGCGGATGCTTCCGCCTGTCACCACCACGATATTGCAGGCAAGGCTGACCAGCGGCAGCAGCCGGTAATCAAGCCCCGAGAGCGCCAGCAGCGCCGAATAGGTCGATCCGCCGCCGAAGCCGACGCTTGCATAAAGCAGCGCCGTGACGAGGAACGCGAGTGCGAGCAGCACCGGGACCGCGCCAATCACCGCTCAGCCCCCCTGGCACCTGCCCTCAGACGTTCTGGCTCACACCGACCGCGCCATGGCAGTGCTTGTACTTGTTGCCGCTGCCGCAGGGGCACGGCGCATTGCGGCTGATGTCGAGATTGGCGTAAGGGTTGTTCGGGTTCGCCCCGCCAGGTCCGATGGCCGCACGCGGGCTGCCCGCGAGCGAGCCGAACAGTTCGGGGCGCATTTCCGACCCGTCGCCGTCGCCCGAGTTTTCGATACCGGTGAGCGGATCGATGTGACCGGTAAGGAAATCGGGCAGTTCGGGCAGCGCTTCGGGCTGTGGCTGTTCGATGCGCAGTTCGGCGCGGAACAGGATCTTCGTCACCTCCTCGCGCAGCGTATCCAGCATCGTTTCGAACAGCACGAAGGCTTCCTGCTTGTATTCATTGATCGGCTGCTTCTGCGCCATGCCGCGCATCCAGATCACCTGACGCAGCGCATCAAGCGTGGAGAGGTGTTCCTTCCAGTGATGATCGAGCTGGCGCAGCAGCACATCCTTCTCGACGATGCGCCAGATCCCGGCGTCGGATTCGCCCATTTTCGCGTTCATCATCTGGTCGGTGAGGTCGCGCAGACGCTCTTCGAGCAATTCAGGCTCGACTTCCTCCTCGGCGATCCATTCATCGTAAGGCGGCACGAAACCGAAGATATCGTCGGTGCGCGCCTTTAGGCCGGCGATGTCCCACTGCTCGGGATAGGAGCCCGGCGGGCACGCGGCGCCGACCAGCGTATTGATCGTATCGTGGCGCATGTCGACGACGACATCATCCACCGCCTCCGAGTCCATGATCTCGGCCCGCTGCTCGTAAACGACCTTGCGCTGGTCGTTCATCACATCGTCGTATTGAACGACTTGCTTGCGCATGTCGTAGTTGCGCGCCTCGACCTTCTTCTGCGCGGTTTCGATCGCCTTGGACAGCCACTTGGAACCGATCGCCTCGCCATCCGCAAGGTTCGATTTCATCATCTTTGAGAACAGCGTGTCGGGGCCGAAGATGCGCAGCAGATCATCCTCAAGGCACAGATAGAAGCGCGACAGACCCGGGTCGCCCTGACGGCCCGAGCGGCCGCGCAGCTGGTTGTCGATGCGGCGGCTTTCGTGGCGTTCCGTGCCGAGCACGAACAGACCGCCCGCAGCCTTCACCCGCTCCTTTTCTTCGGCGACTTCGGCCTTGATGCGGGCGATGGCGGCATCGCGCTCCGGCCCTTCGGGCAGTTCGGCCAGTTCATCGCGGATGCGGTATTCGATATTGCCGCCCAGCTGAATGTCGGTCCCGCGCCCGGCCATGTTGGTGGCGATGGTCACCGCGCCATAACGGCCCGCCTGCGCCACGATGTGCGCTTCCTGTTCGTGGAAACGCGCATTGAGCACGCTGTGCCTGACGCCTTCCTTGTCGAGATACTCGCTGAGCAGTTCGGACTTCTCGATCGAGACCGTGCCGACCAGCACGGGCTGACCGATCAGCTGCTTTTCCTTGATCGCCTTGGCGATGGCGCCGAACTTGTCGGCGGTGTTCTTGTAGAATTCATCTTCCTCGTCGATGCGCGCGACAGGCAGGTTGGTCGGGATTTCAACCACGCCGACCTTGTAGATGTCCCAGAATTCCGCCGCTTCGGTCGCCGCGGTGCCGGTCATGCCGGACAGCTTGGGGTACATGCGGAAATAGTTCTGGAAGGTGATCGAGGCGAGCGTCTGGTTCTCGGGCTCGATGCGGACGCCTTCCTTGGCCTCGACCGCCTGATGAAGCCCGTTCGACCAGCGGCGCCCATCCATCATGCGGCCGGTGAATTCATCGATGATGATGACCTTGCCGTCCTTGACGATGTAGTCCGTATCGCGCTTGCGCGCGAAGTTGGCGACCAGCGCCTGATCGAGGTGGTGCACAACCTGCGTGTTCTGCGCATCATAGAGGTTTTCGGACGCAAGCAGGCCCTTTTCGATGAGCAGCTTTTCGACTTCCTCAAGCCCGTCTTCCGTCAGCTGGACACGCTTGGTCTTCTCGTCGATGTCGAGCCATTCGACCGGGATCTCGCGCGCCACCTGATCGAGCTGCACGTAGAGTTCGGACTTGTCCTCGGTCGGGCCGGAGATGATCAGCGGGGTGCGCGCCTCGTCGATCAGGATCGAGTCCACTTCATCGACGATGGCAAAGTTGAAGGGCCGCTGCGCCATGTCGGCGCGGCTGTGCTTCATGTTGTCGCGAAGATAATCGAAGCCGAATTCGTTGTTGGTGCCGTAAGTGATGTCGGCATTGTAGGCATCGCGCTTCATTTCCTCGGGCATGCCGGGCACGATCACGCCCACCGTAAGCCCGAGCCAGTTGTAGAGCTTGCCCATCTCCGCCGCGTCGCGCCGGGCGAGGTAATCGTTGACGGTCACAACGTGGACGCCCTTGCCTTCAAGCGCGTTCAGATAAACCGCCAGCGTCGCCATCAGGGTCTTGCCCTCGCCCGTGCGCATTTCGGCGATTTCGCCGCGGTGGAGCACAAGGCCCCCGATCAGCTGCACATCGAAGTGGCGCATCCCGAAAACGCGCACCGATGCCTCGCGCACTGTGGCGAAGGCTTCGGGAAGGATATCGTCAAGCTTTGCGCCGCCATCGATCAGCCCGCGCAGCTTGGCGGTCTGGCCCTGAAGCTCCTCATCGGAAAGTGCCTGAAGCTGCGGCTCAAGGGCATTGATCTGAGCGACGATCTTGCGCGCGGACTTGATGTAACGCTCATTCGCCGAACCGAACACGGACTTGATGATGGTGTTGAACATGGGAAAAACCTTCGCTGCGTGCAGCCGCCCGAACAACGCGGGCGTCAAACGGTGATCTGGAGGGCGCGCAGCCCCATGGGCCCGGCGCGCGGAAAACACGGGGTATCGCTAAAGCTGCGCCTATTCGTAAGCGCGTTCGATACCCATCAGCACCGGCAGACGCAGCGATTCAGGGGCAGCCGGCGGCGGGCAAGGTGGCTCTGCCGCACGGGTTGCGCTGATCGTGGCAGGCGCGGGCTGCATCGCCACGCTTTCGCCTGCGCCGAGTTCGTCCCCGCTTGCTGCCGCAATGCTGGAGGAACATGCCAGCGCCTCAGCCAATGACGCCTGCGCCGTGCCGCCAAGCGCGACAAGACTGGTCAGCAGGGCCAGCAGGGCAAGAAAACGCCGGGTCATCACCGCACCAGATAGGGAATCGCGCGCGCCTCGTCCACCTGATTTGCCGATTTACGCAAAGCCCTCCCCCGCCTAGAGCGCGAAAGGCCATGCAAATTGATCGCTCCCCACTCGCCCGCCCCTTCCCCGAGCTGCCCGCTATCGCTGGCGTAACGCTGCGCGTGGCGCGGGCGCGATACAAGATGTGGGACCGCTGCGACCTGACCTTCGCGCAGCTGGCCGAAGGAACCACGGTCGCGGGGGTCTTCACCAAAAGCGCCTGTGCGTCCTCCGAAGTGGAACTCGGGCGCGAAGCTGTCAGGCACGGCCGTGCCCGCGCATTGATTGTCAATGCCGGGAACTCCAACGCCTTCACAGGCTGGCGCGGGCGGGCCGCCGTGGAAGCGATCCGGGCGCAGGTTTCGTCTGCGCTGGGCTGCGGTCTGGACGAGGTGTTCGTATCCTCCACCGGCGTGATCGGCGTGCCGCTCCCCATCGACAAGGCCGAGGCCGGGATCGCCGCGGCCCTGGAGGCCAGCCCTTGCAGCTGGGAGGATGCTGCCAACGCCATCGGCACCACCGATACCTTCGCCAAGGGCGCCGGCGCATCGGCAATGGTTGGCAGCACACGGGTAGAACTGGCCGGGATCATCAAGGGCAGCGGCATGATTGCGCCCGACATGGCCACCATGCTCGGCTACATCTTCACCGATGCCGACGTCGCGCCTGCCTTCCTTCAAGAAGCGCTGAAGCGCGCCAATGCGGCGACATTCTCGTGCATCACGGTCGATGGCGATACCTCGACCAGCGATACGGTGATGGTGTTCGCCACAGGCAAGGCAGGCAATGTGCGGATCGAAAGCTGGGACAGCCCCGGCGCGGATGCCTTCGCCGCCGCACTGGCAGATGTGTGCCGCAACCTTGCGCAACTGGTGGTCCGTGACGGCGAAGGCGCCCGCAAGTTCGTGGCCATCCGCGTCTTGGGCGCAGCCAGCGATGACAGTGCCCGCCGCATCGGCCTTGCCATCGCCAATTCGCCGCTGGTGAAGACCGCCATTGCCGGGGAGGACGCCAACTGGGGCCGCGTGGTCATGGCCGTTGGCAAGGCGGGCGAACCGGCGGATCGCGACAAGCTGTCCATCGCTTTCGGCGGCATCTGGACCGCGCGCGACGGCCTGCCGGTCGAAGCATACGACGAAGCCCCCGTCGCAGCGCACCTGAAAGGCGAGGAAATCGATATCGCGGTCGATCTGGGCCTCGGGGACGGACGCGCTACTGTGTGGACCTGCGATCTCACCCACGGCTACATCGCGATCAACGCGGATTACCGTTCGTGACGGCGCTGGACGAGGAACTGCGCGACCTGATGCGTTTCGCCGCACAGCGATCGATGATGCCGCGCTTCCGCAATCTGGCCGCGGGGGACGTCGAAATGAAAGGCGAGGATGATCCCGTCACCATCGTCGACCGCGAAATCGAGGATTTTCTGACGGAAGCCCTTACGAGGCTCGCCCCCGGCGTCGCTGTGGTGGGCGAGGAAGCCGTCCATGCCGACAAGGGCGTGCTCGAACACCTCTCGGGCCAGTGCTGGATCATCGACCCTCTGGACGGGACCGCAAATTTTGCCGAGGGCAAGGCGCCATTCGGGATCATCATCGCGCTCGCCGATGCGGGTGGAGCTGTGGCCGGGTGGATCTATGATCCGGTCAAGGACCGCTTCTGCCATGCCCGGCGCGGCGAAGGGGCCTATGTGAACGGGGAGCGTATCGCGGCTCGCACCACCGGCCAGCAGCCACCGGTCACTGCGGTAAGCCGCATCTTCCTCACGCCCGAACAGTCGGCGATGGTCGATGCAAAGCTCGCTCCGCATTACACGCTGGTCGACATTCCGCGCTGTGCTGCCGAGCAGTATCCTCGCCTTGCGCTGGGCGAAAACGACATTTCGAGCTTCAAGCGCACCCTGGCCTGGGATCATGCGGCAGGTGTGTTGTGGCTGAACGAGGCAGGCGGAAAGGCAGCGCGGCTTGATGGCAGCGCCTACCGGGTGGATCAGCACGACGCGCCGGGTCTCGTCGGCGCATCGTCACCGGCAATCTGGGACGAATTTGCAGCCCGGGTGCTCGGCTAGGTCGGAAAATCAGCGCCAGCTCAGCGGGTTGGCCGTCCCGAGGCAATCCCGGGACGAGGCCATTTCGATCAAAGCTCGCTTTCGATCCACGCCTTGAGCTGGCTCTTGGGCGCCGCGCCCAGCTTGCGCGCTACCGCTTCGCCGTTCTTGAACAGCACCATCAGCGGGATCGACTGCACGCCCATCTGCGCGGCAATGTCGGTGTTTTCCATGATGTCGATCTTGGCAATCTTGACCTGACCTGCCAGTTCCTCGCTGATTTCCTCCAGCGCCGGGGCGATCATCTTGCAGGGGCCGCACCAATCGGCCCAGAAATCCACCAGAACGGGGATGTCGCTGCTCATGACATCGTCCTGAAAGCTCGCATCGGTCACATTGACGGTCGCCATTTTCGAATTCTCCTTTGTCCGGAGCATAGAAGCGCCGGTTGCTGCAATGCAATCTAGTGCGCGCGGTTCTTCACTCAATATCGGGAAGCGACAAGGATTGCTGCGGGGTCTGCAATGCGATCTTGTGCGGCGCGAGATCGTCGGCCGCGAGTTCGAACAGGACCGGGGCGTGGGTATAGAGCACGCCTGCACGCACATCGCGCCCCGGATAGATCGCCTCAAGCGCGGCCACATAGGCTGCCATCTGGCGCAGCGTCGCAAGCGGAATGTCACGGGCACTGAAGGGCGGGCGACGGGTGGTCTTGAAATCGACCACCATAATGCGCCGCTCTTCGATCAGAAGGCGGTCGGCCGTGCCCGCGACCACGACGCCATCGACCGTCGCGGCAAGCGGCACTTCGGCTAGTGCCGCGTCCGAAAAGATCGGTGCAAACGCCGGATGATCGAGCACAGCCAGCGCCGCAGTCAGCATCTCGTCCCGCAGCGGTTCTGCAAGGTCACCAGCCTGCCGCGCCAGCCACCGCCTTGCCGCGGTGTCACGATCGGCTGCGGGGACATCCGGCAGACGTTCCAGAAGCGCGTGAACCAGGCTGCCACGCCGGGCGGCATGGCGTGCGGCCTCCGGTGGGAGTGGCGGCTCTGCGCCCCGATCCTCACCCGCAGATGACGGCGCAAGCGGGCGCGGCGGGCGCGGTTCGGGGCCAATCGGGGTCGTCACCCAGTGGGGAAGAGACAGACTTGGCGCCTCTGCTGCGGCCGCACTGTCATCCGGCACCAGCGGCTCGGCACGTTCGCCCCATTCCTTGCGCCAATGCCAGACCAGATCGGTGATCTCGCCATCGTCGAACAAGGGCGCCAGCCGCGCATACCAGCTGTCTTCGTGCGGCACGCCCTTCTTGGCCTCGTTGCGATTGAGCGACCCGCCGATAAACAGTGCCTCCTCTGCGCGGGTCAGAGCGACATAGAGCAGCCGCCAATGCTCCTGAAGCATGGCCGCCTTGCGGGCTTCTTCGGCCTCGGCGATGCGACCCTGCTTTTCGTCCTTACCGAGCGGCGGAAGCGGAACCATCCGCTTGCGGTCGGGCTTCAATTCGAGCGGATCGTCTTCAAGCGAAAGATCACCGCCCTCCCCCGGCGCGCCAGTCGCATCGGCGAGGATCACGATCGGCGCCTGAAGCCCCTTGGACCCGTGCACTGTCATCACACGGACCTGTCCGCTGCCATTGTCGGAGTCTCGCTTGAGATCGCCCGTCCCGGCATCGAACCACGCAATGAACCCGGCAAGGCTCGGCCAGTGATCCGCCTCATAGGCGAAGGCTGCATTGACCAGCTCGTCGAGCGGGTCGTTGGCCTCAGCCCCCAACCGCTCAACCAGCCGCGCCCGGCCCTGCCAAGGCCCGGTGAGCAGCCAGGCGATTATGGCTTGCGGGGTCTGATAATCGGCGCGGCGCAGCAGATCGCGCAGACGCATGGCCGTTTCAGCCACGAAAGGCGGCGCGTCCGTGCGCTTGAGGTGATCCCACAGTCGCACCTTTTCAGGGCGTGGAACATGGGCGAGGATATCGTCCTGCGTCCATCCCACCAGCGGGGAGGCAAGCAGATTGGCAAGGCTGAGATCATCCTGCGGCTGCGCGGCAAAGCGCAAGGCGGCAAGCACATCCTTCACCGCAAGCGGCGCGCCCAGCCGCAACCGGTCGACCCCTGCCACTGGCACACCGCGGGCATAGAGCTTGGCGACAATCTGCGCGGCGAGTTCCTTGCGTTGGCGCACCAGCACCATGATATCGCCTGCGCCAGCGTGACGGTGCGTGCCTTTGGCGAGCACGAAGGGTTCAATGCCGCTCACCCAGCGGTGCACCTGCTCGGCAATCCTTTCGGCGAGCAGCGTGTCATGGCGCGGTAGCCAGTCACGTCCGGTCTCGGAGGTGTCCTCTTCGTCTTCGCCTTCGCTATCGGCCTTTTCCAGCATGACCGGCGGCCACAGGGTGACAAGGCCCGGACGCTGGGCGCCCTTGTGTTCGGGCGGCGCCTTGTCGAGCCCGAAGGCCGGGAAGCCGAGCAGTTCGATCATGCGATTGACGAAACCCAGCACGATATCGGCGGTGCGGAAGGAATTGCCAAGATCCAGCTCCTCCCAGCCCGGCGCACGGCGATTGACACGGCCCGCTTCAATCCCCTGCCGCGCGGCATCGATGCGCGCGAAGATGCGGTCTTTGGCGCGGGCGAAGTTTTCCGGGCTGGTGCCCTGAAAGCCGAAGATCGCCTGCTTGTAATCGCCCACGGTGAAGATCGTGCGCAGCTTGTCGCCGCGTGCGCCCTCGCCGCTGAAGAAATCGTCGATCAGCGCCTCGACGATGTCCCATTGGCTGCGGTTGGTGTCCTGCGCCTCGTCGATCAGGATGTGATCGAAATGGCGGTCGAGCTTGTAACGTATCCAATCGGCGGCGTCGGAGGTTTCGAGCAGACTGGCAGCCTTGCGAATCAGATCGGAGAAATCGAGCAGACCCTCGCAAGCCTTGCGTGCCTCCCAACGCACGGCAAACGCACGGCCGATTTCGAGCGCGCTGGTGACGATCTCGGCGCAGGCAACAAGCGCAAGGCGGGCTTCGTAGGCGCGCAAAGCTTCGGCGACATTGTCCTGATAATCGGTGAAGTGGGGATCGAACTTGGCCGCCCCTTCCATCTTGCGCGGTTCGCCATCGGCCTTGAGGATCGTCTTGCGGAAGCCCTCTGCCGCAGCAACACGATCGGGCAGATCAAGGTTCAGCCAATGGCGCACGAAAGCCGCCGCCTCCTGCCCGGTCTTGGCCTTCCAGCCATCAAGCGCGGGGAGCAGCGCCAGCAGCGCGTCATCGGGAAACAGATCAGGATCGAGGATCTCGTTCGCCCAGGTCTCGTCGGCGTCGGCGGGCATCCCGAGCATCTGGCGCACCCGTCCGCCCATCGGCGATTGCCAGCCCCCCTTGCCTTCCCACATCTCGTGAGCATCGGCGGCGCGCATCAGCCAGCCATGCAAGGCGCCCGGATCCTTGCGGGTGATGAAGGTTTCGATCCCGTCCAGCACGCGCACATCGTGGGTGCGGGTCGCTTCCTCAACGAGATCGCTCAGCACATCGCGTGCCAGCAGTTCGCGGCTGCGATCGTCCATCACCCGCATGCCGGGGGCAAGCCCCGCTTCCTCGGGGAAATTGCCGATCAGGAACTGGGCGAAGGCGTGGATGGTATCGATCCGCAGACCGCCGCCCGGACAATCCAGAACACTCGCGAACAGGCTGCGGGCGCGTTCCTGCGTGGCCGGATCAATATCTGCACCAAGATAGCGCAGTTCCTTGCCAAGGGTCCCCGCATCGATCCGCACCCAGCGTGCCAGCACCGCATTGATGCGGTTCGCCATCTCGGCCGCGCCCGCCTTGGTGAAGGTCAGACACAGGATCTGCGAGGGGCTGACATCCTCGCGCAGCAGCAACCGCAGCACGCGCGCAGATAGCACCTGCGTCTTGCCCGTCCCCGCAGAGGCGGAGAGCCACACGTTAAGTTCAGGGTCGGCCGCAAGAAGCTGATTGTCCTGCAAGGGGAAGACAAGGCCGCCGCCGCCGCTCATTCGCCGCTCTCTTTGTCGGTGAGGCGCACCAGCCACTCCTCAAGGCGCATCAGCTGATCATACTCATTGTAACCCGTGTAATCGGGATTTTCCCGCGCAAGGAAAGGCTTGCGGCCCTTGATGAACAGCGCGATCGCTTGCCCCAGCTTTTCGGCGTGGAAGGGGAGATACTCGTCCGGCAAAAGGCCCGTGCGCGCCTTTTCCTCCTTCATCGGCGTTTCGCGGTAACCGAAGCCGCCCTGCTTCTTGGACTTGCCCAGCGACCAGTATTCAAAGCGGGACGCGCTGCCCGTCACAACCTGCCCGGTTCTCGCGTTGGCAAAACGTCCCTGCCCTGCGATCAGTCCGAGCAGACCCAGTTGCAGGGCATAGCCGGCCATGACCTGCTTCTTCTTGGGCGGAGCGCCGGTCTTGTAATCGACGATTGCAAGGCTTCCGTCGGGCAGGCGGTCGATCCGGTCCGCACGGCCCTTGATGGTGACGCCCTCGAGGGTCATTTCGCCATCGATCTCACTCGCCAGCACCACCCGGCCCGCCGCAGCGCCTTCACCAATCCATTCCTCGAACCGCTCTAGAGCGGCAATCAGGCGGGGCTGCCACAGCGCACGGAACAGCGGGTGGACGCGTTCACGTTCGAAATGGGCGGCGGCATAAGGTGCAAGCGCCAGCCCCGGATCGCTCGCCTTCGCCTTGTGCCAGCCATCGAGAATGGCGTGCACCAGCGTGCCGCGCAGCGCGGGATCGCTGAACGGATCGGCGCCGAGCGGATCGAACTGGCGCAGATCGAGGATCGCCTGCGCGTAGAACTGGTAGGGATCGCCGAGCAGCCGGTCGAGCGCGGTGACCTTGATCGGCACGTCTCGCAGCGTCGGGGACGGATCGGGCGCAGGACGTGGATAGGGGGTTGCAGGCGGGCGCTGGCGATCGAGAAGCGGGAGGATCGCGGGGATGGTGCGTTCGCGATGCTCGCGGTCCAGATCATCGCCCAGCAAGGCTTCGACCCGCAGCAGGAAGCGCGAAGGCAAGGTTGGCCCTTCGGCATCGCGCAAGGCGCGCGACAGAACCACCTGCGGCGCGCCCATGCTGCCGGCAAGGTCATGTGCGGCAAGCCCGATGCGGAACTCTGCCCCCGGCACTCCCAGCGCGCGCAGGATCGGCGGCGCAAGCAGGGCGTCGGCTCCGGGGCGCTGCGGCCAGCTGCCTTCGTTAAGGCCGGCGCAAATGACCAGATCGGCGCGGGCCATGCGCGCTTCGAGCAACCCGTAGATGGCGATACGCGGGTGCCCGCCATAGCCGGGGCGAACAGCGATCGCCTCCATCGCGTCGCGCAGGACGCCGGCAAGGTCCGCTGTCTCGATGGTCGTGCCCATCAGCTCGGCCGTACCGCGCAGGTCCTCGATCAACTGGCCCAGCGCGCGCCCATCCTCGCGCTCCCAGATAGCGGATTGAGCGAAGGCTTCGCCCGCCGTGCCAAGGCGGGCCAGTGCATCGGCCAGCGCGATCTCTTGCGGCCACTCGGCAAGCGGCATGATCAGCGCCTCGGCCTCGTCCCACCAAGGCTCGACCCCGGCTTTCGTGGCGGCTTTGCGGAGCGGCGCCAGGCCCGGTGCAGGCGAAGGCCCTCGCAGCTGGCGGTCAAAGGCGCGCAGGCCCTTGAGCCAATCGGCGCGCACCAACGGGTCCCATCCGCGCACCAGCGGATGGGCGAAAGCGGCGACCAGATTGGCCGGATCGGGACCGCTCGCGGCAATTTCCGCCAGCAGGCCGAACAGCCGTCCGGCCGGAGTCAGCGCCAGCGGACGACCCGCAGAATCGTCGGCCATGATATTCCAGCGTTCCAGATGCTGCGTCACCCGCCGCGCAAGGCCGCGGTCTGCGGTAACCACCGCGATACGCGTCTCGGGCTGTTCGAGCGCCTGGCGCACCAGCAAGGCGATGGCTTGCGCTTCTTCTTCGATGCTGGCGGTGCTCAGCAAGCGGACCCCGTCAAGACGGCGCCTGCTGGTCTCCAGCCCTTGCCATGCCCGGCTCGCCTGCGGAGGCAGGAACAGCGAAGAGATAGCGCGGCTGCGGGCAGGATCGGCCGCCCCCATGCCGCGACGGTGCCATTGCTGAACCTCGGCGCGGTTCACACCCATGCGGTTCAGCAGCAGTTTGAGATGATATTGCGGGTGCGTCACCGCGTCGTCTGCGCCGAAGGTCGGACCACCCGGTTCGCTCGAAGCGCCCGCAAGGCCCAATTCCTCCCAAGCGGCATCGTCCATGGCCAGGTCGAGATCGGGGAGCACAACTGCACCCTCGGGCAGTTCGGCCACGACCCGCAGCAACCGCGCAAGCGCCGGCGAGGCGCTGGTAACGCCGGCCGCAATGACAGAGTGCGGCGGCGGGTTGTCCCGCCAGCGGCCCGCGGCATGATCGAACAACAGGTTGCGGCGCGTGGCGGCATCGACTTCGCCGCGCTCCAGCAATTCCGCCTGCCACCGCGTATCGACCCGCGCAAACAGCCTGATCGACCGCTTCCAGTGCTCCGCCAGATTGCCAAGCTGATCGAGCACCGCATCCGCGAGTAGATCGGTCACGGTCTTTTCTCCGACCAGCAGCCGGTCGATCGTGCGCGCCATTTCCCGCGCGAGATTGAGCCTTGCGCGGCCGGGCAAGGGCGGCATGCCCTCACCCGCACGCTCCTCGGCAATCAGCCGGTCGAGCGTGAGCCAACGCCGCATCGCATCGCAGGCGGGCGGAATATCCGACGCGCCGAGCGGATCGAGTGCTGCACCCAGCTTCTCGTCGAGATCGAGATCGCCCACCGCGATCATGCGCGGCATCAGGAGCCCGCCCTCGCCGCTTGCCCCGGCATGACGGATGAAAGCTTCGGAAAGCGTGCGCGCAGCGCGGCTCGAAGGCACCAGCAGGGTCAGCCGCGCAAGGCCGATGCCCTCCTCGCGGTAACGCGGCACGATCCCCGCCACAAGCGCGTCGGCAAAGCCGCGGTGCGCGGCGATCGAATAGACCTTAGGACCGGGCTTGCGAGGCTCAGCCACCCGTCAGCGCCTCCTCGGTGGGACGGATCATTTGCGGGGTGCCGACCTCAAACCACAGCCCGGTGAAGCTGATGCCATAAAGCCGCCCCTCCTCCATTGCCCGGTTCCAGAGGATGTTGGTCGAGAACGGCCCGTCGGGCGCGTCGCGCAGCAGGCGGTGGCTGACAAGCTGGATGCCGGTGTAGATAAATGGTGCGATCCGCCCGTCACGGCGGCGCGAGAGGTGGCCCAGCGGGTCCATATGGAAATCCCCCGGGCCGGCAAAATTCATCGCCCGGGCATGGGGCACGACCAGCAACAGCGCATCCATCGCCTCAGGGTCCCAGCGGCGCGAGAGATCGTGAAACGCGCTCTTGGGTCCATCGAGCCAGATGTTGTCGGCGTTGAGCGCAAAGAAGGGATCAGGCAGCTGCCCCAGCGCCTTGACCATCCCTCCCCCGGTTTCGAGCAGAAGGGCGCGCTCGTCCGACACGGTAACCTGCGGGTTTTTGCGGGCTGTCACATGGGCTTCAAGCGCGTCGGCGAGATAGTGGACGTTGACCACCGCTCTGGCGATCCCCGCATCGGCAAGGCGATCGAGGGCGTGGTCGATCAGCGCCTTGCCCGCAACACGCACCAGCGGCTTGGGCTGGCTGGCAGTGAGCGGCCGCATCCGCTTGCCGAGCCCGGCGGCCAGAATCATCGCGGTATCGGAAGCGAGCGTCGTCACGCTGCGAAGGCTCCGCTGGCTGCGCGCAGATCGTCCGGGATATTGGCATCGAACCACGCCGCAACTGGCCCCAGCGCCGGGTGCGCCAGATCGCGTTCGAGCGCCGCCCAGACCCGCGGGATCATGGCAAGATAGCGAGGCTTGCCATCGCGGGCATTGAGCCGGGTGAAAATGCCCACGATCTTGGCATTGCGCTGCGCCCCCAGCGTCGCATAGTCGGCGAGGAAATCATCGTCCGCGCCTCCGACGGCCTGCGCATAATGCAGCAGCATCGCGGTCTCCAGATGCACATCGACATCGCGCCGGGCATCCTGAAGCAACGAGACAAGGTCGTAGGCCGGGTGCCCCACCAGCGCATCCTGAAAATCGATCAGCCCCTGCGGCGCGCCCGGCTGGCCGCCCAGCAGCATGATGTTTTCGGCGTGATAATCGCGCAACACCGTCACACCGGGGGACTGACGCGACAGCACGGGGCCGAGCACCTGTTCCCACACCGCTGCATAGCCATCGGCATCGACGTCAAGGCCCTGCGCCGGGCACCACCATTCGGTCAGCAGCGCGGCTTCACGCTGGTAGACCGCCATATCATAGGGATCAAAAGGGCCCGGCGGCAGGCGGTGAAGCGCAGCCAGCGCATCGACCGCGGCTTCGTAAGCGGCGCGCTCTTCGCCCGGGTTGGCATCGAGCCAGTCGCGCATCCGGTCATTGCCGAAATCCTCGGTCAGCACCCAGCCTGCGTCCGGTTCGGAAGCGAGGATCGCAGGGGCCCGCATACCGCCCGCATTCAGCCAGCGTGCGACATGGAGAAACGGGGCCGGGTCCTCGTGCGGCGGGGGCGCATGCATCAGCATCGCAGTCCCGCCTGCCCCATTCTCGCGCGAGAGGCGGAAGTAGCGCCGGAACGAGGCATCGCCGGGCAGCGGATCAACCTCGGCATCGCCCCAACCAGCGCGGGTGACGAATTCGGCAAGTCCTTGGGGAAGATTGTTCATGGCATCCGCCCTACCCAATCAGCCCCGCCACGGGCAATCGCAATCCGCCCGCCTTCCCCGCTTTCTCCAAGAGGTTCAAGCGCAATCGCCAGACACGCCGGCTCATGGGCAAAACCGCCCGCATTCCCAGGCCACTCGGCAAGCAGCACTGCCCCCTCGCGGTAATCATCAAGGCCGATTTCGGTCAGTTCGGCAGGGTCCTCAAGCCGGTAGAAATCGGCGTGAACCACAGCAAGACGCAGCGGCGGGGCGGCATAGGTCTCGATGATGGTGAAGGTCGGCGAAGGCACCTCGCCCTCATGTCCCAGCGCAGCAAGGATCGCGCGGGCGAGCGTGGTCTTGCCGGCGCCAAGCCCCCCTTCAAGCGCGACCACATCGCCTGCGCGCAGCCGCGCGGCGATGCGCGCGCCGAAGGCCACCATGGCCGCCAGATCAGGAAGCTCCTCGCGCAATTCAGTCACGGCAGGCGGATCGTCGCAGTGGTGCCTGTGCCCTTGCGGCTGACGATTTCGAGCGTCCCGTCATGCGCGGCAATCAACTGCCGGGCGAGCGGGATGCCGAGCCCGGTCCGGCGCTCGGGCGCGCCCTGCCCGCCGCGCCGCACGCCGCCGCTGGCCCGGGCAAGCTCCTGTGCGCTCATCCCGCGACCATTGTCGGCGATGCTGATCGCAATGCCGTGATCGGCGCCTTCGGGCGCTTTCTTGATCTCGATTACGATCCGTCCGCCCTCGGGCGTTCCGGCGATGGCATTGTCGAGCAGATTGCCGATCGCGCGGCCCATCTGGCGCGGATCAGCCTCGATGATGCGCCCGCGCCGCCCCTTGAGATCGAGACTGAGGCCCGCCGCAATGATCGCCTGCTCGCGCTCGCGCACCAGGGTGGTGAGGAAATCCAGCACATCAAGCCGTTCCTTGCGGATCGGCAAGAGCCCGGCCTCCGACTGCGACAGATCAAGCACGTTTTCGACCTGTTCAGTCAGCCGCTCGACCGCAGCAAGGATCGCATCGACATATTCGCCAGCGGCGTCAGGATCGGCCACGGCGCCGCTTTTGAGCAGTTCGGCATAGCCGCCTATAGTGGTCAGCGGCGTGCGGAATTCGTAGCTCATGTTGGCGAGGAACTTCGCCTTGACGGCATCAGCCTCTTCCAATGCCTCGGCCCGTTCGCGCAGGGCTTGCTCGGCCTTTTGCGAAGCGGTGATGTCCAGCACCGTCAGCAAGCCGTTGCCATCGGGCAGCGGGATTCCCGCAAAGCGCAGGGTGCGTCCGTCGGCCAGTTCCACGCGGCCTTCCTTTTCCCGCCGGTCGAGCGTTGCCGAGCGCACGGCCGCGCCGATCAGGCTGGCCTCGTCGGGGTTGACGAGGTTGCGGCCGATGGCGCTGAGCAGCTCATCGGCACTGGGGTGGCGATCAAGCAGATCGGTCGTCAGGCCCCATGTGCCAGCGAAACTGCGGTTCCACAGCTGCACCGAACCATCGGGGGCAAAGATCGCCAGCGCTTCAAACAGACTGTCGAGCGTAGCCGTCCGGGTGCGCAGCAGCGTATCGCGCACGGCTGAGAGGGCGAGGCTTTCGGTACGGTCTTCGGCGATCAGCACCAGCCCGCCATCGGGCATCGGCTGAGCGACGACGCGCAGATGGGTGCCGCCCGGCAACGGCCAGGCTTCTTCAAGGGCGGCTTGCATCCCGAACCATGCCGTGCGCTCACGTCGCCATTCGGGAAAGTCGCGCACTTCAGGCGTGCGGCCACGCTCGCGCGCTTCGGCAAGGAAGCGCTCAAAGGGCGTATGCGCCTCGATCGCCTCTTCGGTCAGACCGAACAGGCGGCGGAACGGGCGGTTGGCGAAGGTCAGGCGCTCATCGGCATCGAACAGGGCGACACCGACCGACAGCTGATCGAGCAATGCGCGCTGGGCATCGCGGAAGGCGCGGAATTCGCGGGCAACCTGCTGCTGCTCCTCGATGTCGATGGCATAGCCGGCGACACCTTCCTGCCCCAATGGCAGGTCCGACACACGCAAGGTCCGCCGCGCGCCGTGGATCGTCGCAGTGACGATCCTTTCGGACTTGTCCTGGGATTGCAGGCTGGCCCGCGCAATATCGGCCGGCGAGCTTCCATCCTCGATCTCAAGCAGCTCGATCTGCCCCTGCACCACCTCGGCCGCGCTGATCGCACCGACGGCATCGACATAGGCCTGATTGACAAGCTGGAGGGTCAGGTCGGCGCCGCGGAACCACATCGGCATGGGCGCGGCCTCAATCAGGCCGACAAGCGCGGCGAAATCTCCGGTGGCACGGGCAGCCGCCGCCCGCAGCCGGGCCATTTCAGCGTGGCTTTCGGTGAAGTCGAACACCCACACCAGCGCCGCTCCGCCGGGCGAAACCTGCGGGTCGGCCAGTGTGCCATACAATGCGAGGCTGCGTTGCGATCCCGGCAGATTGATCGCCATGCGAAAGGGGGCGGCGCTTTTCTGGGTGGCCTGGATCTTGCTCCACAATTGATCGAGTTGTCCCTGCGCAAGCCCGCCGGCCTTGGGATTGCCTGGGGGCGCGGCGAGTTCGGACAGGTATTTGGGCATGCCGGCAAGCCCCAGCAGCCGCGCCAGCTTGTCGGGCGCCTCAATCCGCCCATCGACCCTCACGAGCAGCGGCAAGGCAGGCGCAACATCGAGCAGCGTCTGCATCCGCTTCAGGCTGGTGCGCATCGCCTTGGCGCGGCGCGCACTGCGGTTGGCGCGCAACACAACAACGCCCGCCCCCACCGCCCAGGCGGCAAGAACGAGCGCAATCAGCACCAGCGAAAGGGGCGATAGATCCATCACTCAACCGCTATGCGCGTGCGCGCGGCAGTGCAACGGGTGACATGCCGCCCGCCCCCAACCCCGTGTTAAAACGGGGTGGGGCGGGCAGTTTGTCGGGCTTAGTAGCGGTAGTGATCGGGCTTGAACGGGCCGGCCTGCGGCACGCCGATGTAGCTGGCCTGCTTGTCCGACAGCTGGGTCAGCTTCACACCCAGCTTTTCAAGGTGCAGCGCGGCGACCTTTTCGTCCAGGTGCTTGGGCAGGACGTAGACGTCGTTCTGATATTCATCCGACTTGGTGAACAGCTCGATCTGGGCCAGCGTCTGGTTGGTGAAGCTCGCGCTCATCACGAAGCTCGGGTGGCCGGTGGCGCAGCCGAGGTTGACCAGACGCCCCTTGGCGAGGATGATGATCGACTTGCCATCGGGGAAGGTCACGAGGTCAGTGCCCTCCTTGATTTCCTTCCACTCGTAGTTCGACAGCGCCGAAATCTGGATCTCGCTGTCGAAGTGGCCGATGTTGCAGACGATTGCCATCGGCTTCATGTTCATCATGTGCTCGGCGGTGATGACGTCTTCGTTGCCGGTGGCGGTAACGAAGATGTCAGCGCGCTTGACCGCGTCTTCCATGGTGACGACCTCAAAGCCGTCCATCGCCGCCTGAAGCGCACAGATCGGGTCGATTTCTGTGACCATCACGCGCGCACCGCCATCACGAAGCGAAGCGGCCGAACCCTTCCCGACATCGCCGTAACCGGCAACGCAGGCGACCTTGCCGGCCAGCATCACATCGGTTGCACGACGGATCGCGTCGACCAGCGATTCCTTGCAGCCGTAGAGGTTGTCGAACTTCGACTTGGTGACCGAATCGTTCACGTTGATCGCCGGGAAGGGCAGCTTGCCCTGCTTGGCGATCTGGTAGAGGCGCATCACGCCCGTGGTGGTCTCTTCCGAGACACCCTTGATCGCCTTCACCGTCTTGGTGAGGTAGCCCGGCTTGGCGGCGACGAAGGCCTTCAGCGCGCGCTGGAATTCGATTTCTTCCGCGTTGGTCGGCTCACCCATTTCCTCACCCGCTTCGATGCGCGCGCCCCACAGCGCGAACATGGTGGCATCGCCGCCATCATCGAGGATCATGTTGCAGGTGAGATCGGGATCGGCTTCCGAGGCCCAGTCGAAGATGCGGCCCACGTAATCCCAGTATTCACCCAGCGTCTCGCCCTTGATGGCGAAAACCGGGATCCCGCGCGCGGCGATAGCGGCGGCGGCGTGGTCCTGGGTCGAAAAGATGTTGCAGGTCGCCCAGCGCACTTCGGCACCCAGCGCCACGAGGGTTTCGATCAGAACCGCGGTCTGAATGGTCATGTGCAGCGAGCCGGTGATCCGCGCGCCCTTCAGGGGCTGCGATGCGCCATACTCGGCGCGCAGGGCCATCAGGCCGGGCATTTCGGTTTCAGCGATCATGATCTCGTCACGACCGAACTGAGCGAGCGCGATGTCCTTGATGACGTATTCGTGGGTCGGGGTGGCAGCGAGGGTGGCCATTATTCTATCTCCTAAGCACAGATCCGGAGCCGCGGGGGCGGATGGTCTGCTATTGCGCCCTGCCCCCTAGCGACCAACCGCCTCCGAGGCAAATATAAACGTATCTTTATATGTCTATTTGTTGCCCCTGGTTGCGGCGCAGGATAGAGAGCGGCCCGCACACACCCCAATAGAGGATGCACCCACAATGACGATTTCCGTTGGCGACAAGATTCCTGAAGTCACTCTGGTCAAGGCGACCGCGGAAGGCCCGCAGGCGGTCAAGTCCTCGGAGTATTTCGCAGGCAAGCGGGTTGCGCTGTTTTCGGTTCCGGGCGCCTTCACGCCGACCTGCTCGGCCAAGCACCTGCCGGGGTTCGTCGAAAAGGCTGGGGAACTCAAGGCCAAGGGCGTTGACGAAATCGTCGGCACCGCAGTCAACGATGCCTTTGTGATGGGCGCGTGGAACAAGGCCGCCGGCAGCGACGACATTACCATGCTGGCCGATGGCAATGCCGAATTCGTCGAGGCGATCGGGCTCACCATGGACGGCTCGGGCTTTGGCCTGGGCAAGCGCGGTCAGCGTTTCTCGATGGTGATCAACGACGGCGTGGTCGAACAGCTCAATGTCGAGGAACCCGGCGATTTCCGCGTGTCGAGCGCGGAGCACATGCTCGGCCAGCTCTGACGCGGTCCGGATTTGCGATACCTCCCCGTTGCCCGGCAACGGGGAGGTTCACACCTGTCAGGTGATCCACATCAGCGCCGCCCGTAACAGGATTGTCACGGGAACCTGTCCGATCACAGGATGGGCAATCACTTGAACAGGATCGTGGCGGCATTGACCTGTTCTGCCGCGTAACCTGCCGCCGCCATGATCGCGTGCGCTTCGGCAAAGGCCGGATTGGGCGCGCCTGTTGGCAGTTGCGGCAGCATCTCGATCATCCACATGGGCCGAGGGCTGCGGTGCAAGGTGGCCGCAGCCCCGCGCAGCACCAGCGCCTCTGCCCCTTCGACATCGATCTTGATCAGCAGCCGCTCTCCCGGCCAGCGACCTTGGAGCACCCCGTCCAGCGTAAGCGCGCGGACCGATTGGCGGAAGTGGCGCCCCACGCCCTGCCAGTCCGGATCGAGCGAGGCCATGTCGCCATCGCCGTAAAGTACGGCCTCACCCTCATCCTCGGCGAGAACTGCGGGGATAATCTCGACCGGCTTGCCCCGGCAATTGGCGCGCAGCACGACCAGATTGCCCACATCGGGCTCGATCGCGAGTGCCGGGCGGCCGAGATGCACCGCCAGCAGCGCATAGAACCCGTTGTTCGCCCCCACATCGACCAGTGCCGCGCAGTCCGGAATATAGCGCGCCACCAGCGCCCGTTCTTCCTTCTCCCAATCATCGGTGAAGGCCATATCGTAGCTGGCAAAACGAAACCCCTCGCGCACCAGACGGGGCGTGCGCGCGATCTGACGGGCACGCCACAGCCGATAGGCCTTGAAGATGGGAAGGCCGTAAATCTGTCGCTTCAAACTCACCATCGTGCATTCTCGCATCTGACCGGCACGGATCACCGCACCGCTTATCGGGTCATCGCAGGGCGTTCATGTCAGCGGCGGCGCGCCATTGGCCACCCACAGCGCGAGCGCCGCTGCCAGAGCGCAGGACAGCAGCCCTTTTATCCACGGAACCGGACCGATCCCCGATATACCGGCAAGCGGCGGTCGGCTGCCACCGATCATCGGTGAAAGCAGATCATCGCCGCGAACCGCATAGAACGCGATCGCCGCCAGATGCAGGGCGACCAACGCGCCGATCACCCAGACAAAGCTTTCGTGGAGCTCGGTAATCGCATCGGCCAGCGCCACCCCGACAAGCCCATTGAGCGGCCCGGTCGCATCGTCGAAGGGATCGCCCGCAAACAAGCCGAGGCTGACTTGCAGCAGCATGGCCCCCAGCAGCACAAGAGTGCTCCACCCGCCCAAGGGGGAGTGGCCAATGGCAGCCCCGCCCTCAACTGCGCCACGCCGCAGATAGGCAATCACCGCGCGCGGCCCCTTCACGAAGCGCGAAAAGCGCGCGGTTTCCGGGCCGGCAAAGCCCCAAAGAATCCGAAACGCCAGCAAGCCCAGCAGCACCAGACCAAGCCGCTGGTGCAATGCCCACTTGTCGTTTTCCGCCGTCCACCACATCGCCGGGATCAGCAGCGGGAAGCTCCAATGGGTGAGCCGCAGCAGCGGGTCCCAAACGGCGACGTCACGATACCCGGCGAGCGAAGGCCGCCCGGAAGCCCCGTTCACTTACTTCTTCTCGTCATCGAGCCGGAACTGATCGTGGCAACCCTTGCAGGCCCCGCCCATCGCCATCGCCTGCGAGGCCACCGCAGTCTTGTCTGCACCCGCGGCGAGGCTCGCCAGCTTGGCGCTTTCGTCGACAAGCTTGGCAGCGGCGGCCTTGAATTCCTCCGGCTTTTGCCAGATCGCAGGCAGAGCTTCGGTGTCGAAGCCGTCTTCGGTGCTTGTGCCTGCCGGGAAATGATCGGCGATCTTGGCAGCGCGGCCATTGATATCATTGGCCTTGGCCGCAATCAGCGCAAAATCGGGGGCATCCTTTTCCAATTCGCCGCGCACCGCCTTGAAGCTGGCGCCGATTGCCTCGAAATTCTCATGCCGCTCCTTGATCACGGGCGGCGCAGCCTTGTCTGCGGCCCCGGCCTCACCCGTGGCTTCGCCTCCAGAACAGGCCGCCAGACCGAGAGCCAGTGCAGCAGCAAAAAACAGGCGCGGAGCAGAGGGACGCAGCATCGGCATTCTCCTTCGTGGATAAGGATGATCCTTGATCCTCAGGCTATGCCGCTTTGCCGCTGATCGCAAACAAGAAAACGGGGCACTCCCACAAGGGAGCGCCCCGTTTGCCTGTCGCGCCACTGGCGCGTTGTTCAGCCGCGGGTGCTGGTTGCGGCGCTGTCGGCTTCCGCCAGGATGGTCGCGCGGTCCTGTTCGACCAGCGCCAGCATCGCGGTGCGGATCGTTGCGCTGCGATTGTCGACGAGCTTGTCGATCGCCTTGGCGCTGGTTTCGCACCAGCCCGGACGCGAACCGCTGATGACGTCTTCCTGCGACAGCGACCGCTGCGAGCGCAGGGCCTCGCCAACCTTGGCAACACGCTCGACATTGAGCGTCGCCGTCCAGTTGCAGCGCAGCGTGCTCGGACGGCCAGCGACACCGGCGGTTCCGACCTGATTGGTTTCGACAGTCACCGAACCGCGATAGTCGGCCGCGATCGGGCCGGCGGCGTGGTCGATCACCACTTCATGCTCGAGCGCCGCAGCGGGCGCCGCAAACGAAGCGGCGATTGCCACCCCGGCAAGGGCACGTTTGATCATGATGGTCTCTCCTGCGTTGGTCGCAACCTTTTGGTTGTCGACGAGCCAATATATCATCGCCCCAGCACTGTTCAAACAGTTGCAAGTTGCATTCTTTTCAACCGCCCGTGAGGCGCGTCAATGTGCCGCTTGTGGAAGGTTTGCAGATCAATAGCCCATCAGGCTCATCACTTCCTTGCGGCTGCTGTCATTTTCAAGAAAGCATCCAAGGATCCGGCTGGTGATCATGCCCACCCCCGGCGTCATCACACCGCGCCCGGTCATGCAGCCATGCTGCGCCTCGATTACCACGGCAACCCCATGCGGATCGAGATGATCCCAGATGCATTGCGCAACTTCAGCGGTGAGTCGTTCCTGAATTTGCAGGCGGCGGGCATAGCCGTGCAGCACGCGGGCCAGCTTTGAGATGCCGACCACCTTGTTGCGGGGCAGGTAAGCGATCGCCGCCTTACCGATGATCGGTGCCATGTGATGTTCGCAGTGCGACTGGAATGGAATATCCTTCAGCAGCACGATCTCGTCATAACCCCCCACTTCGCTGAACTGACGGGTGAGGTGGATCGAGGGATCTTCGCGATAGCCTTCACAATACTCCAGCCATGCGCGGCCCACACGCTTGGGCGTGTCGAGCAGCCCCTCACGCGACGGGTCGTCGCCCGCCCAGGCGATCAGGGTGCGAATCGCGTCCTGCACGTGGTCCGGCACCTCGGGCTTGCCGAGCGGATTTTCCGGATCGAATTCATGGTCATGATCTTGGGCGGAAACATAGTTCATGGGTTTGTCGTCTTTCTCACTCATCGGCTCGAACGGAGCCCCCTCGCCTGTCGATCCCGAGTGACGTCAACCATCATCGGCTCAAGGCGTTCCTTGCAGATACGCCGATTGCGCCAGATGGATGTCGTCCCCACATCATCCGATGTAGTTACCAATTTCCCGAATGCACCCCCCGCAGGTCCCGAAAGGAAGCAAAAGCGTGATGCAAGAGCCGTCCGCTGCCGATTTCGAAGCCGCCGCCCGCGCCGTGCTGGCGCGCCTGCCCGAGGTGTTTGCCCGCGAACTCGCCAGCGTTGTTCTGCGGGTGGAGGAATTCGCCACCGATGAGCAACTCGTTTGGCTCGGGATCGAGGACCCCTGGGAACTGACCGGGCTTTATGAAGGCGTGGCGCTCACCGAAAGGTCGCAGTGGGATTCCGATGGCCTGCCGCCCGTCATTACCCTGTTCCGCCGCCCGCTGATCGCCGAGATGGAAGAGACCGGCGTCAGCTTTGCGGCGCTGGTGCGTCACGTGGTGATCCACGAGGCGGGACACCACTTCGGCCTGTCCGACGATGACATGCACGCGCTGGAAGACAGCGTAGAGGATTGAGCGAAGCCTTGTGGCGCGCCGCTTCTTACGGCGCGCCTGTCACCTTCCGGTAGAACGCCCAGTTTTCCTCGCCCATCGCAGAAAACAGCGCGAGGACATCATGCCCCACACCGGGCACTTCGACATAGTCGTGGACAATCCCCTGCCCGGCGAGGTGCTGCCTGAAGCGGCGGTTGTCATCTGCGGTGAAGTCGGCCGAGCCGATCACCTGCCGGAACGGGCCGCTCTCGGCTCCCTGCTGCGCCCGCAAGGCCGACAAGGCCCACGGGTTGTGCTCCCGGTAGCGATCGAGGCTTCCGCCATGGACTTCGTCAATTACCCGGCGGCGCAGGGCCGGATTGGCCCGCGCTCTTGGGCCGGAAAAGTCGGGATCGAGCGGCCCGGCTCCAAGCATCGAGATGGCACCGAACAGCTCGGGATGCCTGAAACCGATACGGCCTGCACCGTGGCCGCCCATGCTGAACCCTTCGATGATTCGCGCCTGCGGGGCCGCGATTGTCCGGTAATGGCTGTCCACATGGGGCAGGATTTCGCGGGTCAGCATAGTTTCAACCGGCCAGCGGCCATCAGCCGAATCTGTCCACATGCTACTGGCAAGACCATTGGGGAACACGACGATCATCGGCGCGATCTTGCCTTGGGCAATGGCCGCATCGAAATGCGCAGCGAGCGGCGCGATGCCGCGCACCCCTCCGCCTGATCCGTGAAGCCAGTAAAGCACAGGAAAACGCCGCTCCGGCTCGCGTGCATATTCTGGCGGTGTGTAGATGTGGAAACTTGCAGGCGCCTTGGCGGCCACGCTTTCATAGATGACGAAGGAAAGGCCCCGCCCCTCGATGCGCGGCGTTACCCAGATGTCGCGAATCGCACCGCTGTTTTCACCTGACTGCGCGGACGTCTTTTGCGCAAAGGCTGGCTCGCTCAACCGGGCCATGCCGACAACGATCGCCACGGCGAGCAGAACGTGCACGAAAAGGCGCTTGCGCGGCTGTTGCATGGGTTGATCCTGCCCTCTGACAACAACAAGGGCAAGGCATGGCGCACCTGAAGGCATCGCCGGTCGCTTGTCCGTACCCGCACAGGTTGTGCAGCACGGAAACGACAACGCCCGCCCCTCTTGCGAGGAGCGGGCGTTATTGGCGCACCCGAAAGGATTCGAACCTCTGACCCCCAGATTCGTAGTCTGGTGCTCTATCCAGCTGAGCTACGGGTGCGCGCTGTGGGGCGCCCTCTAGGGGGGTCATTCGGGCTTGGCAAGGGGGGTTCATCGCAAATCGGGAAATTCCCGAAAAGCCGGTCGGCCAACGTCACGTCGAGCGGCGGCTTTTCCAGCGCGAACACCTCGTGCGAGGTGAACCAGCCCACCGCCCCGCCTTCGAGCGCCTGCGGCTCGCCCTCCCAGCCGCTGACAATGTAAAGCAGGATGACAATCGGCGGTTGGCCAGCGTCCCTTGCGCTTTCAGCAAAGCAAGCCGGCGAACAAAGTGCTGAAACGCATTGGATTCCCAGCTCTTCCGCCAGCTCTCTGCACAAGGATTGCAGTGGAATTTCACCACCTTCCACCTTGCCTCCGGGAAATTCCCAAAGACCTGCGTGATGCTTTCCTTCGGGTCGGCGATGCATCAGCCATCGGCCGTCACTGCGGCGCAGCGCACCGGCGACCACAACCATCAGCTGTGCGGTCATGTCGGTTTTCTTTCCAACTGATGGCGACCTTTCAACCTTTTCTTAACCCGCTCAGGCGATTCTGCCGGCGTCAGATCGCTTGAGATAGGGGGATCCCCAATGTTGTCGACATTCATCAGGAAGCTCGTCGACGACCAGTCGGGGGCAACCGCTATCGAATACGGCCTGATCGTCGCTCTGATCGTGGTCGCCATGATCGCTGCACTCCAGGGTGTTGCGACCACGACTTCCGATATGTGGACGCGTGTCGAGAGCGAAAGTGTTGCGGCGATGTCGAAGTAAAGAAAGTCGAATTCGCATTAGTAATTTCTCAACAAGTCGCAGCCTAACTAGTGAACAGCCCGCCGAGATCGGCAGGCGCGGGTACCGAAGACCAAACCAGGAGACCTTACATGACCTTTTTCAAGAACCTCGTCCGTGACGAACAGGGCGCCACCGCCATCGAATACGGCCTGATCGCTGCTCTGATCGCCGTCGCCGCCATCACCGCGATGACCTCGCTGGGCGGCACGCTCTCGGGCACCTTCTCGAACGTCAACACCAAGATGGCTCCGGGCACCGGCGGCACCACCAGCGGCGCCTAAGGTTCCGACATTTCGGAAAAGAACGGCGGCGGGGAGCAATCCCCGCCGCTTTTCTTTGTGCATGGCAGATACCGCAAAAGCCGGCGCGCCAGCCATGCGGCAGCACAACCGAGCAACTCAGCGGAATGCCGGGTTAGGACTTTCTCAACCTTTACAAATCACATCTTGCGGCTGTCCGCCGCGATCAGGGGGCACGGGTTGCAGATACTCTTCAGGAGACTAGCCATGACCTTCTTCAGGAACCTCGTCCAAGACCAACAGGGCGCCACCGCCATTGAATATGGCCTTATCGCCGCTCTGATCGCTGTCGCCGCGATCACCGCCATGACCTCGCTGGGCGGCACCCTTTCGGGCACCTTCGCCAACGTCGATGCAAAGATGCAGCCGGGCACCGGCGGCACCACCAGCGGCGCGTAAAGGTTCGACCTTCCGAAAAAAGGGCGGCGAGGAGCAATCCCCGCCGCCCTTTCTTGCATGGCCGCGATCAGCCCTTCAGCGCATCAGCGCGCGCGGACCACCAGCTTGACCTTCTGACCAGCCGTTACCGTGTCGCTGCTCCCGAGAGCATTGAGAACCCGGAACCGCTCTTCCTGCGCGGTGTCATAGGCCATCCGGCGCGCCAGGCTTGCCACGGTATCGCCGCGCGCCACCGTCACCACCTGCACCTTCTTGGGGACGACAGCAGCAGCTTCGGCCTGCGTGATCCGCCGCATCGACTGGAACATCGCATTGAAGGTTCCCGCCCGGCCCGCAGGCGCGATCACTGCGAAGTGGAAGGCCTGATCACGCGCGAACTCATAGGCGAATACCACTACATCGACCTGAGAATTGCCGTTGTTGACCCGTGCAGTTGCATAGACTGCCGCAAGCCCGTTGACCGTCGTGCGCTCGATCTGCTGGGGCGCCAGCTGGCTGTTCTGCCCGCCCAGCGCGGTGAAGGCGCTACGCACATAGGCATCAAGATTCCCGCTATACGCCGCGGTCGTCAGCTGGGCCTGCCCGCCCTGCCCCTGAATACTGACCGCACGCGTGCCATTGACCATGTAGAAGCCCTGCGGCGCGGTGAAGGCAAAGCGCAGTTGCGGGTGGATGAAGGTGCTCCCCTCAATCATCCCTTGTGCCGGATCGTCCCCGTACAGCAGCCCGTCGATCCGGGTGAGGAATGTGTCGCGATTGCTGACACTTCCGGTCGCCGGCGGACCCGCCTTGGCAAGTGCGCTCTGGACACGGCTGGCCGGATCGGGGTGCGTCGACGCCCATTCAGGCACACTCGCATTGCGGCCCGCCAACCGCGCATCAAGGGCGTTCTGCGCGGCGAGGCTTGCCAGCACCGTTCCCATCGCCCGCCGGTCATATCCGGCACGGGCGAGATACTGGATGCCCAGATCGTCCGCTTCCAGTTCCTGCTTGCGCGAGAATTTGAGCGTCAGCAGCTGCGAACCCTGCAAAAACCCGCGCGACAAGGTCTGCCCGATCCCCGAATCGCCCAGCAGCAACCCGGAAAGAATCGCCAGCCCGCCGCCGATCAGCGTGTTCTTGGTCGCTGCCTTCTGCCGCCGCTGGGAATGGCGCGCAGCGACATGGCCGACTTCGTGGCCCAGCACCGCCGCCAATTCAGCCTCGCTGTTCATCAGCGTCACCAGTTGGCGGGTGGTATAGATATAGCCGCCCGGGATCGCGAAGGCATTGTGCACCGGCGAGTTCAGCAGGCTGACGGTGAAGCTTTCGCGCGCATTGCCGAGCCCGGATTGCACCGCGATGTTCTTGCCGACCTGTTCGATATATTGCGCATGGGTTCCGCTCATCGCCCCGCCGAATTCAGCGAGCAGCTGCGGGTGATATTCCGCGCCCTGCTTGGCCTCGGCCGGTGTGATGGGGGTGGAGGCTGAGGGGATTTGCGCTCCGCCTGCGCTGACGCACCCGGCGAGCGCCACTGAGGCCGCGCCGAAGGCGAGAAGCTTGCGTGTGGTTCGTGCCATGTTCGGTCCCCTTGTTCCGCCGCTTGTGTTCTTCCCCCAGCCTATCGGGAAAGTGGCGTGCGGCAAAGGCTTGGCGAACGAAACCTTAACTTGCGCTGATGGAATCAGCCACCAATGCCGAGGAAGCGTTCCTCGCGCGCGTTGACCAGTTGCGCGCCCGTGTGCCGTCCGAGCAGGTCCAGTTCCTCGCTCAGCGCCGCGCCCAGCATGCGGGCCGCTGCTACAGGATCGCGATGCGCGCCGCCGACGGGTTCCTTGACGATCCGGTCGATCACATTGTCACGCTTAAGGTGCTGCGCGGTGACCTTCATCGCCTGCGCTGCTTCGGGTGCCTTTTCCGAGGTGCGCCACAGGATCGAAGCACAGCCTTCGGGGCTGATCACGGAATAGACCGCGTGCTCCATCATCAGCACCCGGTTGGCCGATGCCAGCGCCACCGCGCCGCCCGATCCGCCTTCGCCCACGATCGCGGCGATCATCGGCACTTCCAGTGCCAGACACGCCTCGGTTGCGCGGGCGATAGCTTCGGCCTGACCGCGTTCTTCGGCCTCGATCCCCGGAAAAGCGCCGGAGGTATCGACCAGCGTTACCACCGGCAGTCCGAATCGGCTCGCAAGCTGCATCAGGCGGATCGCCTTGCGGTAACCCTCCGGCTTGCCCATGCCGAAATTGTGGGCAATGCGGGTCTTGGTGTCGTGGCCCTTTTCGTGCCCGATCAGCATCACCCGGCGGCCGTTGAGGCGCGCAAAGCCGCCCATGATCGCAAGGTCATCGGCATAGAGCCGGTCCCCGCCCAGCGGCATGAAATCGGTAAAGGCATGGGCCACATAGTCGCGGAAATGCGGCCTTTGCGGGTGCCGGGCAACCTGCGTCTTCTGCCACGGGGTGAGCGAGGCATAGGTGCTGGCGAGCAATTCGGCGCTTTTGGCTTCAAGCCGGCCGATCTCGCTGGCAACATCGACATCATGGAGCGCGTTGACGCTGCGCAATTGCGCAATGCGTTCTTCAAGCGCGGCGACGGGTTTCTCGAAATCGAGGTAGGAAATCATGGCAGCGGGCTAGTCGGATGTTGCCGCGCTTGCAAGCGGATGGCGCGAATTGACGAGGGCAACCAGCCTTGCGGCATCCACATGGGTGTAGATCTGCGTGGTGGAAATGTCCGCATGGCCGAGCAGGGTTTGCAGCACACGCAGGTCCGCGCCGCCTTCCAGCAGATGCGTGGCAAAGGCATGGCGCAGCACATGGGGGCTGATATCGGCCGGGTCGAGCCCCGCCCTTGCCGCCAGTTCCCTGAGCAACTGGAACAACCGCACGCGGGACAGGTGCCCGCCTTTGCCAGACGGGAAAAGATAGCGCGAGGCAGGCACTTGCGGACGCACTGTCAGCCATCGCCCCAGCGCCTCCAGCGCGCGGCCGCCAACAGGGACAATCCGGGTCGCCCCGCCCTTGCCTGTCACCGTCAGAAACGGCGCATCGCGCGGCACCGCGCTAAGCGGCAGGCTGACCAGTTCTGTCGCGCGCAGGCCCGATCCGTAAAGCAGCTCGATCAGCGCAAGGCAGCGCACCGCTTTGGGATCATCGCCCCGCGCCTCTTCCTCGGCGCGGGCGAAAAGGGCAGCGATATGATCGTGGGTCAGCACCTTGGGCAGCGGGCGGCGGGTGCGCGGCGCGGGGAGCGCGCCTGACGGATCGTCACGCCGCCAGCCTTCGTCGATGGCGAAACCGAAGAACTGCCGCAGCGCCGATGCCTTACGCGCGACACTGGCGGGCGCAAGGTCCGCCCAGGCACTGGCAAGGCTGGCAACCGCATCGCGCCCGGCCTCAGCCAGATCGCCGATCGCCTCTTCGGCCTGTTCGAGATCGCGGGCGTAGGCAGACAGCGTGTTCTGCGCCGCACCGCGCTCTGCGGCGAGCATTGCGAGAAACGCCTCGGTGGCGGCAGACATTAGCCGCGGGCGACCGCCTCGGCGGCGATCATCCGGGCCTCGGCATCCAGCCCCACGCGGGTCAGCGCGGACGTGATGTGGTAGAGGTGCAGCGGGGTCATCTGCGACCAGCTCGTGCCCTGCATCCCCAGCCCCGCCAGCAGCACCACCAGCGTCGGATTGCCAACCTCGGCTGCGCGGGAGATGGCTGCGGTCCAGCGGGTCTGGCGCGCCAGATCGATATCGAGATCCCCGGCCAGCGCGCCGGCATCGCCTTCGCTCAACCGGCCCAAGCCGGCCAACCCGGCCACCAGAAAGGCAGACTTGCGGCTGCCTTCGCTGTCATCGTCGCCGATGAAGCTTTCCACCGGTCCCTGCCCGACCGCAGCCGCGTTGGGCGCGGACAGAGCGATCAGTGCCCAGGCAAGCGAGCCTTCCTCAACCACATTGGCCCAGCGGCCCGCATTGCGATCGAGGCCGGCTGCAAGCATGGCGGCAATCAGATCGCCGGCCGCATCGGCATTATCCGCGCTCGCCGGAATGCGCGCAGCGGCATAGGCGGTCAGCACGCGCGCGCCGTAGCCATCCCCGCCGCCCAGCTTTGCGCCCTCGCCCCACAACCGCTGCATCGCGGCAATGCGCGCGGCAGGATCAGCGGCGAGATAGGCTTCGCGCAAGGCCGCCGCATGGGCCTGCGGGTCGCCCTTGGCCGCCGGGTCGGCATAGACCTCGGAATAAAGATCGACCATCGCATCGGCCGACATGATCCCCTCGCGCGCGGCCCGCCCGGCAAGGGGAGCGCGCTGGACAGCGGGCAACATCGGCAGCAGCGCGCCGCTGCGGGCATAATAGGCCCCGCCGCGCGCCTTGAGCGCCTTGTCGAGCAACCCCTCGGGCAGCGGCTCGCTTACGGCGCTGGCAAGGCCGAAGCGCCAGGGGTTGAGTTCGTCCACCCCCTGCCATTCGATCTGCACGCCGCGCTGACCGCGCCCCGCCGCCCCGGCAAAGCGGCGCGCCAGCAGCACATCGATCCGCGGCGCCGCACCGCGCCCGAGCGCCCGGTCGAGCTGCGAGGCCGCCAGCGCCGCTTCGCCGGCATAGGCGTTGCAGATCGCCTGCCACATCTGCCACTCGCCATCATCCCGCTGCGAGCCTTGCAGGCGCACCGCCGGGCACGCACCGGTAATGTCCCCGCTGCCGAGATAGGCCCCCAAAGCCTCCTGCGTGAGCGCGGGCGACCAGTTGGCGCTGTCGATATCCTGCACCACCGCCCGGGCGATAGCGAATTCGCCCATCCGGTTGAGCAGCCCCACGCGCAGCGCGGCGAATTCGACCGGGTCCATGCCAAGCGGCGCGGCCAACCGGCTCGCCAGCGCCCGCCGCACCAGAATATGGCCCCAGCGCGACACCATCGGGCCATTCGTGCCAGCAAGCACTGCGCGCACCAGCTTGTCCGACTGGTTGGCAAGCGCAACCGGCGGCAGCCCGCCCTCGTTCATCGCCAGCACGCCGACACGGGTCAGCGCCCGCTGCGCGCCCGGGGGAATATCGCTCTTGGGCTTGAGCCCGAGCAACTGGTCGAGCTCCTCGGTCGACATGTTCTCAAGCTCTTCGAGGCTTGGCAGGCCAGCAAGATCATCCCGCGTGATCGCGGGCAGTTCGGGCAAGGCTGCCGGATCGACCGCGGCGCCGGGCACAGGCGCAGGGGCGGGTGCTCCGGGCGCGGGCGCCTGTCCGGGACGGGCCGGGGGCACGGCGCTGGGGCGCGGCGCCGGTGCGGGGGCCGGATCGTCAAAGCCGGGCGGCAGCAGCGATTCGGGTTTGCCCTGCGCAAAGGCGAGGCCCGCAAGCCCTGCCCCGCCCAGCACGCCCGCGGCGGCGATCGCCAGCACGCTGACCCCGAACCGCCGGGCGCTCATTGCCCCTGCTCCGGCAGAACCACATCCTGCGTGATCGGGTGCAGCGGTTCCTCCCCACCATCCACCCACGCCAGAACCAGCAGCGCCAGGGCTGCCAGCGCCGCCACCCACGGCCAGCGCCGCGCGCGCCGAACAGGCGCCCGTTCAAAGCCGGAGGGTGTAAGACGCTCTTGCCGCAAGTTTGCCATATTGCGCGTGCCCTAGCCCATCTATAGGCCCTGCGGCAATGTCCGCGAGCCAGACCTTCCCCTCCGAACGCGATATCGCCGCCATCGCCGCCCGCATCACGCGCCCGGTGGTGCTGGTGGGGCTGATGGGTGTCGGCAAGTCGACAGTGGGGCGCAAGCTTGCCGCGATGCTCGGGCGCGATTTCATCGATGCCGATGATGCCATCGCCGCTGCGGCCGGGCGCTCCATCCCCGAAATCTTCGAGACCTTCGGCGAGGCCCATTTCCGCGATGGCGAACGGCGCGTGATCGCCCGCCTGATCGATGAAGGCCACGGCGTGATCGCCACCGGAGGCGGCGCCTTCGTCGATCCCGCGACCCGCGCTGCGGTGCTGGACAAGGGGATCGCGGTGTGGATCGATTGCGATATCGATACGCTGGTCGAACGCACATCGCGCCGCGGCAACCGCCCGCTGCTGCGGCAAGGCAACCCGCACGAGATTCTCACCCGGCTGGCGCAGCAACGCGCGCCCTTCTATGCCGAGGCCCCCATCCGCGTCGTCAGCGAAAATGGCCCCCATGCCGAAACCGCGCGCGCGATCATCAAGGCGATCGACGAATGGCTGTAATCAACGTGGCGCTGGCCGGGCGCGCCTATGATGTGGTGATCGAGGAAGGGCTGCTGGCCCGCCTGCCCGATGCCGCCGCGGCCTTCCTCGCCGGTTATGACGCGGACCGCCCCGTGCCCTTTGTGGCTGACAGCAACACCCACCGGCTGTTTGCAGATGCCATCGCACAGGACCTGATGGCGGCTGGCTATTCGGTCGAATGGTTTGTGGTCGAACCGGGCGAGGATTCGAAAAGCTGGGGCGCGCTTGAGGCGCTGTGCGACTGGCTGCTGGCGCTGGGTGTCACCCGCAAGGACCATGTCTTCGCACTCGGCGGCGGGGTGGTCGGCGATCTGGTCGGCTTTGCCTGCTCGGTCGTGAAGCGCGGCTGCGGCTTTGTGCAACTCCCAACGACCCTGCTGGCGCAGGTCGATAGCTCGGTCGGCGGCAAGACCGCGATCAATACCGCCGCGGGCAAGAACCTGATCGGCGCCTTCCACCAGCCCGCGCTGGTGCTGATCGATCCGCTGGTGCTCGCCTCCCTGCCCGATCGCGAAATGCGTGCCGGCTATGCCGAGGTGCTCAAATATGGCCTGCTGGGGGATGCGGATTTCTTCGCCTGGCTTGAGGCCAAGGGCAACAAGGTGCTGGCGCGCGAACCTGCCGCGCTCGAACATGCCATCGCCACCAGCATTGCGATGAAGGCGCGGATCGTTGCCGAGGACGAGCGCGAAACCGCAGACCGCCGCGCATTGCTGAACCTCGGGCACACCTTCGGCCACGGGCTGGAGGCGGAAACCGGCTTTTCCGATCGCCTGCTGCATGGAGAGGCGGTGGCGCTCGGTATGGTGCTGGCGGCGCGCTATTCGGCACGGCGGGGCGAGATTGCCGCCGCCGATGCGGCGCGCGCCGCGGCAGCGATTGCGGCAGCGGGTCTGCCGGCGCGCCTTGCGGCGCTTGGCCTTGCCTGCGACGGCGCGGCCCTTGTCGATCACATGCGCCACGACAAGAAGGCGGAAGGCACCACCCTGCCCTTCCTGCTGCTGCGCGCACTGGGCGAAGCCTATGTCGCCCGCGATGTCGACCTTGCCGATATCGCCGCCTTTCTGGACGAGGAACTGGCGGCGTGATCATTGCCATCGCCGATCTCGACGATCCGCGGGTGCAGGACCTGATCGCCTTTCACCAACGCGCCATGGCCGAAGGCTCCCCGCCCGGGCTCAGCTTCGCGCTCGACCTGTCGGGGCTGCGGTATCCCGACGTTACCGTGTGGGCTGCCGAGGTGGATGGGCGGATCGCGGCGGTCGGCGCGTTGAAGCGATTGGGTGGATGTTCCGCAGAAGTGAAATCGATGCGCACTCACCCCGATTTCCTGCGCCGGGGGCTTGCGGCCGCATTGCTCGATGCCATCATCACCCACGCCCGCACCGAAGGTCTGGCAACCCTCAGCCTCGAAACCGGCAGCGGCCCGGCGTTCGAGCCGGCGCTGGCGCTCTACCGGCGGCGCGGGTTCGTGAACGGCCCGGCCTTTGCCGATTACACTCTCACCGATTTCAACCAGTGCCTGCACCTTGCACTGGATTGACCTGCAAAATCAGTGTGCCGGGCGACTGGGAAGCTTGGCGATATTGTCACCCGCCTCGCTCAGCCGTGCAGCCTTCATGGCCGCTTCCTCGTCCAGCATCTGATCATGTTCGGCAAACAACAGTTCGATATCGGCGCGCCGTTCAAGCAGCATGTTGGCGATGCCCGGTGCCAGGCTTTCGCCCTCTCCGATCTTGCCGAGCAAGGCGGCCAGATCGCTTACCGTCGCCTCACGTGCGGATTTGAAGAAGTTGCCTTTACGGTCGAAAAACCCTGTTCCCGTGTGTGCCATGATCAAATCCTTCCCATGAGATTCAATCCCTCGCGCGGGGAATTCCGCGACTCGGCAAGGAGAGTGTTTCTCACGAGCAGCCATGTAGGACAGAGCGCCCGGCAATTTTCCGTCGGAAATCACCAAACTGGCGCAAAATTACAACAGACTTTGGAACGATGTTGCCGCGCCGCGCTGCTTTGCTATCGCCTGCGGTGACACAAGGCCCGTGCAAGTGGGGGTCTGGAAGGGGTCAAAGCGGGGGCAAGCAGGGGTCTAAGTGGGGTCTGGGAGGGGTCTGAACGCCGCTGGAACGCCCCTGAAACCTGCCGGTTTGTGGGATTGCCCCAGCTCTTTTCCGACATTTGCGCCGATATGCGCCCCGTTTTTCACATTGACCGGTTTTTCGTAGGCGTGAGGCGATCATGCCGCCGCCCGCGCTGGTAGGAAAGCGCGTCGTTTCAGGGGATCTGCGCCAGCCTCAGGCTTGTTACCTGCCGCACCGAGCGGGCACCGCGCTCATCGCCCTCGACTGCGAGACGGAAAGGGCCGTCGCTCTCGTCCAGCATTGTCCCGTTGCAGCGATCGGCCAGCACCACCTGCGCCTTGCCGAGCAGCGGATCGAGTTCACCAAGCGTGAAGGCCACGCGGTAACCGTCCCGCGCTTCGGCCACCACTGCCATCAACAGCGCCGCGCCGCGAAGTTCCCCGCGCGAGGGGGCGCCAAGCCGGGTCAGGACATCGGCAAGCAGGGGGCCGGCGCAGGTCTGTGCCTCACCATGCAGGGTCAAGGAGACCTCATGGACGGCCAGCCCTTCAATCAGCGCCGGATCGACCGGCACCGCCATCCCCAGCGCGAGGGCTTCGAGCATCTATTCCAGTTCCAGAATGATCGCATCCACCGCAAGGCTCTCGCCCTCGGCGGCGTTGATTTTGGCGATCACGCCTTCCTTTTCGGCGCGCAGGATGTTCTCCATCTTCATCGCTTCGACCGTGGCGAGCGGCTGGCCGGGCTGCACCGTCTCGCCTTCGGCCACGTGCAGCTTCACCAGCATGCCGGGCATCGGGCAGATCAAGAGGCGCGACAGATCGGGCGGGACCTTTTCGAGCATGAGGGATTCATGCCGTGCCAGCCGCTCGGGGATCGCCAGCGCGGTGTGCTGCGCGCCGCGGGTGGTGACCTTCCACTGGTTGCCGGTCCGCTCGACGATCAGGCCAAGCTTGTGCTCCGGACCATCGCCGACCTTCCCGGTCGCTTCGGCCTGCACCATGCCCGGCCGCCAGTTGCAGGTCCCTTCGACCCGCACGCCATCGACCACCGCATGGCCTTCGTGCAAGCTGACGTTGAAGCGTTCATCGCCCAGCTTCACCAGCCATTCGCTGGTGACAGGGAGCGGCCCGTCCAGCTGCCCGCTGATCCGCCGGGCGCGCGACTGGAGGGTGAATTCATTGCCCGCACACACGGCGGCAAGCATGCGTTTCAGATCATCGCTGGTCGCAGCCCCGTGGAAGCCTTCGGGATATTCCTCGGCGATGAAGCCGGTGGTCAGCTCGCCCGAACGGAAGCGGGGGTGCTGCATGATGGCGCTGAGGAAATCGACATTGTGACCCAGCCCCTTGATGCGGAAATTGTCGAGCGCCTCGATCTGCAAATCGGCCGCTTCGTCCCGCGTGGGGGCCCAGGTGATCAGCTTGGCGATCATCGGGTCGTAGAAGCGCGAAACTTCGCCGCCCTCGTAAACGCCGTCATCGACGCGCACCGAGCCTGTGCCGCGCGCTACGCCCCTGCGTGCCTTGCCCGCGACGGTCTCGTCCTCCGTCCAGCCCGCGAGCGGCGGCTGATAATGCACCAGCCGCCCGGTGGAAGGCAGGAAGCCGCGATAGGGGTCTTCGGCATAGACGCGGTTCTCGATGGCCCAGCCGTCGATCCCGATATCGTCCTGCGTCATGGCGAGCTTCTCGCCCGCAGCCACGCGGATCATCTGCTCAACGAGGTCGATGCCGGTGATCGCCTCGGTGACGGGGTGTTCGACCTGAAGCCGGGTGTTCATTTCGAGGAAGTAGAAGCTCTCCCCCGTCGGGTCCGCGCCGCTGACGATCAGCTCGACCGTGCCCGCCGAGTAATACCCCACTGCGCGCGCCAGAGCGACGCATTGCTCGCCCATCGCCTTCCTCATCTTGGGCGTGACGAAGGGCGACGGCGCTTCCTCGACCACCTTCTGGTGGCGGCGCTGGATCGAGCATTCGCGCTCGTTCAAGTAGAGGATATTGCCGTGCTGGTCGCCGAGGATCTGGATTTCGATGTGGCGCGGATTGAGGATGAACTTCTCGATGAAGACGCGGTCATCGCCGAAGGAATTCAGCCCCTCGCGCTTCACGCTCTCGAAGCCCTCGCGCACGTCGGCCTCGTTGTAGGCCAGACGCATCCCCTTGCCCCCGCCCCCGGCGCTGGCCTTCATCATCACCGGATAGCCGATCTCATTGGCAATGCGGACAGCGTGTTCGGTATCCTCGATCTCGCCGACAAAGCCCGGGACGACATTGACGCCCGCTTCCTTGGCGAGCTTCTTGGATTCGATCTTGTCACCCATCGCGGCAATTGCGCCAACCGGCGGGCCGATGAAGGCGATACCTTCCTTCGCCAGCGCCTCGGCGAAGGAGGTGCGTTCGGAGAGGAAGCCATAGCCGGGGTGAACAGCCTCCGCGCCGGTCTGCTTGCACGCCGCGATGATCTTGTCGGCGATCAGATAGGATTCCGCTGCGGGCGAAGGCCCGATATGCACCGCCTCATCCGCCATCGCCACGAAGGGCGCGCGCGCATCGGCATCGGAATAGACCGCGACGGTCTTGATCCCCATTTTCCGCGCAGTGGTGATGACCCGGCAGGCGATCTCGCCGCGGTTGGCAATCAGGATTTTCGAGAACAAGGGTTGGGGCCTCTCTTGCAAGCGGTGCCGTTACGGCTGAGGGCTATGCCGAGGGTTGGGCCGACAGGCAAGCTAGCGGATTTGCGACGGGATCAGGCGTGCGCGCGGGCAAAGGCAATCAGGCTCGCCGCATAGGCAGGCGCCCCGCGCCGGTCGCCCTCGCCGCTCACAAGGGTCTGCACCGCTTTGCCCAGCATGGCGATATTGGCGGGTGAGAGGCTGCCAAGCGGTTCGACATAAATCCCGATGGTGAACACAATCGCGCCCGTCCGGGGCAAGCGCCGCAATGTCTGGCGTTCGGAGCGCACGAACAGGGTCTTGCCCGCGTTATCGGGAGTGACATGGGAGAAGGCTTCCTGCGGGGGCCGGTCGGGCAGCCAGCGGCGGTCTCCGGTCGCAGCGATGAACCAGTTGCACCGGCCATAGACGAGGCCGGGGCGCAGGGTTTCCATGAAGCGGTCGACCCCGCTCGCAAGCTGCTCCTCATAGCCGGCAATCGGCGCGTGGAGAGCGCGCAGGGGCAGGCCGATTTTTTCGGCGGGGTGCCAGTCCGAAGGCCAGGCGACCGCTGCGCCGATCAGGCGATAGACGTCCTCGCCCTCGCGTTTGGTCAGCAGGCACAGGTCTTCGTGGCAAGCCAGCGCCGCTTCGGGCAGAGCGCCGTCCACGCCCAGCATGGCGGCGAGTTCCCGGCCCGGCGCGTCCGCCTCCGGGGTCAGTTGCACGCCTTCGGGCCACTCGGCAAACCCCGCATTGCGCGCCGCAAGGTCCGGCGCGCTCTGGAGCCATTGGTGCTCCTCCAGCTTGGCCAGCCCCATGCGGAGCTGGCCGCCGCCGCGTGCCCGTGGAAGCAGTGTGTCGACGGAGAAGCCGAGGGTCATTCAATCGCGCGGCTCGAAGTGGACGAAAGAGAAATTGTCGATCACCCCGTCTTCAAGATCATCGGGATCGGGATCTTCATCCTTCTTGAGGTAGAAAGTCCCGCGGTCGCCATCCTGCACATAGTAAGAAGGAAAGCCGCAATTAATCACATCGCGAAGAAAGAACCGGTAGCGGCGCTCGCCTTTGCGCGTTTTCACCACCACATGACCCACTCGCCCCCAGTAATCTCCTTCCTCATCGACGTATTCCCTTTCGAAATGAAAGGTTCCGGTGATCTTCTCATCGCGCTCTTCGGCAAGATACCGGGCCTTGTATCGCTCGAACTCCCTCAAACCGTCTGGAGACAGAGTTGCGCAGGCATGAACCGGGGTTTCGAGAGCCGTGCTGGCGACAAGCGCTGTCGCGAACGCAAGAAGAGCTCTTGCTCTCACGCCGCCGCCACCGCGCTCTTGCAGGCGCGCGCGGGTTCTTCGCCCTTCAGCGCGGTCAGGCCGAGCTTGGCGAACAGCGCGCCGTCCTTGTCGTCGCCCGCATTGGGCGCGGTCAGCAGCTTGTCGCCGGTGAAGATCGAATTCGCGCCCGCGAGGAAGCACAGCGCCTGCGTGGCTTCACTCATCGACTCGCGCCCCGCCGAGAGCCGCACCATCGAACGCGGCATGGTGATGCGCGCGACTGCGACCGTGCGGACGAATTCGATATCGTCGATTCTAGCGAGCGGCGTGTCGGCGAGCATATTGCCCAGCACCGTGCCCTTGACCGGCACCAGCGCATTGACCGGCACGCTCTCGGGATGCTGCGGCAGGGTGGCGAGGGTATGGACGAAGCCCACCCGATCCTCGCGCGTCTCGCCCATCCCGACGATCCCGCCGCTGCACACATTGATCCCGGCCTTGCGCACGTTATCGAGCGTATCGAGGCGGCACTGGAAATCGCGGGTGGAGATGACGCGCTCGTAATACTCGGGGCTGCTGTCGATATTGTGGTTGTAATAATCGAGGCCTGCCTCGGCCAGCATTGCGGCCTGATGCGGTTCGAGCATCCCCAGCGTCATGCAGGTCTCGAGGCCCATCGCGGAGACGCCCTTCACGATCTCCACGATCGCGGGCATGTCGCGGTCCTTGGGATTGCGCCACGCCGCGCCCATGCAGAACCGCTGCGAGCCTGCATCCTTCGCCTGCGCAGCGCGCTGGAGCACGGCCTGCACATCCATCAGCTTGGTCGCCTCGACGCCGCTGTCGGCCTTCACCGACTGCGAGCAATAGCCGCAATCCTCCGGACACCCACCAGTCTTGATGCTGAGCAGGGTGCACAGCTGGACTTCGGTCGCGGGGTGGTAGGTGCGGTGGACGGTGGCGGCCTGGAACAGCAGTTCGGTGAACGGCAGATCGAAGAGGGCCGCGATCTCGGCGCGGGTCCAGTCGGTGCGGGGGTGGGTCAATTTTTGTCTCGCATGAAGTGGCGGATCATAAGTGTGCCGCCCATAAGCACTGCCAGCGGCACGCCATAGAACAAAATCGCGCGGCCCGTTTCGCTGATGCAATCGGCGCCGGGGACGCAATCGCCGAGCGCCGCGCCCCCCATTGCGGTGAGCGAAATGAAGCCGCCACATAGAACATAGAGCGCGCAGCCTGCCTTCTGGGGATTTGTCAGACCCGGCTTATCTTCAAAACTCATTTGAAGCTTGCCTAAGCCGCCTTGGGCGCAGGCGCACCGCGCAGAAGCCCTTCGGTGCTGAGGTCTTCATCAATCTCGGGCCAGTGGATGCCATAACCTGCACCGGCCTTCTCCCAATGCGCCCGCTGCTCAGTCGTCGCATGGAGAAGGCGCGGATACCATGCCAGCGGCACCGCGATCGTGCGGCCGTCCATCAGATCGACGATCAGGCTGGCCTCGTCGAAGCGCACGTCGAGCACGCGCTCGTCGGTCCTAACCTCGTCATGCTGAACTTGTTTCAGCATCCATCCTTCCTCTCGCGCCTTGGTTCATGGGGCGGGATGGACCCTGAAACAAGTTCAGGGTGACGGCAAGAGGTTGTCAGGCAGCACTACTCCGCCGCCTCGTCCAGCCCCTCGCCCAGCGGCGGCATATTATGCCCGAGCAACACCAGAATATCCGCCGCGCACTCCACCACGTTGCTACCGGGGCCATAGATCCCCTGCACCCCCGCCTCGCGCAGGAAGTCGTAGTCCTGCGGCGGGATGACGCCGCCGGCGGTGACCTTGATGTCGCCGCGACCGGCTTCGCGCAGGAGGCGGATCAGTTCGGGGATGAGCGTCTTGTGGCCTGCTGCCAGCGAGGACGCGCCGACCACGTCGACATCGTGCTCAAGCGCCATCGCGGCCGATTCCTGCGGGGTCTGGAACAGCGGGCCGGAGATCACCTCGAAGCCCATGTCGCCGAAGGCGCTGGCAATCACGTTCGCGCCGCGGTCGTGGCCGTCCTGGCCCATCTTGGCGATCATGATCTTCGGCTTGCGGCCCAGGCGGCGGCCCACGGCCTCGACGCCGTCGGTCACCTGCGCCCAGCGGCGGTCGAATTCATAGGCGCTCTTGTAGACGCCCGTGACCGGTGCCGGGGTGGCATCGTGGCGACCGAAGACCTCTTCCATCGCCGAGGAAATCTCGCCCAGCGTCGCATCGTGGCGCGCGGCTTCCACCGCCAGCGCCAGCAGGTTCGCGCCCGACTTGCAGCCCTCGGTCAGCGCGCTGAGCGCCGCGCGGCAGGCGGCCTCGTTGCGGCCTTCGCGCACCTTGGCGAGGCGGGCGATTTGCCCTGCGCGCACCTTCTGGTTATCAACCTCGAGGGTCTCCAGCGCGTCTTCGCTTTCCTTGCGATACTTGTTGACGCCGACGATCACCGTCTCGCCCTTGTCCACCTTGGTCTGCTTTTCCGCCGCCGCGCGCTCGATCGCGGCCTTGGGCGCGCCGGTGGCGACGAAGGCGGTCATGCCGCCGGCCGCGTCCACTTCCTCGATCAGCTTCCATGCCTCGTCGACGAGGGTGGAGGTGAGCGCCTCGATATAATGCGACCCGCCGAGCGGATCGACGACGCTCGTGATCCCACTTTCCTCCTGCAACACCAGCTGCGTGTTGCGGGCGATGCGGGCGCTGAAATCGGTGGGGAGCGCGATGGCCTCGTCCAGCGCGTTGGTGTGGAGCGACTGCGTGCCGCCCAGCACTGCCGCCATCGCCTCGACCGTGGTGCGGATGACGTTGTTGTAGGGGTCCTGCTCCTGCAAGCTGACGCCGCTCGTCTGGCAGTGGGTGCGCAGCATCTTGGAGCGTTCGTCCTTCGCCCCCAGCCCGTCCATCACCCGCCACCACAGCGTGCGCGCGGCGCGCAGCTTGGCGATCTCCATGAAGAAGTTCATGCCGATGCCGAAGAAGAAGCTGAGGCGCCCGGCGAAGGCGTCGATATCCAGCCCTGCGGCCATGGCACGCTGGGCATATTCCTTGCCGTCCGCGATGGTGAAGGCCAGCTCCTGCACCGCGGTCGCCCCGGCCTCGTGCATGTGGTAGCCAGAGATCGAAATCGAGTTGAATTTCGGCATGTTGGCCGAGGTGTAGGCGATGATGTCCGAGATGATCCGCATCGACGGCTCGGGCGGGTAGATATAGGTGTTGCGGACCATGAACTCCTTGAGAATGTCGTTCTGGATCGTGCCATCCAGTTGCGCTTGCGACACCCCCTGACGTTCGGCCGCCACGATGAAGAAGGCCAGCACCGGGATCACCGCGCCGTTCATCGTCATGGAAACGCTCATGGAATCGAGCGGGATCTGGTCGAACAGGATCTCCATGTCCGCGACCGTGTCGATCGCCACCCCCGCCTTGCCGACATCGCCGACGACGCGCGGGTGATCGGAATCATAGCCGCGGTGGGTGGCAAGGTCGAAGGCGACCGACAGCCCCTTTTGCCCCATCGCCAGATTGCGGCGGTAGAAGGCGTTCGATTCCTCGGCGGTCGAAAAGCCCGCATATTGGCGGATGGTCCACGGCCTCCCTGCATACATGCTCGCCTTCACGCCCCGGGTGAAGGGCGCAAAGCCGGGCAGGCCGGGGTCGAAACTGGCGTGATCTTCCGCCGTGTAGAGCGGCTTGATTGCGAAACCTTCAGGCGTCTGCCAGGTCAGATCGCGCCCGCGCACTTCCTTGGCGGCGAGGGCATTCCAGTCTTCGAGGGTGGGCTTCTGGGTCATCGATTTTCTCTCGAGGTAAGCGAAACTGACAGCGCGTGATGCGCCTTGCGGTTAAAGGCTGCGGGGATCAGCGGCAAGATCGGGCGCTGGCGGCGCGGGGGTGAGCTGGGCCTCGGTCACCGCTTCCCGGCCATCGATCCCATAGGCAGCAAAGACCATTGCGGCTCCTGTCATCGCCATGCACAGCCCCAGCCACGCCATCATCGCCGTGTCGCGGAGATTGCCGAAGACGCGGCGACCGTTCCTTATGGCGCCTTGCGCAATGGCACCGCCGATGAAGATCACGACTCCGCCAGCCACCAAGCCAGAAGTCGGGGAATTCAGACACGGCCTGCCTGCCGCTTTGAAGATGTTGTCGCAAGGATCGAAATCAAGCGCCTGATCCCAAGCGATAATGGCAAGGACCGTCAGGGCAAGGACGGCCAGTCCCAGCATCAGCAGAGCGATACCTTTGATAGCGCCCTCCTCTGCCGGCCGAGGCATGATTATTCCCCCTTGAACTCCGCCTTGCGCTTTTGGAGGAAGGCCATGCCGCCCTCCATCGCGTCCTTGGTCGCGCCCGCGATACGCTGGCCCTCGGCCTCGGCGAGCAGCACCATTTGCAGGTTCTGGTCGAGCGCGACCGCGATGTTGCGCTTCATCGTGGCGTAAGCGATGGTCGGGCCGTTCGCCAGCTTTTCAGCCAGAGCGCGGGCTTCGGTCATCAGGTCGGCGTCCTCGACGCACTTGTAGACGAGGCCCCATTCTTCCGCCTGCTGCCCGGAAATCTTCTCGCCCAGCATCATCATCCGCGTGGCGCGGGCACGGCCGATGGCGCGGGTGAGCAGCCAGGTCGAGCCGCCATCGGGCACGAGGCCGATATTGACGAAGGCCTGGAGGAAATAGGCGCTCTTGGCCGCGATGGTGAAATCCGCCGCCAGCGCGAGGCTGCACCCCACGCCCGCCGCCGGGCCGTTGACCGCGCAGATCACCGGCACGCTGGCGCGGATCAGCTGGCTGATCGCGGGGTTGTAATGGTTGATCAGCGCTTCGTGGCTCCCGCCCTTGCCGCCGAGCGCCGAGCCGCTGCCGCGCGCCGAAAGGTCCGCGCCCGAGCAGAAGCCCTTGCCCTCGCCCGTTATCAGCACAGCACGCGCATCGCCGAGGTCATAGAACGCCTGCCCCAGCTCGTCCGCCATCTGCGGCGGCATGGCGTTGAGCCGCTCGGGGCGGTTGAGGGTGATGGTGAGCAGCGGGCCGTCACGTTCGACGCGGATGGTTTCGTAGGACATTCTTCTCTCCCGGGGGGGTCAATTCGACCAGTGCGTGCCCTCTTTGGGCGTTTCCATGATCTCGGTAAGCATGCCGCCCATGTCCTTGGGATGGACGAAAAAGATAGGCGTGCCGTGCGCACCGATGCGGGTGGGGCCGAGGATGCGCTTGCCGAGCGCCTCGAATTCCGAACGCGCCTCGGCGATGTCGGGCACCTCGAAGCACAGGTGATGCTGGCCGCCCAAGGGGTTCTTAGCGAGGAAGCCGGCGAGCGTGGAGTTTTCCCCCAGCGGTTCGATCAGCTCGATCTGGGTGCCGTTCATCGCCCCGTCCGCGCCGGGCGTGTCGACGAAGCAGACCTTCACGCCCTGCTCTTCAAGGTCGAAGGGCGTGTGGATCTTGGTCGCGCCCATGACGTCGCGGTAGAACGCGATGCTGTCGGCGATGGAGGGCGTGGCGACCCCGATGTGGTTTAAGCGGCCGAGTTTCATCCGCCGAACACCAGTCGATACAAAATGGTGCCAACCGCGATGCCGGCTGCCATCCCTAGCCCGAACTTCTTGTTGCCGTCACTCACCTTGCGCACTCCTCACAGCGGAATATTGTCATGCTTCTTCCACGGGTTCTCGAGGCTCTTCGTCCGGAGCTTCCTTAGCCCCAGCGCAATCCGCCGCCGCGTCGAGTGCGGGTGAATCACCTCGTCGATATAGCCCCTCTGCGCCGCCACGAAGGGGTTGGCGAAGCGGTCTTCGTATTCCTTGGTGCGCTCGGCGATCTTGGCGGGATCGTCCTTTTCCTGCCGGAAGATGATCTCCACCGCGCCCTTGGCGCCCATCACCGCGATTTCGGCGGTGGGCCAGGCGTAGTTGAGGTCGCCGCGCAGGTGCTTGGAGGCCATCACGTCATAGGCCCCGCCGTATGCCTTGCGGGTGATGACGGTGATCTTGGGCACGGTCGCCTCGGCATAGGCGAAGAGCAGTTTCGCGCCGTGCTTGATGATCCCGCCCAGTTCCTGCGCGGTGCCGGGGAGGAAGCCGGGGACGTCGACGAAGGTGATGATCGGGATCTCGAAGGCATCGCAGAAGCGCACGAAGCGCGCGGCCTTCTTCGAGGAATTGATGTCGAGCACGCCCGCCAGCACCATCGGCTGGTTCGCCACCACGCCCACGGTGCGGCCCTCCACGCGGCCGAAACCGCAGATGATGTTGCCCGCGTGGGCCGGCTGGATCTCGAAGAAATCGCCCTCGTCCAGCACCTTGGTGATGACCTCGTGCATGTCATAGGGCTGGTTGGCGTTGTCGGGGATCAGCGTGTCGAGGCTGTTATCGATCCGGTCCCATGCGTCGGCGGTGGGGAGCACCGGGGCCTCGTCGCGGTTCGACAGCGGCAGGAAGTCGAAGAACCGGCGGGTGGCCAGCAGCGCCTCGACGTCGTTCTCGTAAGCGAGATCGGCCACGGAGGTCTTGGTAGTGTGCGTGATCGCGCCGCCCAGTTCTTCCTGCGTGACGACCTCGTTGGTGACGGTCTTCACCACATCGGGGCCGGTGACGAACATGTAGGAGCTGTCCTTCACCATGAAGATGAAGTCGGTCATCGCCGGGCTGTAGACCGCCCCGCCCGCGCACGGCCCCATGATCAGGCTGATCTGCGGCACGACGCCGCTCGCCAGCACGTTCCTCTGGAACACCTCGGCATAGCCGCCGAGGCTGGCGACGCCTTCCTGAATGCGCGCCCCGCCCGAATCGTTGAGGCCGATCACCGGCGCGCCGACCTTCATTGCGGTGTCCATCACCTTGCAGATCTTCTCCGCGTGGCGCTTGGAAAGGCTTCCGCCGAACACGGTGAAGTCCTGCGAGAAGACATAGACCAGCCGGCCATTGATGGTGCCGCTGCCCGTCACCACCCCGTCGCCGGGGATGCGCTGGGTTTCCATGCCGAAATCCATGCAATCATGTTCGACATAGGTATCGATTTCCTCGAAGCTGCCTTCATCAAGCAGCACATCGAGCCGCTCGCGCGCGGTCAGCTTGCCCTTGGCGTGCTGGGCTTCGATACGCTTGGCCCCGCCGCCCATTTTGGCAGCTTCGCGGCGGCGTTCCATTTCGGCGATGTTGGCGGACACGCGGGTTCCTCTCGTGATGGCGTTGCGACACGCGTTGCCTTAGCGCATCGGAGGCGTCAACGTGCCAAAAATGGCGGGAGCAAGCGGGATGAACAGGGTTGATGTGCTGGTGGTGGGCGGCGGGATCGCGGGGCTGTCGCTCGCCGCGCGGATCGCCCCGCTGGCACGCGTGACCGTGCTGGAGGGCGAAAGCGCGCCGGGATACCATTCCTCGGGCCGATCGGTGGCCTTTGCGCATTATGGCCTGGGCGAGAATGTGGTGCGCACGCTTACCGCGCTCAGCATGGCCGAACTGGCCGCGCATGGCAGCATTCACCCGGCGCTGCATATCGCGGGCGCGGATCAGATCGGGCTGCTGGATGATCTTGAGGCCGTGCACCGCCAGTTCGGCTGCGATTACACCCGCGTCGGCCCGCAAGAGGCGCGCGCGCTGATGCCGGCGCTCCGGCCCGAGGCCTGCACAGCCGCGCTGGTGGATCACGGGTCCCTGAAGCTCGATACGCATGCGATGCTTCAGACCCATATCGCCAGCCTGCGCGCGCATGGCGGGACGCTGGTGACAGGGGCTCGGGTCCACACCATCGCGCATGACGGCGCGGCGTGGCGGGTTGGCACCCCGGCCGGGGATTTCGCCGCGCCGCTGCTGGTCAATGCCGCGGGCGCGTGGGGGGATGTCATCGCGCAGATGGGGGGCGCGGCGCCCATCGGCCTTCAGCCGCGTCGCCGCACGGTGATCAGCATCCCCGCGCCGGAGGGAGAGGATGTCAGCAGCTGGCCCTTTACCAAGACGGTTGGCGAAGGGTTCTACATCCTGCCCGAAGGGCGCGGGCAATTGCTGGCATCGTCCATGGATCAGACCCCGTCCGCGCCCTGCGATGCCGCGCCCGAGGAACTCGACAAGGCGATCGCGGCTGACCGGGTAAGCCAAGCGACCACCCTGCCCATCCGCCGGATCAGCCATAGCTGGGCGGGCCTGCGCAGCTTTGTGGCGGATGAAGTGCCGGTGATCGGCGAAGCAGTGGGTGCGCCGGGGTTCATCTGGTGCGCAGGCCAAGGCGGCGCGGGGTTCCAGACCTCGCCCGCGCTTTCGCGCATTGCCGCAGCAGCGGTGCTGGGACAGCCCTTCCCCGAGGATTGCGCGGGCGCCGGGCTTGGCTTTGCAACCTTCAGCCCGGCCCGGCTCGGCGCCTAGAGCGGTTTGGCCAGCCGCCCGCTGAACACCACGCGGCCTGCAAGATAAGGCGCAAGCCCCGCCAGCGGCCGCATCACTGCCCGTTCGATGCGCGAGGCCCAAGTCAGCCGCGAGGGGTAAAGGCGGCCCTCGATCACATTGAACCAATCGGTCTCCAGATCGGTCAGGCGGGCCGTTACCAGCGCGAATTCATCCTCGTCGATCTTGTGCTCGTCCTGCGTGATATAGGGCGTGTCCGCACCATAGATCCAGCCGCGCATCCGCGGGTAGAGCAGGCGCTGCACCGGGCCGCTTTCGCGCAGGCGCTGGAGCCGCGAATGGGTGTAAAGCTCGTCACCGATCACCTGCGCGCCCGGCTTCAGCACCCGCGCCACCTCGGCCATCGTCGTCCGGATATCGACGTGGTGGAGAATGTCCACGAACACCACCATGTCAAAACGGTTTTCGGCATAGGTCAGCGCCTCGGCCGGCATGGCGGCAAAGCCGATCTCGACCCCTTCGCGCTGCGCACGCTGCTGGGCAATGGAGAGGCTTTCGGGCGACAGGTCGCAGGCCGATACCCTTGCGCCGAGCCGGGCAATACGGATCGCATCGTCCCCGAAACCGCATCCCAGAACCAGCACCTCGCGCCCGGCCAGATCGCAGGCGAGCAGTCGGTCATACATCGACCAATAGGCATTCCATGGCCGACGCTGGCGGCTGACGATCACATCATCGGCCACCGGCCGCAGCAGCGCTTCCCGCGCCGCAGCGGCGGCATGTTCGCGGTGGTAATCCAGTTCGCGCTGCTGGCGTGCGGTCAGGGCCATGCTGTTCATAGTCCCGCACCATAGCGAGGGGCCTTGCAAGGTTGTATCCCCGCATCCCCGCTATCGCCGCGCCTGCCCCAAGCCGGGACGCGCTAGAGGGAATTACTTAAACAGCACCAGTTCCTCAGCCATGGTCGGGTGGATTGCCACGGTCGCATCGAAATCGGCCTTGGTCAGCCCCGCCTTTACCGCGATGGCTGCGGCCTGCATGATCTCGGGCGCGTCGGGGCCGATCATGTGGATGCCGACAATCCGGCCCGAAGCCGCATCGACGATCATCTTGTAGAGGCTGCGTTCGTTTCGCCCCGCCACCACGTTCTTCATCGGGCGGAAATCCGACTGGAACACCTTGATATTGCCGAGCGTGTTGCGCGCCTCGCCCTCGGTCAGGCCAACGGCGGCGATCGGCGGGTGGCTGAACACCGCGCTCGGCACGCAGGAATGATCGACGGCATAGGGCTCACCGGGGCCGAACAGGCTGTCGGCAAAGGCCTGCCCTTCGCGGATCGCAACGGGGGTGAGCTGCACCCGGTCGGTCACATCGCCCACCGCGTAGATGTGATCGATATTGGTCTTGCTGAAGGCATCGACGATGATCTCGCCCCGCTCGCCCAGCGCCACGCCGACCGCTTCCAGGCCCAGCCCTTCCACATTGGGAACACGGCCCGTGGCGACCATCACCGCGTCGTATTCGCAAGCCTCCTGCCCGGTCAGCTTGACCAGCAGCGTGCCATCGGCCTGGCGTTCGATGCTTTCGAATTCGGCGTGGAACAGGAAGGTGATACCCTTGACCATGGAAATCTGGAGCAGCCGGTCACGCAGGGCCGCATCATAGCTGCGCAGGATCGTGTCCGACCGGTTGGCGATCGTCACCTTGCAACCGAATTCGTTGAAGATGCCGGCGAATTCGTTGGCGATATACCCCCCGCCCGCAATCAGGATACGGCGCGGCAATTCATCCAGATGAAACGCCTCGTTCGAAGTGATGACATGCTCGTTGCCCGGAAACTCGGGCACATGCGGGCGCGCGCCGGTGGCGATGAGGATGGTTTTCGCGGTCACGGTCTGGCCGCTCGCCAGAGTGATTTCGTGCGGGCCGGTGATCGTCGCGCGTTCGTTGAAGATCGTGACCTTGTGGTTGCCGAGCGTCTGGCCATAGAGCCCTTCGAGCCGGGTCACATCGGTCTGCACCGCGTCGCGCAGCGCCTTCCAGTCGAACCGCTTGCCCTCGATCGTCCAGCCGAAGCTTTTGGCATCCTCCAGATCCTCGGCGAAGTGGGCGCCGTATACCAGCATCTTCTTGGGCACGCAGCCGCGAATGACGCAGGTGCCGCCGACGCGGTATTCCTCGGCCACCCCCACCTTGGCACCATGGGCGGCGGCAACGCGGCTGGCGCGCACCCCGCCCGATCCTGCGCCGATGGTGAAGAGGTCAAAGTCGTATTCGGCTGACATCGCACTGCTCCTGATGGCTTGGCAGGGCATATGGGCGAAGGCCCCGATGGCGGCAACCATCGAGGCCCATAATCATGCAAATCAGTCCGATGGACAGGCCGTGTCAGCCCTGCGCGGCGCGGGGACGCCCGCCGCCACCGCCGCCACCCGAGCGGCCCCGCCCGCCGCGGCCACGGTTGCCGCCACCTCCATTGCCGCCGCTGCCGCTGCCGCCGTGGCCCTGCCCTTGCGGACGGCCACCGCCCGGACGAGAGCCCTGACCGGGCTTGGCCGAAGGCTGGCGGCGATCACCCTGCGGACGCTGTTCGCCCTGTTGCGGGCGACGATCGCCGCGCGGAGCATCGCCATGGCGACGTTCACCCCCGACGGCCCGGTCATGCTGCGGACGGCCCTGCGGCTTGCCCTGCTGCGGACGGCGTTCGCCATCCGGGCGGCGCTGTTCGCCCTGGGCTTTCCGCTGCCCGAGCGGACGGGCCTGCACCCGCTTCATGGGCTGGCGCGGCGCGGGCTTTTCCGGGCCTTCGCCTTCCACCACTGCGCGGAAATTGTCGGGGAGCGGCAGGCGGTCGAGTTCGGCACCCGTCGTCTTGCGGATGTCCTTGAGGTAGGCGCGCTCGTCCTCGGCACAAAAGGCAATCGCCACCCCGTCCCGCCCGGCCCGCGCCGTGCGGCCGATGCGGTGGACATATTGTTCGGGCACGTTGGGCAGTTCGTAATTGATCACGTGGCTGACGCCCGGAATGTCGATCCCGCGCGCGGCCACATCGGTCGCGATCAGGATCGGCACGCGCGCCTTGCGGAACTCGTCGAGCGCGCGCTGGCGCTGGGGCTGCGACTTGTTGCCGTGGATGGCGTTCGCCTCGATCCCGGCTTGGCTGAGCTTCTTCACCACCCGGTCTGCGCCATGCTTGGTGCGGGTGAAGATCAGGATCCGCTCGAACTCGCCCGGCACCGGGTGGCGGCGCTGGAGGATCATCTGGAGCAGCGAGAGCTTCTCGTCCTGCTGCACCATGAACAGGTATTGGTCGATGCGTTCGGCCGTGGTGCTTTCCGGCGTGACCGAGACCTGCACCGGATTGTTGCAATAGCCGCTCACCAACTCCTTGATCGCCTTGGGCATGGTCGCGCTGAAAAACAGCGTCTGGCGATCCTTGGGGGCCAGTTCGCGGATCTTGCGCAGCGCGTGAATGAAACCAAGGTCGAGCATCTGGTCGGCCTCGTCCAGAACCAGCACTTCGATGCCGTTCAAATTGAAGGCCTTCTGATCGACCAGATCAAGCAGGCGGCCGGGGGTTGCGACCAGAATGTCGGTGCCACGGTGGAGCTTGTTGCGATCCTTGCCAACGCTTGTGCCGCCGACGATGCACTGCACCTTGAGACCGGCAAGCGCGCCGTAATCCTTGGCGCTGTCGGCGATCTGCACCGCGAGTTCGCGGGTCGGTGCCAGCACCAGCATGCGGCAGGACTTGAAGGGGATCGGTTTGTCGGCCTCACGCAGGCGATCGATGCTGGGCAGCATGAAGGCCGCCGTCTTGCCGGTGCCGGTCTGCGCAATGCCGAGCAGATCGCGGCCCTTGAGGACCGGCGGGATCGCCTGCTCCTGAATCGGCGTGGGGGTGTTATAGCCCTTCATGTCGAGGGCCTGAAGCACGGGCTGCGACAGCCCGAGGTCAGCGAAAGTGGTCATGTCGAAAGGTACTCGCATATAATCTGCGACGCGCGCAGACCCATGCGGGGCGCGCGGCGCGGGGGTTCAAACCGCCCGCGTGAAAAGGGAAGTCCTTGGGAAAAACCGAGACGCGGCCGGGGCGGATATTTTCGTGGGTTCCGCCGCTTCACGCATGGCATGCGCGCTTCGATGCGGCGCAAATGGGCGCTGCGGGGCCAAATGTCAAAGGATTATCCGGACCGCGCCGCCCCTGCGGTCATCCCGTGGGCAAGGCAGCGCGCGCTGCGATTACTCTTTCTCGCGCATTTCCAGATAGTTGAGGCGGCCTTCATAGGTGCCGGCGACCTTCGCCCCGGTCGCATCCTGCGCCGGTTCGAAGCTGTGGGTGCGCAGCAAGACGTCGCACAGCTTGTTGTTGACGTAGTTCATGCGGAACTCTTCGGTCAGCTTGCACTCGGTCGGGGTGCCCGCTTCATTGACCGACAGCGTATAGCCCACTTCGCCGCGCCACACCCGCAGGCGCGAGGATTCCTTGAGGAACTCGCGGTTGCCCGTGAACTCGATCAGCCGCGCCGGCTTGACCCGCGAACGCGCCGTCCCGTCATTCTGCGCCTGCTGGTCGGCCAGCGCAGGCGCAGCGGCCAGCACGAGCGCGGCAAAAGCGGACAGGGTAAGCGCGGTTTTCATCAAGCTTGGCCTTGCTGGAGGGTTCGGCGAAACATGAACGCCGGATGACTGCCAACATACGAAATCTTGAAGGGCGTGCAATTCGAACGCGACAAGAGGTGTGAATCAATTGATTGTTGCAACGCCGCCCGCGTCACGCGGAATTAAATGTCTCCTTTGCGAAATTTGACAACTGCGTTGCAAAATAACCCTGCCCGAACGCGCAATGCGGGCCACGCCCTGTGGCAAGTCTGCATCACGCGCCAGCCCGATCAGATCAGATCAGATCAGGTCAGGCCAGCCCCGCCGCCGCCATCAGCGCCTTGGTCGAAGGGTCGAAGCTGCCCTCCCCGCTCTCGATCTGCTTGGCGATCGCCTTGCCCAGCTCCACGCCGAACTGATCGAAGGGATTGATGCCCATCAGCACGGCATTGGAAAAGGTGCGGTGTTCGTGGAAGGCAATCAGCGCGCCCAGCGCCGCCGCGTCGCAATCCTCGACAAGAAAAGTGGTCGAAGGCCGGTCCCCGGCATAGGCGCGCGCGGGATCGTCCGAGCTCTTGCCCGCCATCAGCGCGGCGCCTTGCGCAAGGCAGTTCATCAGCAGGATGCGGTGATGCGCCGGGTCGAGATCGTCGCCCGGTGCGATGCTGGCGATGAAGTCCACCGGGATCAGGTGCGTGCCCTGATGGAGCAACTGGAACACGGCGTGCTGCGCATCGGTGCCCACGCCGCCCCATGTGACCGCAGCGGTCGGCCCGTCCACGGGGCTGCCATCGGCCATCACGCTCTTGCCGTTCGATTCCATTTCAAGCTGCTGGAGATAGTCAGGCAGCAGCTTGAGCCGTTCGTCATAGGCGAACACCGCGCGGGTCTGGCAGCCGCGCAGCCGGGTGTAATACTGGTCGCAGAACGCGGCGAGCAGCGGGGCGTTGGCGCGGCCCTGTTCGGCCCGGAAGTGATCGTCCACCGCCTTGGCCCCGGCGAGCATCTGGCGGAATTCGTCCATGCCGATCGCCAGCGCGACCGGAAAGCCGATGCTGGAGAACAGCGAGTAACGTCCGCCCACGCTCTCCACGAAAGGCAGCACGCGGGTTTCGTCCACGCCCCATTCGACCGCCTTCTCAGGCGAAGCCGTCATCGCCACCACGCGCCCATCGGGGTCTTCGACGCCGTTATCCGCAAGCCATTTCAGCGCGCTTGCCGCATTGGTCATGGTCTCGATGGTGGTGAAGGTCTTGGAGGCGACCGCGATCAGCGTCGTCGCCGGATCGCAGGCGCGGAACGCAGCTTCCAGCGCCAGGCCATCGATGTTCGAGACCACGTGCACATCCACCAGCGCCAGATCGCGGGTCAGCGCGTCGATGGCGAGCGCGGGGCCGAGCGCCGATCCGCCGATGCCGATCGCGATGCAGTGGCGGATCTCCCCCAGCGCGCCTTCATGGATCGCCTCGATCAGCATGCCCATCCGCGCCAGCAGCGCCTCGGCCTCTTCGACCTGCGCGGGCGTGCCGCTGCCGCGCAGCGCGCCGTGGGTGGCGGCGCGGCCTTCGGTCGGGTTGACGATCCCGCCGCCGAACAATGCCTCACGCTGCGCATCGAAGCCCGCCGCATCGGCCAGCGCCTCGAACGCGGTGAGCGCGGCTTGGCTCAGATGGGTCTTGGAGAAATCGATCAGCATGCCGGTTTCGGCATCGCTCCCCGGCTCAACCGGCCAGGCGATCCGGCGGGTCAGAGCCGCAGGCCGATCAGCGTCCGCTGCGAAGAGCGCGGCGAGTGTTTCTTGCGGCAAGCCCCGCAGGCCCGCCCATGCTGCCGCCACTGCTCCGCTGTCTGCCGTACCGCCCATGGTCTTCCCCTTTGCGCAAGTGTGCCGGTGCGGGTAAGGGCATGGAGGATGGATGCAAAGACCCAATCTCTCGGCAGCACGCCCCCTGCCGCAACCGGTGCCCGTTCGGGCGATGGCTGGGGTAGCTTTGCGTGGTTCTGCGTCAAGCTGCTGCTGGCGGTGCTGGCCTTCCGGGTATTCGTATTCTCGCCCTTTTCGATCCCTTCGGAAAGCATGCTGCCGCGCCTGATGAACGGCGATTACCTGCTGGCGGCCAAGTGGCCCTATGGCATCTCGCGCCAGTCGCTGCCCTTCGATCTCGCCCTGCCCGATGGGCGGCTGCTGCCGGGCACGCCCGAGCGCGGGGATATCGTGATCTTCAAGCATCCCATCGACGGGCGCGATTACATCAAGCGGGTGATCGGTCTGCCGGGTGATCGGGTGGCGGTGGTCGGCGGGGTCGTGGTGCTGAACGGCACGCGGGTGCCGCGCCTGCCGGTGGCACCGCAACTGGTCCCGGTCTCTGAGAACACCGGCTGCGCATGGGGCGGAACGGCGGTCGCCACCCACGACGCGGAGGCCTGCCGTTACGAGGCTTTCCGCGAGACCCTGCCGAACGGACGATCCTACGAAGTGCTCGATTTCGGCGCCACCCCGGCCGACACCTTCGCCGAGGCCACGGTCCCCGCCGGCACCCTGTTCGTGATGGGCGACAACCGCGACAGTTCGCTCGACAGCCGCTTTCCCGCTTCTGCCGGAGAAGGCGTGGGGTTCGTCTCGCAGGACCTGCTGGTGGGCCGCGCAAGCGTGATCGTCTGGTCCACCGATGGCAGCGCCGACTGGGTCAAGCCATGGACATGGTTTTCCGCCGCGCGCTGGGACCGGATCGGAGACGGGCTGTGACCGCGCTTGCCCCGGAAACTCTCGCATGGCTTGAGGATCGCGGCTTTGCCCCCGCCGCCGACGCGCCCTGGCTGGAGGCGCTGACCCACGGCAGCTTCAATGGCTCCGCCCCGGCCTCTGCCGCCGATTACCAGCGGCTCGAATTCCTCGGCGACCGGGTGCTCGGCCTGTCGGTGGCCGCATGGCTGTTCCGCGCAGGCGACGCGCCCGAAGGCCGCCTGTCCCAGCGCCTCAACGCGCTGGTCAGCGGGGCGACCTGTGCGCGGATCGCCCGCGCCATCGGCCTGCCCGCCCACATCCGCCTCGGCAAGCAGGCACGCGATGATGGCGGGGCGGACAGCGACAAGATCCTCGGCGATGTGATGGAAGCGCTGATCGGTGCCTGCTTCATCGAGCATGGCTTCGATGCCGCACAGACCCTCATCTACCGCCTATGGGCGCACGAACTCGAAGGCGATGTCGGCAAGGCCAAGCATCCCAAGAGCGCCCTGCAGGAATGGGCCGCAGGCAACCGCCGGGCCACGCCGGTCTATGAAGTCACCGACCGTTCCGGCCCCGATCACGCCGCGCGCTTCACTGTGCGCGTCTCGGTCCGCAATGTCGGCGAGGCACAGGCCACCGCGACCAGCAAGGGTGAGGCCGAAAAGCTTGCCGCCAAGGCCTTTCTCGAACGGTTCGGCTGAAGGCGTCCCGATGTTTCACGTGAAACGCGCCGCAAGGCGGGCCTGACGGGGGTCTGGAGGGGGTGTAACGGGGGTCTGGAGGGGGTCTGACCAGCGCCGGCCTTCGACAATCGCGATGATCGCGGCTATGGGGCGGCGATGAACGACACCACCCCCCCCCCTGCCCCCGGCACCCGCTGCGGCGTTGTCGCTGTGCTTGGCGCGCCCAATGCCGGCAAATCGACGCTTGTGAACGCCCTTGTCGGTCAGAAGGTCGCGATCACCAGCGCCAAGGCCCAGACCACCCGCGCGCGGATGCTCGGGATCGCGCTTCATGACATGGCCGACGGCACACCCGTCCAGATGATCCTCGTCGACACCCCCGGCATCTTCGCCCCGCGCCGCCGCCTCGACCGCGCGATGGTGAACGCCGCCTGGGAGGGTGCCGAGGCCGCCGATGCCGTGCTGCTGATGGTCGATCCGATCAAGCAGCGTCGCCATGAACTGGAACCCCTGCTGGAAACGCTGGCCGCCCGCCCAGAGCGCAAGATCCTTGTCCTCAACAAGGTCGACCGCGCCAAGAAGGAGCCGCTGCTCGTGCTGGCGCAGGAACTGACGGGCAAGGTCGATTTCGCCGAGGTGTTCTTCATCTCGGCCCTCACCGGCGAAGGCGTGCCGGAGATGAAGGAGACCCTCGCCCGGATGATGCCCGAGGGCGAGTGGATGTATCCCGAGGATCAGGTCTCGGACGCCTCCGAAAGACTGCTCGCCGCCGAGATCACCCGCGAACAGCTCTACCAGCAACTCCACGAGGAACTGCCCTATGACAGCGCGGTGCGGCCCGAGCGGTATGAGGTGCGCCCCGATGGCTCGGTCGAGATCCACCAGCAGATCGTCGTCACCCGCGACAACCAGCGCGCAATCGTGCTCGGCAAGGGCGGCTCGAAGATCAAGGCGATCGGCGCGGCGGCGCGCAAAGAACTGTCCGAGGTGCTGGGGGTGAAGGTGCACCTCTACCTGCATGTGAAGGTGCTGGAGAACTGGGCCGAGGATAAGGAAATCTTCGAGGAAATCGGGCTCGACTGGGTGCGGTGATGGCATTTGGAGACGATCCGGCAAACGAACGCTTCCTCAGCGAATACTTCGAGGAGAAGGACGGTCAGTTTTTTCTGCGTCCGCCCAAGGGCGCGCAAGCCCTGATGCCGATTTCCTACGAACTCTATCTCGAGCTGGTCGATGCTCACGAGAGAGAGGGCCGGATCGCCAAGACCTTGGTCATTATGTGCCTGATGGCCGGCTGGCTCTATGGGGCCTACCGCTGGATAGTGTCGGATGATCTGCTGCAAATCCTTGTCTTTACAGGGATCGGCATCCTTGCCGCGATGATCGGCGCCTTCGCTGTGGCGATGCACGGGGCGAAGCGGCTGGCGGGAATCTACATCGGCTGGGCCAAAGCGTCAGCAAACCCCAAGGCATCCAGAGCCGAACTCGACCACCTGTTTTGAACGATTGAAAAGCCAAGCCCCGTGTCAGGCACGGGGCGACGAGGTTGAGATAATCACCCCCGCCCCAACCGCTCCAGCTTGGCCTTGAGCGCCGCCTCGTCGAAGGGCTTGACGATGTAGTCGTCCGCGCCCGCAGCGATGCCGTCGTGGATGTCTTTCGCCTCGCCGTTCGAGGTGCAGAACACCACCACCGGCTCCTTGGGGGTGGGGATTTCGCGCAGGCGGCGCACGAATTCGATCCCGTCCATTTCGGGCATGTTCCAGTCTGTCAGGACCAGATCGGGCATGGATTTCTTGCAGCGGGCCAGCGCCTCTTCGCCGTTTTCGGCTTCGATCGGCACATAGCCGAGGCTGATCGCGATCTTGCTGGAAACCTTGCGGATCACCCGGCTGTCATCGACGATCAGGCAGGTGCGCTGGATGGCGGCGGGGGCCTCGCGCCCGGGATAGCGGTCGCGCATCGCCTTGGCGGCGGCGACAATCGCGGCGGTATCGTCAGGCGCGGCAGAGAGTGCTGCGGGCCGGGCGGCGGGTGCCGCAGCGGGAGCGGCCTCGGGGGCCGGAGCGTGCGCGGCGGCAGCATCCTCGGCCGCAGCGGCCAGCCCTGCCTCCAGTGCCTTTTCATTCTGAGCGAGCTTTTCGGCGAGCGTCTTGCCCTCCAGCGGGCCTCGGCGATTGGGGCCGGTGTGGCGCTTGATCAGGTTCTGCATCTCAGCGCCCCCCACCCATTGCCGCATAGCTCTGCTGATAGGCCTGCGCGGCGAAATCATCGGAGAAGGGATCGGATTCCAGCGTGCCGACCGCCTCGCCCGGGGTCACCCGGACATGCAGATAGGGCATCCAGACATCGCCGAATTCGGCCTTCTGATACCACACATCGATGACATCATAGCTGGCCCACATCCCGTCCGGCTCGCGCAGGCGCAGGCCTTCGCCGATGCGCGGGACCGCGGCGAAGCGAATCCGGCTCTGGGTCTGGTGGGTTTCGTTCTGGACTTCGATTTCGATCACGGCGACAAGCCCTTTGTGTGCCGCCGGTTCTAGAGGGCAAATGCTTTATGTTTTCTCAACGCGGCAGCGCGCGCAGCGGCGTTTTGCGCCGCTGCGCGCGCTCATTTTGTCGCCGCCGCCGGCTTCTTTTTGGCAGGCGCCTTCTTTGCCGCCGCCTTCTTGGGAGCGGCCTTCTTGGGAGCGGCCTTCTTCTTGGCCTTCCCCTTGGCCGGACCCTTGGCGATGCGGGCGTCGATCAGTTCGACTGCTGCTTCGAGCGTCACATCCTCGGGCTTCACATCGCGCGGGATGGTGGCGTTGGTGGTGCCATCGGTCACATAGGGGCCAAAGCGCCCCGGCATGACCTTGATCTCGCCGCCGCTGGTGGGGTGCTGGCCAAGCGTGGCGATGGGTTCGGACTTGCCGCGTGCAGCCCCGCCACGATTGGCCGCTTCGGCGAGCAGCGCAACGGCGCGGTTCATGCCGACTTCAAACACCTCGCGGGTGTTCGACAGCTTCCCATACTTGCCGTCATGCCGCAGATAGGGGCCGTAACGCCCGATATTCGCTTCGATTTCCAGACCCGTATCGGGATGCGCGCCGATGATGCGCGGCAGGTCGAGCAGCTTCACTGCCCAATCCAGATCGAAATCGTCCAAATCCTTGGGGATGCTGGCGCGCTTGGCCTCCTTGCCCTCGCCCATTTCCACATAGGGGCCGAAGCGCCCGGTCTTGCGTAGGATAGTCTCGCCGGTTTCGGGGTGCTGGCCCATGATGCCGTCCTCGGCCCCGCCCTCACCCTCGCCGCCCGGCTGGGCGAAGCGGCGCGTGAACTTGCATTCGGGGTAATTGGCGCAGGCCACAAACGCCCCGAAGCGCCCGCCGCGCAAGCTGAGACGGCCATTGGCGCGGCCCTCTGATGCGCACAGCGGGCATGCGCGGGGATCGTGGCCATCCTCACGCGGAGGGAACAGGAAGTCGGCGAGATATTCGTCCAATGCCTCGGTCACTTCCGAGGGCATCTTCTCCATCACCTCGTCGGCCTTGGGCTTGAAGTCGCGCCAGAAGCGGGCGAGCAGCAGCTTGTAATCCTCGCGCCCATCGGAAACGATATCGAGTTCGTCCTCCATGCCCGCCGTGAAATCATAGGCGACATAGGTGGGGAAGAAACGTTCGAGGAAGGCGGTCAGCAGGCGGCCCGATTCCTCGGCGAAGAAGCGGTTTTTCTCCATCCGGACATAGGCCCGGTCGCGCAGGGTCTGGATGGTCGAGGCATAGGTCGAAGGCCGCCCGATGCCGAGTTCCTCCAGCCGCTTGACGAGGCTTGCTTCCGAAAAGCGCGGCGGGGGCTGCGTGAAGTGCTGGGTCGCCTCGACGCTGCGCTTGGCCGGCGTATCGCCCGCCTTCATCTGCGGGAGCAGGCCGCCGTCTTCATCCTCCCCATCTTTATTTGGGCTGTCGTCCAGCCCTTCCTGGTAGACCGCAAGGAAACCGGGGAAACGGATCACCTGACCGGTGGCGCGCAAGGCGTGCTGCCCGGTCGCATCGCGCAGGGTGACCGTGGTGCGTTCGAGCTGTGCGGTCGCCATCTGGCTGGCCATCGCCCGCTTGAAGATGAGGTCGTAAAGCCGCGCTTCATCGGCGCTGCCGGCGCGTTCGCGGGTGAAATCGGTCGGGCGGATGGCTTCGTGCGCTTCCTGTGCGTTCTTGGCCTTGGTGCTGTAAAAGCGCGGCTTTTCGGGCAGGTAGGCGCTGTCATAGCGGGCCGCAATCGCATCACGCAGCGCCATGATGGCTCCGGGGTCCATCTGCACGCCATCGGTGCGCATGTAGGTGATCGCGCCTGCCTCGTAGAGGCTCTGCGCGAGCCGCATGGTGTGCTGTGCCGAGAAGCCCAGCTTGCGGGCCGCTTCCTGTTGCAGGGTCGAGGTGGTGAAGGGCGGCGCGGGGTTGCGCTTGACCGGCTTGGTCTCGGTGCCCTCAACCGTGAAGCGTCCGGCTTCAACGGCCGCCTTGGCCTCCATCGCAATGCCTTGGTTTCCGAGGCTGAGCTTCTCCAGCTTCACGCCCTTGAACTTCACCAGCCGCGCATCGAATTCCGTCCCGTCGTGCTGCATTCTGGCCAGCACAGACCAGTATTCCTCGGCCCGGAAGGCTTCGATCTCGCGCTCGCGCTCGACGATCAGGCGCAGCGCCACGGATTGCACCCGGCCCGCGCTCTTGGCCCCCGGAAGCTTGCGCCACAGCACCGGCGAAAGCGTGAAGCCGAACAGATAGTCCAGCGCCCGGCGCGCCAGATAGGCGTCGATCAAGGGCTGATCCAGCTCACGGGGCTTTGCCATCGCCTCGGTCACCGCCTGCCTCGTGATGGCGTTGAAGGTGACGCGGGCGACCTCCTTGGGCAGGGCCTTCTTCTTCGCCAGCAGATCACGCACGTGCCAGCTGATCGCCTCGCCCTCACGGTCAGGGTCGGTCGCCAGCACAAGGCGGGACGCAGACTTGGCCGCATCGGCGATTTCCTTGAAGCGGCTCTGCTTGTCGCGGTAGAGTTCCCACTCCATCGCAAAATCCTCGTCCGGCTTCACACTGCCATCCTTGGGCGGCAGATCGCGGACATGGCCATAGGACGCGAGGACCTTGTAGTCCTTGCCGAGATACTTCTCGATGGTCTTCGCCTTGGCGGGGGATTCTACGATGACAAGCTGCATGGGATCTTGGGTCTGTCCTTACGCGTATACGTACACGCGAGGGTGGGGCCGGAGCGCCTAGACCGTCAAGCGGGTTGTGTGAAGGCTTTCAGCCGAACACATCCTCGATCGACGTATCCTCAGGCCCAAGCTGTTCGTAGGTCGCAACCGACAGGCCCAGCATCATCAGCGGCACGAAGTGCCCCGCCACCCGGTCGAGCAATGCATCGTTGAGCGGATTGCCAAGCACACGGTCCACGCCAGCCAGCACCGTGATCAGCGCGATGACGATCAGCACCAGCACGACGATCGCGGTCATCACATTTGCCGTCTGGCCGCGCACCGCCGCCGCGCTGATCCCGGCGGCAGCGACCGTCCCCTCCCCCCGTGCGACGATGAAAGCCGGGGCGGCGATCCAGCGGGCAACAAGGAACAGGCCCGGCACGATCAGCATGGCCAGCCCGAAGGCGATCGGCAGGATCAGCAGCAGCGCAAGGGCAACGAAGGACACGAAATGTATGCGCCCGGTCTGCAACAGCCCGCGCTTTCTCAGCAAGCTGTGGAACAGCCAGTATTGCCCGCCGAAATAGACGAAAAAGCCGACGATCCCGCCCGACCGGCCACCGAACAGCGGCATTGACAGCCCCAGCACCGTCACCACTGCCAGATAGGCCAGCACCTGCGGCCAGATCAGCCACAGATTGCGCAGCGATGCCGACATCAGCGAGGGGTATCGCAGCTCGTCCCGATAGGTGGCAGCACCGCTCATCAGGCGAACAGATCCTCGATCTCGCGGGTGCTGTCACCCAGCAGGCGGTAGGCGGCAATGCTGGCAGCAGTGGACAGGATCGTGCCCGCCTGCGAGGCGAGGGATTCGATCAGCCAGGCGGCAATCCGCCCGTCCTCGGCCACCAGCCGCGACAGCACCGATCCGGCACCATTGAGCATCAGGATGCCGATCAGCAGGATCGCCAGCGTGCCGAAAATCGCCCAGCCATTGCCCTCGGTCCGGGCCCAGCTTTCCCCGAAGCTGTCCATCGCCGGCACGCGGTTGTCGATCACCAGCGGCAGCACCAGAATCCAGCGCACCAGCAGGATCACCCCCGGCACGATCAGCAGCACAAAGCCCACCGCAATGCTCAGGGACATCAGCAGCGAAATGCCGATATAGGGCAGCATCTGGCCGAAATCAGGCGCCAGCGTGCCGCGCAGCATGGCAGAGACAAACCAGAACTGCACGACCATCCCCACCAGGATCGCGCCCAGAAACATCGTGATCGGCAAGGCCCCTGCCGCGATCAGTCCGAGGCCGCCCTCGCCTTCCGGCACCGAAGTGTCGAACGCCAGCAGCGGCAGCACCCCGAGCGGCACGGCAAACGCCAGAAAGCCGAGGCACGCGCCAAGATTATTGCTGATTTCCTCGAAGGTGGTGTTGAGCAAATCGGCAAAACTGATTGTGCGCATCATCCGCTTGATCCCCTTGCAGTTTTGCGAGGTATGACCATCATCCGGCGCGTCTGACAAGCCCTGCATCGCCCCGCTCGATCTCACCCGCGAGTTCCAGTTCGAGCAGCGCCATGTGCACATGCGCTGCGCTGGCGCCGGACTGGCGGATCAGCTCGTCGATGGTGACGGGTGCGTGGGTAATCAGGCTGGCGATATCGCCCGACAGGTCGGCGCGGGCCTCCCCCCAGTCGAGCCGGGCGAGTTCGGCGTAATCGAAATCCGCCGCCCCCTCGCTGACCCGGAAGCGCGATCGGGCTGCGCCGGTGAAGCTTTGCAGAAGTTCGGCGACCTCGTCCGGGGTCTGCACCAGCACCGCGCCGTCGCGGATCAGCTGATTGCATCCCGCGCTGCGCGCATCGAGCGGCGAGCCGGGGATCGCCATGACCTCGCGCCCCGCCTCGCCCGCCAGCCGCGCGGTGATAAGGCTACCCGATTGCGGCGCGGCCTCGACCACAAGCGTGCCGCTGGCCAGCCCTGCGATGATGCGGTTGCGGCTGGGGAAGTGGCGCCCGCGCGGCTCGGTGCCGGGGGGCTGTTCGGCCACAAGGAGCCCATCGGTGGCGATGCGTTCCTGAAGGGCGGCGTGCTGCGGCGGATAGGCGATGTCGATCCCGCTCGCGATCACGCCGATGGTCTGCGGGAAGGCGCCTTCGTGCGCGGCGCCATCGATGCCCCGCGCAAGGCCTGAGACGATCGTGAAGCCTGCCTCGGCCAGCGCGGCGGCGAAATCGCGGGCGAGCTTGACGGCGGCGGCGCTGGCATTGCGCGCACCGACAAGCGCGACACAGGGCTGACTGGCGAGCGCGAGGCGGCCCCGGCAGGTAATGATCGGCGGGGCGGAATCGAGTTCGCTGAGCAGCGCCGGGTAATCGGGCTGGTCGTGGAACAGGTAGCGCGCACCGGCGCGGCGCACGGCGGCGACCTCACGCTCGATCATGTCGGCGCTGGCGGGACGATAGGCGCCCCGCCCCCGGCTTGCCAGATCGGGCAAAGCGTCAAGCGCCGCCCCGGCCGATCCGAAGCGGGCGAGAAGCTGACGATAGGATATCGGCCCGATATTGGGCGAGCGCAACAGGCGGATGCGCGCAAAGGCCTCGGCTTGCGAGAGCGTTGGCTGCGACCCCGTGCTCTCCATCAGATGCGCGCCCCCGTCACGATTTGGGCGAAGAGGAACCCACCTTCGGCTCCTCCCCCCGCATCAGCCGCCCGATATTGGCGCGGTGCTGAACGATCACGATAGCGGCAATTGCGATCAGCGGCGGGACCACGTCGGCATAGCCCAGCGCCCAGGCCACCACCGGCGCGGCAATCACGCTGACGAGCGAGGACACAGAGGAAATCCGGCTGAGGAACAGCGTCACGCCCCAGATAACCGCACAGGCGAGCATCGCGGGCCAGGCCAGCGCAGCCAAGGCTCCGGCGGCGCTCGCGAACCCCTTGCCACCCTTGAACTTGAGCCAGGGGGTGAAGCAATGCCCGGCCACCGCGCCCACGGCGGCTAACGCCATCGCCTCCTCTCGGAGATTGGCCGGCTGGCACCCGAACAGGCTCAGTGGCTCGCAGCCATTCCAAAGCACCGAGGCCACCAGCACCGCCGCCACCGCCTTGCCCGCATCGAGCAGCACGGTCGCTGCCGCCAGCCCCTTGTTGCCGGTGCGCAGCACATTGGTCGCGCCGATGCTGCCGCTGCCGATGTTGCGCACATCCCCCAGCCCCGCCGCGCGGGTAAGGATCAGGCCGAAGGGGATCGAGCCCAAGAGAAAGCCGAGCACAGCGGCGAAAGCGAAATTCATTGAAAACAACCCCGTTCGTGCTGAGCTTGTCGGCAGCGAAGCTGGGCGTTGCCCAACCACTGCACTTTCTTCTAATGGCCAAACCTGAAAAGAAAAGGACAGGGCTTCGACAGGCTCAGCCCGAACGGAGGTTTTTTGTCGGACAACCCATCCTCCCCCATTCTGTTGTTCGATTCCGGCGTGGGCGGGCTGACTGTCTATGATGCGCTGCGCAAGGTGCTGCCCCAAGCGCCGGTGATCTACGCCGCCGATCTTGCCGGCCTGCCCTATGGCACCAAGACGGAAAGCCAGATCGCCGCGCGGGTGGCGGGATTGCTGGGGCGCATGGCCGAACGCTGGCAGCCGCGCCTTGCCTGCATCGCCTGCAACACCGCCAGCACCATCGCATTGGGCATGGTGCGCGATGTGCTGGAGATTCCGGTGGTCGGCACTGTCCCGGCGATCAAGCCGGCGGCCGCGCTGACGCAGTCCGGCACCATCGGCCTTGTCGGCACCGAGGCGACCATCCGGCAACGTTATGTCGATGATCTGGAACGTGATTTTGCCAGCGGCAAGCGGCTGCTGCGCATCGCTGCACCGGCGCTGGTGGGCGCGGCTGAGGCCAAGCTGCGCGGCGCCCCGGTCGATCCGGCGGTGATCGCCGATGTGCGCGACCGGCTGGCCGCGATGCCGGGGGCAGACGGGCTCGATACGCTGGTGCTCGCCTGCACCCATTTCCCGCTGCTGTCCGAAGAACTGGCCGCTGCCTTCGGAACAAATGTCCGGCAGGTCGATGGCGCGGCAGGCATCGCGCGGCGTATCGCGCACCTGCTCGAAGGACAGGGCTTTACCGCCAATGGCGCGCCCAATCGCTTCATCGTCACCGGGCCGCTCGCCGGAGCCGCGGGGCTGGAGGCGGCGCTTGCCGCCCGCGGGTTCGGCCCTGCCGAAGCCTTCTGACCCCCGGACCGACGCTTGCGACACGCTCGCAAAGATCGTGATAGCAAAAGCGCCGCCCCGCTCTTAAATACCGCCGAAACCAACCGCCCTCTCGGGCGTTATGGCCGGACAAAAGAGCCACAGCAGGAACCGCGCACCGCCCCTCCCCCCGGCGGCCGCGAGAGCAGCGAGACGCGAGTGAACTACGACCAGATCTTCGATTCCGCGATCGACCGTCTGCATGAAGAAGGCCGCTACCGCGTCTTCATCGACATCCTCCGCAACAAGGGCGCCTATCCCAATGCGCGCTGTTTCCATGGGCATAACGGGCCCAAGCCGATCACGGTGTGGTGTTCGAACGACTATCTGTGCATGGGCCAGCACGACAAGGTGATCAGCGCAATGGAAGCCGCGCTGCACGATGTCGGCGCAGGTTCGGGCGGCACCCGCAACATCGGCGGCAACACGCACCTGCATGTCGAACTCGAAGCCGAACTGGCCGACCTGCACGGCAAGGACGCGGCCTTGCTGTTCACCAGCGGATATGTGTCCAACGATGCAACGCTGTCCACCCTCGCCAAGCTTTTGCCGGGCTGCGTGATCTTTTCCGACGAATTGAACCACGCCAGCATGATCGCGGGCATCCGCAATTCGGGCTGCGACAAGAAGGTGTTCCGCCACAATGATGTAGCCCATCTCGAAGAATTGCTGGCGAGCGTCGATATCGACACGCCCAAGCTGATCGCCTTCGAGAGCGTCTATTCGATGGACGGCGACGTCGCCCCGATTCACGCGATCTGCGACCTCGCGGAAAAGTACAACGCGCTCACCTATATCGACGAGGTCCACGCGGTCGGGATGTACGGCGCGCGCGGCGGCGGAATTTCGGAGCGTGACGGCGCGGCGCACCGGATCGACATTATCGAAGGCACGCTGGGCAAGGCGTTCGGGGTGATGGGCGGCTATATCGCGGCCTCGGCCAAGGTGGTGGACTGCATCCGCAGCTATGCGCCGGGCTTCATCTTCACGACCTCCTTGTCGCCGGTGCTGGTGGCGGGCGTGCTGGCATCGGTGCGGCACCTGAAGGAGAGCAGCGTCGAGCGCAACGCCCAGCAGCGCGCCGCCGCGATGCTCAAGCTGAAGTTTGCCGAAGCAGGCCTGCCGGTGATGGATTCAGTCACCCACATCGTGCCGCTGATGGTTGGCGATCCGATCCGCGCCAAGAAGATCAGCGATATCCTGCTGGCCGAATACGGCGTTTATGTGCAGCCGATCAATTTTCCCACCGTCCCCCGCGGCACCGAGCGTCTGCGCTTCACGCCCGGCCCGCACCACACCGATGCGATGATGGACGAGCTGACGGCCGCACTGGTGGAAATCTGGGACCGGCTCGATCTGAGGCTGGCCGAGGCGGCCTGACCCGTCCGGATTTGCGCTTGCGCTTCCAACCCCTGGAGATATGCTGAGTTTCAGTGACTTAAGGGGACGCATCAATGATCAATCGGTTTCTCGCAAGCGCGGCTCTCGCGCTGGCTCTGGCGGCGTGCGGCGGCGAGGATAGCGGAACGCCTCCGCCCACAGGCGGCGGCACGCCCACGCCGAGCCCGACACCCTCCCCTTCGCCCACGCCGACATACCAGACCTTTGCGCAGCTTACCGGGGACCGCACCTTCAGCAAGGCCTGTGCGGGCTACAGATCGGGTTCAGCCCTGACCCCGATCAGCGCCAGCGAATTCGGCGAAGGCATCTCTCAGGGGCGCGGGCTCGCACTCGGTTTCACAGCCGCGACCAACACCTGGAACATCACTGGCCCCGGCTTCACCACCAGCTTCGGCCCGACCGACCTGGCCGCAACCCAGCCCGCTGACACGATCTTCTATTCCCGCACCACCAACGGCCTTCCGGAGCGGTTTGCCATCGTCTCGCGTCCGTTCGGAACGCAGCCGGCCGAATATGTCCGAGGCTCCAGCGTGACCTACCCGACCGGATCATCGGTGGATGATTACTTCTGCGTCTTCGGGGTGCCGACACTCGCCACCGATCCGCTGCCTACCGGCACCGTCACCTACACCCAGTTCAATGTCGGTGGCCGCGCAATCCGCGCCACGGCCGCCGGCGGCGCGATCTTCGACCTGCGTGACAGCACCGTAACCCTCAGCGCCAATCCGGCGACCTTGCAGGTGACGACGCAGATCACGCTTGCCGGGCGCGAGCTTGTCAACGGAACGCCGTCTGCCACCCTGACCCAGTTCGGCACCTTCACCAGCACCGGCGCCGTCAACGCCCGGCCAAGTTACGCAGGAACGCTCACCAGCCCGGGGCAGACCGTTGTCGATGCCAACTTCGCCGGCTGGTTTTTCGGGCCGCAGGGCCGCGAGGCGGGATATGCCTTCAATATCGTCGTTGACCTTCAGGGCGGCGGCCGTCTCACCAGCGCCGGGGCGGTCACCGCACGCCGCTGACCCTTTGCAAGCCCTCTCCCTTGCGCTAGCCGACAAGGCCAGTTGCAAGGGAGAGACTTAATGGGCGGCACGCCTGACCAGACTTACGCCGAGGTGGTGCTCGGGCGACGTTCCATTCGCGGCTATCTCGACAAGCCTGTTCCGCGCGCGCTGATCGAGGAGGTGCTGACGATGGCGATGCGTTCGCCCTCGTCGATGAACACCCAGCCCTATCACTTCCATGTCATCACCGGCGAACCGCTCGACCGCATTCGCAAGGGCAACACCGAGCGTATTCTGGCAGGGGAACCCGACAGCCGCGAATTCCGCAAGGGCCACCCCTTCCAGGGCGTCCACCGCGACCGGCAGGTGGCCTGCGCGATCCAGTTGTTCGAAGCGATGGGCATCGCCCGCGACGACAAGGACGCGCGCCAGGACTGGGTGCTGCGCGGCTTCCGACAGTTCGATGCGCCGGTGTGCGTGATCATCACCTATGACAAGGAACTCTCCGACGCCGACGACACCGTGTTCGATTGCGGTGCGGTAACAACCGCGCTGGTCAATGCTGCATGGAGCAAGGGCCTTGGCTGCGTGATCAATTCGCAAGGGATCATGCAATCACCAGTGGTGCGCGAACACGCCGGGATTCCGGACGATCAGGTGATCATGAAGGCCGTCGCGCTTGGCTGGCCCGATCCGGACTTTCCCGCCAATCCGGTGACAATCACCCGCCGCGATGTGAACGAAGCGGCGCGCTTTGTGGGTTTCGAGGAAAGCTAGGTAGAGCCACTGAGGCAATGACATGACAGATCGAAGCAGGCGCTGACCTAGACTGAACACGTGTGCGACGATCCGGTTGCCGGAACCGTCCGTGCAGCAAGACAGTCAGGGAAAGCCGATGTTCGACTGGTTTATCAAGCACGCCCCGATCCGCACCAAGTTCAACGTATTGCTGGGGATTCACAGCGTCCTTGTCAGCATCGCTGTGATGAGTGCATGGCTTGCAGGCAGCGCGGGCGGGCTGTCAGTCTGGGCGCTCATCGCGCTCGGCTGCATCATCATGACGCCGGTTATCGTGCTGACGTCCAAGACGCTGATCTGCGATCCCTATGTGACCACCGTGGTTCGGATGGAGGCGCTCGCATCGGGGGATACCGACAGCGAAATCCTGTTTCAGGACCACACCCGCGATTGCGTGGGGCGCATGGCTCGGGCGATGAACACCTTCCGGGACAATGCCGTAAGGGTCCGGGTTGCAGCGGATGATCAGAAAATCATCGTCGATGTGCTGAGCGGCGCGCTTGAAAAGCTTGCCCGCAACGATCTGGCCTTCACGCTCGATCGCCATCTGCCGATGGAATACAAGAAGCTGCGCTATGACTTCAACGACGCCGTCACCGCGCTGCGCGATGCGCTGGCGGTGGTGGGTGACGCCCGCCAGTCGATCGATCGCGGCGCCGGTGAGATCAGCATGGCCATTCAGGACCTTGCGGGCCGGACACAGGAACAGGCCGGCCGGGTGGAGCGCACGCTGGCGGAAATGACCGCGCTGACCGATGGCGTCAAACGCACCGCCGGCGATGCCGCCGCGGTCGATGCTGCGATGGCCGAAACGCGCAGGCAGGCCGAACAGTCGGGCGAAGTGATGCAGCGCGCGGTTGCGGCGATGGCGAATATCGAACGCTCCTCTGTCGAGATCGCATCAATCGTCGACCTGATCGACGGGATCGCCTTTCAGACCAACCTCCTGGCGCTCAATGCCGGGGTCGAGGCGGCCCGGGCAGGCGAATCCGGCAAGGGCTTTGCCGTGGTCGCCTCGGAAGTGCGCGCGCTGGCCCAACGCTCAGCCGAAGCGGCCAGTGAGATCAAGGCCAAGGTCAGCGGGTCGAAGCAGCAGGTCGAAACCGGGGTCGAACTTGTCGCGGACACCGGCAAGGCACTTGGCAACATCGTTGCCAGCATTGCCGAGATGACCGTGCTGATCACCGGCATCAGCGATTCCACCCAGCGTCAGGCGCTCAGCCTGTCCACGGTCAACGCCACCGTATCGGATATCGAGCGGATGACCCAGCAGAACGCGGCGATGGTGGAACAGGCCTCGGCCGCAACGAACAGCCTCGCGCAGCAGGCAAGCGACCTCAATGCGCAGCTGGCAAAGTTCATCCTCGATGGCCAAACGCACAGCACGCCGGCCGCGCCCACGCCGATGCTGGCGCGGGCCGCCTAGTCCCGGCGCGCCTGCCAGCTGTCAGCGCGGCAGTTCCGATACGCCCATCAACGCCTCGTCCACCGCGCGCGCACATTGGCGGCCTTCGCGGATCGCCCAGACGACCAGGCTCTGCCCGCGCCGCATATCGCCGCAGGCAAAGACATTCGGCTCACTGGTGGCATAGCTGTTGGTGTCGGCGGCGACATTGCCGCGCGCATCGAGCGTCACACCCGCCTGTTCGAGCAGCCCGGCCTTGCGCGGACCGACAAAGCCCATCGCGAGCAGGATCAGATCGGCCTTGATCACGAACTCGCTGCCAGCGATTTCCTGCATCTGGCCGCCCTTCCACTCGACACGGACGCATTCGAGGCCGGTGACAGTCTCGCCATCGCCGATCACGCGCTTGGCGAGCACCGCCCAGTCGCGCTCCACGCCTTCCTGGTGGCTGGAGGAGGTGCGCAGCTTCATCGGCCAATCGGGCCAGGTCAGCGCCTTGTCTTCCTTTTCGGGCGGCTTGGGCATGATCTCAAGCTGAGTGACGCTGAGCGCGCCCTGCCGGTTCGAAGTTCCCACGCAGTCCGACCCGGTATCGCCGCCGCCGAGCACGACGACATGCTTGCCCGTGGCGGTGAGGCTGCCGCGCGGGGCAGCGCGCAGTTCATCATCGCCCGCAACGCGCTTGTTCTGCTGGGTGAGAAACTCCATCGCCAGCCGCACGCCCTGCATTTCCGCGCCCGGAATGGCCAGTTGGCGGGCATCTTCCGCGCCGCCAGCCATCACCACCGCATCGAAGTTTTCCTGCAAGGACTTGAACGAGATGTCGACGCCGACTTCTTTGGATGTCTTGAAGGTCACCCCTTCCGCTTCCATCTGCACGCAGCGGCGGTTGATGAGGTGCTTTTCCATCTTGAAGTCGGGGATGCCGTAACGCAACAGCCCGCCGACGCGGTCGCTCTTTTCGAACACGGTCACCGAATGGCCTGCGCGGGCCAACTGCTGGGCGCAGGCAAGACCCGCCGGGCCGGATCCGACCACCGCCACCGATTTGCCGGTCTTCTTCTCCGGCACCTGCGGCGTGATCCAGCCTTCCTTCCACCCGCGGTCGACAATCGCGCATTCGATCGACTTGATGGTGACCGGCTGGTCGATGATGTTCAATGTGCACGCCGCCTCGCACGGAGCGGGGCAGATGCGGCCGGTGAATTCAGGGAAGTTGTTGGTGGAATGGAGGTTCGCCAGCGCGCGCTTCCAGTCCGCCTCGTAGACGAGGTGGTTCCAGTCCGGGATCATGTTGTTCACCGGACAGCCGTTGTGGCAGTACGGGATGCCGCAATTCATGCAGCGCGAGGCCTGCCCGGTCAGCGTCGCATCATCCGGCTGGATGACGAATTCGCGGTAATTCTTCAGGCGTTCCTTGGGATCGAGATAATCCCGCTCGCGGCGGTCCAGCTCGAGAAATCCGGTTTCCTTGCCCACTGTCGTTACCTTCTCATGTTCCGTAGGCCCATCCCACTGCGACTAGGCGGCTGCGCCGCCAAGTCTCGCTCCCCTCCCGCTTGCGGGAGGGGTTGGGGGTGGGAATATCTTATTCCGCTGCGACGCTTTCAGCCTCAAGCCGTTCCGCTTCGAGCCGTTTGAGCGCCGCCGCATAATCGCGCGGCATCACCTTGACGAACTTGCCCAGCGCCGCATCCCAATCGGCCAGCAGATCGCCGGCAAGCTTGCTGCCGGTGTGGAGCTGATGGCGTTCGACCAGAATGCGCAGGCGTTCGGCATCGTGGCGCAGCATGTCACCCATGCCGAAATCATGGACCGAACGCGGACGCTGCGACGGGCGGCCCGTGCCCTCATCGGCATCGGGGGTGGCCGAAATCGGCAACAGATCGACCTGCGCGTGATTGACGAGCTTCGTGAAGGCGCCCTCGGGGTCATAGACATAGGCGACCCCGCCGCTCATTCCGGCAGCGAAGTTGCGCCCGGTCTTGCCCAGCACCACCACCACGCCGCCGGTCATGTATTCGCAGCCATGGTCCCCGGTGCCTTCGACCACCGCGATGGCGCCGGAGTTGCGCACCGCGAACCGCTCACCCGCGACGCCGTTGAAATAGGCCTCGCCTGCAATCGCGCCATACATCACCGTATTGCCGACGATGATGTTGTCCTGCGCCGCGCGCGGAGCCTCAGCCGGTTGGCGCACGATGATGCGGCCCCCGGAAAGTCCCTTGCCGACATAGTCGTTGGCATCGCCGACCAGATCGAGCGTCACCCCGTGGGCGAGCCACGCGCCGAAGCTCTGCCCGGCCACGCCGGTCAGGTTGATCCGGATCGTGTCGGTCGGCAGGCCTTCATGCCCGTGCGCCTTGGCGATCTCGCCCGAGAGCATCGCGCCGACCGTGCGGTTGACGTTGCGCACGTCATATCCGAGCTGCACCGGTGCCTTCGTCTCGATAGCGTTACGGCAATCGGCGATCAGCCGGTTATCGAGCGCGCCTTCCAGCCCGTGATCCTGCACACCGCGCTGGCGCAGCGATGCGCCGTCCTTCAGCGGCACCTGATGCAGGATGCGCGACAGGTCGATGCCCCGCGCCTTCCAGTGGCGCTCCATCCGGCGGGTGTCGAGCCGGTCGACCCGGCCCACCATTTCCGCGACCGTGCGGAAGCCCATCTCGGCCATGATCGCCCGCAGTTCCTCGGCAACGAAGAACATGTAGTTGACCACGTGCTCGGGCTGACCGGTGAAGCGTGCGCGCAGCACCGGGTCCTGCGTGGCGACGCCGACGGGGCAGGTGTTGAGGTGGCACTTGCGCATCATGATGCACCCGGCCGCGATCAGCGGGGCGGTGGCAAAGCCGAATTCGTCCGCGCCGAGCAGCGCGCCAATGGCAACGTCGCGCCCGGTGCGCAGGCCCCCATCGACCTGCACCGCGATGCGTTCGCGCAGATCGTTGAGCAGCAGGGTCTGCTGGGTTTCGGCAAGGCCGATCTCCCACGGGCTGCCCGCGTGCGTCAGCGACGTCAGCGGCGAAGCGCCCGTGCCCCCGTCATAGCCCGCAATCGTCACATGGTCCGCGCGCGCTTTGGAAACGCCCGCCGCGACTGTGCCGACGCCGACTTCCGACACCAGCTTGACCGAAATCCGCGCGACCGGGTTCACGTTCTTGAGATCGTGGATCAGCTGCGCGAGGTCTTCGATGGAGTAGATGTCATGGTGCGGCGGCGGGCTGATGAGGCCCACGCCGGGCGTTGAGTGCCGCACCGCGCCGATGCGCTTGTCGACCTTGTGGCCCGGCAGCTGCCCGCCCTCACCGGGCTTTGCGCCCTGCGCCATCTTGATCTGGATGTCGTCCGAATTGACGAGATATTCGGTGGTGACGCCGAAGCGGCCCGAGGCAACCTGCTTGATCCGGCTGCGCATGGAATCGCCATTCGCCAGCGGCTTGAAGCGGAACGGCTCCTCCCCGCCCTCACCCGTGTTCGAGCGCCCGCCGATGCGGTTCATCGCAATCGCCATGGTCGAGTGCGCTTCGTGGCTGATCGAGCCGAGGCTCATCGCCCCGGTCGAGAAACGCTTCACGATTTCGGACGCGGGTTCCACTTCCTCAAGCGGGATCGCCTGGTCAGCCTTCTTGAATTCGAGCAAGCCCCTGATGGTCAGCAGCCGTTCCGACTGCTCGTTGATCGACTTGGCGAATTCCTCGTAATTCCTGGGGTCATTGCCGCGCACCGCGTGCTGCAACTGGGCAACGTTCTGCGGCGTCCAGGCGTGCTCCTCACCGCGCAGGCGATATTGGTAGATCCCGCCGACATCGAGCATCCCGTCATAAAGCGGGTTGTCGCCATAAGCCTGCCCATGGCGGCGCAGCGCTTCCTCGGCAACTTCGGCAAGGCCGATGCCTTCGATGGTGGTGGCGGTGCCGGTGAAGTATTTTTCGACGAAGGCGCTCGACAGCCCCACCGCGTCGAAAATCTGCGCCCCGCAATAGGACTGATAGGTCGAAATGCCCATCTTGGACATGACCTTGCGGATGCCCTTGCCCACGCCCTTGATGAAGTTCTGCTGCACCTTGGTGGCGGACAATTCCGGGTGGCGCTTGGCGCGCAGGGCTTCGATCGTCTCGAACGCGAGATAGGGGTTGATCGCTTCCGCCCCGTAACCCGCCAGCACGCAGAAGTGATGCACTTCGCGGGCCTCGCCGGTCTCCACGACGAGGCCGGTCTGCATGCGCAAGCCCTGCCGCACGAGGTGGTGATGCACCGCCGCCGTCGCCAGCAGCGCCGGCATCGGCACGCGCGCTTCGGATTGCCCGCGGTCGGAAAGGACGAGGATATTGTGGTCCTGAAGAACTGCTTCGGTTGCCGCCCAGCACATTTCTTTCAAGGCCATTTCAAGCCCTTCCGCGCCAGTGCTCGCATCCCACGTGATGTCGATGGTGGCGCAGCGGAACGCGCCGTCCAGCGCCTCTTCCACCGAACGGATCTTGGCCAGATCCTCGTTGGTCAGGATTGGCTGATCGACTTCGAGGCGCTTGTGCGTCCCCGCATCGCGCCCCAGCAGGTTCGGGCGCGGGCCGATCATGCTGGTGAGGCTCATCACCAGTTCTTCGCGGATCGGGTCGATCGGCGGGTTGGTGACCTGCGCGAAGTTCTGCTTGAAGTAATCATACAGCAGGCGCGCCCGGCCCGACAGCACCGCGATCGGCGTGTCGGTACCCATCGATCCGATCGGATCATCGGCATCCAGCGCCATCGGTTCGAGGAAGCGGGTCACATCTTCCTGCGTGTAACCGAACGCCTGCTGGCGCCGGAGCAGCGTGCCCTCTTCTGCCGGGATCGCGGCCAGTTCGGGCACCACATCGGTGATGTCCTCGAGCTTGTACTGCGCCTGATGCAGCCATTCGGCATAGGGTTCGGCATTGGCGAGTTCGGCCTTGAGCTCGTCGTCCTCGATGATGCGGCCCTGTTCGAGGTCGATCAGCAGCATCTTGCCGGGCTGGAGCCGCCACTTGCGCACGATATCCTCCTCGGCGAAGGGCAGCACGCCGCTTTCCGAAGCGAGGCAGACGATATCGTCCTTGGTCACGCAGAAGCGCGCAGGGCGCAGGCCGTTGCGGTCCAGCGTTGCACCGATCTGGCGGCCATCGGTGAAGCACACCGACGCCGGGCCGTCCCACGGCTCCATCAGCGCAGCGTGATATTCGTAGAAAGCGCGCCGTTCCGGGCTCATCAGCGCGTTGCCGGCCCATGCTTCGGGGATGAGGATCATCATCGCATGGGCAAGCGAATATCCGCCCGCAATCAGCAGTTCGAGCGCATTGTCGAGGCAAGCGGTGTCCGATTGCCCGTGCGGGATGATCGGCCACATCTTGTCGAGATCCGGCCCGAGCAGCTCGCTTTCCATCGTGCGGCGGCGGGCGTTCATCCAGTTGACGTTGCCGCGCACCGTGTTGATCTCGCCATTATGGGCGATGAAGCGGAACGGGTGGGCCAGCCGCCAGCTGGGGAAGGTGTTGGTGCTGAACCGCTGATGGACAAGACCCAGCGCCGACACGCAATCGGGATCACGCAGGTCGTCATAGAAACTGCCCACCTGCGTCGCCAGCAGCAGGCCCTTGTAAACGATCGTGCGGGTCGAAAAGGAAGGGATGTAAGTCTCGGTCACGCCCGGCAGGCCGTGCTTTTCGGCCAGTTGCGCCAGCGGGTTCTGGACCTGCTTGCGGATGGTCAGCAGCTTGCGTTCGAAGGCATCCTGATCGGCGCAATTGGCGCCGCGCCCGATCACCGCCATTTCGATCACCGGCATCGAGGCGATCACCGCCTGCCCCAGCCCGTCCATCGTGGTCGGCACATCGCGCCAGCCGATGAAATGCTGGCCTTCCTTGGCGGTGAAGGCTTCCATCCGCTCCTTGACGAAGGCACGCGCAGCGGCGTCTTGCGGCAGGAAGCACATGCCGACAGCGTATTCGCCCGGCTGCGGCAGGGCGTGGCCCGCAGCATCGGCCCACTTGCGAATCAGCGGATCGGGAATCTGGATGAGAATCCCCGCGCCATCGCCCAGCAACGGGTCAGCGCCCACCGCGCCGCGATGGTCGAGCTTTTCGAGGATCTCCAGCGCCTGCGCAATGATCGCGTGGCTTTTCTCTCCCTTGATATGCGCAACCATGCCGACGCCGCAGGCGTCATGTTCGTTGGCGGGGTCATAGAGACCCTGGGAGGAGGGGTATCCCATGCATCAAGTCCGTTCTGTCAGATGCCGACAGGCGCGAACCCCGTGGCATGATCGCTCATGCGGGAGAACACGCCTGATGGCAGGTCACGCGGGCGCGTTTGGACCCTTGTGGGGTCCGCGCTTGCCCGTTTTCGGGGCCCTCATGCCGACAGGAAGCGGATTTGGCAAGGGTGCTGCGCGAAGTATTATTTCTCGCAGACCTATTCAGACTTTAGGTTGATTGCGCAGGTTGCACCGACTGTCCCGGTCGGTTGCACCTTTTGCGCGGACCGTGCGATCAGGCTGCCCCGCGCTGCGGCTGCAACTGGGCGAGCGCCGCGCGCAGCGGCTCGTCACGCTGGGCACGGACCGGGGCTGCCGGCGCGCCGCCGCTCAGGGCAGAAAGGGCCTTCAGCGCCTCGGCCAGCGCAGCTTCGCGCGATGCCAGATCGGCGGCGCTCAAGGCACGGACCGGAGCGGTCTCGCGGTGTTCGTGGAGCGCGCCCGCGAAGCGTTCGACCATTTCGGCAAGGCTCAGCGCCTCGGTCGGCACGGCGCGCAACCGGGCGAGCGCGGCGCTGCCGGGCACAGGCGGCGGCGTTGCGACAGCCCGCAGACGGCGAGCGCGGATATCGGCAACCGGATCGGGGTGCGGCACGGCGGCGGCCGCTTCCGGCGCGGGTTCGCGTGTCGCCTCGGGATCGCTCTCAGCGATGGCAGGGGCGGCCTCTTCGACCCACACCGCATTACGATTGGGCAATTCGGCAAACGCCGCCAGATCGAGCTCGACAGGAACGGATTCGGGTTGCGGCTCCGGATCGCCAGCGGATGCGGGCGCAGGCGCGGCGGCTGGCTGCTGAACGTCCAGATCGGCATCGCGCCAGGCCGGGGTCGTGAAGGGCATGGCATCGAGCGGATCGTCAAGGCTGCGGCCGCCCAGATCGCGCGCGGGGTTGATCGGCGTCACCCCTTGGCGAAGGGCGCGATCGACCAGCGAGGGGCCTGCCCATGCCGAACGCGAGCGGCTGAAACGGCTCCGGGCGATGGCGAACAGCGTCGCGCCGCACAGCACGGCGGCCGTGCCTGCCAGCAAGGGCTGCGGATTGATGTCCCATGTGCCGATCAGCGTGCCGACGAATGCGCTCCCGATCAGCGTGCCGGGCAGCACCGCCACCACCAGCCCGCCCAGCAAGGCCCCCCACACGCCGAGCATCGGTGCGAAGGCCTTGTGCGCGGTGAGTGATTGCGGCTTGATGGTGCGGCGCTGCTTGCGCTTGCTCTTGGCCTGCTCCGACCGAACCTGCTGCCCCCGTTTCATGCGACGATCACCCCGTGGTTGCGGCTGTGCGCGCTGCGCTGCCGTGTTCCCTCCGGGCTAGCAAGAGATGGTAAACAGAGAGATAATTTCGCGCGTTTTCCGCCCAGTCATGGCGGGTGCGCACATGGGCCACGGCGCGCTCCTTCATCGCTGGCCAGCCGCCGCGATTGTCCAGCAGCCGGGCCAGCGCCGCAGCGCAGGCCGCCGGGTTATCGGGCGGGAACAGCGTTCCGGTCTCGCCATCGGTGATCAGTTCGCGGTGCCCGCCAACGCTGGATGCCGCCACCAGCCGGCGCTGCGCCATCGCTTCGAGAGGCTTCAGCGGCGTGACCAGATCGGTCAGGCGCTGCGCCTTGCGGGGGTAGGCGAGCACATCGACGAGCGAATAGTAACGCTCCACTGCGGTATGAGGCACGCGGCCGGTGAAGATGACAGCGGCGGGATCAGGCAGGGCGGCAGCAGCGGCGCGCCAAATGGCGTCCATCGGCCCTGCCCCCACCAGCAGCAGCCGCGCATCGGGGTGCGACCGGCGCAGCAGCGGCATGGCGGCAATCAGATCGTCAACCCCCTCATAGGCATAGAAGCTGCCGATATAGCCGATCACCGGGGCGTCCGGCGCAATGCCGATCTCCACGGCGAGCGCGGCATCACGCGCCGGCGGATCGCCGAACAGCGACAGATCGACCCCGTTGGGCATGACATTGATCCGCCCCGGCGCAATGCCGCGCGCCGCCAGATCATCCTTCAATCCGTGGCAAATCGTGAACAGCGCATCAGCCGCGCGCGCCACGCGGGTTTCGAGCGCGCGGGTCAGGCGATATTTGAGATTGCCTTCCGTGCCCGAAAGATTGCCGACCGCCGCATCTTCCCAGAAGGCGCGGATTTCATAGACGAACGGCACGCCCAGCGCCCGCGCCGCCCGCTCGGCTGCCGCACCGCACAGGGCGGGGGAATGGGCATGAATGATATCGGGGCGCCATTCATCGGCGAGGCTGATGATCGCCGCCGTCAGGGCCTCGATCTCGCCCAGTTCGCGAAGCGGCGGCGGACCGGCAGGCGTGCCGGGGGTGCGGTGGAAGATGAGGCCGTCCGCCTCTTCGCGAAGGCCAGCAACCGCCGCTTCCAGATTATGCCGCTGCCCGGTGATGCCGCGCACCTCCAGCCCGTGGCCTTCCTGCGCCTTAAGGATGGCGCGGGTGCGGAAGGTGTAGCCGCTGTGGAGCGGCAGCGAATGGTCGAGAACGTGAAGAACGCGGGTCATGGCGCGATGCTCTATCGCAGGTGTGCTTAACGCCGCGTCAACTCGATGTGCGTAAACGGGGGGCGTAAACGGGCGCATTGCCCCTTCGCGGATCCTGCCCGACCCATGATCGATACTCTCGCGCTCGCTCTCGGACATGGCCTCATGGCCATCGCGCTGATGCGCCTGATGCTTCGGCCGGGACTGGATGAGGACCCGCTGCTCGAAGAACTCGCCGCCGAGACCAGCAGCAACCACAAGGCCGCCAGCGTTTCGGGCCGCAATGCCGCCCGCCGTGCACGCGCTGACGGCGGGACAGAGGCAACCGGCGAGGCGGCCGAATGAAGGACATCTTCTTCCTCGCCTTCATCGGTTACGCATTGCTGCTTGGCCTCAGGCGCCCGTTCCTGTGGGTGCTGCTGTATGTCTACATCGATATCCTGGCGCCCCAGCGGATCGGCTATTCGATCATCACCACCCTGCCCCTGTCGCTGATCGCCTTTGCAGCGGCGTTCGGGGGATGGATCGCGCTCGACCGCAAGGGGGGCGCGGGCTTTACCTTGCGGCAGGGGCTGCTGCTGGCGCTGCTCGCCTATTGCTGGTGGTCGACCGGCCGCGCCGATTTCCCGGTTGAGGCGCAGTTCAAATGGGAATGGGTGTGGAAGGCGCTGCTGTTTGCGATCTTCCTGCCGCTCACGCTCATCACCCGCGCCCGGATCGAGGGGCTGGCGATGATCCTGCTGCTGTCCGTGGCGACGATCGTGATCGCCACCGGGCTCAAGGTCGTGCTGGGCGGCGGGGGCTATGGCGAGTTGAACTTCTTTGTCGATGACAACAGCGGGATCTACGAAAGTTCAACTCTCGCGACGGTCTCGATCGGGCTGATCCCGCTGTTGTGGTGGTTCGTGCGGCACGGCACGATCTTTCGCCCGCACTGGACAGTCACGGGTTTTGCCGTGTGCCTGACCTTCGCGTGCCTGCTGGTGCCGGTGGGAACCGAGGCGCGCACCGGCCTGTTGTGCATCGCGGCGCTGGCGGTGCTGATGCTGCGCTACACGAAGCGGCGGTTTCTGTTCATCGCCGGGGCCGGCGTGCTGGGGCTGACCGCTCTGCCCTTTCTGCCGCAATCCTATTATGACCGCATGGCAACCATAGCCCAGCCCGGCGGCGATGAAAGCGCCTCGACCCGCGTGGCGGTGTGGAAGTGGACGCTCGACTATGTCGAGACGCGGCCGCTTGGCGGCGGTTTTGATGCCTATCGCTCCAACCGCTTCACCTACACCATGCCAGTCAAGAAGACCGAGGGCAGCACCACCACCGTCACCTATCAGGAGGTCGAGGACAAGGCGCGCGCCTATCACTCCTCGATCTTCGAGATGCTGGGTGAACAGGGCTGGCCGGGGCTGATGATGTGGCTGCTGCTGCATGCCGTGGGGCTGTGGCAGATGGAACGCCTGCAACGTCGCTGGCGGGCTTCAGAGGACGAGGCGACCCGCTGGATCGCGCCGCTCGCCGCCGCCTTGCAGATGGGCGCGCTGATCTATCTGGTGGGTGCAACCTTCCAGGGGATCGCCTATCAGCCGGTGATGCTGATGCTGGTCGGCCTGCAAATCGGGCTCAACACCTATTGCCTCAGAATCGATTCGGCGAGGCGCACGCTGGAACGCAGCGCCTCACGGAAGGCTCTGGCCACCGGGCGGATGCGCGGTGCCGTAGCGGCACAGACCTGAGCGTTGCGCTCCCCCTTGTGTTGCGCCATGACACGCGGCGCTAGACAGGCGGGCGGCTCCGGATCGGGCTGCCCCGCGACAACACAAAGGAGGAGCCCGATGAACGCTCAGGATTTGGCCGCAAAGGTCGGCGAAGTGATCGGCACCAGCGAATGGGTGGAGATGAGCCAGGAGCGCATCAACCAGTTCGCCGATGCCACCGGTGACCACCAGTTCATCCACATCAACGAGGAAATGGCCAAGATGACCCCGTTCGGCGGGACCATCGCCCACGGCTTCCTGACGCTGTCGATGATCCCCTATCTCGGCGCCCAGGGCGGCGCCCCGCGCGTCGATGGCGTGAAGATGGGCGTCAACTACGGCGGCAACAAGACCCGCTTCATCGCCCCCGTGCGCGCCGGCAAGCGCATCCGCGGCCACTGGAAGCTTATCGAAATGGTCGAAAAGCGCCCCGGCCAGTGGCAGCAGACCTGCGAAATCACCATGGAGATCGAGGGCGAGGACAAGCCCGCCCTGATCTGCGAGTGGATCACGCAGTTCTTCGTGTGAGGCTGCGCGGGCCATCATGCCCGCCCCCTTCCCCGCAATGACATGGTCCCCGCCACCGGGCGGGGGCTGACCCCTCTGACAAGGATACTCCCATCATGGCACGTGACGCCGTTATCGTTTCCACCGCCCGCACGCCGATTGGTCGTGCCTACAAGGGCGCCTTCAACGCCACCCCCGGCGCCACGCTCGGCGCGCTCAGCCTTGCGCCCGCCATCGAGCGTGCAGGCATCGAGGCCGGCCAGATTGACGATGTGGTGTGGGGCGCGGTCCTCACCCAGGGCACGCAGTCGGGCAATATCGGCCGTCAGGTCGCCTTGCGCGCCGGTTGCCCGGTGGGTGTTTCGGCTCAGACCATCGACCGCCAGTGCTCCTCGGGCCTGATGGCGATTGCCACGGCCGCCAAGCAGATCATCGTCGACAACATGGATATCGTCGTCGGCGGCGGTCAGGATTCGATCTCGATGGTGCAGACGCCGGAAATGCGCGTGTCGCCCGATCGTTCGCTGATCGCGATGCACAAGGACGTCTACATGCCGATGCTCGGCACCGCCGAGACCGTGGCCAAGCGCTACAACATCAGCCGCGAGGCGCAGGACGAATACGCCTACCAGTCGCAGATGCGCACCGCAGCCGCGCAGGCCGAGGGCCGTCTGGATGCGGAAATCGTCCCCGTCACCGTCACCATGAACGTGGTCGACAAGGAGACGAAGGAAGTCTCGCAGAAGGAAATCACCCTTTCGAAGGACGAAGGCAATCGCCCCGAAACCACCCTCGAAGGCCTCCAGAGCCTCCAGCCGGTGATGGGCCCGGGCATGAACATCACCGCCGGCAACGCCTCGCAGCTGTCGGATGGTTCGTCGGCCGCAGTGCTGATGGAAGCCAAGCTTGCCGAACAGCGCGGGCTTCAGCCGCTGGGCCGTTATGTCGGCATGGCGGTTGCGGGCACCGAGCCTGACGAGATGGGCATCGGCCCGGTCTTCGCGATCCCCAAGCTGCTTAAGGCAACCGGCCTCAAGATGGACGACATCGGCCTGTGGGAGCTGAACGAGGCTTTCGCGGTGCAGGTGCTCTATTGCCGCGACACACTCGGCATCCCCAACGATATCCTCAACGTGAGCGGCGGCTCGATCTCGATTGGCCACCCCTATGGCATGACCGGCGCGCGCTGCACCGGCCACGCGCTCATCGAAGGCAAGCGCCGCGGCGCGAAGTATGTCGTCGTCACCATGTGCGTTGGCGGCGGCATGGGTGCAGCAGGGCTTTTCGAAGTCTTCTGATCGCGCAGCGCATGGCGCTGGAATAAGGCGGCGCGGGGGCACGGCTCCCGCGCCGTTTTTTGTATCTGCTGCCGCATACAGATGCCGCAGCCACAGGCGCGATCAGTTCATGGATGAAAGACCGCTTGACGGATCATGCCGCGCACATAGGCTGGGACCTGCGCGGCGGGCATGCGATGCCACGAAAAAACCACGCATTTTTGTCACGAAGGCAAGATGGAGACGATGACTATGAGTTTTCTGTATGAGCTGCTGTTCGGCGCTGAAACCAGCAGCTACCGTCCCGGCAACCAGCAGGCTTTCTACAAGTAAGGCCGACCAGATCCTGCCGTAGCAGACAAACCAGGGCCGCCGCCCCGCGTTGACAGCCGGGGCGGCGGCCGAATGGCTTAGCGCAAGGACACCACGTTGTCGGTCGCCTCGCGCACGCGGGTGCCGTTGAACAGGCTCATCATCGGCTCGTCCTGAACGGTGACAGCCACCGCATTGCCATAGCCGTTGAAGCCGGTCTTCATCGCCGCCCCGTAAGCGCCGAGCATCCCGATCTCGATATAGTCACCCGCTTGAATGTCCGCCGGAAGCTTGAAGGGGCCCTTCATGTAATCGGCATCGTCGCAGGTCGGCCCGTAAAAGGCGAAATCCTCGTCTTCCTCGATCAGATCGTCTTCCAGCGCGCGCACCGGGAAACGCCATGCCACGTGAGCGGCATCGTAGAGAGCGCCGTAAGCGCCATCATTGATGTAAAGCTCCTCGCCGCGGCGCTTGTTCACCTGCACGATCATCGAGCTGTATTCGGCCGACAGCGCCCGGCCGGGTTCGCACCACAGTTCGGCATTGTAGGCGACAGGCAGTGCTTCGAAGTGCTTGGCGATGATCGCGAAGTAATCTTCCATCGGCGGCGGTTCGAGGCCGGGATAGGCGCTCGGGAAGCCGCCGCCCACGTCGATCATGTCGACCACCACCGATGCCTCGGCGATGGCCGCACGGGTGCGGTCCAAAGCCTGCACGAAAGCAAACGGGGTCATTGCCTGACTGCCGACATGGAAGCACACACCCAGCCAGTCGCAGTGCTGGCGGGCCTGCTGAAGCAGTTGCGGGGCTTCGATAAGGTCGCAGCCGAACTTGCTGGCAAGGCTCAGCTCCGAATACTCGCTCGACACGCGCAGACGCACGCACAGGCGCAGATCGCGCGGGGCCTCGCCATCGGCGCCGCGGCAGGCATCGATGATCTTTTCCAGTTCCTCGAAGGTGTCGAGACTGAAGGTGCGCACGCCGTGATCGAAATAGGCCTCGCGGATTGCCGCCGGGGTCTTCACCGGGTGCATGAAGCACAGCACCGCATCGGGCAGAATGCCGCGCACCAGCCGCACCTCGGTGATCGAGGCAACATCGAAATGGGTCACGCCAGCATCCCACAGCACCTTGATGAGATCAGGCGCCGGGTTGGCCTTCACCGCATAAAGCACCTTTCCCGGAAACTTCTCGACGAAGAAACGGGCGGCGCGCCGCGCGGCGTGCGGGCGATTGAGAATAACGGGTTCGTCCGGACGGAGGTCGCGAACTACAGCCAGTGCGTCAGGATAGATGTGCAACTCAAGGGACCCCCAAAACGGCTCTGTTGAACCATAAAACGACAAGCTGCCTTGCGGTTTGGAAGTCCCCTTGGGGCAGCGGAAGCGTGCAGATAGGGCTTTGGGGGGGGAATGCAAATGAAAAATGCACCCCGCGCGCGGCAAATGTTACTTTTGGAAGACACCCTCGGAAACACGACCGGAATGTGACGGAAAACGCTCGATTTTCCGCTCAATTCGCAGGCGAAATCAGAAGCCGATCCTGGGCACCTGATCGACCGTCCCCTGCTCGCTTGCGTCGAGCCGGTGGAAGTCGGCTTCCGCGAATCCGAGCGCGCCAGCAATCAGGACCGCCGGGAAGGATTCGCGCGCGGCGTTGAACCGGGCCACCGCCGCGTTCAGCGCGCGGCGCGCTGCGGCCAGCTTGTCCTCGACATCGGCCAGTTCGGCCTGGAGCGACTGGAAGTTGGCCGAAGCCTTGAGGTCCGGGTAAGCCTCGCCCAGCGCCAGCAGGTTGCCAAGCGCGCTCTTGAGCTGCTGCTCGCTCCCCGAAGAGGGCGCACCGCTTGCTGCGGCATTGCGCGCCGCGATCACGGCTTCAAGCGTTGCGGCTTCATGACCGGCATAGCCTTTCACCGTCTCGACCAGATTGGGGATCAGATCGTGGCGCTGGCGGAGCTGCGCGTCGATATCGGCCACGCCCTGCCGCACACTTTGCCTAAGGCCCACCAGCCGGTTGTAGATGCCGATGACGATCACCAGCAGGACAACCAGCACCACACCTGCAACCAAAAGCAAATTCATATCCATCCCCTTTACCTCAAACCCCTATTTGTGCTGACACAGGTTAAAGAATCGCGCGGGATAGGCAATGCGCAGCGATATTGATACCGTCATGCAGGGCGGGCTGGCCGATTGGCTGGCCGGTCAGGCCGAGATGCGCGAGAACGCAAAAAAGCAGGCGACCAGCCGCTGGGTGTGGGGTGCGGCGATCCTGCTGCCGGTGCTCGCCTTCGTGTGGTTCAGCCCGCTGGGCCAGACGATGTTTGCAACGATCCTCACGCTTCTGGGCATCGGGGGGGCGGGCTGGTGGGGCTATCTGCCGATCGCTGCTGCGACCAAGGCGATCAAGGTCGGCATTAACAGTGCCATCGCGCAAAGCTGGGGTCTGGCCTATTCGCCTGACGTGACCCCCGGCCCCGAGTTCGAGGCCGCGCGCACCTATGGCCTTTTGCCAGGCTTCGATCGCTCCGCCTTCGAGGATCGCTGGCACGGCACGCTGGAGGGCCACGATTTCGAGCTTTACGAATGCCACCTCGAAGAACAGCGCGGATCGGGCAAGAACCGGCGCTGGGTGACGGTGTTTCGCGGGCCGGTGATCCGCATGACCTTTGGGCGTCCGTTCCGCTCCACCACGCTGCTCGAACGGGCCGGCAAGCACCGCAAGTGGCTGGGTCTGGGCAGCGCGAGCGATCATGTCGTCTTCGAGGGCCACCGGCTCGACCGCATCGATCAGGTTCACCCTGCATTCGGCGATACCTTCGCGCTCTATTCCGACGATCAGGTCGAAGCGCGGGTGCTGGTGCACCCTTCCTATGTGGAACAATTGCTGCGCCTCGAAGATGCCTTCGAAGCGCGCGAGCTGCGGGCGCTGTTCACCGGCGGCGCGGTCATCATCGCCATCGAAGCAGGCAACCTGTTCGAAAGCGGCGGCATGAACGCTGATGCCGACCGCGAGAACGCCGCCCGCGCCGCCCGGCAGTTCGGCGCGATGGCCGGGCTGGCGCTGGCGATCAACCAGAACGACCGCGGCCGGGTGATGCAGCCCGATCCGCAGGGCGTGGAGGATGTCTGAGGCCTATTCTTGCCCGGCAGCCATCGGATAGGCATCGTCCACCACCGACAGCAGCACGTTCACGTTTTCGCGGATGTTGGCCATGGTCACGCCGTGATCGAGCACGTGATAGCGGGTGAAGACCAGCGCCTTGTCCGCGAAATCGGCGGTGACGGTGATCGCGGCCTGCGCTTCGTTGGTTTTGGCGAGCTTTTCCAGCGTCGTGCCTTCAGGCAGGTCATAGCGTGCCTGGATCATCACGCCCTGACACCCCTCAACGCCGTTGACGTTGCAGGCCGTGCCGAACAGGAGATAGACGATCCCCTCCGGCGTTTCGGCAGCAACGAAGGTGTCCTCACCCTTCCCCAGTTCCTTGACCGTATGGCCGAGCGAGGTGGCAATGGCGGCCAGATCGGCCTGATCGACCGCCTTGACCACGCGCTCTGCCGCGTAATCCTGCGCCGCTGCCGGATCCGCAGATCCCCCCGCGCTCAGCGCCGCCAATGCCAGCGCGGCTGCGAATGTCCGGGTCATCATCCTATTGTCGCCCCCCTTTGGGACGGCTCAGCTCAGGCGGTCCCGGAAATCCTCGTAATCGAAGCGCTTGATGCAGTCGAGCGCGTCGGTCTCTGAGTCCCACATCCAGATCGAAGGCAGAGCGACACCGTTGAAGGTGTTGGTCTTGACCATCGAATAATGCGCCTGATCGAGAAAGGCGAAACGCGCGCCCGGCTCGGCTGCAACGGGCAGGCGATAATCGCCGATCACATCGCCAGCGAGGCACGAAGGCCCGCCGAGACGGATCGGGATCATGCGCTCGTCAGCCAGTTCGCCCAGCATCGCCGGGCGATAAGGCGCTTCGAGCACATCGGGCATGTGGCAAGTGGCTGAAATGTCGGTAATCCCCACCGGCATTTCGTTGAAATGCGTATCGAGCAGCGTGCCGACCAGAATGCCCGCATCCAGCGCCACCGCCTCGCCCGGTTCGAGGATGATCTGGCAGCCGGTATCGCTGGCTGCATCGCGCAGGAACTCGACCAGTTCCTCGCGCTGGTAATCGGCGCGGGTGATGTGGTGGCCGCCGCCCATGTTGATCCACTTCAATTGGTCGAAATAGGGCTCGATCACGTCGAACACGCGGTCCCACGTCGCCTTCAGCGGCTCGAAATCCTGTTCGCACAGGTTGTGGAAGTGGATGCCTTCCACGCCTTCCATGTGCTCTTCGGTCAGCTGGTCGAGCGGAAAGCCGAGGCGCGATCCCGGCGCGCTGGGGTCATACTTGGCGACCTCGCCCGTGGGCACCTGCGGATTGATGCGCAGCCCCACGCTGACCGGCGCGCCGTTCGCCGCCGCGTTGTCGAGGATCAGCCGCGCGCGCTGGAGCTGATAGGGCGAATTGAAGATCACGTGATCCGAAAGGCGGCAGATTTCTTCAAGCTCATCGGGCTTGAAGGCGGCCGAATAGGTCGCGATCTCGCCGTCATAGAACTCGCTGGCAAGGCGCGCTTCCCACAGGCCGGATGTCGAAACCCCATCGAGATATTCGCCGATGATCGGCGCTGCCGACCACATCGAGAACGCCTTGAGCGCGGCGAATACCTTGATGTCCGCGCCATCCGCTGCGGCGGCATCGCGCACCGCGGCAAGCACCCGGCAATTGGCGCGCAGCTTTGCGGCGTCCACCACGAAAGCCGGGCTATCCACCCGCGACAGATCGAAATGGGCGAAGGCGCCCGGATCACCGGCCTTGGTCTGCATCAGCCGAGCGGGCTCTTGAAGATCATGAATGCGCCTCCTGCAATTAAAGCGAAACCGAAAATCTGGCTGGGACCCGGCGTCTCGCCGAACAGCGCCCATGCCACCAATACGAAGGCCGCGAGAGATAGGACTTCCTGTATCGTCTTCAACTCAGGCAAAGAATAATGCGCAATGCCGATGCGGTTGGCGGGCACGGCGAGGATGTATTCCAACAGCGCAATGCCCCATGCCAGCCCGATCGCGGCCAGCATCCCGAGCGAGGGCTGCTTGAGGTGGTAATACCACGCGACATTCATCACGATGCTTGACGCGGCCAGCAACAGGATCGGCCAGAGCGAGCCAAGGCTGGTCATTACCGTGGCTGCCCCGGCAGCTTCACCCGCACCACACGCCCGCCAGCGACGTCGGTGACATAGGCGTAACCATCGGCCCCCAGCGCAAGATCATGCCCCAGGCTGGCGTCATCGCCGGGCAGGCCGACATCGTAGGATGCTGCGATGGTGCCGTCGGCGCCATAGACGCGGATGATGGCGCCCTTGCGGTCTGCCCCGTCGCGCCCCTCGACCGCGAGCAGGCGCCCACCCCCCAGCGGCTTGAGCGAATAGGTGTGGTTTCCCGCCGGAGAGGCGCGGCTTTCCAGCAGCTTGCCCGCGTGATCATAGACCTGAATGCGCGCGTTCTCCCGGTCAGCGACATAGATGTAACGATCATCGACGGCGACGGCATGGGCGACCTTGAAATCGCCCCAGTCGCGGATGAACGCTCCTTCGGGCGAAAACTCGGCGATGCGGGTGTTGACGTAGCCATCGGCGATCAGCACCCGCCCATCCGTTCCGGCACTCAGAAAGGCGACATCGGCAGGGCGGCCGAAATGGCCCGCGTCCTGCCGCGTCACGCCCTTCTCGCCAAGGGCCAGTTCGAGCGTGCCATCGGGCGAGAAACGAAACACCTGTTCAAGGCCGGGATCGGTGATCCAGACCTTGCCCGCCGGGTCGATCGACAGCCCGTGCGGCATGATGAACAGCCCCGCCCCCCATTGGCCGGTCAGCGTGCCATCGGGGGCGAACTTGAAGACAGTGTTTTCGGCAATCGGGGTGGTGGGAAAAGGCTCCGCCCACACGCGCCCGGCGCGGTGTAGCACCCAGACATTGCCAGCGGCGTCAACATCGACCGCGCTGACCTCGGCAAACTTTGCGCCCGCCGGGATGGTCGGCCAACCGGCATCGACGGCAAGCGGGGGCACGTCCTCCCGCTCAGGGGGCGCCGCATCGCACGCGGCAAGCGCCACAAGCGCCAGCGCCGCCCCCCAACCACGCATCAGAAGTCCACCGGCCCGGCCAGTTCCTCGACCGTCCACGGCAGGCCGTGCTGGTTGAGCATCGCCATGAAGGGATCGGGATCGAGCTGTTCGATGTTGAACACGCCCTCGCCCTGCCATTCGCCCTTCACCATCATCGCCGCGCCGATCATCGCGGGAACGCCCGTGGTGTAGCTGACCGCCTGGTTGCCGGTTTCCTCGTAGGCGGCTTCGTGGCTGCAGATGTTCTTGATGTAGAACGTCTTCTCGCCCGAGCCGTCCAGCGCCTCGCCGGTCGCGATCACGCCGATATTGGTGTTGCCCTTGGTGGTCTCGCCCAGCGTTTCGGGCTTGGGCAGCACGGCTGCGAGGAATTGCAGCGGGATGATGTCCTTACCCTGATATCGGACCGGCTCAATGCTCGTCATCCCGACATTTTGGAGCACGGTCAGGTGGGTGATGTACTGATCGCCAAAGGTCATCCAGAACCGCGCGCGCTCGAGTTCGGGGACGAACTTGGCAAGGCTTTCCAGCTCCTCGTGATACATCAGGTACATGTTCTTGCGGCCAACCGCCTCGAAGTCGAAGCCGACCTTGGTGGACATGGCGGGGGTTTCCACCCACGCGCCGTTTTCCCAGTGACGCGCGGGCGCGGTCACTTCGCGGATGTTGATTTCCGGGTTGAAGTTGGTGGCGAAATGCTGGCCGTGATCGCCGCCGTTGCAATCGAGAATGTCGAGCTGGCGGATGGTCTTGAGCTTGTGCTTCTTGAGCCACATGGTGAATACCGAAGTCACGCCCGGATCGAAGCCGCTGCCGAGCAGCGCCATCAGCCCTGCGTCCTTGTACCGCTCCTGATAGGCCCACTGCCACTTGTATTCGAACTTGGCCTCGTCCTTGGGCTCGTAGTTCGCGGTGTCGAGGTAATCGACGCCCGCTTCAAGGCAGGCATCCATGATCGGCAGATCCTGATAGGGCAGCGCGAGGTTGACCACGAGGCCAGCGCCGGTCTTGCGGATCAGGTTGACCATAGCCGGGACTTCCTCGGCATCGATCTCGTAGGTCGCAATATCGCGGCCGCAGCGCTCTTTCACGCTGGCAGCGATCGCATCGCACTTGGATTTAGTGCGGCTGGCGAGGTGGATTTCGGGGAAGATGTCCGGGTTGAACGCCATCTTGTGGACGCACACCGAACTGACCCCGCCCGCACCGATGACGAGAACGGTGCTGGATTTGGCTGCCGACATGTTAGGAACCTTTCGTTATGCGAATCTTGCGCGTGCCCTACTCCAACGCAGCCGAGGGGACAAATGATCCAAGCTGAATTGCGAATGCCGACCACCCAAGGCGTGCGCGCCGCCGCCGATGCCGTGGCCGCGATCCTGCCCCCTACCCCGTTGCTGCCCGTGGAAATCGGCGGTGTGCGGGCATGGGTGAAGGCGGACAACCTCCAGCCGATCGGCTCGTTCAAGATCAGGGGCGCATGGTGGCGGCTGTCCTCGCTCACACCCGAGGAGCGCCAAGGCGGCGTGGTGGCCGTATCGTCGGGCAACCATGCACAGGGCGTAGCGTGGTCTGCGCGGCGGCTGGGCATCGGTGCGACCATCGTGATGCCGCATGATGCGCCGCAGGTGAAGCTCGACAACACCCGCGCGCTTGGCGCCGAGGTGGTGCTTTACCAACGCCCGCAGGAAGACCGCGATGCTGTGGCGGCCAAGCTGATCGCCGAACACGGCGGCACGCTGGTCCATGCCTTCGGCGATCCGTGGGTGATCGAGGGGCAAGGCTCCGCCGCCATCGAAATCGCCGCACAACTGGGCCGCAGCCCATCGCGCATTGTCGCCTGCTGCGGCGGCGGGGGGTTGACAGCAGGCCTCGCGCTCGGGGCACCGACAAGCGCGGTGCATCCGGTGGAGCCGGTTGGCTGGGACATGGTCGGACAGGCGCTGGCGCAGGGCGAACTTGTCCACGCTGCGCCCGATGCGCCCAAAACGATCTGCGATGCGCTCCAGCCCAATGTCACCAAACCGCTCAACCTTGCCCTGCTCAAAGGCCGGTCCGAACCGGGCGTGACCGTAACCGATGACGAAGTGCGCGCCGCCCAGCGTTTTGCTTTCACCAATTTGCGGCTGGTGGTCGAACCCGGCGGCGCGGCGGCATTGGCGGCGGCGCTGGCGGGCAAGGTGCCGGTCGATGCCGACACGGTGATCATGCTGACCGGCGGCAATGCCGATCCGGCCGCCTATGCCTCAACAATTGCCGAAGCCGGTTGAAGCCCCTTCCGATTGTTTCACATGAAACACCGGAGCAGATCGGGTCTGGCAGGGGTCAAGGACGGGGTTAAAGGGGGTCTGGAGGGGGTCTAACCCCCGTCAGAGCCGGCCTGTGACGCCCAGCGCAAAGCTATGCGCGCTCAGTCGATCACGCGATAGGGCACGATCCGGCGCCGCAGCGGATCGACCGTGATCTTCTGCCCGCTTGGCGGATAGGCGCGCTGTTCGCAATCGGGGCGCGGACAGATGCGGCAGGATACGCCAATCGGCGTGACCGCGCGGCCCGAGGCGAGATCGAGCCCGTCGGCATAGATGAAATCGCCCGCATGCTGCACCTCGCAGCCCAGCGCCACGGCATAGCGCCGCGGATTGCGGTCGAAGCGCCCGGAGGCCTTTACAAGCCCCTTGGCAATCGAGACATAGCGCAGCCCATCGGGCGTTTCGGCCAGCTGCACCTGAATGCGGTCCGGGATGGCGGCGGCTTCGTGCACGATCCACAGCGGACAGGCCCCGCCAAACCGCGCGAACTGGAAGCGCGTTGCGCTGTGGCGCTTGGTGATGTTGCCCGCCATGTCGACCCGGCAGAAGAAGATCGGCAAGCCCCGCTCGCCTTCGCGCTGCATGGTCGACAGGCGGTGGCAGGTCTGCTCGAAACTCGTCTGGTAAGCGAGCGCCAGCCGGTCGACATCATGGCGGAAAGCGCGGGCCGAGCGGCGGAAGTGGCCATAGGGCATCAGCACCGCCCCTGCGGCGTAATTCCCCAGCCCCACGGTCAGCAACTCGCGTGCGACCGGGCTGCGCAGCCGTGCCCCTGCGACGATATCGCGGATCACCTCGCCCAGCGAAGTCGCGGCAACGTGATAGGCCAGCTGGAAGCGCACGCTGGCGGCCGGCTGGCTGGAATCGATCCGCAGCACGCGCTCGCCTTCGTCGAAACTGCGCAGGCTGTCAGCCGGGCTGAGATCAACCGCAATGCCGTGGGCCTGCGTCAGATGCGCCAGCAAAGCCTCGGTCGCGGGCACCCCGTCGACGCCCGCCAGCCCCGCCCCGAGCCGTTCGGCGGCACGGTCGATCGGGTCGACATAATTGTTGGAAAGGTGGAACCAGTCGCGCACTTCTTCCCACGGCAGGCGCGAGCCTTCGTCGGTTTCCACCGAAATCGCCTCGTCCACCATCTCCAACCGCTGATTGGCGCGGCGCAGCGCCTGATGCAGTTCGACAAAGCGGCGGGCAAAGGCCGGCTGCTGCTGGGCAAGCCGGGCGATCGCATCGGGCGGCAGCGGCGCATCGAAGATCGGATCGCTCGCCGCCTCGCGCAGCAACAGCGAAAGCTGTTCGGCATCATCTGCCGGGAAATCCTGCCATTCGATCGGAAACAGGCTCGCCACCCGCTCCACAAGGCGCGGGGTGAGCGGGCGATCATCATGTTCGATCTGGCTGAGATAGGACGGGCTGATCGAAAGCAGCTGCGCCAGCTCGGCCTGCATCATCCCGCGCCTCTCGCGCAGGGTCTTGAGCTGTGCGCCTGCAAAGACTCGTGGCCGGGTTCCCATACGGCATGGTTAGTTTGCAAAGTCGTGATTTGCAAATTTGCAAATTAACATTGGACGCCCTGCCCGACTTGCGCAAAGCTTGGGTCCTAGACAATCTCGCCAAGGAGAGTGCCCGTGGCCACCAATGTGCTGGAGCTTCGCCGGTTTGACAGCGTCGGATCCTCCCCGCACGCGCGCGGCGATGCGGCGGTCCGAACCGCTGACGATATCCTCGCGGTCGCACAGCGGCTGGCACGCAAGGTCGAAGGGCATGGCCTCAGGATCATGGTGTGGCACGATCTGGCGACGCTGGCCGAACCGGTCGATATTGATGGCATGCCGATCAATGCCGCCGCTTTCGGCTGGACCGATGCAGATCTGGCCCCCTGGCGCGAGATCGACCGGGCGATGCGATCGCCGATGCTGCGGGCCGCGCGGGTTGCAGCCGAACCCTTGTGGATGAACCGCAGCGGCATCCACAGCCGCTCCGGCAACCGCCTGCTCGACCAGATCGATCTGGCTGATATCGGTCAGACCCCGACACCCGAGGCTGGCATCGTCATTCCGATCCACATGCCCCTTGGCCAGGTCGGCGCGGCGATCCTGACCCCGTTCGATCCTGCCGAGACAGATCTGGCCGCCCGCTTTGCTGCCAGCACTGCCGCGCTGGCACCGGCCATCTGGCAATTCATCACGGGCTATGCCGCTGTCAGCCGGGATGACCGCTACCTGCCGACCGAGGGCCTGCTCTCCCCGCGCGAGCTGGAGTGTCTGAGCTGGGTCGCCCACGGCAAGACCGATTACGAGATCAGCATCATTCTCGGGTGCAGCCATGCCGGTGTGCGCTATCACGTGACCCGCGCCTGCGCGAAGCTGGGAGCGGTCAACCGCGCGCAATCGGTGTTCCGCGCTGCACAGCTCGGGTATCTCGGCGTTTCGCCCGATCCGCACAACGCCGCCGTCCGCGCAAACTGAACGTCCCGCCGCACGCCCCGCCTGAACCAGCGGAGCCTTTGCCGCATGGTCAAAAAGCCAGCCACGGCTTTTGCCTGCCCGCACGCCCCGGCCAGCAGATTCTGCTTGCGCCGCATGCCGACATGGTGAGGTCGGATCGGGCATCGAACCGGCCATGGGCAGACGGCGAGTGTTTCCGCGCACGCAAGGACGGCCGCGTGCCTGATCCCGCTGCATCACAGATGTGATACTTCTGCGGGTGCCGTTGCCACTCCTCCCACTTTCTTACACCTTCCCACTATAACCCGCCAAAGAGCGGGGCATCAGTGGGAGAGCATGATGCAACGAACCAAGGTAAAGTCCGCTTCCCGGACGCTCGAAGTGCTTGAGCTGTTCATGGAAGAGCGCCGTCCGCTCAGGCTGAACGAGATCTACAAATCGCTCGGCTATCCGCAATCGAGCGCCACCAACCTGCTCAAGTCGATGGTTCTGATGGGCTATCTGAACTACAATCGGGCGAAGATGACCTATCTGCCGACCATGCGGGTATCGGCGCTGGGCAACTGGTTGCCGCAGGCGATTTATCGTGAAGGCGGGCTGATCGATCTGGTTGACCACATCCAGCAGGCGACCGACGAGACCGTAGGCCTCGTCGCGCAGAACGATCTTTATATCCAGTACATCATCCTCAAGACGCCGGGCCACGAATACAAGTCGGCCCCGAACGAAGGCACGATGCGGCTGATGGTGGATTCGTCCTCGGGCCTCGCCTTGATGAGCAGGATGCGCCAGCGCGAGATCGACAAGATCTACCGCTATTCGCGCCACTATGGCCTTGGCGGCGATGATCTGCCGAGCTTCGATGATCTGATGCGGGAAGTGCGCTGGACCCGGCATGTGGGCCATGCCTATGTCCCCAAGCGGCCAACGCCCGAAGTCTCCTCGATCGCGATGCCGCTGGGCGAGAGCCTCTATGGCATTCCGCTGGCGATCGGGGTGGGCGGGATGGCGGGTCGCATCGCCCGGGCCAAGCAGGACATCCTCGATATCATGAGCACCGCGATTGCCGACTTCAAGGCGCGTCAGCAGGCCGAGGATATGGCCGATGAGGCCGACATGCGGGACGCCGCCTAGGCGCTAACCCGCACTGGCCAGTTCGCGTTCGAACCTGAGAGTCGGATAGCCCGCCTGCGCGACACTTGTGCACGCCTCGTTGTAGCGCAGGAAACCACCGGTATACATGATCAGCCCGCGCGGCTTACCGTCAACATTGGTCCCGGTGTACCAGGTGTTGGCCTTGGACACGAGCGTCAGCTCGGCCAGCGCGAAGACCTGCTCCATCCACGCGTCCTCGGCTTCGAGGGTCGGTTCGACCGAGCGGATGCCGCCAGCGCGCATGTGTTCAATGAGGGCGCAGATCCAGTTCACATTCTGCTCGTCAAGCGTGACGATGTTCGCCAGCGCCGCCGGGCCGTTGGGTCCGCACACCATGAACAGGTTGGGAAAGCCCGCCATCATCAGCCCGAGATAGGAGCGTGCGCCCCCGGCCCACTTGTTGCGCACGGACGCCCCATCACGCCCGCGCACGTCAAAGGCCATCAGCGCGCCCGACAGCCCGTCATACCCCGTGGCGAGGATCAGCGTATCGAGCTCAACCTCGCCCGCGCTGGTCAGGATGCCTTTCTCCGTCACCCGTTCGATCGGGTGTTCAAGGCAGTCCTGCAAATGCACATGGGGCAGGTTGAAGCTCTCGTAGTAATTCGTGTCGAGGCACGGCCGCCGCGCGAAGATCGGGTAGCCGCGGGGCTTGAGCTTTTCAGCCACCACAGGGTCCTTCACCGTCTCGCCAATCTTGCCGCGCACGAATTCGGCGACGTGTTCGTTGGCCTCAGGGTTGGTCAGCAGGTCGGAAAACAGCCCGAGGAAATCGAGCCCCCCGCGCGCCCAGGCATCCTCCATCACCCGCTGGCGCTGAGCCGGGGTGATCGAGAAGAACGGGCGCGAGGTGACGGGGCGCACCCCGCCCAGATGGCTCGCGCGGGCAACAGCGCGGATCGCCTGATAATTGCGTTTCAATTCCGCAACATATTCGGGATCAAGCGTGGTGTTGCGCATCGGCATGGTGAAGCTCGGCGTGCGCTGGAAGACGTGGAGTTCGGCCGCTTCCTCGGCCACCACGGGCACGATCTGAATGCCCGATGATCCGGTGCCGACCAACCCAACGCGCTTGCCGGCAAAGCTGACCGGCGTGTGCGGCCATTTGGCAGCGCGCAGCAATTCGCCCTTGAAGTCGGCGAGGCCGGGAAATTCCGGGTCCTTGGGCACCGACAGTGGCCCGGTCGCCATGATGCAATAGGTCGCGGTGATGTGGTCGCCGCGGTTGGTGGTCACCCGCCAGCGCCCCGCGCCCTCGTCCCATACCGCGCTCTCCACGCGGGTCTCGAACAGATAGTCGCGCCGCAGATCGAGCTTGTCGGCGACGAAATTGGCATAGGCGAGGATTTCGGGCTGAGCGGCGAATTGTTCGCTCCAGGTCCATTCCTGCTGGATCTCGTCGGAAAAGCCGTAGCTGTAATCGACGCACATCAGGTCGCAGCGCGCGCCGGGATAGCGGTTCCAGTACCACACCCCGCCGACATTGTCGCCGGTCTCCACTCCGACGACGCGCAGGCCCATCTCGCGCAGGCGATGGAGCGCATACATTCCGCCGAACCCGGCGCCGACCACCAGCGCATCGACTGTCAGGGAAACGGGGGCGCGGGGAGTTTCTGCCGTGGGTGTCATGAGTGTCGCGTTCCGGGATTCTGCAAGGGAAAGGGCCGGGGGTGGCGGGCCGCTGCGAGAGATCGGCGGCGGCCCGCGCGAGGGGCAGGCGTCAGTAGCGGAAGATCACTTCCGCCCCCAGCACCCGGCCCTTGTTGATCGAAGAGAAGGTCGATCCGGCAAAGAACGGCAGCGGCGAGACGTTGCCTTCGGTCTGGTCGTTCAGCAGGTTCTGCCCATAGACCGAGAACTTCCACCGCCCATCCGCCGATTCCAGCGCAAGGTTGGCATCGACCATGTCGCCTGCACTCAGCAGACCTGTGTTGTTGTCGTTCGACCAGGCGGCATCGCGGTGGGCATAGGCAAGCCGCGCGGTCACTTCGGCCCCGCCGCCGGTATCATGCGCAAAGTTGAGACTGGCGCCATAGGTCCACGGGGCCAGCCGCGGCGGCTTCAAGGCAAAGTCGCGGGCGTTGATCACCCGGTCGCCGGTGAGATCGAAGAAGATCGCCTTGTACTTGGCATCGGTGTAGCCGACCTGGCCGTTGATCGTGAGGTGCTCGCCGATCCGCAACACTGCTTCGGCCTCGATCCCTTGCAGGCGCAGGTCGGCCGAATTGCGGATCACCTGCGTCGTGCCCAGCGGCAAAACTGGCAGGATGATCTCGCGCTGCAATCCGAACACGGTGTTGTGGAAGGCCGCGACGTTCAACCGCAACAGATCGCCGAAGTCATGCTTGACCCCGATTTCCCACGAGTTCTGCTTTTCAGCATCGAACGGGCCGGGATCTTCCGCCGGATTGCCATTGCGGAAGTTGTAGCCGCCGCTGCGGAAACCGCGCGCGAAGAAGCCGTAGAGCAGGGTATCGGCCGTCGGCTCCCACTGCGCGCCGAGGCGGAAGGTCGGATCCTGCCAGCTTTCCTCGTCATTGAAGCCATAGCTGGAACAGGTGCGCGTCCCCACCGGATCGCACAGATTGCCTTGCAGGTTCTGCACCTGCACGGCCTTGTCTTCCCACGAATAGCGCAGGCCCCCGCTGAGCGTGAGCGTGTCGGTCACATGCCAGTCGGTCGAGAAGAACGCCCCGAGCGTTGTCTGATCCTGCTTGCCCCCACCCGAGATGCGCAACGCGCCCCCGGCCAGCTTGCGCAGTTCAATGTAATCAATGTTCTGAGTAAAGTAGTAGAACCCGGTCGTGACATCGAAGGCACCGAAGCTGCCCGCGTAACGCAGTTCGTTGCTCCACTGGTCCTGGCGGGTCAGCGTGTCGGCATGGAAGGTGAAGCTGGGCGAGGAATCGATATCGCTCGCAACGAAGGCCTTGAAGTCGCGATAGGCAAGGATGTTGGTGATCTTGCCATCGCCAAAGCCGGTGTCGATGTTGATCTCAAGCGTCGCCTGGTTCCAGTCGTTGCGGGTGACGCCTTCGTCGTTGACGCTGATGCCGAAGCTTTCGCGCCGGAACAGGCCGAAATTGCTCACCACCGCGCCATCGCCGCGCACCCGGCCGCGTTCGTAGCGGGCGATCATCTGCACCGTATCGGTGGGGGTGAAGTTCAGCGCGCCGCGCAAGATCAGGGTCTCGGCCGCGCCGAAATCCTTGTTGCCGTTGAACTGGTTGGTGAACCAGCCGTCATCATCGTTGTAATAGACCGCGAGTTTGGCGGCGAGCCTGTCCTCGATCAGCGGGGTGGAGACGACCGCACTGGCGATCTTGTTGAGGCCGGTCTCCACCGCCACCCGGCCTTCGACCTTGATGCCGCCCGAAGTGTCCGGGGTGGACGTACGCACCACCACGGCGCCGCCGGTGACGTTGCGCCCGAACAGCAGGCCTTGCGGGCCGCGCAGCACTTCGACACCTTCCAGGTCAAATGTATCGAACAGGATGCCGGCGCTGATGCCCATGTAGACCCCATCGACAAACACCCCCACGGTCGGGTCGATCGAAGGGATCGAGGAGTTGATGCCCAGCCCGCGGATCGAGAAGTTGGCAAAGCCGGGCGCAGTGCCGACGTCATCGAGCTGCACGTTGGGGACGCTGAAGCCGAGATTGTCGAGCGTGCGCACATGCTGGTCGGCCAGTTGTTCAGCGCCGAATGCGGTGACCGCCAAAGGCACCGACTGCACATCCTGCGCGTTGGCCTTCTTGGTGGCGGTCACGACGATGGTGCCGAAGGCGGAATCGTCTTCCGGTTCGGCATTGTCCTGCGCGAAAGCGGCGCTGCCTGTGGCAAGCGCGGCCAGGCTGATTCCGATCCCCGCGGCGCCCCGCAGCTGCGTTATCCTTTTCATCCCCGTTCCCCTCTTATGTTTCGTTGTCCCGCCCCCGGAATCAGGGCGCAGGAAACCGCGCGGACAATTGCGCCCGTTGCTTGCGTTCCGGCATTCTGGTGACAGTCCAACCGACGCTGTTTCATCGCCCCGGGCAGTGGCTTTGGGCAACGCGCAGACCCTGTGGCTGCCCAAAAATCATAAGGGCGATTTGCGGGCTAGCGTTGCAGCGTGTGGCCAATCCCGCCATCGACCGCGAGCGATTGACCGGTCACAAAGCCCGACCGCGCGCCCGCCAGCCACAGCGCAGTCTGGGCGATGTCGCCTGCCGTGCCGAGCCGTCCCATCGGAGTCTGGCTGATGCGCCGGTCGATCTGTTCGGGGCTGAGTATCGCCATCACGCCCTCGGTCGCCACGGTCGAGGGGGCGATCGCGTTGACCCTGATCCCGCGCGCGCCAAGCTCCACCGAGGCCGAGCGGGTCAGCCCATCGACCCCGGCCTTGACCGCGGCATACAGCAGCGCGCCCGCACTCCCCAGCCGTCCGGCCATCGAGCCGATGTTGATGATCGACGCAGGCGACGGCATGTGCGGCAGGGCCGCCTGAATGCCCCACACGATCCCGCCAAGGCCCACGCCGACCATCCGGTTGAAGATATCGGGCGTGATGTCGGGGATCAGATCATAGCTGTTCCACATCGCATTATTTACCAGCACATCGATCCGCCCGCATTCGCTGGCGGCGGCATCGATCGCGGCGGTGATTGCTTCCCGGTCGGATACATCCGCCCCCAGCCCGATCGCGCCGTGACCGATATCGGCGGCGGCGCCTTGCGCCCAGTGGGGCTTCAGGTCGATCAGCACCACCTGCGCACCCTCGGCAGCGAACAGCGCGGCAATCGCCTTGCCAAGCCCGCGTGAGGCCCCGGTCACTACCGCGACCTTGCCTGCCAATTCTCCCGATGCTGCGGTGCCCATGCGCGCTCCTCCTGTCTGCCGGGCAAGGTCTACCCCTGCGCGCGGCAATGGCACCGGCAGAGCGCGGCGGCGGGACGATTATTCCGTGCATGATAGTCGCACCGGGGGCTCCCGCGCTTTTGACGCGTGCGCGCGGGCGGCCAAGGTTGGGGTGACGCCAGGGGGAGAGGTGGATGGCAAATCCGCAACGACAAGTGCTGGTCACGGGCGCCGCACGGGGCATCGGGCTCGCCTGCGCGGCGCGCTTTGCGACCGGGGGTGACCGGGTGGTGCTTGCCGATATCGACGCGGCCGCCTGCGCCGAGGCTGCTGCGCGGCTGGGGGCGGATCATGTCGCCCTTGCCCTCGACGTATCGGACGAAGCTGCGGTCGAGGGGACACTGGCCGATCTGCACGCGCGGCTGGGCGCCTTCGATGTGGTGGTCAACAATGCCGGCGTCGTCGACCGCTTCGCCCGCCCCCTGCTGGAGGTGCCGGGCGCGGATATCGACCGTTTGGTGGGCATCAACCTCGACGGGCCCTACCTTGTCGCCCGCGCCGCGCTGCGCACCATTCTCGCCGGACAGCGCGGCGCGCGGATCGTCAACATCGCCTCGGGCGCTGGCTTGCGGGCGCTACCGGGGCGCGCGGCCTATTCCATGACGAAGGCCGCCGTGATCGGCATGACCCGCGCCATGGCGGTGGAGCTGGCGGGCGCGGAAATCGCCGTCAACGCGGTGCTGCCGGGCTATATCGACACCGAAATCCTGCTCGCGCTCGAACGCGAAGGGCGGTTCAATCGCGCGGCCGTGGCGGGCGCGGTGCCGATGGGGCGGCTGGGCCGGGCCGAGGAAGTGGCCGAGGCGGTGCATTACCTGGCCCGCGAGGGCGGCTATCATTGCGGCACGATACTGTCGGTCGATGGCGGGGTCGATGCCTTCGGCGGATCGGGCCGCGCCTCGGTGGGCATCATGCGCCATCGCGCCGTTCGGGCGGGCGATGTTGCCTGCGTCACCGGCGGAGCACGCGGGATCGGAGCAGCGGTGGCAGAGCGGCTCGCGGCCAGCGGCTGGCAGGTGGCGATCATCGACCGCCAGTCGGGCGAGGCACCTCCCTTCCCCACATGGCAGGCCGACCTTGCAGAAGAGGCTGGCGTCGCGCACGCCCTCTCCGATATTGCTCGCCAGCTCGGCCCGGTGACAGCGCTCGTGAACAACGCCGGGATGGTCGAGCCGATCGCCCCGACGGCCAGTCAGGACATCGCCGACTTCCGCCGCACCATTGCGGTCAATCTCAAAGGCACACTCCACGCCGCCCGCGCCGCCGCGCGGCAGATGATCCGCGCAGGGGGAGGCTCGATCGTCAACCTCGCCTCGATCACCGCCAGCCTCGGCCTGCCGGGACGCAATGCCTATTGCGCGTCCAAGGCCGGGGTCGCGATGCTTACCCGTTCGATGGCCTGCGAATGGGCCGCGCACGGGATCCGGGTCAATGCCGTCGCCCCCGGCTATATCCTCACCCCGGCGGTCGAAGCGCTGATCGCGGCAGGGACAAGGGACATGAGCGCGATCCTCGCCCGCATCCCGATGGGCCGCATGGGCGCACCCGCCGAGATCGCCGAGGCCGCCTGCTTCCTCGCCTCGGACGCGGCGTCCTATATCACCGGGACCACGCTTCAGGCCGACGGCGGCTACCTCGCCAGCGGCCACCCGCCCGGCGCACCCCTGCCCTGAGCCTCAAATCGCATATGCAATATTCGCGCGCGTTCAGCCCCCGTCCGTGCAAGCCGCGCGCCCATTACATAGTCTCCCGCCCAGCACATATCCGGGAGAAGCAGCATGAGTCAGGTCAGGTTGGACGTCAGCGATTACGTGGCCGTCGTCACGATGGACAACCCGCCGGTCAACGCCCAGAACATGGACCTGATCGACGAGCTGATCGCCACCTTCGACACCTTCAACGACCGCGATGATGTGCGCGTGGTGGTGCTGACAGGCGCGGGCAAGTGTTTCTGCGCGGGGGCTGACCTGCGCAACCGGCCTGATCTTTCCGCACCCGGCGCACGCTGGGCGCGCAACCGCAAGGTGCGCGAGGTGAGCTATTGCATCATCGACAATGCCAAGCCGACCATCGCCGCCGTCAATGGCGCGGCCTTGGGCGCGGGGCTGGGGCTGGTGGCGAGCTGCGATATCATCGTGGCCTCGCAGAATGCGGTCTTCGGCCTGCCCGAAGTCGACGTTGGCCTGATGGGCGGCGGCAAGCATGCCGAACGCATCCTGCCCCATTCGCTGGTGCGCCGCATGATGCTGACCGGCTACCGCGCACCGGCAGACGAACTTTTCGCGCGCGGGGTGATCGAGGCGAGCCTGCCGCCCGAGGATCTGATGCCCTTCGTCATGGACATGGCCCGCAACATCGCGGCGAAAAGCCCGCTGGCGACGCGCCTTGCCAAGGATTCAATGCGCACCATCGAGAACATGACCCTGCGCGATGGCTATATCTACGAACAGGGCAACACCGCCAAACTCGCCACCTCCTACGATGCCGCCGAGGCGGTCGCGGCCTTCGTCGAAAAGCGCGCGCCGGTGTTCAAGGGCTGCTGAGGCCATGGCGGGGCAATGGAACTTTGGCGATCTGCTGGATGTGGCGGCGGCCCATGTGCCCGCCGATCGCCCGGCGCTGATCCGGGGCGCGCGGACGGTCACCTGGGGCGAGTTCGACGCGCGCACCAATCGCCTCGCCCGTGCGATGCTGGCGGGCGGGTTGCAGACCGGTGACCGGGTGGCGATCCTTGCCCGCAACATCCCTGAATTCATCGAAATCGCCTGCGCCGCCTTCAAGGCGCGGCTGACCCATGTGAATTTGAACTACCGCTACACCACCGCCGAAATCGAATATGTGCTGGCCGATTGCGGCGCGGCGGCGCTGTTTCATCAGGCGGAGTTCGCGGGCGTCGTCGCCCCCCTGCCCGCCGCGCTCGATCATCTGCGCATGGTGGTCGCAATCGGCGGGGACGGCACCTATGACCGGATCGTGAGCGAGGGCGACCTCAGCCCGCTCGGCATCACGCGGTCGCCCGATGATGGCTATCTGCTGTATACCGGCGGCACCACCGGGCGGCCCAAGGGGGTGATGTGGGCGGCAGCCGATGCGCGCGCGGTGCAGCTGGAATCGCCTACGGTGCGCAATCCGGTGCTGACGCTGGAGGATCATGCGCGGGCTGTCGCCGCCAACACTGCGCCGGGCCGGGTCATGCCCGCCTGCCCGCTGATGCACGGGGCGGGCCTCAATTCATCGATGGCCGAACTGCTGATGGGCGGGACGGCGGTGCTGCTGTCCGACGACAGTTTCCGCGCCGAGGCGCTGTGGGACGAGGTGGAGCGCCACGGCGTCACCCGCATCCTGATCGTCGGTGACGTTTTCGCCCGGCCGATGTTGCAGGCGCTGGAGGCCCATCCGGGGCGCTGGGATCTGGCCAGCCTCAAGGTGATTTCGTCCGCAGGGCTGATGTGGAGCGAGGAGGTGAAGCGCGGATTGGTGCAGCAATTGCCCCAACTGACGCTGGTGGACATTCTCGGCGCGTCGGAGGCCTCGGGCTTCGGCTATGCGATCACCAATGCCACCCGCGAAACGCCAACCGGCTATTTCGAGCCGGGGCGGCAGACGGTGATCATCGATGCCGAAACCGACCGGGTGCTGGGCGACGGGGAGCCCGGCACCGGCTGGCTGGCCCGCAGGCCCCCGTTTGCGCGCGGCTATTTCGGCGATCCGGACAAGACCGCGCAGACCTATCGCGAGATCGGCGGCGTCACCTACGCCATCCCCGGCGACATGGCCGAACGCACGCCCGAGGGCCTCATCCGTCTGATCGGGCGCGGCAATCTGTGCATCAATTCGGGCGGCGAGAAGATCTTCGTCGAAGAGGTCGAGGAGGCGCTCAAGCGTGCCCCCGGCATCGAGGATGCGATTGTCGTCGGCGTGCCCGATCCGACCTGGGGCAAGGCGGTGGTGGCGCTGATCCGCACTGCGCCCGGCTATGACGAGGCAGCGGCGCGGGCAGCGCTGGAGGTGGACCTTGCGCGCTACAAGCTGCCGCGGCGGATGATCCCGCTTGGCGAACTGCCGCGCCATGCCAGCGGCAAGTCCGACTATCGCACTGCAACCGCGCTGGCGCTCGAAGCGCTCGGCCTGACAGCGGCGGCCTGAGGCGGTGCGCCCCCACGCGCTGGTGACGGGCGGCGCGCGAGGGATCGGGCGCGCAGTGGCCGAAACACTCGCCGCGCGCGGGTGGAGCGTGACAGCGGCGGATCGCGATGCTGCGGTGGCGGAGGCGGAAGGGATCGCGACCGCCGTGCTCGACGTGACCGACAGCGCCGCCGTCGCCGCGCTGGTGGACCGCCTGCCGCCGCTCGACGTGGTGGTGAACTGCGCCGGGATCGCGGCGGAATTGCTGCCCCTCAAGGACATCCCCCGCGAAGCGTTCGAGCGGATGCTGCGGGTCAATCTCGGCAGCACCTTCATCCTTGCCCGGGAAGCGGCGCGGCGGATGGAGCGCGGGGCAATCATCACCATCGCCTCGCGCGGCTATCTGGGCGGAGCGGGGGCGGCGCATTATGTCGCGTCCAAGGCGGGGGTGGTGGGCCTGACCCGGGCGCTGGCGGTGGAATTGCGCTGGCGCGGGATCAGCGTCAACGCGGTCGCGCCGGGCATGGTTGACACCCGGATGATCGCCGACTTTACGCCAGACATGCTCGCCCGCCTGTCACGCCTCGATCCCGAAGGCGGGCCGATGCCGCCCGCCGCGATTGCCGAGGCGGTCGCCTACCTCGCTTCGGCAGAGGGACGGCGGGTGAACGGACAGGTGCTGCTGGTCGATGGCGGCAAGTCGCTGGGGGTGGCGCTGTGTTGACGGTGATGGCTCCTCCCGGAAGCCTTGCCGACCTGATTGGGCAAAGGCTGGCACAGGCCCATACCTTCCCTGACCCGGTCGCACTGGTCGATGCCATGCCGCCCGCCCGCTCCGCGCCGCTGGCGGATCTGGCCGATGCCGATTTCGAGGCGGGCTGCATCGCGCCTCTGGCTGAACTTGCTGCTGTCACCGCAGGGCTTTTGCCGGACCATCGCCGTATTGTTCTTGTCGGTTTGAGCGCCGGACTGGGCGATTGGGACGCAGCCATTCCCGCCGCCTTTGCCGCCGGAGCGACCGGGCTGATGCGTTCCGCCGCGCTCGAATATGCCGGGGTGAGCCTCAACATGATCGCCCTGCCCTCCGCCGATCCGGCCCATGCCGAAGGCGCTGCGGCGCTGGCGGCGGGCCTGCTGGCCTCGGGCGCGGTCAGCGGGCAGGTGATCGTCTGCGACAACGGCGCGAACCTCAGAATGCGCGCCGCCCGCCCGCGCGGGGGCGGTGCTTTACCCCCGGGCCAATGACAGGCAGGAAGGGGCCATGTCGCAACCCCCGGTCAAGTCCGCGCTGCGCACCTTCGAAGTGCTCGAACTCTTCGCCGAGCGCCGTGTGCCGCTGCGCCTGCAGGACATCCACACCGCGCTCGGCTACCCGCAGTCGAGCACCACCGCGCTGCTCAAGAGCATGGTGCTGCGCGGCTATCTCAATTACGACCGCGACCACCGCACCTACCTTCCCACCACCCGTGTCAGCATGCTCGGCAACTGGCTGCCAGACTTCATTCAGGCCGCCGGCGGCTTTCGCGAACTGGTCGAGGAATTGCAGCGGCGCACCGATGAAACTGCCGCACTTGTCACCCGTAACGATCTGTTTGTGCAGTATATCATCCTGCTAACGCCGAACCACGAATACCAGATGGCCCCGCAGGTCGGTGCGATGCGCAAGCTGGTCGATAGCTCTGCGGGCCTGTCGCTGATGGCGCGCATGGACGAGCGCGCGATCGACAAGCTGGTGCGCTATTCCAACGCCTATAACAGCGGTGACGGGATGCGGGTCTCCTTCACCGAGATCATGGCCAAGGTCGAACTGGTGCGCCGCCTTGGCTATGCCTATATCCCCAATCGCCCGACGCCGAGCGTCTCGTCGATCACCATGGCGCTGGAGGCCGATCTCTACGGCGTTCCGCTGGTGCTGGGGGTGGGCGGAATGGCGGACCGGATCGCGGCGGCCAAAGACGATATCGTGGCCATCCTGCGCGAGCTGGCAGAGGGGTTCCGCCCCTCGCCTGCGGGAATATCGCCCACATGATAGTCGCGCCCCAAAGCCGTCCGGCGATGCTCTGCGCGGGCCGGCCGCGATAGTCTCCTCCAGGGAAAAGCGGGGCGATGGCGCGCCCGCTTGCGGGAGAGTGCAGCGTGGCGGAGGCAATCGGATTTCTGGCGCACCATCGCTGCCGTCTCGGGGAAAGTCCCTTGTGGGATGCCGCGGGCGAGCGGCTGTGGTGGGTGGATTCGGCGGGCCAATCCATCCACGCCGCCCGCGCCGATGGCGAGCCGCTGGTGCAGTGGAATTATGCCAGCATGATCGGCAGCATCGGGCTGGCCGAGGACGGCCTCGTTGCCGGGTTTGCCGATCACTTTGCGCTTGTGGACGGGGCCTCGGGCAAGGCCACGCGCTTTGCCAAAGTGCCGGGGCATGACGGGACGATGCGGCTCAACGACGGCAAGGTCGACCGCGCGGGCGGCCGCTACATCTGCGGCCAGACCCGCATGGCCGAGGATGCCAGCGGCACGCTTTTCCAGCTTTGCGCCGATGGCGCGCTGGCGCCGCTGGCGGAGGGGATGCGGATTTCCAATGCGATCTGCTTCTCGCCGGACGGCACGACGCTCTATTTTGCCGACAGCCTTGACGGGGTGATCCGCTGCCACGCCTATGACCCGGCACGCGGCACAGTGGGCGCGCAGACCGGCACGATCAGCCTTGCCGGGATCGGGCAGGCCCCGGACGGCGCGACGGTGGATGCCGACGGCAATCTGTGGATCGCGCTGGTGCTGGATCAGGCGATTGCCTGCGTCAGCCCTTCGGGCGCGCTGCTGCGGCGCATTGAAATGCCGATGCCCTACCCCTCCTGCCCGGCCTTCGGCGGCGCGGGGATGGAGACGCTGTTCGTCACCTCGATCGCCAATTCCGGGCATATGCTGGTCACCGATCACCCTGACGGCGGACGCATTGCGGCCGTCACCGGGCTGGGCGTGCGGGGCATTGCCGAGAGCCGTTTTCAAGCAGGGGCTGCCTGATGCACTTCACCCTCGACCCCGCCGATATCGCCTTCCGCGAGGAGGTGCGCGAATTCTTCGCCACCGGCATTCCGCCCGAATGGCGAACCCGCGTGCGCGCAGGCCTCCGGCTCAATCCGGAAGAGCTGACCGCCTACCAGAAACGCCTCGCCGCCAGAGGATGGGGGGCGCCGACATGGCCGAGGGAGTATGGCGGCACCGGCTGGAGCCCCATTCAGCAATATCTCTTCTGGAGCGAAGCTGCCGCCGCCGATGCCCCGGCGCAGTTCCATCAGGGCCTCGAACTGATCGGCCCGATCATCTTCACCTATGGCAGCCCCGAACAAAAGGCCAATTACCTGCCGCGCATCATCAACGCCGATGACTGGTGGTGCCAGGGCTATTCGGAACCCAACGCCGGATCCGACCTCGCCTCGCTGCGCACACGGGCGGTGCGCGACGGGGACCATTATGTCCTGAACGGCCAGAAGGCGTGGACCAGTTACGGCCACGTAGCGAGCCACTGCTTTGTCCTTGCCCGCACTTCGGACGAGGCCAAGCGCCAGCAGGGCATTTCGCTGCTGCTGGTCGATATGAACACCCCCGGCATCACGATCCGCCCCGTGGCGACGATGGACGAGAAGCACCACACCAACGAGATGTTCCTCGACAATGTCCGCGTGCCCGTGACCGCTCTGGTGGGCGAGGAAGGGCGCGGGTGGGAATATGGCAAGGTGCTGCTCGACCGCGAACGGATGGTGACCGCCTCGGTCGCGGTGTTCCTCACCCAGACCATCCGCGCGATCCGTGAGGCGGCCACAAGGCGCACCATCGGCGGGGTGCCGCTGATCGACAAGCCCGGCTTCCGCGCCAAGCTGGCGCAATACGAGATCGAGGTGATCGCGCTCCAGACGATGGTGCTGCGGGTGATGGCCGATGCCAGCGCGGGGGTGGATTCCGGCCCGCTGGGCTCGATGATCAAGCTGCGCTGGTCGCAATTGTCGCAGGCCGGCACCGCCTTGTGGGTCGGCGCGCTGGGGCCTGAGGCGGCGCATTTTTCCCCCGCAGATCAGGGCGCGAGCCTGCCGCTGGATATGCCCTACGCCATGCAGGGCGCGCTCTATGCGCGCGTCACCTCGATTTACGGCGGGTCGAGCGAGATCCAGCACAACATCATCGCCCAGCGCGCGCTGGGTCTGAAGGGTTAAGCACGATGCAGTTCAGCTATTCCGACGAACAGGCGATGCTGCTCGAAAGTGCGCTGCGGTTCGGCGCGCAGCATTTCCCGCCCGGCGAACGCCACCGGCTGATCGGCGAAGGCCGCAGCGGGGAAGATGCGGCGTGGGCGGCGATGGCGGAACTGGGCTGGCTGCTGCTCCCCATACCAGAGGACTGCGGGGGCCTTGGCGGCGGGATTGCCGATCTGATGGCGCTGGGCGAAGGGTTCGGGCGCAATCTGGTCCCCGGGCCCTATGTGGCGAGTTGCGTGCTGGCCCCGGCGCTGCTGGCCCATGGCGGAGAGGCGCTGCATCCGCTGATTGGAGAGCTGGGCGCAGGCACCGCAATTGCCGCCACTGCGCTGCTGGAGCCGGATGCGGGCTATGACCTGCACCACATCGCCACCACCGCAACCCCGGCAGGCGACACATGGGTGGTGACTGGCACCAAATGCCATGTCGAGGATGGCGGGGATGCCGACTGGTTCATCATCCCCGCCCGCACCGGTGGCACAGGCGTGCGCGACCACGAGGGCATCTCGCTGTTCCTCATCGCCGCCGACACGCCCGGCCTTGCGGTCGAGCGCTTGCGCGCCATTGACGGCCACCGCCACGCCCGCCTGACGCTGAACGGCGCGGCGGCCCGGCCCTTCGGCCCGCAAGGCGGCGCGCTGGCGCTGATCGAGGCCGCTGTCGCCCGCGCGCTGTGCATGCAGCTCGCCGAAGCGGTCGGATCGATGGAGGCAGTGAGCGACATCACGCTCGAATATCTGCGCACCCGCGAACAGTTCGGGCGGCCGATCGGCAGCTTCCAGGTGCTCCAGCACCGCATGGTCGACATGCGCATCGCCTGCGAGGAAGCGCGCGCCATGCTGTGCCACATCGCCATCGCCAGCGCCGAGGGCGAACCCGCCTTCCAGCGCGCCATCGCCGCCGCCAAGGTGCGGATCGGTGAATGCGGGGTCTATGTCGGGCAGCAGGCGGTGCAATTGCACGGCGGGGTCGGCTTCTCCGATGAACTGATCGTCAGCCACCACCTCAAACGCCAGATGATGCTCAGCCTCGCCCACGGATCAATCGACCACCACAGAGCAAGGTTCGCCACATGACCGCCATTGCCCCCGGAACCCTTGAGGAACTGATCGCGCGCGAACGCATCCGCGATTGCCTCTACCGCTATTGCCGCGGGATCGATCGCAGCGACGAGGCGATGCTGCGCTCGGCCTACTGGCCCGACGGCACCGACAGCCACGGCCCCTATCAGGGCAGCGCCGAGGGCTTCATCCAATGGGCGATGAAAACCCTGCCGCATATCGAGCGCGGCATTCACCAGATCCACAACGTGCTCATCGAATTCCGCGACGGCGGGGCGGCGGTGGAGACCTATTTCTCCGCCTTCCAGCGCCAGCCGGGGGCGGACGGCAAGCTCACCCAATGGGACATGAAGGGCCGCTATCTCGACTGGTTCACGTGCCGCGAGGGCGAATGGCGGGTGCAGGACCGGCTGGTGGTGTTCGACTGGGTCGAGGAAATGCCGCTACCGCCCGGAACCGAGGAAGAACGTTTCGCCTCACGCAAACCGGTGGGCGGGCGCTGGCCGGATGATCCGGTCTATACTTTCTTCGCATGAGCGCCGCCTTCCCCACGCTGGAGCGCCGTGACGCGGCGCGCTTTGCGATTCCGATTACCCCTGATCTGGCGGTCGGCCCGCCGGGCCATGCCTACCTGTTCGGCGGCGCGACACTGGCGCTGGCGCTGGAGGTGGCAGCGGTCGCGACCGGCAGGCCAGTGGTGCAAGGCGCGCTGCAATTCGTCAGCTTCACGCCCTTGGGTGCGGTGCTGGCGCTGGATGTCGAGACCTTGCAGGCCGGGCGGACGCTGGCGCAGGTGCGGGTGACGGGGAGCCTTGAGGGTCGCATCCTGTTTCACGCAGGCGTCGTGCTCGGCGAGCGCGAGGGCTTTGCCCCGCAGCAATGGGTCGCTGCGCCCGTCGTCCCGCCACCCGAAGCCTGCCCGCCCTGCACCGACCTGCCGCCGCAGGACGCCAACGCGCACTTCCTCGCCGGGATCGAAGTGCGCGAAGCGGGCGCCGCGGCGGCAGTGCCGGGGCGCACGCTGCTCTGGCTGCACCGCCGCGATGACGCGCCGATCGGTGTCGCCAGCCTTGCGATGTTCGCGGACTTCATCCCTGTGGCGCTGGGCCGGGCGAGCGGTCAGGCGGGCGGCGGCAACAGTCTCGACAATGCCATGCGCATGGTCCGCACTGCGCCCGCCGGCTGGTGCCTCGCCGACATGACCGTAAGCGCCGCACATGGCGGCTTTGCCCAAGGCGCGGTGAGCCTGTGGGACGAGCGCGGAAGCCTGCTGGCCACCGGTTCACAATCGCTGCTGATGAAGGGTTAATCGAGCGCGGCGAGTTCGGCGCGGGTGAAGGGTCGGATCGCCTCCAGCCGCCCCTCGCGCACCTTTTTGCCCCACTGCGCATCGCCGATCAGCGCCCGGCCCACCGCCACCAGATCGACTTCGCCGCGGGCCAGCATGTCCTCCAGCCGGTCAAGCCGCGCGGCATCGGCAAGTGTGTCATCGCCCACCCGCGTTGTCAGGAAATCCGCGTTCAGCCCGACCGACCCCACCGTGATCACCGGCTTGCCCGAAAGCCGCCTGGTCCACCCGGCAAGGTTCATCGCGCTGCCGGGAAACTCTGGCTCCCAGAAACGACGGGTCGAACAGTGGAAGATATCGGCTCCGGCATCCACCATGGGCGCAAGGAAGGTTTCGAGTTCACCGGGCGTCTCGAACAGGCGCGCCGCGTAATCCTGCTGTTTCCACTGGGAAAACCGCAGGCAAATGGGGAAGTCGGGGCCGACAGCGCGGCGGCATTCGGCCACCACCTCACGCGCCATCAGCCAGCGGGTTTCGCCCCAGCGGTCGGTGCGGCGGTTGGTCGGGCCCCACAGGAACTGGTCCACCAGATAGCCGTGGGCACAATGCAGCTCGATCCCGTCGCACCCGATCGCCCGCGCGGCGGCGGCGGCAGCGCCATAGGCGGCAATGATCGCGGCAATGCGCGCATCGGTCAGAGCCTCGCCATTGGGCTCGTCAGGAGAGAACAGGCCGGAGGGAGAGACGGCGGGCACATCGGGGGTCGCGGTCTGCGCCGGGCGGCGCGCGCTGCCGACATGCCAGAGCTGCGGGAAGATCCGCGCGCCTGCGGCGTGAACCTCGGCCACGACCTGCGCCCAGCCTTCGAGGCCCGCACCGTGGAACTCCGGCACATTCGCCTCGGCCAGTGCAGCGGGATCGGCAATGCCGGTGCCCTCGGTGATGATGAGGCCCACACCCCCTTCGGCCCGGCGGCGGTAATAGGCCGCGACATCTGCGCCCGGAACACCGTCCGGGCTCATCCGCCGGGTCATCGGGGCCATGACAAGCCGATTGGCAAGCGGGAGCCCGGAGAGAGTGACAGGCGCAAACAAGGACGGCAGCGGCATCGTGGAAACCTCCGGCAAACGCGCCTGCTCTTGTGCCAGCCAGGGCGCGCTTTGCTGCCGCCACAGCGCAGCAAGGGGCCGATTATCGCAAGAGTGATAGCCGACGACTGCTGATCAGGAGGTCCGCCTTGCTCTCATGGACCATCACATCGCCCGTCTTCATCGATCCATGTGAGACTCTGAAAATCAGTTCCATCAAAGAGCCAGGATTGAATGCGGTCAGTTCCGACCTTTCGCGAGCTAAAGATCGCCTGCAACCACAAGGGATCGCATTCCACTTGCTCCTCTGAGGGAGATAGCTTCAAAAACTTGAGCGCCGTGATCCTCTCCGCGATCACGCCGCCCATGACGTTTTTGGCGACGGGAACGGTTATCGCCAAGGCATAGGCATCTTCACGGGTGAACAGCGTATAGCAGCACTCGTATCCTGACGGCGATCTCATGTCTGATATGGCGCGATACGGCGGCGGGCTGAAGTATCCGCCGCCCAGGTCGGTCCACCCATTGATCACCTGGCCAGTTTCATTCCCGATCACCTGTCCAACTTCCAAGCCCTGCGGGGACTGTGAGCTTGCTCGTGCGAGCGGAAAGATCGAGATGCCCAGAAAAATCAGGAAGATGAACGCAAGTTTCGGTCGCACGCCTGCTAACTCCTGAGCCCTTGGACGCCCTGCTGAGCGCCGCCACCAAGGATTGCTTTGCTTTATCAGCTGTGGGGAATGGTGATGGTAGCGGAGGAGGGACTCGAACCCCCGACACGCGGATTATGATTCCGCTGCTCTAACCGGCTGAGCTACTCCGCCCCATGGGCATCCGGCGGAGTGAAATCGCCGGATTCGGCTCCGGGTGTCGGCCCGGGCGAGGCGCGCACTTAGGGCGCTGGCAGCGCATGGTCAAGCCCCTTGGCGCACCGATGTCAAAGTGTGGTCTTACCGCGAAATGCACAGGTCTTGACAGGCTCCCACGGGCCGCCCTGATAGCGGTGCAAGGCCAGCGCCGGGAAGGTGAAGCGCCCCTTGGCGATCCACGGCGCAAGCAACCCCGGCAGGCGCGCCTGAAGCGCCCGCGCTGCTTGCTTGTCCACCTTGTTCTGGATGGTGATGTGCGGGCGCTGTTCGTGAAGATCCTGCGCCGTCAGGCTGCCGTGGAAATGCTCTGCCAGCCGTTCACGCAGCGCCAGCAGCGGCGCGGCATCAAGCGCGATGGCCGTGCCCTCGCCCAGATCCATCACGCCCTTCACCGCCCCTTCAGGCGCTGCATATTCGGCCGCGACACGGGGGAGATAATCGCGCAGCTCCTCCAGCAGCGAGGGCGCAAAGGCGTGGAACAGCGTGACGTGGGCATGGAGATGATTGCGGGCCGGCGGGTAATGCGCACGGCGCAGCCCCTCGGCAAAGGCCTGAAGGTCGGTCGGCAGAACGGCGGTGAGGATGAACGGGCTCGCCACGGAGCCTTACATCTCGCCCCGTTCGCGCCGGATCGCATACCACTTGGCGACATTGGCGTTGTGTTCGGCGAGCGTGTCGGCGAACCAGTGTCCGCCTGTCCCGTCAGCCACCATGAACAGCGCGCCCGTGTTTTCGGGGTTCATCACTGCGGCGATGCTGGCCCGGCCCGGATTGGTGATCGGCCCTTCGGGAAGGCCCGTGCGGGTGTAGGTGTTATAGCCGTTGACCGCCGCGATTTCCGATTGCTTGATGCGCCGGCCCAGCGGCTTGCCCTTGGTGATCGGGTAGATGATCGTCGGGTCCGCCTGAAGCTTCATGCCCGTGCGCACGCGGTTGGAATAGAGCCCGGCGACCATGCGGCGTTCTTCGGGCTTGCCGGTTTCCTTTTCCACGATCGAGGCAAGGATCAGCGCCTCGCGCATGGTCGAAACCGGGATGCCGGGGCGGCGGTTTGCCCATTCCTCGGCGAGCGCCTTGTCCATCGCCGCCTGCATCTGCTCGACCAGCGCCTTGCGGGACTGGCCGCGTTCAAAGCTGTAGGTATCGGGCAGGATCGAGCCTTCGGGCGGCACATCCACATCGCCGGTCAGCAGTTCCTCGCCCATCAGCCGTTCCCACACGAGAATCGAGGGCATGCCTTCGGGGATGGTGACAAAGCGGCGGATCACATCCCCGCTCTGGAAGGCTTCGAGGATGTCGCCCTGGCTCATGCCCGCCTTGAGCAGGAATTCGCCCGCCTGAATGGGCGCGTCCGAACCGAAGATTCGCGCCTGAAGCGTGAAGCCGCTGGCCGACGAGATCAGACCCTCAGCCTCAAGCTTTTGCGCAACGCTGCCTACCGATGCGCCGGCGGAGATGGTAAACGGCGTGTCTTTCTCGACCGTTGCCGATCCGAGAAACGTCCACGCCAGCACCAGCCCGGCCAGAGCAAGGCCGAGCACAACCAGAACCAGATTGCGCACGGCCTTCACGGTATCAGTCGACCTTCTGCATGATGATCGAGGCATTCGTGCCGCCAAAGCCGAACGAGTTGTTCAGCACGGCGCGCACTTCGCGCTTCTTGGCCTTCAGGGGAACGAGGTCGATGCCTTCGGTGCCATCATCGGGATCGTGGAGGTTCAGCGTCGGCGGCACGATCCCGTCGCGCATCGCAAGGATGCAGAAGATCGCCTCAACCGCGCCCGCGCCGCCCAAGAGGTGACCGATGGCGGATTTGGTGGACGACATCGACGCGCCGCCCAGGGTCTCGCCCAGCACGCGCTTGACCGCGGCGAGTTCGATGGTGTCGGCCATGGTCGAAGTGCCGTGGGCGTTGACATAGTCGATATCGCCCGGAGCAAGGCCGGCCTTCTTCATTGCCATGCGCATCGCGAGCTCCGCGCCGCGACCTTCGGGGTGCGGGGCGGTGACGTGATAGGCATCGCCCGACAGGCCATAGCCGGTGACTTCGGCGTAGATCTTGGCGCCGCGGGCCTTGGCGCGTTCATATTCTTCGAGCACGACAACCCCCGCGCCCTCGCCCATGACGAAGCCGTCACGGTTGCGGTCATAGGGGCGGCTGGCTTCGGTCGGCCGGTCGTTCATGCTCATGTTCAGAGCGCGCGCCTGCGCGAAGCCGGCAATACCGAGCGGGTTGATGGTGCTTTCCGCCCCGCCCGCCAGCATGATGTCGGCATCATCCATCGCGATCATCCGCGCGGCATCACCGATAGAGTGCGCGCCGGTCGAGCAGGCGGTCACGACCGCGTGGTTCGGGCCCATGAAGCCGTACTTGATCTGCACCTGCCCGGTGATGAGGTTGATCAGGCGCCCGTGCACGAAGTGCGGGCTGACCCGGCCCGGGCCGCGTTCGTGGAGGTTGACGCTCTCGATCTCGATGCCCGGCAAGCCGCCGATGCCGGAACCGATCGAGCAGCCGGTGCGCTCCTTTTCGGCATCGGTCATGTCGGTCAGACCCGCATCTTCCAGCGCCTGGCCCGCGGCATCAATGCCATAGACGATGAAGGGATCGACCTGGCGCTGGACCTTGTGATCCACGCGCTTGTCGGGATCGAAGCCCCACGGGTGATCCTTGCCCTTCACCTCGCAGGCGATGGTGCACTTCTGGTTCGAGGCATCGAAGCGGGTGATCTGGCCCGCCCCGCTTTCACCGGCAATGAGGTTTGCCCACGTCGTTTCGACATCGCCCCCCAGCGGGGTGACGAGGCCAAGCCCGGTTACAACCACACGGCGCATATCATTCTCCAAAACGCACAACAGGCTCAACCCGTCCGGGCTGAGCCTGTCGAAGCCCCGTATTGTCTTCCCGGCCATCAGACCGGGAAGCACCCTTCGACACGCTCAGGGCAACGGGAATGGTCGGGCAATCAGCCCTTGTGTTCTTCGATGTACTTGGTCGCGTCGCCGACCGTGGTGATCTTTTCGGCCGCATCGTCGGGGATTTCGACGCCGAATTCCTCTTCGAAGGCCATCACCAGCTCGACGATGTCGAGGCTGTCAGCGCCCAGATCGTCGATGAAGCTGGCATCCTGAGTGACCTTGTCGGCTTCCACGCCGAGGTGCTCGACGACAATCTTGGCCACCCGGTCGGCAGTATCGCTCATGGTATTCCCTCTTGAAACTGGGGTTAGGTAAACTCGTCCCCGCCCTAATCAAGGGCGCGGGGATGTGCAAGTGGGCATGATGGTCAGCGTCCACTGTCGCCGTAATGCAGGGCAAGCTGCTGCTGCGCCCGCAGGCGCGAGGCGACGCGGGCAAGGCCTTCGCGCGGTTCAAGTTTGCGCGGGCTGATGGCCAGCGCCTGCTCGTAAAGCTCTGCCGCTGTATCCAATTCGCCAAGGCGTTCGATGCACAGCCCGGTGTTGAACAGGAGCGTCACGCTTTGCGGGTTGGCGGCCTTCAACTCGCCGAACATGGCGCAGGCCTCGGCCACATCGGTCTTGGTAAGCCGCAGCGCGGCCTTGAAAGCGGCCTGATCGGGCTTGCTCATCCCCTTGCGGCTTTCGAGCACGCGGATATCCTCGGCGCGGAATTCCGGGGCGAGATCGCGCCGCACCGCATCGGCAAAACCGCGCGCCAGTTCCTCGACCATCGAATCGACCGATGGCTTGCCTTCGTCGTTCTGGCAGAACCGCTGGCTGGCGGTGAGCGTGTCGCCCTTGCCATAAAGCAGATCGCCCTCGCGCGCGACCAGCCGGACTTCAGGCCGCAACGTCACCTGACGGGCGCGGCAGGGCACATTGACCTTCTTCTTTTCAAGGCACTTGCCCTTGTCGTCCTTGGCGGCGCATTCCTCGATCTCGCGGGTGCCGTCATCCACATCGCGCCATTCGATCTCGGCAATGCCGCGCAACACGGCGTCCGGCCCGCGCGAGACGGCGGGGGCCTGCGGGTTGCCGTCATAGGTGTAGCTGTCGCCGAAAGCAGGTGCGGTGAAGGTGAGCGCAAAATAGGGCTCGCCACCGATCACCGCACCGCGCAGGGCGGTGTCGATCGCGAAAGCCAGCCGCTCGCCGCCGCGGCCCGAAAAGTCGGCGATCGCGATCGAGCGTGCGCGTGAGGGCGCGTCGGCTCCAGCGGCATAAATACCCGCCATCGGCACGGTTTCGCCCTGCGCGGCGGCAGCCGCAAAGGCCAGGCCAACCCCGATCATCCACACCAACCGCATCGCCTTTGCCCCCCTTGCGCCACACCGGAATCTCGCAGCCTTTGCCCGGCCAGACAACCGGCAATCGCAGGGGCGATAGCCTTGCCAGAGCGCAGATGCCCATGCCATGAATCGCGCTATGCTCACCTTCTGCTCCCCCGCCCAGCACGGCCATGCGCCGGTTCGTGAACTCGTCAACGGCAAGGCCGAGGATCACGCCGAAACGCCGGCGCGGCTTGCCAACATGCTGGCGATGATGGGCGACGTGCGCGATCCCGGCGACCACGGCCTTGCCCCGATCCTTGCCGTGCACGATCCCGATTATGTCGCCTTCCTGCAATCCGCCCACGCCGAATGGCTGGCCGCCGGGCGCGAGGGCGATGCGATCGGCTATGCCTTCCCGGTGCGCGCACGCCGCCCGCTGGCGCTGGAGCGGATCGACGGCAAGCTGGGCCATTATGGCTTCGACACTGTCACCCCCATTGCGGCGGGAACCTGGGCAGCGGCCTATGGCGCGGCGCAATCGGCGGTTGGCGCTCTTGAGGCGCTGGCGAAGGGCAAAGCGCGCCACACCTTCGCGCTGTGCCGTCCGCCGGGGCACCATTGCGGGGCCGATTACATGGGCGGCTATTGCTACCTCAACAACGCCGCCATCGCCGCACGGGCGGCTGCGGCCTGCGGACTTGGTCCGGTCGCCGTGCTCGATGTCGATTACCACCACGGCAACGGCACGCAGGACATCTTCTACGAAGACGGGAGCGTGTTCTTCGCCTCGATCCATGCCGATCCGCGCACCGATTTCCCCTATTTCTGGGGCCATGCCGACGAACGCGGCGCGTGCGCGGGCGAAGGCACGACCTTCAACCTGCCGCTGCCGCGCGGGACAAAATGGGATGGCTATGAAGGCGCGCTCGCCGCCGCGCTGGAGGCGATTGCCGCGTTCGGCGCAAAAACACTGATCGTCAGCTACGGGGCGGACACCTTTGCCCAAGACCCGATCGCACAATTCGCCCTTACCACCGATGATATGGCGCGCATGGGCGCCATGATCGGGGCGCTGGGCCTTCCGTCAGTGACGGTGATGGAAGGCGGCTACAACGTCGCGGCGCTGGGCCGCAACGTTGCTGCCTTCCTCGCCGGGCTGCAAGGCGCTTAGGCCCCGCCCCCCCTTCTAGCCAGCGGCCGGCTTGGCCTGCGGTTCGACAACCCGCAGGTGCAACTCGCGCAAGCTCCGCGGCTCAGCCGGCGAAGGCGCGCCCATCAGCAGGTCTTCGGCGCGCTGGTTCATCGGGAAGAGCGAGATTTCGCGCAGGTTCTTCGCGCCGCACAGCAGCATGATGATGCGGTCAACCCCAGCCGCCATCCCGCCATGCGGCGGCGCGCCATACTGGAACGCGCGGTACATGCCGCCGAAGCGTTCTTCGACATCCGCCTTGCTGAGGCCGACGATCTCGAAGGCCTTCACCATCGTTTCGGGCTTGTGGTTGCGGATCGATCCGGAGGCGATTTCATAGCCGTTGCAGACGAGGTCATACTGGAACGCCTTGATCGTCAGCGGGTCCTGCCCGTTCAGCGCATCAATCCCGCCCTGCGGCATCGAGAAGGGGTTGTGGCTGAAATCGACCTTCTTCTCGTCCTCGTTCCATTCGTAGAACGGGAAATCGACAATCCAGCACAGTTCGAAGCGGCTTTCATCGATCAGGCCCAGTTCTTCGCCCACGCGAATGCGTGCCGCGCCCGCCAGCTTGGCCGCGTCAGCGGCCTTGCCAGCGGCGAAGAACAGGCCGTCATTCTCGCCAAGACCAAGCTCGGCATAAAGCTCGGCCATCCGGTCAGGCCCGTGGTTCTTGGCGATCGGCCCGCCGAATTCGCCGCCCTTGCGGGTCACGTAGCCAAGGCCCGCATAGCCTTCCTTACGGGCCCAATCATTCATGTCGTCGAAGAACTTGCGGCTCTTCTCGTGGGTCGCGGGCGCAGGGATCGCGCGCACCACGCCGCCAGAACCGACGATCTTCTCGAACAGGCCGAAACCGCTCGAAGTGAAGTGCGACGACACGTCCGAGATGATCAGCGGGTTGCGCAGATCGGGCTTGTCGCTGCCATACTTCAGCATCGCCTCGTCATAGGGGATGCGCGGGAATTCGCCCGCAGGCGTCACGGCCTTGTCGCCCGCGAACGCCGCAAAAGTGCCCTGGATCACGGGCTCCATCGTCTCCCAGACCTCTTCCTGAGTCACAAAACTCATTTCGAGGTCGAGCTGGTAGAATTCTCCCGGCAGACGGTCGGCGCGGGGGTCTTCATCGCGGAAACAGGGGGCGATCTGGAAATAGCGGTCGAAGCCTGCGACCATCAGCAGCTGCTTGTACTGCTGCGGCGCCTGCGGGAGCGCGTAGAACTTGCCCGCATGGATGCGGCTCGGCACGAGGAAGTCGCGCGCGCCCTCGGGCGAAGACGCGGTGAGAATAGGCGTCGAGAACTCATTGAAACCCGCCGCGTTCATCCGCTGGCGCATGTCGGCGATCACCGCCACGCGGGTCATGATGTTCCGGTGCAGCGTTTCGCGGCGCAGATCGAGGAAGCGGTACTTCAACCGGATGTCTTCGGGATAAGGCTGTTCATCGGCCACCGGCATCGGAAGCTCTTCCGCCGCGCTCTGCACCGTCACGCCGCGCGCGAAGACCTCGATCTCGCCGGTGGCAAGGCCCGCATTGACCGTCCCGGCCGCGCGCGCCTTCACTGTGCCCTCGATGGTGACGACGCTCTCGACCCGGAGCCCTTCCAGAACGGGAAGCGCCGGGCTGTCGGTATCGGCCACGATCTGCGTGATCCCGTAATGATCGCGCAGATCGACAAACAGCACGCCCCCGTGGTCGCGCTTGCGGTGAATCCAGCCCGACAGACGGACGGTCTCACCCACATGATCGGAAGAAAGCTGTGCGCAAGTATGCGTGCGGTAGGGGTGCATCTAAACTCTTGTCCTGTTCGCGGCTATGACGCTAGGGCGCGCGGGCGCATTGATCGGAGCCTTGCTCCGCCGTCGGCGCGCTAACAGGGGAAGCCCGCCGCTTTGTCAAGGTGTGCGGGCGCAAACTGGGTTCGAACCCGAGGGCGGCACTCCGCCCGCTAGCCACGAAAAGATGACATGAAAATCCATCCGCTGATTACCACCACCGAGGCCCTCTCCGACCTCTGCGACCGCCTTGCCAAGTCCGATTTCGTCGCGGTCGACACCGAATTCATGCGCGAGAACACCTATTGGCCCGAACTGTGCCTGGTGCAGATCGCCAATAGCGAAGAAGCCGCCGCGATCGATCCGATGGCGCCGGGCATCGACCTTGCCCCGCTCTTGGATCTGATGTGCAACAACGAAGATGTGCTCAAGGTCTTCCACGCCGGCGGGCAGGACGTTGAAATCATCGTCAACCTCACCGGCAAGACCCCGCACCCCATCTTCGATACGCAAATCGCGATGATGGCGATCAGCCAGTCCGAACAGATCGGCTATGCCAATCTGGTCGAGACATGGGTGGGCGTGACGATCGACAAGGGCGCCCGCTTCACCGATTGGAGCCGCCGCCCGCTGACCGACCGCCAGATCGAATATGCCATCGGCGATGTGACCTATCTGGCAGGCATCTTCCCCAAGATCCTGAAGAAACTGATCAAGACCGGCCGGGGCCTGTGGCTTGACGCCGAGATGGAGAAGCTGGCGGACCCGTCAAACTACCTCACCGATCCGGGTGTCGCATGGAAGCGCATCCGCCAGCCGGGCAGGAACCCGCAGGTGCTGGGCCGGATGAAGGCGCTCGCCGCATGGCGCGAGGCCGAAGCGCAGCACAAGAACATCCCGCGTGGCCGCATCATGCGCGATGAAACCCTTGCCGATATCGCCAGCCACCCGCCCAAGACCCAGGCCGATCTGGCTAAGGTGCGCGGACTTTCGGCAGCGTGGAAGGACAATGACATCGGCAAGCGCCTGATGAAGGTCCTCGCCGAAGCCGAGCCGCTCCCCAAGAGCGAGATGCCCGAAAAGATCAAGCAGGGCGCGCCGCTGGGCAAGGAAGGCGCGCTGGTGGCTGACCTTCTCAAGCTGCTGCTGAAGATTCGCGCCCGCGAGATCGACGTCGCCCCCCGCCTGCTGACCCGCGCCGACGAGATGGAGGCGCTGGCCGCAGGGGTGCGCGATCTGCCCGTGCTGCAAGGCTGGCGCTTCGAGGTGTTCGGCAAGGATGCGCTTGACCTCGTCGAAGGCAAGCTCGCCTTCGCGGTCGAGAAGGGGCGGCTCAAGATGACCCATATCGATGATGTGGTGGTGGCGGCCGCCGCCGAACCGGCGGAGCCTGAGCCAGGCAACGATTCACTGGCGGCGGAATAGCGCAAACGCCATGTCCACTTACCTCCCCACCATCAAGCAACTGCAATACCTCGTCGCGCTTCACGAGCATGGGCATTTCGGCAAGGCGGCCGATGCCAGCTTCGTGTCGCAATCGACGTTGTCGGCAGGCATCCGCGAGCTGGAATCGCTGCTTGGCGTGACGCTGGTCGAACGGTCGCGCCGGGTGGTGCGCTTTACGGCGCTGGGCGAACAGGTGGTGGCCAAGGCCGGGCGGCTGCTGCGCGAGGCCGAGGAACTGGCCGATCTGGTGCACGCTGCGGGCAAGCCGCTGGTGGGCGAGTTGCGCATGAGCGTGATCCCCACCATCGCCCCCTTCCTGCTGCCGCGGATGCTGCCGCGCCTCAAGCAGGAACGCCCCGATCTCAAGCTGATGCTGCGCGAGGAGACGAGCCACGATGCGCTCGAATCGCTGAACCATGGCCGGGTCGATTGCGTGCTGCTGGCCCTGCCCTTCGACACGGGCGACGCAGCCTATGCCCATATCAGCGACGACCGGCTGTTCATCGCCTTCCCCAAGGACGATCCGCGCGATCCGCCCGCCAGCATCAAGCCTGACATGATCGATCAGGGACGCCTGCTGCTGCTGGAGGATGGCCACTGCCTGCGCGATCATGCGCTGGCGGCATGCAGCCGGTCGGAATTGCGGGCCAGCGCGGCGATGATCGGCACGAGCCTGCACACGCTGGTGCAATTGGTCGATAATGATCTGGGCCTCACCATGCTGCCCGAAATGGCGCTGAAGGCCGGCATCCTCAACGGCACCGATGTGGTCGCGCGCCCCGTGGACAGCCCCACCGCCAAACGCGAGATCGTGCTGGCATGGCGCAAGAATTCCCCCCGCGAGGCCGATTTCCTGCTGCTCGCTGAAGAACTGCGCGCGGGCTAAGCCGCCACGACCCGCCCTATTTTTTCTTCTTCTTTTTCTTCAGCTCGATCGTCTGATAACCCGACACCGGCACCGCCAGCTGTAGGGGCTTGCCGTTCATCGTGTAAAGGAACACCAGTTCCTTCTGGTCGGCCACCGCCGGGAGATAGACATTCCCGCTGATCATGCTTTTCGAGGGCACCGATCCCGTGACAAGCGCACTGGCTTCGACGGCCGCCATGCGTTTTTCCCACTTTTTCGAACTGTTACCCAGCCCGAACATCGCCAGCGCGCTGCTGACCAGCGCGAGCGGGGGGAAAATGAATGCCCCTGCAAACTGCCCTGCGGCCATGATGCCAGTCGCCTTGTTGGTGTCACCCACCACATCGGGCGCCTTGGCGAGCTGGATCGTCGATGAGGCCGAGTTGAGCAGCATGCCCGAATTCTGTTTTACCTTGATGGAATCGAGCGTCACCATCGACTTGCCGGTGTTCTCGAACGTGATTGTCATCTGCGCCCAGTTCGGATCGTTGGGTAGGAACTCCTCCTTGTTGTCGGCATAGACGACCTTGCCAACGGACACTGTCACGTTCTTGTCCTTGGCACCGGTGTAAAGCGGGAGCTGGACGGTGTTCTCGTCCACCGGAGCAGGCGCGGAGGCAGCACCGTCGGTCGCACCGGCTGCGGGTTGCTGCTTCGGAGCGAACTGGCGCGCCTCAAGCGCGGTGGCCGAAAGCGTGGCCGCAATGAACAGTCCGCTGAAGACAAGTGACCATGATGAGTGCCGCGACATATTCCCCCCCGAATACGAACCGGCGGACAGTCAGGTAAAACCTGATTTATGTCAATTAACCATTCCTTTGGAAATGGGGTCGCGGCCCGGAGCGGGGCACATTGGCAGGCGTGCCGGATGACGCCATTGTTGGCGCGGGGAAACGGGGTTAGAACCCGCACGTGACCCCGCCCGATCAGGAGCCCCTGCCCTATCGCTTCGACGGCCGCCCTTCCGAGCGCGCCGGGGCCGGGTTTTTACTGGCGATGCTGGCGCTGCTGCTGGGGGGTATCGTGCTGCTCAATGCGGGCGCGCTCGAAACGTCCTATGCCGGGTTCGCCTTCATGGGGGTCATCCCCTTTGCGATTGGCGCGCTGATCACCGGCGCGGGGATGCAGATCTATTCGCATTACGGCTGCATCCTTGCCCCGGCGCTGATTTTTGCGGTGGTGTTCGCGCTGATGCATTTTACCGGGGCCGAGGGGCTGATCTGCATCCTGATGGTGCTGCCCTTCTGGCTGACTGCCGGGCTTGGCGGCGGGCTGGCGACGTGGGTGATCCACCGCCGCATCCGTCGCCGCAGCGAAGCGGAGGGCGCGAACAGGGTGCAGGTCGTGGGCCTCATCGCTGCGGCGTTCGTGCTGCTTTATGCCGAAGAAACACGCCCGCCCGATTGGCAGGAGCGCACTGTGGTCCGCTCGGTCGAGATCGCCGCCGCACCAGACAGGGTGTGGCCGCTGCTGCTGGCGATCCCCGATGTGCGCGCTGACGAGGGGCTGCCGACGTTCACGCATGATATCGCCGGCATCCCCCGCCCTTCCGAAGCGCGGCTGCTGCGGCAGGGCAGCCAGCTGGTGCGCGAGGGTCGCTGGGGCGATGCGATCCGCTTCGAAGAACGGGTGAGGCAGGTGGTGCCGGGCCGCGCGATCGGCTGGGATTTTGCTTTCCCCGACACCTCGGTGCAGGATTACACCGATCGCCACATCTCCCCCGATGGCCCGATGCTCAGGATCGCGCATGGCGGCTACACGCTGACGCCGCTGGCGGGCGGGCGCGTGCGGGTGGAGCTTTCCACCACCTACCGGATGCGCAGCCGCCTTGGCTGGTATGCGGGATGGTGGGGCGAGGTGATGCTGGGCGATGTGCACGATAATGTGCTGGCGATCATCAAGGGCCGCGCCGAAGGCTGAAGCCTCAGCACTCCACCAGCGCAAGGCTTATCGCAAGGCTCGCGCCGATGGCCAGCTTCAGCCCCTTGCGCGGCAGCGGCACGGGTGTGCGGCGGGCCTGCGCCTCGGCAACGGCGGCGGCAGCGGCGTGGCCCATCAGCCGGTCAGTCTCGCGGTGCTCGAAATCATCGACGAGGCCGTGGACATCATCGGCCAGCAGTTCCGCATCGCCGATCAGCGCCGCAGCCTGCGCATAATCGCCGCGCGCAATCGCATCACGCGCCTCCTGCTGGAGCTGCCGCGCATGATCGGCCAATTGTCCAACGTAAGCGCCCGGCCCTCCGGGCGACGCACTCGATCCCATGCGAGATAGTGTAACCTCAAAGCCCGCAGCCACGCCAGCCCGATTCCTGCACCGGGCGATGCGCGCGGATCAATCCATGTGCTTGAGGCCGACCCGCAGATAATCCCACCCGGTGATGCAGGTCAGCACGGCGGCGGTCCACAGGCTGACCAGCCCGACAAGATGCACCCAGCTATTGGCGATCGAACCGCATCCCTCGAACACCGACTGGCACGGCGGCCCGTGCACCGCGCCGCCCAAAATCAGTGCGCCCAGCGCCACCAGCTGGAAGGTCGTCTTCCACTTGGCCAGCGCCGAGACCGGCACGGAAATCTGCGCGCCCCCCAGAAATTCGCGCAGGCCCGATACCGCGATCTCGCGCATCAGGATGATCAGCCCGGCGATCACGTGGACATCGCCCGCATAGGGCCCGCGCAGGTATCCCTGTGCTGTCAGCACGAGTATCACGGCGGCCACCATGATCTTGTCGGCGATCGGATCGAGGAAGATGCCCAGCTTCGACACCGTGCCCTGCGCACGCGCAAGATAGCCGTCGAAGAAATCGGTGATGGCGATGATGCAATAAAGCACGAAGCCGATCAGGTAGCCCAGCCGCCATTCGGGCCACCACAGGAAAAACGCCAGCAGCGGCACCGCGAAAATGCGGGACAGGGTGAGGATGTTGGGCAGGCTCGACATGGGCTTGTGCCTTGTCCTCTAGCGCGGGCCGGGCCGCTGCAAAACCCCTCGCCTGCGCTGACACGCGGCTTTTGCGCTCTTGTGTAAGCCTGCCCCCGCGCTATGTCGCGGTAACCCACAGGAAAGCGCCAGCGTAACACCCGCATGACCACATCGACCGATCTGCTGCGCTCGCGGCGCTTTGCCCCGCTGTTTGTCACTCAGCTCCTGAACGCGCTCAACGACAATCTCTACAAGAACGCGATGGTGCTGTTCATTGTGTACCAGCTCTATGATTCGCCCGAGATGGAAACGCTGATCAGCGGCGTGGCGACCGCGCTGTTCGTGCTGCCTTTCGTGCTGTTTTCCGCCACCGCCGGCCAGCTTGCCGACATGCGCGACAAGACGAAAATCATCCGCTGGATCAAGTTTGCCGAGATCATCATCATGTCGGTGGGTGCGGCCGGGCTGGTGATGGCATCACGCGGGGTCATGGTCGAAAACGCGGCGATCCCGATGATGTTTGCCGCCCTGTTCGCGATGGGCGTCCATTCGACCTTCTTCGGCCCGATCAAATATGCGATTCTGCCCCAGCATCTCGAAGGCGATCAGGTGCTGGCAGGCACGGGCCTCGTCGAAGCCGGGACCTATGTGGCGATCCTTTCGGGCATGATCCTGTCGGCGGTGTTCACGGTCGATCAGAGCACCGTGGCCGTGATCGTGATCGCGGTGATCGGCTATGCGGTGTGCCGCGCCGTTCCGCCCGCGCCTGCACAAAGCGATGAGAACAAGGTCGACTGGAACCCGATCCGCGCATCGAAAGACCTGATCGCCTTTTCGATGGGCAATATCGAACTGCGCTATTCGGTGCTGGCGATCAGCTATTTCTGGGCGATTGCGGCGATCCTCGGCGTGCAGTTCTTCCCCCTCGCCAAGAACGTGCTGCTTGCCGACAAGCAGGTGGCAATGGTGATGCTGGTGGCCTTTTCCGCCGGGATCGCGATCGGATCGGTCGCGATCAATGCGCTGCTGAAGGGGCAGATTTCCGCGCGCCATTCATCGGTTTCGGTGCTGGTGATGGGCCTGCTGCTGATCGGCTTCTACCTGCTGTGCCGGATGTGGGATTTGAAGCCTGCGGGCGATTTGTTCACCGTTACCGAGTTTCTCAGCGAACCGCTGGCGCTGGTGCTGATCGCCAACCTGCTGCTGATCGCGGTGGCGGGCGGCATGTTCGTGGTGCCGCTTTACGCCTTCCTCACCACCCGCGTCGACAAGTCCGAAGCCTCACGATCGGTTGCGGCCAACAATTTTGTCTCGTCGGTGTTCATGGCGGTGGGCGCAGGGGTGGCCGGGTTCCTCGGCTTTTTCGGGATACCGCTGGCCGAACAATTGCTCTTCAGCCTCGCGCTGTGCCTTGTCTCGGCGCACCTTGCGCGCAAGCTGCACCGGGTCGAACTGGAACGCCCGGCGTAAGAATCCGCGATCAGATGATGAAGGCGAATACCGCCAGCGTCATGGCCACATAGCTGCTGGCAACGCCGCGCACATCGTCCATGGTGAGCCGCCACAGCGCCTCGGCCGGGATCGGGATCAGATCGCGCTTCACATGCGGCGGCAGGCTCTGGCGGAACCAGTGGCGGGCGCTCTCGTCAGTGAGGACCAGGCTGCGGCGCATGGGCGATTCTCTCCGTCTGTTTGCGCCAGTTTTAAGACTTTCTTAACGATTGGAAATGCGATGCGGCAGACGTGTCGCAGCGTGGGACAGGCCGAGTTTGCACCGCCGCGCCGAGGTCGGTAGAGCCCCCGGCAGACGACGGGAGACGACCGACATGACCGATTCCACAAGCACGCCGGCGACACGAAGCGCGGCGGCCCTGCTGGTCGATTGCCTTGCCGCGCAGGGCGCCAGCCGGATCTTCACTGTGCCCGGCGAAAGCTTCCTCGCTGTGCTCGATGCCCTGCCCGACCGGCCCGAGATCGATGTCGTGACCTGCCGTCAGGAAGGGGGCGTGGCCTTCATGGCCTGCGCGGACGGCGCGATGACGGGCGAACCCGGCATTGCCTTCGTCACCCGCGGGCCGGGCGCCACCAATGCCAGCATCGGCGTGCATGTGGCGCATCAGGATTCGCAGCCGATGATCCTGTTCGTCGGCGATGTGGCGCGCAGTGCGCAAGGGCGCGAAGGGTTTCAGGAGGTCGATTTCACCGCGTTCTTCGGCCCGATCTGCAAATGGGCGGCGCGGATCGATGATCCCTCGCGCATCCCCGAATACATCGCCCGCGCCTATGCAACCGCGATCAGCGGGCGGCCCGGCCCGGTGGTGCTGGCCCTGCCCGAAGATATGCTGGTCGAACAGGTCCCCGCCGCCCTCACCCCGCGCCCCAAGGCGCTGCGCCCGGCGCAGGCCGTGTGCCCCGATGCGATGCGTGCCCTGTTCGATCTGATTGCCGATGCCGCCAGCCCCATCGCGATCATTGGCGGGGCGGGCTGGAACGCCAAGGCGCGCGAATATTTCCAGCAGTTCGCGGCCCGCATCGGCCTGCCGGTAGCAACCGCCTTCCGCCGTCAGGATGCGATTGCGCCGGACAGCCCGGTCTATGCCGGGAACCTCGGCTATGGCCCCAACCCAAAGCTCGTCGAACGGGTGAAGAATGCTGATCTGATCATCGCGGTGGGGGCGCGGCTGGGTGAGGCGACGACCGATGGTTACACGGTCCCGACCCTCGAACACCCCGGCCAGACCCTTGTCCACATCCATCCCGACCCGGATGAACTGGGCCGCGTCTATCGCACCGATCTGGCACTGTGCTGTTCGGTCGATGAATTCGCCGAATGCGCGATGCTGTGGGAAGACACGGGGATCATCCCCTTCGATGCCGGGGCCGAAGCCCATGCCGAATGGCTGGCATGGTCCACGCCGCAAGCATCGGATGCGGCGATGGATCTTGCGGTGTGCGTGGGCGCGATGCGCGAAATGCTCCCCGAAGACACGATGATCTGCAACGGCGCGGGCAATTTTGCCGGGTGGTGGCACCGCTACTGGCGCTATGCGGCCTATCCAGGACAGCTTGCGCCAACCTGCGGCGCGATGGGCTACGGCGTGCCCGCTGCCGTCGCTGCCGCCCTGCGCTTTCCGGAACGGACCGTGGTTGCCGTGGCGGGCGACGGGGACTTCCTGATGAACGGACAGGAACTCGCCACCGCCGCGCAACATGGCGCGAACCTCATCGTGGTGGTGGTGGACAACGGCGCCTATGGCACGATCCGCATGCATCAGGAGCGTGAATATCCCGGACGCGTTTCGGCAACCGCGCTCGCCAACCCCGATTTTGCCGCTTTGGGGGCTGCCTTTGGCGCGTGGAGCGTCGCGGTGGAAACCACCGCGCAGTTCATCGCCGCGCTGGAAGAAGCAAAGGGCCGCACCGGCATCCGCCTGATCCACGCGCTCACCGATCTTGAACGCATCGCGGCCAGCGGCGCGACCATCACCGGCCTGCGCGCAAGGGCGAAGGGCTGACAGCACAAGACGCCGGGGGCCGCTGTATCGCCGGAAGGGGCGCAGCGGTCTGCTCCTGCCCCCCCTCAGACCCCGGCTTGCCCCCTGTCAGCCCCCCTCTAGCCCCCTTCCAGACCCCGCCTTGCGCAGGGTTCCACGTGAAACATTGCTTATTGGCCGGCCATCTCGCGGATCACCGCCCATTCCTCCGGCGTGACCCCGCAGACCGAAAGGCGGAACAGGCGAATCAGCTGCATCTCAGCGAGCCGCGGTTCGGCCTTGATCGCGGCAAGGGTGACGGGGTTGGCAAACTTTTCCTTCGCCTTCAGCTTCACCGCCGACCACTTGCCTGTCTCGTCGGTAGGATCGCCGATCCCGGTGACAGTGATCTCGGCAATGCCGACGATCTCAAGCCCTTCGCGGCTGTGGTAGAAAAACGCCTCGTCCCCCACTGCCATCGCGCGCAGGTTGTTGCGCGCAAGGTAGTTGCGGACCCCGTCCCACGTGCCCTCGCCCTCGGCGACAAGATCATCCCAGCTGTATTTGAAGGGTTCGGATTTCATCAGCCAATAGGCCATGGCGCGCGCGTGCTCCCGGTGAGATTGAGGCGCCCCGATAGCCCGCCTTGCCGCCCTTCGCCAAGCCCTGCGCAGTTAACCCGATCTTTAGTGCGTTCTGCGATGAACCGAATAGCGGACGCATGCAGCATGTCGCCCGCATGATGGCATAAGGCATTGGTTTTGAAGGATCACGAGCCCAAAAATCCGCTGCACGCAGCCGAACGCGATATTATCGCGCTGGGCATTGCCGTGGCCGCGGTGATCATGCTGATCGGCACCGGCGGATCGGTGCTGCCGCAGACCGTCGGCGCGCTGCTGGGCGAAGGCGGGCGGCCCGATGTGCTGCTGGTCAATGCCCTGCTGCTCAATATCGCCCTGATCATCTTCGGCTGGCGACGCTACCGTGAATTGACCCGCGAAATCGCCGTGCGCCGCAGCGCCGAGGAACGCGCCCGCCAGCTTGCCGCCACCGATCCGCTGACCGGCTGCCTCAACCGCCGCGCCATGCATGATGCGACCGAGGACCTGCGCACCCGTGCCGCCATGCGCGGCGATGCGGTCGCCTATTGCATGATCGATGTCGACAACTTCAAGCAGATCAACGACATGCACGGCCACTCCGCAGGAGACGCGGTGCTGGTGATGCTGTGCGAGAGAATCCGCAACCTGCTCCCGCCCGAGGCCCGGCTGGCGCGGCTCGGGGGCGATGAATTCGCTTTCATCATGGCCTATCCGGCCAGTCGTGCCGATCGGGTCGATGATCTCGTGATCCGCCTGTTCGAAAGCATGGCTCAGCCGTTCGGCCTGCCGGAACTGACGACCGAACTGACCATGTCGATCGGTCTTGCGGCCGATCACGAAGCGGATGGCACGATCGGGCGGGTGGTCGATGCAGCCACGCTGATGCACCGCGCGGACATGGCGCTGTATCACGCCAAAAAGCAGGGCCGGAACCGCTACTTCTGGTTCGAGGCGACCATGGAAAGCGAACTGCGCTTCCGCAACCAGCTTGAAACCGGCATCCGCCGCGGGCTGGCGCGGGGCGAGTTCATTCCCTTCTATGAACAGCAGGTCGATGTGCAGACCGGCACGCTGGTCGGCTTCGAGATGCTCGCCCGCTGGCGCTCGCCGCAGCTGGGGTTGATCAGCCCCGACATCTTCGTGCCCATCGCCGAGGAAATCGGCCTGATCAACGAATTGTCCGAGCGGCTGATGGATGTGGCCTTTGCCGATGCGCGCGAATGGGACGATTCGATCACGCTGTCGATCAACATCTCGCCGATGCAGCTGCGCGACCCGTGGTTCGCCCAGCGCCTGCTCAAGAAGCTGGTGGCGGCCAATTTCCCGCCGCAGCGGCTGGAGATCGAGATCACCGAAAGCTGCCTGCACGAAAATATCGGCCTGGTGCGATCGATGATCATCTCCCTGCGCAATCAGGGTGTGCAAATCGCGCTTGACGATTTCGGCACCGGTTATTCCAGCCTCGAACAGCTGCGCAACCTGCCCTTCGACCGGCTCAAGATCGACCGCAGCTTCGTGAGCGAGCTCAAGGAACCGGGCAATCGCTCGCGCATCGTCGAGGCGATCGTCTCGCTCGGGCGCGGGCTCGATCTGCCGCTGACAGCCGAGGGCGTTGAAGACGCAGAGATCCTCGAAGCGCTCAAGACCATGGGCAAGCTCAAGGCGCAGGGCTATCTGTATGGTCAGCCTGAAGATTCCGCCGGCGTGCGGGCCCGGCTCAAGGCGGCTGGCAAGCTGACCGGCACGCCCGGCCAAGCGCCGCAACCGGTGCAGCCTTCGGGCGAGGATACGCAGACAGTCTATCGTATCGCGCGGCCCTGAAACGGTGCAGGCACTGGACGAGGGGCGGCTGCGTGCATAGATGCACGCCGTGACGCGCACGATCCCCTTCATCAAGATGCACGGCCTCGGCAATGATTTCGTCGTGCTCGATGCCCGCACTGCCCCGCTGCCTCCGATGACGCCCGCTGTGGCGCGTGCGCTGGGGGACCGGCGCACCGGCATCGGTTTCGACCAGCTGGTGCTTTTGGAGCCGAGCCAGACTTACGCCTTTCGCATGCGCATTTTCAACAGCGATGGCGGCGAAGTGGGCGCGTGCGGCAATGCCAGCCGCGCGGTCGCGCTGCTGCATGGCGAGGCGGCGGTGATCGAGACCGGCGGAGGGGCGATCGCGCTCGAACCGCTGGAAGCCGGCGCGCGGGTCGACATGGGCAAGCCGCGTTTCGAATGGGACGCGATCCCGCTGGCCTATCCGATGGATACCTTCGCCATGCCGCTGGGCTGGGAGGCATTGGAAGGGCCGATGGCGGTCAATGTCGGCAATCCACACGCGGTGTTCTTCGTCGAGGATGCCGCCGCGGTGCCTCTGGAAGAGCTGGGACCGGTGATCGAAAACGATCCGGTCTTTCCCGAAAGGGTCAACGTCAATGTCGCCAGCCTTGCCGGGCCCGATCACCTGACCTTGCGCGTCTGGGAACGCGGGGCGGGCCTGACGCGGGCCTGCGGCACCGGCGCCTGCGCAACGGCGGTCGCAGCAATCCGACGCGGGTTGGTGCAAAGCCCGGTGCGGGTCACGCTGCCGGGCGGCGATCTTGAGATTGCATGGGCGCCGGGCGGCACGATCCTGATGAGCGGCCCTGCCGCGGAAAGCTTCCGCGGCACGTTCGACTGGGACGATTACTGTTGAACGCGCCCCATATCATCAGCCTCGGCTGCCGCATGAACATCGCCGAAAGCGAGCGGATGCGCGCGATGCTGGCGGGGACCGGCGATCTGGTGGTGGTCAATTCCTGCGCCGTCACCGCCGAGGCACTGCGCCAGACCCGTCAGGCGATCCGCCGCGCGCGCCGCGATCACCCTGAGGCGCGGCTGGTGGTGACCGGCTGTGCAGCGGAGATCGACCGCGCACAGCTTGGCGCAATGGACGAGGTGGACGCGCTGGTCGCCAACGCTGCCAAACTCGATCCGCGCGCGTGGAATGTGCCCGTCGATGCCCCGCCGCTGGCGCCCGCCCGCACCCGCGCCTTTGTCGCGGTGCAGAATGGCTGCGATCATGCCTGCACCTTCTGCGTCATCCCGCAAGGCCGCGGGCACAGCCGTTCGCTGGCGGTGGCCGAGGTGCTGCGCGAGATCGAAGCGCATCTTGAGGCGGGCGCGAAGGAGGTGGTGCTGACCGGCGTTGACCTCACCTCATGGGGCCATGACCTTGCCGGCGCGCCGCGCCTTGGCGTGCTGGTCGAGGCGATCCTTGCCGCCTTTCCCGCACTTGGTCGGCTGCGCCTGTCCTCGGTGGACGGGATCGAGATCGACGACGTTCTGTTTGCGCTGCTGGCGCATGAGACGCGGGTGATGCCGCACCTCCACCTCTCGCTCCAGCACGGAGCGGACCTGATATTGAAGCGGATGAAGCGCCGCCACCTGAGCGCCGATGCCCGCGATCTGGTCGCACGGTTGAAGGCGCTGCGCCCGGAAATCGCCGTGGGGGCCGACCTTATCGCCGGTTTCCCGACCGAGGATGCAGGCCATCATCAGGCCAACCTTGCGATCATCGATGAACTGGACATCGTCCACGCGCATATCTTCCCCTATTCGCCGCGCCCCGGAACGCCCGCTGCGCGCATGCCGCAGCTTGCCCGCGAGGTGGTGAAGGCCCGCGCCGCTCAGCTGCGCGAACGTGCTGCGGCCCGCCGCGCCGCGTGGCTCCAATCGCTTGTGGGCGAAACCCTGCCGGTCCTCGCCGAAAGAGACGGCACCGGCTATGCCCCCAATTACGCCCGCGTCGCCCTGCCCCCGCGCACGGCGGCCGGAACAATCATCGAAGTGACCCCAAGCGGCCTCAGGGAGGGCCTGCTCGCATGAGTGAAACCAGCTGGACGCAGCGCCTGTTCGGCGGCTTTGCGAAAACCTCCGAGCGGCTTTCGGCAAACCTCCCGGGCAGCAGCAGCGGGACCGCCAAGCTTGACGAGAAGACGCTGGACGAGGTCGAGGATGCGCTGATCCTCTCCGACCTCGGCCCATCGGCTGCCGCCCGCATCCGCGCGCGACTGGCGGACAAGCGCTTCGGGCTGGAAATCACCACCCGCGAATTGAAGGAAGCCGTGGCCGAAGAAATCGCGGCAATCCTGCGCCCGGTCGCCAAGCCTCTCGAAATCAAAGCCTTCCCCCGACCGCAGGTGATCCTCGTCATCGGGGTGAACGGTTCTGGCAAGACCACCACCATCGCCAAGCTTGCCCACCTGTTTCAGGAGGATGATTACGGCGTGTTGCTGGCTGCCGGTGACACCTTCCGCGCCGCTGCCATCGGCCAGCTGGCGACATGGGCGGGACGGATCGGGGTCGATCTGGTGCGCGGGCCGGAAGGCGGCGATCCGGCGGCGATCGTTTTCGATGCGGTCAAGCAGGCCACCGACACCGGGATTGACGCGCTGATCGTCGACACCGCAGGCCGCTTGCAGAACAAGAAGGAGCTGATGGAGGAGCTGGCGAAAATCCGCCGCGTGCTCGGCCGGCTCAACCCCGAAGCGCCGCATGATGTGGTGCTGGTCCTGGATGCCACCAACGGCCAGAACGCGTTGTCGCAGATCGACGTATTCAAGGAAGTCGCGGGCGTCACCGGCCTGATCATGACCAAGCTCGATGGCACCGCGCGCGGCGGGGTGCTGGTCGCAGCGGCAGAACAATACGGCCTGCCGATCCACGCCATCGGCGTCGGCGAGAAGATGGAGGACCTGCGCCCCTTCGATCCGGATCTCGTCGCCCGCGTCATCGCAGGGGTGGCGTGATGAGCGAGAGCGAAGGCAAGAAGGCTGCCTCAAGCTGGCTCAATGTCACGGTCGATTACGGCCCGCTCCTGGTGTTCCTCGGCGTCTACAAGTGGCAGTCTCCTGCCGAGCCCAACGCCGTGAGCGAAGTGGCCGCGATCATCTCGGGCACGCTGGCCTTCATGGTGGCGGCTGTGGCTGCGCTGGTGATCTCGAAATGGCGGCTGGGCAAAGTGTCCCCGATGCTGTGGTTTTCGACCGCGCTGATCGTGGGCTTCGGCAGCCTGACGATCTTCTTCGGCGATCCGACCTTCGTGCAATTGAAGC
>VFQO010000052.1_pt1 | contig 155400 bp, 141 predicted proteins | sample 3512331 | NCBI WGS metagenome assembly VFQO01 (sample SAMN10412371, study PRJNA504923) | tailings metagenome | isolation source: Replicate 3 from Balatoc abandoned mine | place: Philippines: Itogon, Benguet | collected 2017-08-28 | reverse complement strand
CTGATCTCTCAAGCCACTCCTCATTCGTGATGAATGAAAGAGCAACCTTTGAATTGAAAGATAGACCTCTCCCTTATCTTCTTTTACCTGACCAATAAACCGTCAGAAAAACCTGCCATCAGTTTCTAGAACGCTGACAACACCAAAAGCTCTTAACCTTCTTTCCTCACACCTTGTCGTGACTCTCCTCAGCCGTGTCGACAATTGCCAAAGATCTTTCACCAACAGTATGTCCAAGTCTACAGACATAAGGGGGCATTCCCCAAAGTTGAGGTCATAAGCTCTTCCTTTGAGAGAATTTTCATCTTCTCCTTGGGATTTTAAGCTCCCCTCGTCACCGAGGGCTTTTTCTAACAGTATTGGACAGAATAAAACGTTTTATTTTTGAAGCTTAGAGCTTATCTCTAAGCTTACTCTTATACCCTATCACACAACCGTACTTTTTTCAATAGAAAAACGTACATAAATAAAAAAATTTAATAGAAAGTTTATTGAGTTTCCATCATTGACATTGCCTTAAACTCCCGGTACTAAACATATAACTTATTATGGAGGGGTGGCCGAGAGGCTGAAGGCGGCGGTTTGCTAAACCGTTATACGGGTAATTCCGTATCGTGGGTTCGAATCCCATCCCCTCCGCCATCCACTATACAAAATTTCACTGCAGAGATCTTGCAACTTAGTCTAAATAAAATGAAAGCGAATTAAATGGATGGATGTTTCCCCCTCTTATTCAAGAATGATCTATCAGCGTAGCTTTAATTATTACAATGGAGCGATTATTGCTTCAATTACATGATTTTTCAGTTTGGGTTATAGAGCTCAATACCTTAAGCCAATTTTTTAAAAACCAATTGCTTAGAAAATTTGAGACTCTCTGAGAGATTATATTATGTGGAAAATTGCTGTCTTACTTCTTTTTTCTCTCGATAACTGCTTAGTTAATTTTGCTCTAATCGATGTCTGAGCGTCCACAACATATTAACCTGTAAGACGCCCTAACATAAATTTGAAAGCTCGAATAAATGTCTAACTAGCTTTACCAGATTTTATAACTCGTTCATGTTTGTCATAATTAATTGAAATCTGGTATTTTTTACCATTGGCGAGTTCAACAGGTGTACCAATGACTTCCCATAATCCCAATGTTATAAAATCCATAGCACCGTGAGCAACGGCTCTTCCAGCACTAGGTTCATTCCCAACTTCATATTCATAAATAGCTGTTGCTGTACCATCATCTTTTACAAGAGTTTTTATAGGAGATCCTAATTGTAATTCAACTTCAGACCTATCTGCACCTTTTTTAATGACACTTAAGTCAGGATCTTTTTTCCCATTTAATGCCATCCCAACAGAGCAAGCACTTAAAATTATGGTGCTTAAAATAATACAAGAATTAATAATATTTTTCACTTTTCCATCCATTCTTGGTTTATGATAAAAAACAATATGTAATCACTTTTTTCTCATAAAGCAATTCCAAATCAATGTTATTACTAAAGAATTGAGCTCAAGCTATTTTGTTTCTTTAAGTCTTGTAAGAATCGTTTTAATCTCAAGTTTTTTATTGGATCCTTTAATTGACCAATCAACATCTAAACGTCGTTCAGATTGCACAGTAAAACGTCCTACATAACGATCCTGGCCACAATGATGCTCGACTTTCCAGAACCCCAAACGTAAATCCAAATCATGAAAATAGCGACGATCATGAAATAAGACTTTCGCAAGAGAAAGTGATGGGAAATGATAGATAAGGTTTGAGGTTGCTAATCCGTGATGTGCTCCAAAGGTCGTCTCGCCTTCTTCGTGAGCCGCAAGGTTATTAAATTCATCATCAGTAAACGTTAGTATTCCTTCAAAATGACCTAAAAGGTGGTGTTCAAAATCTCTAATTTCCCGATGAATCTGCCATGACCCACGCAACCACTTTTTAAGATCAACAATCATTTACCAAAATACCTTTATACAGAAGTACCCTAAACCAATGGCAAGAAGGCTATCTAGCCTATCTAAAATACCGCCATGTCCTGGAATAATACTTCCGGAATCCTTAACATTAAGTTTACGTTTAATCCAAGATTCAAAAAGATCTCCAATTTCAGAGATAACAGAAATAAGGATTGCATATTTTAAAATTGTAGAGAGTGCATAAATCGAAGAAGAATTGCTAAACTGAAAAAATAAAGTCGCTATACATAAACATGTTAGGATACCGCCAATCGCTCCTGCCCACGTTTTATTTGGGCTAATTGAAGGTGCTAACTTAGGTCCTTTTAACCATCTTCCAAAAAGATAAGCACCTATATCTGTCGACCACACAAGCAAAAGAACTCCAACAAAAATTATCGAATTTTCGTATGAGAGTATTCCTAATCCTACACCCGAACAACTAATGAAAAGAATTCCTACAATAAACCCTAAACTTCGTTTCATCCAAGAGACTTGAATGGACCAAATAAGACGTCCCCATTCGACGATAGCTCCCACGAGAAAAAATCCCATGTAGATATGAGCATAAGGATAGCCTTGTAACAAAATAAATAGTGAAAAGGAACCTAATATAAGCGTCGTTAGGGTTCTTTGAATAAAATTACTTTTAAGAAGCGACTTTACCAAAGCGACGTTCACGTTGTTGGTATTGGGTGATAGCATCAATTAAATCTTCTTTTTTAAAGTCAGGCCAATGTGTACTTAAAAACACCATCTCTGTATAGGCCATTTGCCATAAGAGATAATTACTAAGACGGGATACACCGCTTGTTCGGATAAACAAATCTGGATCTGGAAGTTCCCAAGTTAAAAGATGCTGAGAAAAAATTTCTTCGGTTAAAGACTCTATTTTTAATTCTTCTGTCTTTATTTTTTCTGCAATTTTCTTAGTAGCTTCAACAATTTCTGCTCTACCACCATAATTAAAAGCAATACAAAACGTTAATCCATTATTTTGAGAAGTCTTTTTTACAGCTTCATTAATCACTTCTTGTAAATCTGGCTCTAATTTATCCAGAAATCCTATAACTTTTAATTTTATATTATTTTTTATAAGGTCATTGAGACCTGTCGTTAAATGATGGCGCAAAAGAAACATTAACCCTTTAACTTCTTCTGCAGGTCGAGACCAATTCTCTGTAGAAAACGCATAAACCGTTAAATATTCAATTCCTAATTCCACAGCAGCTTGGACAGTGCGTCTAAGGGCTTCAGCCCCTTCATAATGTCCTTTTAGACGTTCAAATCCTCGAGCTTGCGCCCAACGACCATTGCCATCCATCACTATTCCTACGTGCCGTGGAAGATTCATTTCTAAAAAAGTTGTATAAGAAGACAAACTGTAAACCTTTTCTAAAGCCATCTAGACTTGTAGGATATCTTTTTCTTTTTGTTGTAATGCTTGATCAATTTTCTTAATAAAATCATCCGTAAGCTTTTGAATCTCATCTCCATAATTATGGTGTTGATCTTCTGAAATCTTACTTTCTTTCTCAAGTTTTTTTAATTCATCCATACCATCACGGCGAACGGCTCTTACTGAGATTTTTCCTTGCTCAGCATATTTAGCTGCAATTTTGGTAATCTCTTGACGCCTTTCAAGACTTAAATCAGGCATTGGGATACGAACCATCTGGCCATCTGCAGAAGGATTCAAACCAAGATTAGCTTCTCTAATTGCTTTTTCGACAGCTTTTACAAGTTCTTTATCCCATACCTGAACAGTTAATAATCTAGCTTCAGGAGTGCTAATCGTACCGACTTGTGTGATCGGCATACGAGAGCCATAAGCATCAACCATAAGAGGCTCTAAAAGATGCGTAGAAGCTCTATTTGTTCTCAATCCATTAAATTCCTTTGTAAGGGCATCAAAAGCACCTTGCATACGTTTTTTAAGATCTTCAAGGTTAAATGCGCTCATCTTATAATCTCCCTTGTAAAAACTGCTGTTGATTCACATGGCTCGAAATAGAAGTAAACTTGCCATGCCCTGTTGAAGCTTTAACAAAACCACCCGACTCTTGAAGTGAAAAAACAATCAAAGGAAGATGATTTTCGCGAGCTAGAGCAATAGCAGCCATATCCATTACTCTTAAATTTTCTGAAAGAATCTGTAAATAACTTAAATGTTCAAATCGTTTTGCATCTTTATTACTGATTGGATCAGACGAATAAACGCCATCCACTTTTGTTCCTTTCATTAAAACATCACATCCCATTTCATTTGCTCTTAAGACTGCTGCTGTGTCAGTTGTAAAAAAAGGATTTCCAGAACCAGCTGCAAAAATTATAACACGTTTCTTTTCTAAATGATAAAGTGCCCTACGGCGTACATAACTTTCGCACACAGTTTCCATAGGAATGGCTGATTGTACACGTGTATCAACACCTTTTTTCTCTAAAGCGTTTTGAAGTGCTAAGGCATTCATGACGGTGGCAAGCATCCCCATATAGTCAGACGTTGAACGATCAATTCCTTGCGCCTCACCATTTATCCCTCTGAAGATATTACCACCACCAATAACAATACAAATTTGACATCCTAAAGCGTGAACCCTCTTTATATCATGAGCAATTCTCTCAACTGTCGCGGGGTCAAGGCCATAGTCCCTCTCCCCCATGAGAGCTTCTCCAGATAACTTAAGTAAAATTCGCTTAAAGGGTAAAGGCTGAGTGCTATCTTTCATCAAGCAATTTCCTTTATTTCAAAAAGAAATGTATTAAAAATTAAATTAATAAGTTTCTTAAATGATAATTCTTTAATGTCCAAGTTGCTGAGCTACTTCTGCAGCAAAATCAGTTACTTCTCTTTCAATCCCTTCGCCAAGTTTAAAAAGAGCAAACCCTTTTAAATTGATAGGTGTATTAAGTTCTTTTGCAGCGTCGGCAACAACTTGGGATACTTTTCGCTTTGTATCATCAATTAAATAAACTTGTTCCACCAATACGGACTCTTCATAAAATTTACGAAGACGTCCTTCTATCATTTTTTCAATAAACTCTTCTTTTTTACCTGACTCACGAGCTTGTTCTGCAAATATTTTACGCTCACGATCGATAATCGTAGGATCTAAATCTGAAATCGTACATGCTTGAGGATTTGCTGCAGCAGCATGCATAGCGATTTGCTTTCCTAAAGCTTCTAATTTTAGTTTATCACCTGTTGATTCCAAAGCAACAAGTACGCCTATTCTTCCTAAACCTGGGGCAATAGCACTATGAATATAGCTTGTCACAACGCCTTGATTAACTTCCAAACTTTTGACGCGTCTTACTTCCATATTTTCACCAATAACAGAAATAAGATTTGTCAGTTCTTCTGAAACGCTTCTGTCTGTTCCCGGGTAGGGCATATTCTTGAAGAATTCCACATCTGAGTTAGATTTTAAAGCTAAATTTGAGGCTGTTTTAACATATTCTTGGAACTTTTCATTTCGAGCAACGAAGTCAGTCTCAGCATTAATTTCGACAACAGCACCAAGGGTTCCTGTTGTTATTGCTCCTACAAGACCTTCAGCAGCTGTACGTCCCGCTTTCTTTGCGGCAGCAGCTAAGCCCTTTGCCCTCAGCCAATCAACAGCTGCTTCCATATCGCCCTTCGCTTCTGTAAGAGCTTTTTTACAATCCATCATTCCCGCGCCTGTTCTCTCACGGAGTTCTTTTACTGCACTTGCAGAAATCTCTGTCATGATTTTTTCCTTAATCTTTATAAAGAATAAAACTTACTATTCTTGAGCTGTAGCTTGGTCAGAAACTGAAGATTCTTCAAAGCCGTCTTCTTGACTTTCAGAAGTTTGCTGTTCTGCTTCTGGAGCAATATGAGCCGTACCCCCAAGATCCACACCTGCTGCACGCAGTTGATGTTGTAATCCATCAAGGATCGTCGTGGACGCCACTCTACAATAAAATTCTATAGAACGAATCGCATCATCATTACCAGGAATAGGATAATCTACACCTGCTGGATCAGCATTACTATCCAAAATAGCAATAACTGGGATGCCTAAACGATTTGCTTCGTTAATTGCGATGCGATCATTAAGGCTGTCCATAACAAACATAATATCTGGTAACCCTGGCATTTCTTTAATGCCTCCTAAAGATAGTTCAAGCTTGTCTTTTTCTCTAGTAAGTTTAAGTAATTCTTTTTTCGTAAGCCCAAGATTCTCTTGGTTTAAAAATTCATCTAACTCTTTAAGACGTCTTATAGATTGTGATATTGTCTTCCAATTTGTTAACATCCCACCAAGCCAACGGTGGTTAATAAAATATTGACCACAATGTTTTGCTGCTTCCGCAACAACATCAGAAGCTTGACGTTTTGTTCCAACAAATAAAACGCGCCCACCACTCGTTACGACATCCTTTAATGCTGTAAGAGCTTGATGTATAAGAGGGACAGTTTTTTCTAAATTGATGATATGGACACTATTCCTTACACCATAAAGATAGGGTGCCATTTTAGGATTCCAACGGCGTGGATGGTGACCAAAGTGAACACCTGCATGCATTAAATCACGCATGGTAAATAGAGCATTTTTCATTGTATTTCCTTTCTCCGGTTAAACCTCCGCAGGAATGTAGCTTATTAAAAACCACCGGAGCGACTCTTTACATGTCAAGAACCGCAGATCCTGCGTGTGGGATAAAGTTGGTATAACCAGACTTTTATTAAGATGCAAGCATTTTTGAAAAGGCATCAAGAAGAATTCAAGATCTTTATGCTGATAGAGTCTTTTTTACTTGCTTAAGTTTTTGCTCGTATCAACCGACCAACATATCCAAATTGGATTATAAATAATGAAATGACAAAAGCGTCATAAAATTGAGGCAGAAATAATCCTAAGATGACGCCTAAAGTTATAAAAAATATGCTTAAGTATACTGCTGAGGGAATAGTTAAATGCCCTGTAGCTAACAACATCGAGTTTGTTATCCCATTACACCTCATTTCTTCAAGCGCAAACAACTGACCAACCAAAGAAGCTGCTGCACCAAAAAAGAACAAAAAGGATATAAAGCTTATATGTTCAAATACATTAAATGCCTCTAATAAAATCTTATTAAAGAAAAAATTTCCTAGTATAATTAATGCATTAAGAATCAATTGAAATGTGAACCAAGGAGATTTTATAAAATCTATCCCTATATCTTTTAAAGTCAGTTTTTTATCTTGAAACCTCTCAATTTTTTTATTCACGGTATTAATTTCTCTGAGAACTCTTTTAGGAGTATTAACTGCAATGATCTCACCAGCTTTGTCCCAAACAGGAAGATCATGTTTTGAATTCCCAGCATATATAAAACCTTCGCTATCAAAAAGGTCACATAAAGCTTGAGCCTTAGTTGAAGAACGCAAATTTTTATCCCCATTGCTTGCAAGATATTCTTTAAAAATACCTAGATAATCATAAACAATTTTAGCGCATTTCTGATCAGCTGCAGTTACAAGATAAACATCATGACCTTCTTTTGCTTTAACTTTAAGATAGTTTAAAAAATCTTGGTTATAAGGTAATAACTTTGGATTAAACATTACATTTTCTGATAATTTTGCCTTTAGAAAAGCTCTTCCTTTGCAAAGCCAATATAAAATATAAAAAAACTTCCATGGATACTTTCTAAGAAATAAGAAGACGCTTTCTTGTGTTACATCGGTTCGTATTAGAGTGCCGTCGAGATCAACACATAAAGGTAATTTTTTTTCTTTTCCCATTTTTTGCTTTCCTAAAGTTTTCTATACAGACAGGCGTGATGATAGTTGTGGGCCTTTAAGATTAAAGATACTAGCTCCCATACGTGTGACAAAGACACCTATAATTGTTATGATAATGGCCCATAATACTTCGTCAGGGGATAGATAAGTATGATGAAAATGTAAGAAAATTGATAAGAAGAGACTCCAAATTATCGCAACCTCGGCATAAAGCTCGCCCATAAAGCTAGTAACATGACGATCTGGCCGTAATAAATCTCTTATGACCCCTCCTCCTGCTCCAGTAATAGCTGCTAACAAAGGTCCCCATAACCAAAGTGGTTCACATTTTGAGATAACAGCTACTTTTGTACCAATAACAGTAAACGCAGCAAGACCTAAAGCATCAAAAGTATCCAGCGCTCGTACCAGAAATTTTTTATTCAAAAGGACTCTTGGATAGAAGCGACTTTTTGAAGATAGTGCTGACAAACACTGAAGGATAACATAACAGATGAAGACAGTTGAAAACACCGCAAATAAATAATCTGGTGTTTGTAGAACTCCCAAAGGACGTCTGCCAACAATAATATCTCTCATCATTCCTCCTCCAATCGCTGGAAGCATGGCTAATGTTATTGTGGTGAATAAGGTAGCGCGCATGTGATAGGCTATGATAATACCAGATAAGGCAAATGCTATCGTCCCGATTATATCAATGAGATAAAACCATTTTTTATCAATATTTTGCAATAAAAGTGGGGCAATTAAATAAGTTTTAAAAACAGCATTATAGTCACTAGATTTTCTGAATGATGAAATTGCTTCATTAATATTTTTTAAATCTTTAATAGATAAAGAGTTTTTACTTAACATAAAATAAATTGGGCTACGGCTAATTTCATAAGTTTTAATTTTTTCATGCATACGCTTACGCCAAGCAATTGTTGTACCATTAACGTGATCAGCCAGAAATCCATCAATTTTCTTAGCTTCTAGCAAACTCATGTTGGCGATGGTGTTATTTGATTTAACAATTAAATAATGATAACTCTTGTCATTAATAAAATCATTTAATTCGGGAACAGAATAGAAGTATCCTTCTGTTACACCCAATTTAAACTTTTTCTGCTTAATTTCTGCAATAAATTGATTAACATTTCGAAAAGTTAGCTTTTTTGATGAATCTGTCAAAATGAAAAGAGCATCGATACTTTCGCGATATGGCTCTGTAAAATAATAGTGTTTTTCGCGCTCATCTATTTTAGTTGCTCCCATAGCAATATCGTAAGTACCAAGCTTTAACCTTTCTTGATGTTGTTGCCATGAAATTTCTTCATAAGTAACTTTATAGCCAGCAATATTAACAATAGCGTTTAAAATATGGACATCAAGACCTGTTAAATATTTGCTACCTGCCTGTTGCTCAACATATTGATATGGTTCCCAAGAATACCATCCACATTTTAATATCGGGCCTGGATTAGCCTCTACAATATTGTTTAAAAGTAGTAATGAAAAAAATAAATAATTGAAAATCTTCATAAGTTTTTAATACCTTTTAATTCGAGTGTCGACAATTTATTTAGAGAATATTAATTTTATCTATATATAACATAGCTCAAGCTTTGTCGGAATATTCCACAATGATACAAAATTTTTACCTCAATTAAATTATCAAAAAATATTGATAATTTTATAAACGCACGGTATCGTGGATTTAACTAATTTTATAGTGATTCAGGTTTGTGAGTATCAATGCTTTAGTTTTCTCACCCCTGAGTCTGGATTAATAAACATTAAATGATGTTAATTTAAGAGTTACCAAATTGCATATGGTTTTAGGTTTATGAAATGAGAACGAAAAAAGTAGAAATTTTCTATATACCGAGTCTTGAAAATGAGAAAGATATTTCTATTCAAGTAGGAGCTTTATTGTCGTTTCTTTGATAAGGATAAATGCACTTAAATGCTGTTGGTAGCTCTTGAGAAAAATTGATGTCCTCATAATAAAAGGACAAACTCAGGAGTAAAAAATGAAAAAAACAATGATTATTGACGCAGCGCATCCAGAAGAGACTCGCGTTGCTGTCATTGATGAAAATAACCGCCTTTCAGATTTTGATTTCGAAAGCACAATTAAACAAACCTTTAAAGGCAATATTTACCTTGCAAAAGTTGCACGTGTTGAGCCTTCACTACAAGCCGCCTTTATTGATTATGGTGGTAACAGGCATGGTTTTCTTGCTTTTAGTGAAATACACCCAGACTATTTTCGTATCCCTGTCTCTGATCGTGAAGCTTTAAAAGCAGAATTACATCAATCTGCACTTGAAGAAAAGACAGATGAACTCGTGATCAACCTTGAAGGCAATAAAATGGATGTCTCTTCTGATACTGATACAGAAGAAGAGTTTTCAATGCCTATTTCCGTATTAGGCGGAGAAGCTCCTCCTCCTGAAGAAGATGAACTCATTGTGCGTCGTCCTTCCTTACACAGACGATATAAAATTCAAGAAGTTATTCATAAAAATCAAATTATGCTTATCCAAGTTGTAAAAGAAGAACGTGGTGGGAAAGGTGCAGCCCTTACGACTTTTCTCTCAATTGCTGGTCGTTATTGTGTTCTTATGCCAAACTCTCCCCGCAGTGGAGGTATTTCGCGTAAAATCTCAAATACAAGTGACCGTAATCGTCTTCGAGACATCCTAGAAGATCTATCTATACCTGAAGGGATGGGGCTTATTATCAGAACAGCAGGACGTGAGCGGACAAAACTGGAAATCAAACGTGACGCTGAATATCTGATGCGTACATGGAATGGTATACGTTTACATACTTTAGAATCGATCGCCCCTGCCCTCATTTATGAAGAGGAAGATATCATTAAGCGAGCTATTCGGGACCTCTATACTAAAGATGTTGAATCTATTTTAGTTGCTGGCGAAGAAGGGTATAAAATTGCAAAAACATTTATGAAGACGTTGATGCCTAGCCATATAAAACGTATTCAAAATTACAAGAGCACGACCTTCCCATTATTTAGAAAATACGGTGTCGAAACGCAAATTGATGAAATGTACAACGCGGCAGTTAGACTCTCGTCAGGAGGTTCTATAGTCATTCACCCTACTGAAGCACTTGTCTCTATAGACATTAACTCCGGACGTTCAACACGGGAACGTCACATAGAAGAGACTGCGTTAAAAACTAACCTAGAAGCTGCAGATGAAATTGCACGACAAGTAAGATTAAGAGATCTTGCAGGGTTAATTGTCATTGACTTCATCGATATGGATGAATCTCGCCACATTGCAACAGTTGAAAGACGCGTTAGAGAAGCCTTTAAAAATGATCGTGCTCGTATACAAATGGGAAAGATTAGCCCATTTGGTCTTCTCGAACTCTCCCGACAAAGGCTTCGCCCTAGTATTTTAGAGACAACTGCCCATCCATGTGCTCATTGTAATGCAACGGGCTTTGTGCGTTCAATTGAATCTACCTCTCTTTACATTTTGAGGACTATTGAAGATGAAGGATTTAAAGAAAATTCTGCAGAGATTCTAGTTCAAGTTCCTCCTAAAGTTGCTTTTTATCTACTTAATAGCAAAAGATCCCATTTAAGAGTTATAGAAGAACGGTATAATATGACTGTCTTCATTGAGGGAGATGAAAGCCTAATTAGCCCTCAGTACCGCCTTAATCGTCTAAAAAGAAGAAATGCCGAAACACAAGAGAATAATTCGGAAACTTCTCAGCTATTGCGTGAAATTCCGGCAAACAAAGATAACATTTCAGAAGAAAAAAGTGCTAAACAAAAACCTCAACATTCTAGATCTAGGCGTCAGCAACCACAACAACAATCTAATCAAGATAACCACGTTCAAGCAATAGAAAAAAGTGATAAAGAAGAAAACCTAGATATTCAAGCAAGCTCAGAAACTGAAAGACGTGATAATTCAAGACGTAGACGTCGCCGTTCACGTAATCGAAGACAGCACTTTCAAAATTCACCCGAGGGAGGGAACAATCTTTCTTCTAATTTAGAACACAATTCCCCTAACCCTCCTCATAAAATAGAAGAAGAAAAACCTTTTAATGTTCAAGAAAAGGGCAGCGAAAATAATATTTCTCAAGAAGAGCAGAATGGTCCTGAACTTAAAACCCATAAAAAAGGGGCAGGTAAAAAATGGTGGAAAAAGCTATTAGATTAAGGGATAAAATTTTGCATTTAAATTTTATCTTATTCATTATTTCACTAATAACCCTCGGATTACCATCATTCTCTACAGGGGCACAGCCTATTCGGGAAGGAGCAATCATTCGAGATGCAGAAATTGAATCTGTATTAGTAGATTTTACCTCACCAATTTTCCAAACTGCAGGACTAAAACCCGAGAATTTGAAAATTTTTATTATTGCAGATTCAGATATTAATGCTTTTGCAACAACAGAATATTCTATTTTTCTTAATTCAGGTTTAATCCTAAAATCCAAAATTCCTGAACAAGTAATTGGTGTTCTTGCCCATGAAACAGGACATATAGCAGGAGGACATCTAGCTGGTCGTGAAGGAATGGCCTCTAAAGCAACGACTATGGCTATGGCTGGTATGGTGCTTGGAGCTGCTGCCATGCTCGCAGGAAGCCCGGACGCCGCAGCAGGTCTTATGATGGGTGGTATGCAAATGGCTCAAAATACTTTTATGCATTATAGTCGCGGACAGGAAGGTACTGCTGATAGTGCTGGGGTAAGGTATCTTGATAAATTAAATTGGTCCTCAAAAGGTTTTTACGAATTTATGCAAATACTGGAAAAACAGGAACTCCTCAGTTCTGAAAGACAAGATCTTTACATGCGTTCCCACCCTTTCAGTCGTGATAGAGTTGAGTTTTTAAAAGATCATGTTAGTCGTTCACCTTATTCACAAAATCTTCTTCCTAATAAATTTTATACCTCTTACAATAGAATTTTAGCTAAGTTAGAAGCTTTCCTTTTACCTGCAGGACAGATTTTTCTTAAATATACTCAGAATAATTCTTCTGTAGAAGCTCGCTATGCAAGATCGATTGCTTTTTATCGTAGTGGTAAAATCACAGAGGCTTTGAATACCCTTGACAGTTTGTTACATGATTATCCTAAAGATCCTTATTTTTGGGAATTAAAAGGACAGATTCATTTTGAAAATGGAAATCTACCTTCTGCTCTTCATGCTTACCAGCAAGCTAAGAATTTAAAGCCTGATGCTCCCTTAATACGGCTTAGTTATGTGCAAGTTATCCTTGAAACTAATACGCCTGCTTTCAATCGTGAAGCTATTGGTGAACTTAATAAAATTCTTCAAAAAGAAAAAGATAATCCTTTTGTATGGCGACTACTCGCAATTGCTCATGGGCGACAAAATGATATTGGTATTTCAGCTTTATGCCTTGCTGAAGAAGCTCTTTCTGTCGGTAAGTATGATGTTGCCTTAAATCAAGCAAAGAGAGCTGAACATCATCTTCCAAAGGGTCCTCAAAAAATCCGTGCAGAAGATATAAAAGATTTAGCAGAGCGTGAATTAAAAAAACAATAAGCATAATCTTTTTAAAAGTGTTATTGATCTTAATAGAAGGATCTTTTAATATTTCATTTAAATATGGGAGGATAATATGAAAAATATAATAATAGCCAATTTAGGCTTTGCTGCACTTTTGCTTCATTCATTGTCAGTAAATGCAGAAAGCCCTGCCTCAACAAAGCAGACAAAAGAAATCGAAAAAGTTGTTGAGAATTTCCTGTTGGAAAATCCTGAAGTTATGGAAAAGGCTTTTCAAAATTTACAAGATAAGCGCCAACGCCAAAAAATTGCTGAAAATAAATTAACTGTCTTAAAGAATACAAATGCTATCTTTAATAGTGCAACAGATCCATTTATTGGAAATCCTCAAGGTCAGAAAAAACTTGTTGTATTTATGGATCCCTTTTGTGGACATTGTCGTAAATTTCATAAAACATTAAACTTAGCCATCCAAGACAAAGCATTTAAAGATATCAAGATTATATTTAAAGATTTACCAATTTTTGGAGAAATTTCGAAGTTAGCAGTACAAGCCAACTTTGCCGCTAAAAACCAAGGAAAATATGCAGAATTCCAAAATGCTATTTTTGAAGCAAGCTCAGATATTACGAAAGAAGACATTGATAACATTGCTCAAAAAATAGGCTTAAATATCAATCAGTTCAATGCTGATTTATCCTCTAAAGTTATTGAAAGTAAAATTACAGAAAATGAAGAATTAGCTTCAAAACTTAATATAGAGGCAACCCCCACTATTATTTATGATAACCTTATAATTCCTGGGGGACCAGATCTTGAAACCCTTAAAAAGCTAATATCAGCAGATTCTAAAATCAAAATGTAATAGGTAGACATGTTTCAATCCTCACCAGATTTAATTGAAGGCTCCGTGCGTATTTATGATATCCGAGAATATACAGATGCATCGGAAGCAGTCCAACGAATTAAAGAACTTTACAATGAAAGCAGCTCTCTTATAAGCCAAGCTTATGAGAATCTTAATGAAGGGGATAAAAATGCATCTTCTCCTAAAGAAGGTTGTTACCCCTATGTAGGAATTTACATAAGTAGTGCTGATATTAAGTTATCTGATGCAGCCCTTTCATATGGATTTGTTGACGCTCCTGGCTTTTATGGAACGACACTTACACATCCAGAATTTTTTGAAGCATATTATCAAGAACAAATTTCCTTGCTCCTTGAGAGGTATAAAAAGCCTATCATCATTGGTCGAAGTGAATGGCCCATCCCTTTAGCATTCATTGTTGACTTCAGTAAAGCAAGACTTAATCAGTCACAAATTGATCAATTACATCTCAATTTTGAGCACCCAAATTTAACTAGACTTAATGATCATATTGTAAACCATACATATAAGCCTCTTGTTAATAGTCCGCGCCCTCTCGCTCTTTTTTCTGGGGAACGCGTAGACTTTTCACTGCATAGGCTTCACCATTACACAGGCACCTCGCCAGAACATTTTCAAAATTTTATTTTATTAACAAATTACCAAAGATACATAGGAGAGTTTATTCAATTTTCTGAACAAAAACTTTTAGAAGGAAATGAGTATACCTCTCTTGTCACTCCAGGTGATGTTATTACAAGCAAAACTAAATTTAATACACTCGAAAAGATAGGCGAAGAGCTTGATCATCTTCCTCAAATGCCAGCTTATCATTTAAAACGACCTGATGGTAATGGCATTACTTTTATAAATATTGGTGTTGGCCCAACAAACGCCAAAAATATAACTGATCATTTAGCTGTTTTACGTCCTCATTGCTGGCTCACTTTAGGACATTGCGCAGCCTTGAGAAGAAATCAAAACCTTGGCGATTATATTCTTGCTCATGGGTATGTCCGAGATGATGGTGTTTTGGACGAAGATCTTCCATTATGGGTACCCGTCCCGCCAATTGCGGAAGTTCAAATAGCACTTCAAGATGCTGTTATTGCTGTTACAGGCTTACATGGTCCTGACACTAAACTTAGGCTTCGGACAGGTACTATCTATACCACAGATAACCGCAACTGGGAATTAAGGTCTGATGAGATCTATGAAAAATTCAATCAAAGTCGTGCCGTTGCACTAGACATGGAATCCGCAACTATTGCGGCTAATGGTCTTCGCTTCCGTGTTCCTTATGGAACATTACTTTGTGTTTCTGATAAACCTATACACGGAGAAATTAAGCTAAGAGGAATGGCGAATAATTTTTATCGTGAAAGAGTCCAGCAACATTTAATAATTGGGCTGGAAGCTATTCGTATCATTCGTGAACGCGGAGTCGCGTCGCTTCACTCCAGAAAGCTCAGGGGTTTCGATGAGCCGGCGTTTCGCTAACGCCTGCTCAAATTGTCCAAAATTCTGTTCTATGAAAGAATCATAATCGACCCAAAATTGGTTAAGAATTTCATCTGTTTCCATAAAAATTTGATGACGAGCATGTTCATAAATTTTAACATTACACTTTGGTAAGTTCTCAACAACATATCTAAGGGCTCGGTTATCTATAATTTCTTCTTCACCAGCTGCTAGAAATAAGATAGGAACCTTTATATTTTTCAAGTAAGGTGCTTGAAGAATTTTTTGGATAGATTGAAAAGTTGCGTGAAGCCAACCATAAGTTCCTCCTCCTAATACAAGTCCAGGATTTTTAAGTTGCAAATCTCTATGGGCAAAATAACGACGCCTATCATGCGTTAAATAATTTCCCTCAAATGGCTCATGGATAGGATTATAATTTCCTTGACCAAAAAAATACGCATCACGAAATCCGGAAAGACAAGCACAATGTGTTAAAAATCTAGCTAAGAATTTTGGATAAGCCCCTGTTTTAACATCAATCATTGGAGCAACCAAAACAGCACCATCTAACTTATTATTATATTCACTTAAATATCGTAATGCTAAATGCCCTCCCATGGACTGACCTAAAAGAATACATTGATGTTGATCTTTAGGTTGAACATGCTCTATAACGAGCTGATGCAGGTCTTGTAAATATGTATCATATGAATCTATATGACTTTTATGATGATTTGTAAGCATACGACTTGAAAGACCCTGTCCACGCCAATCCAGAGCCCAGACGTTATTTCCTCTTAAACGTAACTTTTCAATCATTTCATCGTATTTTTCCATGAAGGAAGCTCGACCTTGAAGCAAAATGATCGTACGATTTAATTTTTGATTTGGTTGTAACGTAGGCCAAAACCCTATACGTATTTTTGCCCCATCTGCAGTATGCATAAATTTATAGGGTTCTTTTATCATTATATATGCCTTCAATTACTTCATATTTTAATTGTAATGGAAGGTTTATTTAAAATAGGTAAATAAAAGAAAATTTTTAAGTTAATTTAATTTAATTAACTTAGGAGTTTAAGAGAGCTTCATCCTCTTCTCCACTTTTATGAATTACTTCTTTAAAAAGTTTTAAAAGATCATCTTCTGTTAATTTTGAATGTTCTTTTCCTTTTACATCAAAAACGACTTCTCCTTCTGTCAACATAAGAGTTCGGTTCCCAACCTCGAGAGCTTGATGCATACTATGAGTTACCATCAATACAGTTAGATTTTTCTCTAATATAATATTACAGGTGAGCTGAATAATAAAAGCAGCAGTTCGTGGATCTAAAGCTGCAGTATGTTCATCAAGAACTAAAATTTTCATAGGAGAAAGTACAGCCATAATTAAAGAGATCGCTTGACGTTGTCCTCCTGATAGGAGACCTATCGGATCTTTAAGTCGTGCTTCAAGCTTTAGATTCAATTTCTCAAGAAATCCATGGAAAATTTTTCGATTGTTGGGCGATAAAGCAAAATTAAGACCAAGATTTTTACCACGATAAAAGGCAAGAGCTAAATTTTCTTCAACTGTTAAATTTCCACATGTCCCTACTAAAGGATCTTGAAATACACGAGCTACCATACTTGCTCTTTTTTCTGCTGGCCAATCTGTAACATCAATATTTTCAAAAAAGACTTTTCCATGAGAGGGTCTAATATCACCGGTTAAAACATTCAACAAAGTTGACTTTCCTGCGCCATTTCCGCCAATAACAGTGACAACTTCTCCTTCCTCAATAGCAAGAGAGACATTATTCAGAACCATTTTTTCCAGTGCGGTTCCTTGATTAAAAAGAACACGTATTTTTTCAAGCTTAATCATGGATGACCCCGCACTGCAAATTTATTTGCTGTTATTTCCTTCAAACGCGGGAGTATCATTGCCATTATCACGATAGCCGCAGTCACTAAATTTAAATCAGTAGCCTGCAGACCAATACCATCTGCATTAAGGGCTAATGCAATTGCAAAACGATGAAGAATGGCGCCAATAATACAAGCGAAAAGAGTTAACCAGATTCTGCGTGTTTGAAATACAACTTCCCCTATAATCACGGCAGCAAGCCCCATAATAATAGTTCCATTGCCAATAGTCACATCAGCAAAACCTTGGTGTTGTGCAAACAAAGCCCCTCCTGAAGCAATTAATCCATTACTTAAAGAAATTCCCAAAAGAACCATTGTGCCAGTTTTTATACCTTGTGCTCTAGCCATCCGAGGATTAGTCCCAGTTGCACGTACAGCAAGACCCGTTTTAGTAAGCATAAAGTACCATAATAAAAAACCAATTACTAAAGTAAGAAGACTTAATAAGAAAATTGTTCCTGCTATTTTGGTCGAAAAAATCATCTCGAAAGGACTAAAAATTGTTCTTACATCCATCATAATGGTTACATTTGGTCCCTTCATAATCCTCAAATTGATTGAATAAAGAGCCAACATCGTTAAAATTCCAGAGAGCAAATTTAAAATTTTCCAACGTACACTTAACCAAGCTGTTAAGAAACCAGCTACGCATCCACCTAAAGCAGCACAGAGTGTGGACAACCATGGATTGTATCCGTATGAAATTAAAGTTGCAGCAATTGCTGCTCCCAAGGGGAAAGATCCATCTGCTGTCAAATCAGGAAAGTCTAATATACGAAAAGAAAGGTAAACACCTAATGCAACCATGCTATAAATTAGACCAAGCTCTATTGCACCTAAAAATTGTAATTCATTCATAAAATTATCTTTCTGTAGATGAAGAGTTCTCAGACCCTACTTTATTAAAAGTAAATTCTTTATCTTCAGGAAGGCCTAAATTTAAAGAGTTTAAAGTTTTCATATTAACGGTAATATCTGAAACTTCGGCTGTCTCAACAGCAATCTCTGCAGGCTTCTCGCCTTGTAAAATTCTAATAATCATTTTTCCTGCACTTCTTCCTATTTCGAAAAGATGAGCTCCAGCTGTGGCTAAAGCACCCTGAAAAACAGAATCTGTCTCACTTGTAAAAATGGGTTTTTTAAAATCAAATTGGAGTTTAATCAAACTATCCATAGCTGAAAGAACTGTATTATCTAAAGGGATGTAGAAAGCATCAACCTTTTTGATAAGACTCAAGGCTGCAGCATGCACATCGGATGTTTTCATAGCTGCAACAGAAATAACCTTGTAACCTTCTTTCCTTGCAAGTTCTTCAAAAAGCTTAAATTGCTTTACAGCATTAATTTCACCTTGGTTATAAAGTCCACCAATCACTTTAGCATTTGGAAGCATTTTTTTTATAAGTTTAACCTGCCTTTCAATAGGAGGAAAATCACTTACACCCGTTACTAAACCACCAGGTTTTTTTAAGTCTTTAACAATCCCAGCATTTAAAGGATCTGTTACTGCTGCAAAAACAATAGGTATATTATGGTTGCGAGCGGCAGAAACTAATGCTTGTGCACTTGGCGTAGAAATAGCAATCATTATGCTCGGCTTTAAACTTACAAACTGTTGAGCAATTTGAATATTAGTCGCGCTGCTCCCTTGTGGATTTTTATAAAGCCATTTTATTGTTTTCCCATCAATATATCCTTGGTCTTCAAGAGATTTTTTAATGCCTTCTCTAACTGCATTTGCCGAAGGATGATCTATTATTTGTGTGATAGCAATAATTGGTTTATCTGCTAATGCTTGAGCATAGGATATCCATAAATTAAAAGAAATTATAATTGCTAAAAAATTAGAAAAGTTTAAATGAAAAACTTTTCGACAACTCTTTATAGAAGGGAAGATTCTAGCATTATGCATAATAAAGTTCCTTTATATTTTTTATTTTCATTGCTTCTTGTTATTGCTAATCAGACAATTCACTATATGTCGTTTAATTTTTAATTGATAATGCTAGCATGCAAACATTAATAATCTCATAATTTAGCCGTGAAATGTAACTTAGATTTTTAAAAAAGTAAACCTTTTCAACTATTTTTGAAGTTTATAATAATGTGCCTTTTTAGCAATTTTATCTGAGATATTTATATCTAAGTGTTTAGCTGTTGTTTTATTAATGTAAATTTGTGGTTTTTCAGGAAATGCAATTGGAATTTCTAAACCTGTTGAATGATTTAAAAATTTAACGATCCTTTCTCCAACCTGTTTCCCATGTTCGTAATAGCTTGTACCAACAGCGGCAAATGCACCTTTTTGAACTAATACTTCATCGCTTGTAAAACAGGGAATCTTTTTCTCATACTGCAAAGAAATTAGAGAAGAAATCGCAGATACAATTGTATTATCCTGAGGAACGTAAATTGCCTCCACTTTTCCAACGAGGCTTTGAGCGGCAAACAATACTTCTGAAGTTCTTGTGGTTGGCGCCAAAAACACTTCGAGGTTCGCTTTCTTAGCTAGTTGTTTAAATTGATTAACTATTTTTACTGAATTAACTTCAGCAGGATTGTATAAAATACCAACTTTACTAAGTTTAGGAAGCAGATCTTTAATTAATGTTATTTGAGCTTCCACTGGCGGAAGATCACTTACACCAGAAATAAACTTACCTGGTCTATTTAAATCTTTAACAAGATTTGCATGCACAGGATCTGTTACGGCAGCAAAAACAAAAGGAATATTCATGTTGTGAGAAGCAACAGTAAGAGCTTGAGCACTGGGGGTAGAAATAGCCACGATAACATCTGGTTTGATGCCTATGAATTGCTGGGCAATTTGATTATTAATACTCATATTTCCCTGCGCATTTTTATAAATTATTTTATAGTCTTTACCTTCTTGTAAGTTACTTTGAACAAGAAAATCGAAAATTCCTCGCCTAACAGCTTCAAGAGAAGGGTGTTCAACAATCTGGCTAATAGCAATAATTTTAATTTTTTGGGAAGGTTGTGAAAGCCAATTATAATGAAAAAATATTCCACTTATGATTAAGGGTACCATCAAGAAGAATAATTTAAATGCTTTCATTTTATTTACCTTTTTCAAAACTTTGCGATACCCTACGAAAAAATTTCTTTTAGTGCAAAACTTTTAAGAATCAGGGGTTCTTTTTTACACAGATTTTTTGATTTTCAAGCGAAATTGAAACTTCACCTTTTAGGAAATCAAGAGCCATCCCTCCAAAAATATTGTACCGCCACCCTTTGATCGTAGGTATAGGAGCATCTTCTCTTAGCATAATTAAAGTATCAAGGTCCTTTGATGTGGCTATTAATCTTTCAGCAACATGAGATTCTTGGCTTTTAATTTTTAAAAGAACCCTTAACAAATCAACTAAAATAGTTGAAGCTCCTAACTTTTCGGGTCTTGAATGAAGTGTTGGACAGTTCTCAAGAGGAATTGCGTTTGCCTCATTAAGAATATTTATAATTTGTGCTCCTATTGGACCAATTGCTAACTTTGGTGAACTTCCTCTTATCTCTTTTAATTCATCTAAAGAAGAAGGGTTGTGAGCCGCAATTTCAATTATAATTTCATCACGCAACACCCGATTTCTGGGAATATTTCTATTTTCAGCTTGTCGCTCTCGCCAAGCACTTAAAGCTTGAAGACGTGCTAAAAATTGTGGGTCTCCGCTTCTAGGTTTTAATCTTTGCCATGCTTTTTCAGGATGCGTCTTATAAGAATCAACATTTTGCAATTCGTCCATTTCTTCTTTTATCCATAAAAACCGATCATCCTTTTGGAGACGTTCCAATAATTTTTCATAGATCGTTCTTAAAAAAATAACATCATTAGCAGCATATTTAAGCTGCTTTTCTGTCAAAGGGCGACGCGCCCAATTAGAATAGCGACTGGATTTATCTAGTGAAGCCTTAGCAAGTGATTTTACTAATGTTTCATAGCCTACGGATTCTCCAAAACCACAAACCATAGCAGCAATCTGCGTATCAAAAATAGGTTTAGGAAGTTCATTCATAAGAAGATAAAAGATTTCTAAATCTTGGTAAGCTGAGTGAAATACTTTAACAACATTTTCATCTTTCATGATGTGGAAAAGAGGAGAAAGATCAATTTCAGGACTTAAGGGATCAATAAGAGCTGTTACGTCCTGCCCTGCAACTTGGATTAGGCAAACTTTAGGCCAATAAGTATCTTCTCGAATAAATTCTGTATCAACTGTAATAAAATTTTCATTTTTTATTTTTTTACAAAAACTTAATAACTTTTCAGTTGTAAAAATTAATTCCATTAAAAATATCCTTCTATCTTTAAGAGAAGAACTATAGCAAAACACAACATAAATTGCTATTTTACCCAAAAAGAAATTTAGAAAGAGAGAACTATGCATCTTTACCGCACACATAAATGCCATGAATTAAGAGTGGAACATGTTGGCTCAAAAGCCAGACTTTCTGGATGGATTCATCGAAAAAGAGATCACGGTGATCTTTTATTCATAGACCTAAGAGACCATTATGGAATTACGCAATGCGTCATCGAGGCAAACAATATTCATTTCAAGACTCTTGAAGCTACAAAACTTGAAAGTGTTATCACAGTAACAGGCCATATCCTTCAACGCACTTCGGAAACAACGAATACTAAAATGCCAACAGGCGCTATTGAATTAGCGATTGAAGAATGTAGTATTGATTCAGTAGCTGATATCCTACCTTTATCCGTTAACAGCGACCAAGAGTTTCCCGAAGAGACAAGGCTTCGTTATCGCTTTCTTGATCTACGTCGAGAAAAAATGCATGCTAACATCGTTCTTCGAAGCCAGGTTATTTCTTCTATTCGACGAAGAATGATTGAGCAAGGTTTTATGGAATACCAAACTCCAATTTTAACAGCTAGTTCTCCTGAAGGTGCACGAGATTTCTTAGTACCATCGCGTGTTCATCCAGGAAAATTTTATGCTCTTCCTCAAGCCCCTCAGATGTTTAAGCAACTTCTTATGATTGCAGGTTTTGATCGTTATTTTCAAATTGCCCCTTGCTTTCGAGATGAAGATGGTCGTGCTGATCGCTCTCCAGGAGAGTTCTATCAATTAGATTTTGAAATGTCATTCGTTACACAAGAAGATGTTTTTGCTGCTCTTGAACCTGTGCTCCATGGTCTTTTTACTGAATTTGGCAATAACAAAGTTATTACTTCAGCGCCTTTTCCCCGAATTACCTACGAAGAAGCAATGCTTAAATATGGCACAGATAAACCAGATTTAAGAAATCCACTTATCATTTCTCAAGTAAATGAAGTTTTTGAAAACTCAGATTTTAGTGTGTTCTCTAATGCTCTGGCAAAAGGCTCAGTGATTCGTGCTATTCCTGCTCCTAATGCAGCAAAAGAATCACGTAAGTTTTTTGATAGTTTAAATGATTGGGCAAGAACACAAGGTGCTCCAGGTCTTGGGTACATTGTTTTCTCAGAAGGCACAGCAAAAGGTCCTATTGCAAAATTTTTAGACACTATACGTCTTGAACAGTTAAAAAAATTAACAAATATTCAAGATGGCGATGCTGTATTTTTTGTTTGCGCGCCTCAAAAAGAAGCTGAAAAGCTCGCTGGTTTAGCACGACAAAAAATTGCTCAAGAACTTAATGTAATTGAACAAAATTGTTTTAAATTTTGCTGGATCGTTGATTTTCCAATGTTTGAGTATAATGAAGATCAACGTAAAATAGATTTCTCTCACAATCCCTTTTCAATGCCTCAAGGTGGACTTGAAGCTCTACAATCTAAAGACCCTTTAGATATTAAAGCTTACCAATACGATATTGTTTGCAATGGATATGAGCTTTCAAGTGGGGCTATTCGTAACCATAAACCTGAAATCATGTATAAAGCTTTTGAAATTGCTGGGTACACTCGTCAAGAAGTTGAAACTCAATTTAGTGGCATGCTTAACGCTTTAAAATATGGCGCGCCTCCTCATGGTGGCTCTGCCCCAGGTATTGATCGAATAGTTATGCTTCTTGCTGAAGAACCAAATCTACGAGAAATTGTAGCATTTCCTATGAATCAACAGGCTCAAGATTTATTAATGGGAGCTCCATCAGAAGTAACACAAAAACAACTTGAAGAACTTCACATTCGAGTACAGCTACCCCCTGAACAAGCTTAATTTGCTTTTCGGAAAATGCCGCAACGCAAGATCCCAGCTAAATCTGGGATCCATGCTTCCAAAATAAAACCATTAACTTTAAGAATTTCTTGAACAGATAACTCTTGGTTTTTTCCTATTTCAAGAAACAAATGACCTGATTTCTTTAATAAACGAAAAGCATGAGGAGCTAAAGAACGATAAGCATCTAGACCATCATTTCCACCAAATAAAGCTATTTGAGGGTCATACTTAATGACTTCTTGAGAAAGCGTCTGTCGATCACTCTCTGCAATGTAAGGCGGATTAGAAATGATAATATTAAATTCGTCTTCTATTCCTTCTCCCCAAGAAGTATTAATAAGCTTAAGTCGTTCTTGTAATTTAAACCTTTCTCTATTAAGGTTTGCCACTTCTAACGCAAAAATAGACTTATCTACGCCAAGACCATAACTACATAAATATTCATTAAGAAGCGTAATAATTAAACAACCTGTTCCTACACCTAAATCAAGAATATTGAGGGGCATTTCTCGGACAGGATAAGTTTTAAGAACAGCTTGAATTAAAGTTTCACTATCAGGCCGTGGATCTAAGGAATCTGCTTTTACAATAAAAGGCAAACTCCAAAATTCTTTTTCCCCTCTAATTTTTGAAAGAGGTTCATGGAAAGATCTTCTTAAAACCCAATTTTCATATTTTTCTAGTTGGTTTGTGGTTAGTTCTCGATCAGAAGCTATCATTATTTCTTCTAAAGAAAAATTTAAAGCATACTTAAGCAACAATCTTGCTTCGTGCTGACTATTCGTAATGCCAGCGTAATCGAGTTTTTTTTTGGCTTCAGTAAGAGCTTTAAAAATTGATAACGACATTACTCTGAAACATCGGCAAGACGACTTGCTTGATCCTCTGTAACAAGGGCATCAATAAGTTCATCTAAAGCTGCACCTTCTAAAATTTGATCCAGCTTGTACAAAGTTAAATTAATACGATGATCTGTTACACGTCCTTGGGGATAGTTATAAGTTCTAATGCGTTCAGAACGATCTCCAGAACCAACCTGGTTTTTTCGAGAGGCTGATCTTTCGGCTTCTTTCTTTTGTCTTTCTAAATCATAAAGGCGAGCTCTTAAAATTTTAAGGGCTTTTGCTTTATTTTTATGTTGTGATTTTTCATCTTGTTGTTGAACAACAAGGCCTGATGGAATATGGGTAATTCGAACAGCACTATCTGTAGTATTAACGGATTGTCCGCCTGGCCCACTTGAGCGATAGACATCTATCCTCAAATCTTTTTCTTCAATTACAATATCAACATCTTCAACTTCAGGTAAAACAGCAACAGTTGCTGTACTTGTATGAATTCTGCCTTGTGATTCAGTCGCAGGTACACGTTGGACACGATGTACACCTGATTCAAACTTAAGCCTTGAATAAGCCCCTTTACCCATTACGGATGCACTTACTTCTTTAATTCCACCAATACCGGTATCTGTTAAACTGATGATCTCAAAACGCCACCTTAAACCTTCTGCATAGCGCTGATACATACGCAATAAGTTACTTGCAAAGAGAGCAGCTTCATCCCCGCCTGCTCCCCCACGTATTTCAAGGATAACGTTACGTTCATCATCAGCGTCTTTAGGAAGTAAAAGGACTTTTATTTGATGTTCAAAATGAGGAATTTGTTCTTTTTTAGCTTGTAAATCTTCTTCTGCTAATGATTTAAATTCTGAATCAAGAGTAGAATCACCTAATAAATGTTCTAAATCTTTAACTTCATTTTGTACTTTTCGAAGCATTGTAATCGCTTCCGCGACATCCTTAAGATCCGAATATTCCTTTGAAAGGCGTGCAAATTCTTGCCCACTTTCATGAGTCCCTGTCCCCAAGAGATTTCCTAATTCATGATACCGCGCAAGGACTTGATCTAATTTAGAATCGAAACTCATTCTTATTATACTTTCAATAATTTATCGACTAACTTTGCAAAAGGAACTTTTTCTTGAGCTCCCGTCTTAAAATCCCTTAGTAGAGCTTCTTGTGCTCTCATTTCATCTTCACCAATAATAATTGCATGGGTTGCTTTTAATTTATCAGCGCGCTTTAAACGCTTAGATAGATTGCCATGATATCCAATATCGATAAAAATACCTTTTCCTCTAAGTTCTTGGGTCAAATTAAAACAAACTTTTTCCGCTTCTTCTCCTAAAGGAATCATCGCAATAGGAGTTTTCAATACAGGAATTGTTGGCCCTAATAAAGCAAGCCGATCAACGCCAGCACCCCAACCAACACCTGGCAGATGCGGTCCCCCCATCATTTCAACAAGATTATCATAACGGCCACCAGCAATTACTGTACTCTGGGCGCCTAATACATCTGTGATAAATTCAAAGGCTGTGTGGCAGTAATAATCCAATCCCCTTACTAAACGAGTATTAACTTTGTAAGGAAGATCAAGTCTTTCCAACCCTTCACAAACATCTTTAAAGAAAGTTTTCGAACCTTCATTTAAATAGTCACTGTAAACAGGTGCTTCTTTTATGATAATTTGATCTTGTTCAGATTTAGAATCTAAAATTCTTAAAGGGTTACGATCAAGCCTATCTTGGCTTTCTAAAGACAGTTTAGGACGAAGTGGTATAAGATAACTTAAAAGAGCTGTTTTATAATTTTCCCTACTTTCAGTATCACCTAACGTATTAATATTTAGTTTAATACTTTCAGCTACCCCTAAGCTTTTTAAAATCTGATATGCCATTGCGATAACTTCAATATCAGCTAAAGGCGTTGCGACACCAATAAGTTCAACACCAATTTGATCAAACTGTCGATAACGACCTTTTTGAGGACGTTCATATCGAAACATAGAACCTGCATAAGAAAATTTTAAAGGTGCATGCTGTGCTAAACCATTAGATATTACAGCACGAACAATTCCTGCTGTTCCTTCAGGGCGTAGTGTAAGCTCTTCTCCGCCTCTATCTTGAAAGGTATAAGTTTCTTTACTTACAACGTCTGAGGTTTCACCAAGTCGATGAAAAACGCTTGAAAACTCAAATATGGGGGTTGAAATTTCTTCAAACCCATAATAACGAGCTACCTTCATGGCTTCTTTTACAATAAAGCGATATTGACGGCATTCCTCAGGTAATAAGTCATGCGTTCCACGAACTGGCTGAAACACGAATTTACTCCATTAGTTCTTAAGTTTAATCCGCAAACTCGGATTTTTTTTAATTTAATGTGCCTTAAGATAAGAAAGTAATGATTCAGCGTCTAGCAAAATATTGTGTTTGACTTCACCTTTTGCGCCTAAAGACTTCGAAGGAGCATTTCCAATTGTTATATTAAGTCCTCCTGCGTTCCCAGTAAATAAAACCAGGCCTTCTTTTTGAGGAACTTCATATGACTCACCTGGTAACATTGTTTTCACCAAAATAGTATTTCCTTGAGCATCTTTAATTTGAACCCATGTTACTTCAGTGCAAGTTAATTTAATATTAGTAGAAGTTTCTTGCAAATTGTTTTCTGCAACCACATTTTTATCTAGAGATTGATCCAATATTTTATTTTCTTTTGAAGCTTCAGACGGGCTTCCATCTCTATTTGAATGTGTCGCATCATTAACTTTAATATTTGTTTCATTAGTTGGAGACAAGATAGAAGAAAGGTTAGAAGGATTTTGTTCACCTAAATTTTTATCTGAAGAATCTTGAAACTTAGTTTGCGCAGGATCATTTTTTTCTGATCTCGTAAATGTTTTCTCTGAGGGGGATAAATCTGGAATTTCTTGTTTTTCTTGTGAGAAAGATTTTATGAGAAACAAAAATAATAAAACTGTAAATGCAACTCCTATAGAAATAAGTAGATACATTTTGTTCGGCGTTGTTGACTTTCTCAATGCGTCAGGAAGGTTTAATTGAACAGCTTGGTTTTCAAGTAAAATTTGCTGTTTAAACTGTTCGACACATTTAGTTGGTTTTTCACCTAAATATTGCGCATAAGCACGTACAAATCCCAGGGTATAAACTCTTTCTGGAAGAATTTCTCTGTTCCCTTCTTCAATTCCCTCAAGATATCGTTCTCCAATTCTTAAGACTTTGGAAATTTCTTCTAAACTAAAATGTTTCCGTTCTCTAATTTTACGGAAATGATAGCCTATATGTTGTAGGTTCTTACTCTCTTTTTTAGAAAGAACATTTTCATCTTTATTATTAACTTCTTCATTTTCCTTAAATTTTACTGTTTTCACCTGTTTTCTTTTCGCATTCATACTATCACTTTTCCCTTAGTTACTATAAAATAAATAGCTACATCTTAAAAACAAGTCAATCCATCTTAAAACTGTATAGATAAATTTATTAATTAAAAAATAAATACATTATTTTTTTATCTAAAAAATTTTATATTGGGAAATACAAAAATATTACAATTGCAATATATAAATATATATAAATTTTATTTATAAAAATTTATCATATATTATTAAATAACGGAATATTACTTAATTAATAAATAATCACCAAGTTTGAGTATGGTAAAATTGAGGAATTTTTGCACAATAGAAAAGAATTAAGGAAAATATTTTCTACAAATCGAACTCTAAAAACTTTGATTAAGAAACTTTTACTTTATTACGCATCTCAATTGTCGTTATTGCTTGAGCGATAAGTTCATCAATGATCTCTTTTGCAGGTTGCTCTCTATCTACCAACCCAACACTTTGCCCTGCCATAACAGAACCTGTCTCAACATCGCCATCGACAACAGCGCGCCGTAAAGCACCTGCCCAATATTTTTCAATTTGAAGCTGACCATCTTTAAGCTCAACCTCTCCCCTATTGACTTGCTCAATAGTTTGCCGTTGAAATTCAATAAATTTATGCGTTCCCTCATTATCTAAAGCACGAACAGGAATAACAGGAAATCTTGTATCAAGTTGAGGTGAAATCACTGCATCCCTTGATGATGCACGAATGAAAGCTTCTTTAAATTTAGGATGTGCCCGGCATTCTGTTGCACAAACAAATTTTGTCCCTAATTGGCAGCCTGAAGCTCCCATCTCAAGATAGCTTAAAATTGCTTCACCACGACCTATCCCTCCAGCCACAAAAATAGGAACTTCTTTCAAAACTGGAATGATTTCCTGAGCAAGAACAGACGTGGTAACAGGCCCAATATGCCCACCGGCCTCATGACCTTCAATAACAAGCGCATCAACTCCCATTCGAATTAATCGTCGCGCTAAAGCCAATGCTGGCGCAAAACAAACCATCTTAATACCCGCATTTTTCACCATTTTTATTGATTCAGCATTTGGTAACCCTCCTGCTAAAATAATGTGGCTTACGCGATGCTGGATACAAATTTCAATAAGCTTATTCAATTGAGGATGCAAAGTAATTAAATTCACGCCAAAAGGACGCATGGTTAGCTTTTTTGTTTCGCTAATTTCATGATCTAAATGATGCGGTTCCATTGCGCCACATGCAATAACACCAAATCCCCCAGCATTTGAAATGGCTGATACTAAATGGCGTTCAGACACCCACGTCATTGCGCCTGCAAGAATCGGAATTTCAACCCCTAAAAATTCTTTCCCGCGATGCCATAAAGAATCTAAATATGAATATGCCTGCATATATACTTCCAAAGATTTAGTTAGTTTCTTTTGCATAGTCTTCTTTAAGAAAACAGGCAAGAAAGAAGTTTGGTTATTTTAATTTTTATATTGCTTATCAGCCTTAAAGTAACTTTTTTGAAATTGCCTCTAATTCCTTAACAATTTTTAAATTTTTTTTAAGCATCTCTTTTATACGTTCCTAAAACATGGTATTTTGTCTGTGGTTAAAAAATAAAATTTGAATTACATGATCGTAAAATAATGACAACATTTCTCGCAAGTATCGGGCGGATTTTTTTGAATTTCCTTCAAGGGACAGGGCATTTTATTATTTTTATGAACCAATCCCTAATAATTGGTATTCGCCCTCCTTATTATGCTCGTCAGATTCTAAAACAAATTTTAGACATTGGTTATTTTTCACTGCCTGTTGTAGGTTTAACAGCAACATTTACGGGGATGGTCCTTGCTTTGCAAAGTTACACAGGTTTTGCTCGGTTTTCTGCTGAAGGTGCTGTTGCAACAGTTGTTGTTCTCTCAGTAACGCGCGAACTTGCCCCTGTTCTTGCCGGCTTAATGGTCGCAGGCCGCATTGGTGCAGCGATTGCTGCTGAATTAGGTACAATGCGTGTTACAGAACAGATCGATGCCCTTTCCACACTCTCGACGGATCCTTTGCAATATCTTGTAATGCCGCGGGTTATTGCTGGCACTATTATGTTGCCAGTCTTAGTTCTAGTCGCTGATATCATTGGCGTTTTTGGAGGGTATCTTGTTTCCATTTATAAGTTGGGCTTCAACCCAGGAAATTACCTTCACCAAACAATTCACTATCTAAAAGCTATGGATGTTATCTCAGGGCTTGTTAAGGCAGCCGTTTTTGGTTTTTGTATTACGATTATGGGCTGCTATCATGGATATTATTCAAAAGGAGGCGCTCAAGGCGTGGGAAGTGCAACCACAAATGCCGTTGTTTCTTCTTCAATTTTAATTCTTATTTTCAACTACTTATTGACAGCAATTTTTTTCGACAAATGACAAAACATAAATTTCCAAGAATTTTTTTAAACGATGTTCATAAATCATTTGGGACAAAAAAAGTTCTCCAAGGCATAGATCTTGAAGTCTATCCAGGCGAATCTTTAGTCATTATTGGTGGTTCAGGCACCGGTAAATCTGTCATGCTGAAATGCATTTTAGGACTTATTCAAGCTGATAAGGGTACAATTCAAATTGACCAGCAAGAAGTTTTAAATGCTTCTCGTCTTGAATTAGATAAGATACGCCACAAAATCAGTATGCTTTTTCAGGGGTCAGCCTTATTTGATAGCCTCCCAGTTTGGGAAAATATCTGCTTTGCTCTTCTGCAAGAAAAGAAAATGACCCGCATACAAGCCAGATCATATGCAGTAGAAAAACTTTCAGCAGTAGGATTACCGGCAGACGTCGCCGATCTTTACCCTGCTGAGCTTTCTGGTGGCATGCAACGACGCGTTGCTCTTGCGCGAGCGATTGCGCCTAAACCAGAAATTCTCTTTTTTGATGAACCTACCACGGGACTTGATCCTATTATGGCCGGAATTATTAATGATTTAATACGAACAAGTGTTGATGAATTAAAAGCTGCGGCTATTACAATTACACATGATATGGCAAGTGCTAAGAAAATTGCTGATCGAATTGCCATGATTTATCAAGGAAAAATTGTTTGGCAAGGTCCTGTAGAGACAATTGAGAAAACAGATAACCCATACATCCAACAATTTATTCATGGGCGTCATGAAGGGCCGATTAAAGTGGATGTAAAATAAGATGGCAAAACCAGCTGTTCTCTATGTCTGTCAACAGTGTGGTATGAATCATCCTCGATGGACTGGACGCTGTACTGGTTGTGAAAGCTGGAATACTCTTGTTGAGGAAGTTCAAGCTTCCTCCCCAGCTCTTAAACACCACAAACAGACACGCGGAAAAGTCATTGAATTTTCAAAATTAACGGAACAATCACCTGCCCTTCCTAGAGCTTTGACCGGACTTAGTGAATTTGATCGTGTTTGTGGAGGCGGACTCGTTCCTGGCTCCGTTATTCTTGTTGGGGGAGATCCTGGCATTGGAAAATCAACACTTTTACTGCAAGTCGCAGCTCTCTTAAGCAAACGTCAGGCTTGCTCATATATTTCTGGCGAAGAAGCTGTTGAGCAAGTCAGGATGAGGGCTCATCGTCTTCAACTTCAAGAATCACCGTTATTATTAGCTTCAAGTACAAATGTTGGAGAAATTATTGCTTCGCTAGACCAAGTAAACCCTGTACCATTAGTCATTATTGACTCCATACAAACGATGGCAATTGATGCGATTGAATCTGCTCCCGGGTCTGTTAGCCAAGTACGCGCTGCTTCTCACGAACTAACTCGTCTTGCAAAGAAGCGAGGAATTACGGTCATCATGGTCGGCCATGTCACAAAAGAAGGAATGATTGCTGGGCCAAAAGTTCTTGAACATATGGTTGATACTGTCCTTTATTTTGAAGGCGAGAGAGGCCATCAATTTCGTATTTTAAGAGCTGTAAAAAATCGTTTTGGCGCGACCGATGAAATTGGTGTCTTTGAGATGACTCAAATGGGATTGCAAGAAGTTGCTAACCCTTCTGCTCTCTTTCTTTCAGAACGCCAAGGAGATGCAAGTGGTTCTGCTGTCTTCGCTGGCATTGAAGGAACACGTCCTCTGCTTGTTGAAGTTCAAGCTCTCGTCTCCCCAGCTTCATACGGCACCCCACGTCGTGCCGTTATTGGTTGGGACGCTGGACGTCTTGCGATGATTTTAGCGGTACTGGAGGCACGCTGTGGCATTCCATTTAGCACTAAGGACGTGTATTTAAATATTGCTGGAGGCTTAAAAATTTCTGAGCCAGCCGCCGATCTTGCTGTCGCTTCCGCTCTTATCTCTGCTTTAAATGGCAAACCTCTTCCGCATGACGCAATTTATTTTGGTGAAATAGGTTTGTCAGGAGAACTCCGTTCTGTTGGGCAAGTAGAAATCCGCTTAAAGGAAGCTGCTAAACTTGGCTTTAAGAAAGCTTTTTTACCCTCATTTCGACAAAAACATACACTCAATCAAGATTTGGGTGTTCGTTTACATGAGATTGCGTTATTAAATGACTTTATCCATCTTTAAAAAGAAGCATAACCTATGACTGAGCCTACTTTAATCATTTCTCAATTTAATGCTGTCGACATGAGTATTTTAGCATTACTCTGTTTATCAGCTCTCATTGGCGTCATAAGAGGCTTTACAAGAGAGTTTTTTGGAATTGCTGGTTGGGTAGGCGCAGCTTTTGTTACGCTCTCGGGTATGCCGTTATTAAAGCCTTATATGCGCGAGTGGGTTGGAAATGCTTTCTTTGCAGACATCATTTCCGCCATGGGACTTTTTATCATTTCCTTTGTGACATTCATGACAGTAATTCGTTCAATGTCAGATCATGTAAAAAGCAGCATCCTTGGAAGCTTAGATCGTTCATTAGGTCTTCTGTTTGGAATTGTAAGAGGAAGTGTCATCATCATCTTGCTTTTCTTAGGAAGTAATATTTTATGGAAACCTTCAAATCGGCCTCCTTTGCTTCTTGCGGCAAAGTCATATCCTTTTTTACTTAAAGGGACAGAATATGTCTTTGCAATTCTTCCAAAAGGGACAGTTTCACGAGCACTCTATACAAATGAGCAACTTCCTCATCAACTTTTAGAAAACCCTGATAAGTTGATGGAAGCTTTATCGCAACCTAAACCTAAAGAAATTAATAAAGATAAAGCGGATGGTTATCGAACTCAACATCGCCATTCAATGGATAGACTTATCCAAAATTATAAAGCTGAAGACGAAGCTAAATAGAAATTACCTTGTCAAATATACTTTTAAAATTCATATTTTAAAAATATGTTCGATTAAAAGATTAAATTCGACTGTTGTTTTAAAAATTACCTAGCTTTACTTCACTCTGAATAGCACTTATACCTAAGATCGCAAGCATCATATAAACCTAGTCAGTTGCCATTCAATACTTTTTAATTATTCTTAATACTCTGCGCACGCGTCAGAGTAACAAGGAAACAGCGTGGAGGTAATTTCAGCTCTTGTGTTAATGCCAGCTGTAAAAAACTAACTGCAAAGATTGATAACTGAATTGTTTATAAAATTTACCAGAAAAACCAAAGTTTCTTCTATAAGCCTTTAAATGATGGAACCTTCTATCCTGATTTTCCATCACTTACAAGATAACCTTGAAATTTACCTTAATTCCTTGATGGCTTTCTTTAGTTAAATAGCTAAAATCATTATTTATTATCTGACTTAAGAGTACTCTATTATGTTTAATTTAAAAAGCTAATTATAAACTAATAATCAAGATGAAAATTCGCCAATATAATTGCTACTTTTAAAGTGCAATTGAAAAAATATAAGTTCTAGCAATGCTAGTATCGTTCTTATTACAACCATTTATTCTATCTGTAAAAGTACCATAGACTCTACCATTTGAATCAATTGTTCCGCTCACAGCATAAGGACAAATAATATTTTTAGGTAAAGATAGTTCTTTAAATATGTGCCATTCCTTATTATGCCATTTTAATACTACTAGCTTCTTTGCGCGAATACCTACATAAAAAATTCTACTTTGGTCATAAGTCTCAACAAAAAATCCGTCATATGAGTTAGGGGAGGTGTTTTTGGTTCCTAAAATTTTATTATGCACATCAAAGGATCCATTACTATAATTATAAATCGAGTAATTTGTTATGTGCTTCGCAAAATTATTAAAATAACCTTGTGAGTCATCCACATACCTATGTGTAGAGTAAGCAAAATAGATTTTATGTTTGTGAAAAATAAAATTAGCCAACCATCTTTGAGTAGGTTTTTTCTCTTGCCTAGTAATCTCTACTGCTTTTTTCTTACTATCAGCTAATATAGGTAATTTACTTCTCTTAAATTGAAATAGTTCTTTTATCCATTTTTTACCGCCATCCATAGAAAACAAATAATATATTGATAAATAATGCCAATGGTCTAATTTGACATTTGTCCATGCAATATTGATAATTCCGTTATCTGAAATAAAAATTTGTGGATATTCAATCCCTATATCATTATTATTTACAACAATAGTTTTCTCTTCTAATAAAGATCCTTGTTCATCAAATTTAAACAACTTTCCTTTGTTGTCAAAAAAATACAAAAAATTAGTTTTTTTACAGATGTCACAACTAAATTTTCCTGATCCTTTTGTAGAATATTCCTTCCGATCAACAAGATAATATTTGTTTTTATTCTCCTGAAATTTTAGAAAAACTACAACATTTTTTACAAACTCAGAATAAACAATAAAGATATCTCCTCTTAAATTAGAGACAATACAAGGAGGATTTGTTGCGTCTGCAGATTGATAGACCAAATGAGGTATTTTTGTTTTAGTATCATATTGAACTAATTTCCATGTTTGCTGTGTGTATGTTTTATTACAATCTACAGTATAAGTAATAAATAAATTTTTTCCTACTATAGTATGTCTTCTAACATGGCTATGAAATGTTGAATATGGGTTCGTTTTGGAGTCAAGAATTTCCACATAATCTACTTTAGAGTCGTAAAGATTATAATTTGTGCTTGACCCAGAGACCATATTCAATGTTGTTAAGCATTTTTTTTTCTGGTTTAAAGATAGAAAACCTTTTTCTTCGTTGCTCGTCCCTGAGTACGCATTAGCAATAAGGAATATTGATAAAAATAAATAACTAATATATTTATAAAACATATCTCTTAACTCTTCTTACTAAAAATTAATTTTTTCCAAAAAATTATTAACTAGAATTTAAAGGTTATTTTTACATAAAATAACTTACTTACTTTCATTTTTTTATTATAAAATCCATAATCAGTGATTTAAAAATTTTTACCTTTTACTTCTAAGGAAATACCTTCGCAAAAATACATTAGAAAAAATCTTAAAAAGGAGCGACTCGCAAGGACACAAACGACAAAACTGTAAAACCTATTTACTTTCTATTTATTTATGCCCACCTGTGCGCACGGAGAAAAAAGTAAGGTGCCATTTTTATAGACAAAAAACTCGTTGGCGAAAAGCCTAAAAATAATTCTATTTTCCTTTTCATCTCCTCTTGCATACTTTTGGAGTTTATCTCGCTTGGCACTATCTCTCAAATTCACCAGGACGATAAAAGGAGGGATAATAAACGATGAAAAGGTTCGTCTGAAAAAACTTTGTCTCATTTTTAAGACTTTCGACTTTATTTCCTCCCAAAAATCTTTGATAAAAAGATCGAAGAGATTTTTTGAGAGAAAAGCCATACCTCTTGCTTTTTAGGTTTTGTCATCATCTTCCCTTTTACAGAGACTGAGATCCTTTAGCACCCATCAGCCATTATTAGGTTGCCTGAGATCCTGGGCCCAAAGCCGAGGATGACGAAGAAGGGACTCGAAGAGCAGGTCCCACCAGCGGTGAATGTACTGCTGACAAAGGTGCAGGATTCGATTCATATGTGACCATTTTCCTTCAATGAATTCTTGCTTTAATAACTCTTCAAGACATTGTTTTAGCCTGTCTGAGCGTACTTGTGCCCTTTGTTTAGTGTTAACCTTATTTTCTTGTTCATATTTATCCATTTTTATACTCCCTATTTATGTTTTTTTATTTACAATTTTCCCCTTTCCCTCTCTGTGGGGTTTGCCCACAGAAAGGTATCGGGAAGCCTTTTACTGAAGAAGGTCGGGCTAAAGAACAAGAAAGAAGGTTTCTTTCAAATCCACAATTGTCCCGCCTTTAGTCCCTCATAGACCTTCTGCAAAAAATACCTTAGTCCTTCTCCCTTCTCCCATAGCCTCGCGATAGCCAAGGAAAAAGCATTTGATTAGAACTCTCCTCTTCTTCTTTTCTCAAAAGGATCGACCTCTGAAAAAAGGCAAAGAAAAGGTATTCACTCAAAAAGAGTGTTAAAAGGCTTATCTTATCTAATAATTTAGGTTGTTATCCCTGCCTTATTATTCTTTTTGTTAAGATAGTAGGAAAGATCTTTTGAAAGAATTATGACCCTTTTTTAAGGCTTCATAAGGAAGGAAAATCCCTCTTGACCATCTATTAATAGGCTACCATAAACAGATACAAATATCAAGAAAAATTACTCCAAAAACAAAGAATTTTATCTATTAAAAACAATAAGTTATAAAATAATTTCTATCAATAAAACAACCCCTTGAATTAGGGGAAAAGAATGTCTTTAAGAATACCCTGATTCTAAAGACAAAAGCTTTGGATCAACGCCAATCTATTTTAAAGAGTTGCGTTATCTTTTGCTAATTGCGCCGCCTACGAGTTTATCGTGTATTGGCATGCGTTCAAGAGCAACGGAGAAAGCCTCTTCTACCTTTTTAATAGGAATGATATCTAAAGCCGCTTTGCAACTTTCTGGTACTTTATCGAGATCGCGAACATTATCTGCAGGGATCAAAACTTTTTTAATGCCTTCTCTTTGTGCTGCTAGAAGCTTTTCTTTAAGCCCACCAATAGGTAGAACATTCCCATGTAAGGTGATCTCACCCGTCATTGCAACATCATGGCGCACAGGAATGCCTGTGAAGACTGAAACGATAGAGACAGCCGCAGCAACCCCTGCTGAAGGTCCATCTTTAGGCGATCCAGCTTCCGGCATATGTAAATGAAGATTATGCTGCGTAATAACTTCAGGATTAATACCAAATGCTTTTGCATGAGCTCGGATATAGCTTGCAGCTGCATTAAATGACTCTATCGTCATATTTCCTAAAGAACCTGTCGTGAATACTTTACCGGAGCCTGGCATAATAACAGCTTCTATAAAACCTAAATTTCCGCCGGCACCTGAAGCTGCAAGTCCTGTTGTTACACCAACTTGATTGACTTTATGCGCTCTCGTTCTAAAAACCTTTTCTTGACCAGCATAATTTTCAAGATTGACTTTTGTGATATGGATAGGTGCTTTTCCTTTTACAATAAGCTCTTTTGTGGCTTTGCGACAAATTTTCGCAATCTCACGCTCGAGCCCTCTTACACCCGCTTCAAATGTATAACGTTCAATTAAAATAGGAATGACATCCGCATCTATAGAAAATTCGTCTTTTTTCAAGCCATTCATTTCCATTTGACGCGGCAAAATATGGCGTCTTGCGATTTCTTGTTTCTCTTGTAAAGTATAACCTTCGATCGTCACTATTTCCATGCGGTCTAGGACTGCTTTTGGAAGATTTGAGAGATCATTTGCTGTCGCCACAAACATGACCGAACTTAGGTCTGCACCAATCTCAAGGTAATGATCGAGAAACGCATTATTTTGTTCTGGGTCTAATAATTCCAAGAGAGCCGCTGAAGGATCTCCAGACCAATTCATTCCACCAACTTTGTCGATTTCATCAAGTAGAATGAGTACATTGCTTGTTTTTGCCTTTTTAAGAGCTTCAATGATCCGTCCTGGGCGAGCACTGACATAGGTTCTCATATGACCACGAATCTCTGCCTCGTCTCTTATTCCACCCAAAGGTACTCTTTGAAATTCACGTCCTAGAGCACGCGCAATTGACTTCGCAAGAGAAGTTTTTCCCACACCAGGAGATCCTAACAAACAAAGAACAGGAACTTTTTTATGACCTGCCCTCTTCTGGGCTGCTAAATATTCCAATACACGATCTTTGACTTCAGCCAGTCCGTAGTGATCTTCATTAAGGATTTTTTCAGCTTCTTGAAGATTTATCTCTTTTAAATCATTCTCAAGAACCCACGGGAAACTTAAGAGCCAATCAAGATATTTACGAATTTCCGCGGCTTCTGGTGAAAAAGGATTCATGTTCCATAGACGCTCAAATTCTGATAACGCCTTTTCGCGGGCTTCACGCGTAAGCTTCTTATTTTTTATTCGATCACGAATTTTTTCAAGCTCAACTTCAAAAAAATTCTTTTTCTCAGCTGATTGAAGTTGGCCTTGAGCATCAGTCATTGAATTCTGAGGTAGAAATAAGTTACCTAAGAATAATGAAAAGTATAAAGCAAGAAAAATTTGTATCATTTGTACTAACCGGCAATTAATTGTGTCTATTTGTTATATAATATAACGATGCAAAAAATCAAGTTTATTATCTTCTAAAACAAAATTTAAAAGACATTTTACTCCGCATAATGAATGCATTTCTAAAAGTAATTAAAAGCTCTCTATTCGATTGCTTTAATGACTTCTTCACATACTTTTTTAGCATCACCAAAAAGCATCATTGTATTATCACGATAGAAAAGCTCATTATCCACGCCAGAATAACCCGAGGCCATAGATCTTTTTACGAAAAGTACAGTCTGAGCTTTCTCAACATCAAGAATTGGCATTCCATAAATAGGACTACTAGGATCTGTTTTTGCAAGCGGGTTCGTAACATCGTTTGCACCAATCACAAAAGCAACGTCTGTTGTTGCAAAATCTCTGTTAATTTCTTCAAGCTCCAAAACATCTTCATAAGGAACATTTGCTTCGGCTAAAAGCACGTTCATATGTCCTGGCATACGCCCTGCAACCGGATGAATTGCATATCGTACTTGTGCCCCTTTATGCTTAAGAAGATCGGCCATTTCTCGCAAAGCATGCTGAGCTTGTGCAACAGCCATGCCATATCCTGGTACAATGATAACAGACTTGGCATTCGCCATGATAAATGCCGCATCTTCTGCACTTCCTGCTTTCACAGGACGCTGTTCGGTTGAAGTCGCAGCAGAAGCTGTAGCCGTTTCGCTTCCAAAGCCCCCTAAAATAACATTAAAGATGGAACGATTCATGCCTTTGCACATAATATAACTTAGGATTGCGCCTGAAGAACCAACAAGAGCCCCTGTAATAATGAGAAGATGATTATTAAGCGTAAACCCAATTCCAGCTGCTGCCCAACCAGAATATGAATTTAACATTGAAACAACCACTGGCATATCTGCTCCACCAATTGGCAGAATTAATAAAAATCCTAAAATGAATGAAAGAAGAATAATTATACTAAAGATAAAATGTGATTCAGAGTTAACAAAGACGTAACCTAAAAAGACAATTAAAATGGCGATTCCGGCATTCAAAAGATGCTGGAATGGGAATACGAGAGGTTTCCCGCTCACAAGACCCTGCAACTTCGCAAATGCCACAACTGAGCCTGTAAAAGTTATAGCGCCTATTGCGACCCCTAAACACATCTCAATAAGGCTTCCCATTTTAATAGAGCCAGACAAACCAATACCAAAAGCTTCAGGGCTCCAGAGAGCGGCCATTGCCACAAAAACCGCTGAAAGACCAACTAAACTATGGAATGCCGCTGTTAGTTGGGGTAACGCTGTCATTTGAATTTTAAGCGCAATCACCGTCCCGATTGCGCCACCAATTAAGACACCAGCCAGAATCATTTCGAATCCCACAACTGTTGGCGAACAAATTGTCGCTCCAATTGCAATGAGCATTCCTAAAACCCCAAAAATATTACCTCCCAGTGCAGTTTTAGGAGAGGACAATCCTTTTAAAGCCATAATAAAAAAGATTGAGGAGAGAAGATAACTTAAAGCTAAAAGATTTTCAGACATTACTTTTTCCTTATTTCTTTTTCATAAACATATGAAGCATACGTTGAGTTACGATAAATCCACCAAAAATATTAACAGACGCTAGAATCACTGCCAGAAAACCAAGAATTTTAGCGAAACCTAAAGCCGATAAACCTGCCGCTAATAATGCACCAACAATGATAACGCTTGAAATTGCATTTGTGACAGCCATAAGTGGTGAATGCAAAGCTGGTGTCACACGCCATACAACGTAATAACCCACAAAAACCGCGAGAACAAAAACTGTGAGCCCAAAAATAAATGGAGATACACCATGTGACATTATGGCGGCAGCTGCTGCTTGTTCTTGTGCAGCAAGGACTGCTTCTTTAAGGTCCTGTGAAGTATTCGCTAAATCTGTTGATTGTTTAATCAGCTCTTGAGCTTTTTCGAGTAGTGATGTGAAGTTCATTAAAATCTCCTAAGATTGGAATTGCGGATGAACAATTTTCCCAGCGTGCGTTAAAACTGCAGCTTGAAGAATTTCATCCTCAAACTCTACTTTTAAAGTCTTACTTTCTTTATCATAAAGAAGGGATAAGAAATTCAGGATATTGCGGGCATAAAGAGCGCTTGAATCTCTTGAAACATGCGTTGCCAATTGGGGGTAGCCAATTATTTTTACCCCATGCTTTTCTTTAATTTTTCCGTATTCCGCGAGGCTACAATTGCCGCCAGCTTCAATTGCCATATCCACGACCACAGAACCAGGTTTCATCGCTTCAACCATATCTTCGGTAATAAGGAGTGGTGCTTGCTTCCCTGGGATAAGCGCAGTAGTAATTACGATATCATTTTTTGAAATTGCTTCTTTAATTTTTTCCGACTGACGTCTTTTGTAGTCTTCGCTCATCTCTTTTGCATAACCTCCGGTTCCCTCTCCGCTTTCATTCGCATCAACGAATATAAAGGTTGCACCTAAACTTTCGACTTGCTCTTTTGCAGCAGCTCTAACATCAAAAGCAGAGACTACAGCTCCTAATCTCTTGGCCGTTGCGATTGCTTGAAGACCTGCAACGCCAGCGCCTAAAATTAAAACACGAGCAGGTGTAATTGTCCCAGCCGCTGTCATCATCATTGGAAATGCACGATTGAAAACTTGTGCCGCTTCTATAACAGCTCGATATCCTGCAAGGTTGGTTTGAGAAGAAAGTACATCCATTGATTGAGCTCTTGTAATACGTGGGACTAATTCAAGAGAAAAGGATGTTATCTTAGTTTTCGTGTACTGATTAAGTTGATCGCGGTTATTATAGGGAGATAGCATCCCTATTAAAATTGTTCCTTGTGGTAACAAAGATGCTTCGTCAAGCTCTCCCTCGCCTTTGAGCAAAGGGCTTTGAACTTTTAATACAATATTAGCCTTAGCAACTGTACTCGCAAAATCCTGCGCAAGAGTTGCCCCAGCGTTTTTAAACTGTTCGTCTGGAATTGAGGCCAAAATGCCTGCCCCTTTCTCAACACAAACATCAAATCCCATATCAATTAACTTTTTAATTGTGTCTGGAGAAGCTGCTACTCGCGTCTCTCCTGCTCTTCTCTCTTTAGGTATTGCTATTTTCATCTTAAGCTTTCTTCCTTATATCTAACTATGCTTTAGCATTCATGAGTTCAGCAAAAAGTTTTTTATTATAGTCTACTGAGTATTTCTGACGTATTGCCCCTAAATATTGGCTTAAAAGATCATTCACAAGTTCTTGTTTCATTCTTAGACTAAATTCTTGCAATTCACTCTTGGTTCTCTCAATAGAAACAGCTTCTATATCTTTTACAACGGCAACAATAATATCTTTTCCACCTTTATCATTTAGCAAAGCAGTTGCCGCCGCTAACTTCTTAGGCAAAAGATAAAGTTTTGCTAAAAAATCATCAGAAAAATGAAGAGTACTTGGTGCCACTGGTCCCTGTCGGCTTATTTTCGTCTGAGTCACTTTCATGCCATGTAATCCTGCAAGTGCTTCCAAATTTCCTCCTTGATTGATCTTTTCAACCCATTGCATTCCTAAATTTGCAGCCTTTTGCTCTTTTAGTTGGGATACAAACGTATCACGAACGTCTTTTTTTACTTGATCAAAGCTTCGCAATTGAGAAGGATAAATTTTATCAACACGCGCAATATAATATTTACCTTCTCCTGCTTCACTAACATTTCCAGCAATATTCTGTGCTTGTTGAAAAGCATCTTTCATGATTTTCAAGGCTAAATTCTTATCCTTAAGCCCTTCACCAGAACGCTGAGCGTAACGATCAAAGCTACCGTCAATAGCCATTTTAGAGAGATGAATTAAAGGAATTTTATATTGTTTAGAAACTTCCTCTAAAGTTGCCCCACCTCCGATAGCATCATCAATCTTATTGGTTAACTCATAAAGCTTCTCTGCAACCATCTGCTTTTTTAAATCATTCGCTATTCTACTTTTTACTTTCTCAAAATTCTCTCCTTTAAATTCTTCGGAACGTGCTTGATAAGTTTTTTTAATTTGGGCTTCCTCTATTTGAATTAAGGGGAGCACGTTAGATTCCTCTAACAATAATAGAGAGACATCTCTATATTCTGGCGCCGTAAAAAGAGGTTTATTTTTATTATAGAATTCTTTTACTTCTTCTTGTCGAGGTTCATTATCAAGTTTCAGTTTAGAGCTTTGAATAGTTGCAATAGACAAAGCCCTTTTCTGGCCAACAAACGCATGTACGCGCTGTACTAAACTTGCGGGTGCAGTCGCACCTGCAAATAATGCCTCAATAAGCTCATTTCTTAGAATTTCTTGACGAATTTGATTAAAAAAGTTGGTTTCAGTTAATCCTGCTTGTGCCAAAAACATTTCAAATTTTTGTCTATCAAATACCTTTTTTTCATTTTGGAAATTTTTATCTTCTGTAACAAGACGACGCAAAAAATCATCAGTAACAGTGAGCCCTAACCTTTCAACTTCTTTATTGAGGAGGGTGTCATTAACTAAGCGCTCAAGAACTAATGGATAGAGTTGTTTCTGGTGTTCAAGAGACAACTTCTGTTTAAGATTTACCTCTATACGATTTATTTCAATGTTCAGAGCTCTTGAAAACTGCTGAAAGGTAATTTTAGTTCCTCCGACAGAGGCGACTGTCATACCACCCCCGCGACTTCCTAAAATTAAATCATTGCCATACCAAAGAAAACCAAAAGTTATTGCTAAAATTCCAAGAAATCCTCGAAACCACCAACTCCCTGAATACGCTCTAATTTTTTCAATTAACATGTAAACCCTCATAAAATTATAAGGCTAGATCTTAACGAGAACTCAGCCTTAGAGCAATGGGTTATTTTAATGTTAATTATTAATGTACAATACGCCATAGAATATTATCTTTTAGAACTAAATGATGGTAAAAAGCTGCCATAATATGCAGTATTAAAAGTATAACGAATGCATAAGAAGAATAAATATGCGTTTGACGAGCAATTGATCCCGCTAATGTAGCCTCTGAGAAAAAGGGAGCAATTTTAAAAAACCCAAAATAATCTATTGCATGACCGTTTAACAGCGACATTAAAAGACCACTAATTGGCATTAAAAACATCATTACATAAAACAGCAATACATTCATTCTAGAAGCAATCACTTGCCAAAAAGGAGTTGTTTTAGGAAGCATTGGAGTTATATTATTAAATTTCCATAATAACCTTAAAATTACTAATACAAGAAGTGTAACACCCAAAGCCTTATGAATCTTATAGACTTCCATCTTAAGCTCGAATTGTTGTATCCCCGTCATTATAAAACCAACACTGAGCATGCTTATGATAAAAATGGCTATAATCCAATGGAATAGACGGGAAATTAATCCATAATTTTCTTTTGTATTTAGAAGTCTCATCTTAGTTCCTTAAGTACTAGATACTGAAACTTACCATAGAATTAATTAATAATTTATTGAATTAGATTGGTTGCGGGGAGAGGATTTGAACCTCTGACCTTCAGGTTATGAGCCTGACGAGCTACCTGGCTGCTCCACCCCGCGATAAGAGAAGGAATGGCTTTTCTTTACACGATGTGAAGGAGATAAAGCAAGAAAAATCTTTATTAAAACTTTTTTATGTGTGTAAAATTATCACTGTAACGTTTAGGCACCACTTTTGAAGAAGGAGAATTTTCAACTAAATATGCCAAATTGTTTGATTGCGCATATTCAATTGCCTTTTCACATGTTTTAAAAAAAAGCTTTGGTTGTACTGCATTCGTTTTAACACAACCAGTCCACTGCATTAAAGGATCAATATATAAATGTGGCGGCTGAATATATTCAAGAATCCATTCATTTGTTCTTCTAAGCCCTGACTGCATTGCTGTTTTTTTAGGCTTATAAATGCGTACTTCAGACTTCATGATAACTTACCTCAGTTAGTTACATAGTTTTTAAGGTCATAAATCATCTCTTTCCCTGCTTTAACTTGAAATGAAGAAGAGTTAAAATCTTTCTCTGCAAGAGGTTGTTTTCTTCCCCCCAAATTCTGCGCCAAAAAGGCTTCAGCTATACCAAAAAATGATAGCCTATTTTCAGGCCGTGTTAAACCATGGCCTTCATCTGGGTAAAGAATATAAGTAACAGGTATATTTCTTTCTTCCATTTCTTTAACAATTTGATCTGACTCTGCTTGTTTAACACGAGGATCATTAGCTCCTTGGCAAATTAATAAAGGTTTTCTAATTTGGTCTACGTAATAAATTGGAGAACGTTTCTTTAAAAATTCTTTTCCCTCAACAGTCTCAAAATCAGCCCCAATTGTTACTTTAAATGCTGTTAAAAAAGGTTTCCAATAAGGAGGTATACTTTCAACCAAAGTTAGCAAATTAGAAGGACCAACAATATCAATACCACAGGCAAAAACATCTGGTGTAAAAGTCAATCCTATAAGTGTCGCATATCCTCCATAGCTTCCTCCCATAATCGCTACCTTCTGAGGATCTGCTATCTTCTGATCAATCGCCCATTTAACAGCGTCTAGCAAATCTTCATGCATCTTGGCCCCCCATTCACCATTCCCGGCATTAAGAAAATCTTTCCCAAACCCAGTGGATCCTCGGTAATTTACACTTAAAACAGCATAGCCTCGGTTTGCCAGCCATTGCGGAATTGGTTCATACCCCCAATAATCGCGTGCAGATGGTCCTCCATGAATAAGCAAAACCAGGGGTAATAATGGAGTGGATTGGATGGCGTCTGAAGGTAAACTCAAATAACACATTAAATCTAAACCATCGCGTGCTTTAATAACCGTTGGTGTCATTTTAACTAATGAGACAGACTCAAGATTAGGCAGATTAGAAAAAAGCAAAGTCTTTTGATTTTGTTGCCGATCATAGTGATAATAATATAAAGGACCATCATCTTTTAAAAAGCCAACTATCCAATGTCGATCGTCAAGCGTTCTTGATAGTATTTCAACATCCCCTTCTTGTATGTTTTGAAATTCCTCAATCTCTTTTGCTATTTTTTTATCACAAAAAATCCATTCTTTACGACCATGGGTAATTGCATAAGCTTCTATCTCTTTAGTGTTAGGATTTACAATAACATCACTTATATCTGTGCGTGAATCTCCTCCCACTAATTCTTGTGCTCCAGTCACAAAATTAAACTTAAAAAGTGCCCCCGTATTACGCCCACGACTATCAATAAAATAAAATTTTGAACCCTCTTTATTGAACCTTAGAGGCATTGTAGTTAGTCGATCCTCAACCGGAACTTCCTGAAAAATCTTGATATCACCGTCTTTAAAATGAAACCAATCACTTCCGCCCTCAGAAGTTTCTTTAGTTAAAATTTTTAACTCAAGATTTTCATTACATATATAGTTACTGTACTCTTCATTTTTAAAAATAAGAGTTTTCTCCTCAGTTTGAAGATTAAACTCATAGAGATCGTGATAAGCAGGATCTCTATCATTTATTGCAATAAGTAATTTGTCAGGAAATAATGGACTTAATTTTTCAATACGAGCTTGAATATTAAGTTGTGGTGTTAAGCACCTATGTTGTCTCGTTTCTACATCAACAGCAAAAAGTTGCCAATTTTCGTTTCCTTCATGATCTTTCATATAAAGGAGAGTTTTACCATCAAAAGCCCAATTATAAGTATGAATTCCTCTCTTATTATCTTCCGTAATAACAGATGCCTTATGAATGTTATCAAGTGGAGCAAGCCAAATGTTTAGCACCCCCTCATAAGGAGCAATATAACTTAAGTATTTACCATCAGGACTAAGCCGAACAAATACCCGTTCTGGGTTACCGAACAGTATTTCTCGTTCAATTATAGGAGAAAACGACATGTCACCTCTTAACTATTATTATGCCAAGCAATATATTAAGGTTCTTCGAATTTTTCAAAAGTTTCTTTTAAGAAAGATTGTGTTTTAAAAAAAATTTTTGGATTTTTATTAAAATCTTTTTGAAGGCCATTGAATTCCCACCCCAGAATATGTATTAGTAGGCTTACACTTTCTTAAAGGGTATGAAGTTTATGAATATCAACACGATAATCTTAGGTTAGCAATGATAGATCCTCATAAACAATCCTCGACAGAATCTCTCCTTCGCACAAATTCTTTACCCCCAATCCCAAGGCTAGTATGGACTCTTGGTTGGATGATGTTTCTTGTCAACTTATCTTTTATCATGGTTTATAGTTATATTGGCATCTATATGAAGTCTTTAGGCGTTACGATGGCCTGGATTGGTATCGTAGAAGGTGTCGCTGAGGGATGCTCATATTTAATGAAATTATTATCCGGTATGTTTAGTGACTACTTACGGCGACGTAAACCTGTCATGGTTGTAGGATACACTATGTTGGTTTTATCCCGCCTTATTTTCAGTCTTGCCTCAAGTTTTATGCCTCTTTTTGGAGCCCGGCTCGTTGAACGTTTAGGAAATGGTATTCAATCTACTCCAAGAGATACTATGGTTGCAGACATCTCCCCGGCGAATAGGATTGGCGCTTCTTATGGATTAAAACGAACTCTTGCCCAATCAGGGTCTCTACTTGGCGCAGTTGCAGGAATTGGGGCTATGATATGGATGGGGGGAGATTATCAAAAAGTATTTCAATTAGCAGCTATACCTGCCTTTATTGCATTTTTAATTCTTATCTTTTTTGTTCATGAGCCAAAAAAGTTTGCTCACTCGGCTGTCTCTTCAGAAATTCCTTTACCTGAACAAAAAAATCGCTCTCGAATCCATTGGTCAAATTTACCTGCTCTTGGCCCTACCTTCTGGCTTTTAATGTTGGTTGCAGCAATTTTTATGCTTTCAAGATTTAGTGAAACATTTTTAACTTTGCATGCTTACAATAATTTTGGACTTCAAACTGAATATGCCCCAACAATAATGCTTATCTTTAATGCTGGATGGTGCCTTTCTTCATATCCTGTTGGAGTTTTAGCTGATCGCATGAATCGTTATTGGTTTTTAGCCATGGGAATCGTATTTTTAATTCTTGCTAACCATTTCTTAGCAACAGCTAATTCGCTTATTTGGGTTTACGTTGGATGTTTCTTTTGGGGCGTACAATATGGGGTAACTCAAAATATCTTTCTTTCTTTAATTGCTGAAATGGTTCCTACTGATTTGCGTGGAACTGGCTTCGGATGTTATTATATCATATGCGCAATTTCTGCTTATCTTGCAGATCATTTAGCAGGTGTTATTTCGGAATATCATGGTCAAGTCGCAGCCTTTTCTCTCAGCGGCGTCATAGCCACTATATCTTTGCTTGTTTTAATAATTGTCCTCGGATATAAGAATAATCGCAAAAGAAAAGCCCTGTAATAGTATCAAAATTTTTATTTTTACAATAAAAGGACTAGATCTTATCTCTAGTCCTTTTATTTTTTATACACTTTTAAGACTTATTCTAATCCTAATTCTTCAAGAATTAAATGTGCTTGGCTAGATGTTATAGCCATATGATTTTGAAGGTAGGAAACCATTTCCTCATTTGTTGGATTACCTTGTTTTTCTTTTTTCAAGTTCATAACTAGCTCCCCAGCTTTTACTAGATCGCCTTCTTTTGGATGCCATTCTTCTTGATCTTTTTGAGGAATTTTATCAGGGATGACAACGGCAGGTTCCTGCATAAGCATTGTAGGAGAATTAGGATTTACATTTGCTGATTGCTCTTTTCCCAAAGGTGCTATAGGAGCATGCGGTGGTAATGGAGCTTGAACATTTGACTCAGACTCAAGCCAAGATTCTTTTTCACGATGATTGCATGCCGCCAAACTAACAGAACAAATTAATAGAAGTAAATTTATTTTATTCATAGAACTCTCCCTTTTAAAATATGATAAATTTATACCATGCCTTATTCTTTTAAGATAGATTCCTTTGCAAGATAAATTTAAGCTGACTTTAGGGAAGTTAAAGTATAAACTTTTTGGCAAAATTATATCAAAGGTTACTTATGAAATTCTCTATTTCTCATACAATTTTAATAGCTATTTTTTTGCATTTAGCCATTTTCAAAATGAGTTTAGCTACAAATAGTTCAAACCTTGAAGAAACAGAATGTGAACAAAAAACTATTCTTATTAAGCTGATTAACCAAATTAGGTCTCTAGATTGTAAATTAATTTATTCTTTCTTTTATAAAAACCCTCAAGAATGCGAGAAAAATTCAATTTCAATTCCTAAACAAGTAAAAAATAACAGCCAAACACTTTCTTTTTTAATAAAAAAAAAGCCTATTTCTTTTATTTCTCTCATTCTTTATCCCATGATTAATTCTTTAGAAGAAAGCGAAAAAGATACGGAACTTACAGCTTTAGGATTGTTTAATCAAAAACAAAAAATCCGCACTTTCTCAAAAATTACTATAAAATTAATTCAAGAAGATGGAATCAATATTATAGTAGAACCTGAATATGACTTACCCCCGCCTTTTCATTGAATTAAATTAGTTGATAGTTCTTATTTTATTGAATTTTTCTCAAGAAAATTTTCAATTGTATAGGCGATAGCTACTGGTGCTTCTTGCATAGGATAATGTCCTGTACCTTCTAAAGCTAGAATTTGAACATTTGGATACCATTTTCTAAATGTTTCTCGCATAATAGGCTCTCGATATCCTTCAGCGTCATGTGTGCCTGAAACGACTAAAATTGGTGTTTGAAGCCCTTTGATACGCTCAACCAAGTTTGCTTCTGTGAACATATGTAAATACGCGACTCTTGCTTCAGCAATCGAACTTTTTCTCCATTGTTGTACTTTGAAATCTATGAATTGTTTACCATACCTATGGCTTGTCATTAAACTAATCATTTGGCCAGCAATTTCATCATTATCTCGAGCGCCACTTTCTAAAAATTCTTTTACATCCTCTGGAACAGGAGAGCCGCATGCCGGAACAGGGGTAATTGCGATACAAGATAAAATACGTTCAGGCGCTTTAAGCATAATATATTGAGCTATCAGACCGCTCATCGAATGGCCTATAATATGAAATTGTTTATATTTTAAAACATCAGCGACTTGCAAAATATCATCCGCCGCCTCTTCAACGGAACACTCACCTAGAATTCCTTTTGAACGACCGTACCCCCGGAGATCAACAAACACATAGGTAAACTTCTCAGTGTTCAAATAAGGCTGAATAGAGTCATAACTTGTTGAATCACAAAACCAGTCATGCATTACAATAATATGTTCAAAGCCACGTCCGAAAGTGCGATAAGCAATTGTCATATATTCTTTTCCTTTTTAAAGATTTAGTAAGCATCTTTCCAAGCTTCAAACATTAGTATACTCCATAATTGATGTTGATTATTTTTTTGCCCTGTTAGATGTTCCTGCCACATTTTCCGAACTTGCTTAACATCGAAATGCCCACTGTTTTCTAATCTCTTTTCAGAAATTAATTCTTCAGCCCATGGCCTTAAAGCACCTTGCAACCACTTGTTTATTGGAACACCAAATCCCATTTTAGGACGTTCTATAAGACTCTTAGGAACATAACGGTAAAGCACTTGACGCAAGATCCATTTTGTTATTGAACCACGAATTTTCATATTTTGTGGTAATGCCCAAGAAAATGCAACTATGCGATGATCTAATAAGGGGACCCGTGCTTCCAAGGCAACTGCCATTGAAGCGCGATCAACTTTTGTTAAAATATCATCAGGCAGATATTTTATAAGATCCCAGTACTGTACTGAATCTAAGAAATTAGCAAACTGCACTTCGTTCGCGAGTAAATTTAAATTATTAGAAGATAGAAAAAAGTTATTAGATCTCTTGCTTTGACTCAAAAGTGTCTCATAAAGTTCCTTAATATCCTTAGATTTAAGAACACTTGAAAGCTTATAAAGTTTATCACCGGCTTGCGGTAATATGCTTGGGGGAATTAAATTATCCCAGAACTCTTCCGTGCCTAATGTTAAACCATTGGCTAAAATATTTCTCAACATTAATGGCAAGATTCCATATTTTTTAGGAAACTTGGACACAAGATAATGACGATTATACCCTGCAAATAATTCATCTCCTCCATCACCTGAAAGAGCAACTTTAACAGATTCACGTGCAAACTTTGATACAGCATAAGTTGGGATTTGGGAAATATCTGCGAAAGGTTCATCAAAATATTTTGGAAGCTCAGGCACTATTGATAAAGCGTCTTGAGAAGTTAATATTAGCTCATAATGATCCGTTTTTAGATGTTGAGCAATAGCGCGGGCGTATTGCATTTCGCTGAAGCTTTCTTCTTCAAAACCAATTGTATATGTTTTAATTGGTCGGGAACTTAAGCTTTGCATCATAGCCACTACGGTTGAACTATCAACTCCTCCGGAGAGAAAAGCGCCTAAAGGTACATCAGCAATCATCCGCCTTTCGACTGAATCTTTTATAAGTTCTTCAAGCTTATCTATCGTATCAGAGTCATTAGATAAAAAGTTTTCTCGAGCCTTAATCCCTTCGTGTGCAATCTTTGAGAGATCCCAAAAAGCATGGGTTTTATGCTTTCCTTGTTCACTAAATGCAATGATTGTACCAGGAAGAAGTTTATACACATTCTCATAAATAGTCTGAGGAGCAGGAATAAAATTATATTTAAAATAACTATTTAATGCCTCAGCATTAATCTTCTTTTCAAATTTTTTATGTGCCATTAATGCTTTAAGTTCAGAACCAAACAAAAGAACATTCCCAAGGATACCATAATATAATGGTTTGATTCCAAGACGATCTCTCACAAGCGTAAGTGTTTTTTCTTGCTTATCCCATAGCCCAAAAGCAAACATACCAATTAATTGACTGGCTGCTTCAGCAACTCCCCATTGTGCACAAGCTTCAATGATTACTTCTGTATCTGAATGACCTCGAAAAGTTATCCCTTTGTCTTCAAGCAAACGACGGAGGTCTGACGTATTATAAACTTCCCCATTATAAATAATGACGTAGCGCCCATCTTTTGAAGTCATGGGTTGATGACCTGCCGCAGATAAATCTTGGATCGCAAGACGTCTCATCCCTAAAGCAATGCCATGTTCATCCTCAAACCAGATACCACCATCATCCGGACCACGATGAACAAGAGTGTCTGTCATTTGAGAAATTTGCTTTTTAAGCAAAGTAGAAGAATGGGTTCTCGAAAAATCAAGAAACCCAGAAATACCACACATTTGTTATTTTTTCATGTCATTAATTCCTATGATTAGAAAATAACTTGTAAACAAAAGCTTGTAAATCTTTACTAAATACTTTTATTAAAATTAATTCAAATCTAAGTTCTATTACTGGGTTTCTTCCTTCTCAAAAAGAATTTTTTTGATATATCCCAAACGAACATGAAGATTATCGTCTTTTTCTTTGCCAATCTTCTAAAAGCGTCTCTAATATATGCAATTTTTCTTGTGCTGTTTTTCCTTCTCTATCAATTTTTTCTTTGAATGAAGATATATCATCACGACTCACCGACATATACTTCGCATACAAACTCCCTTGTGGATTATGGTCAAAAAACTTATCAAGCTCCGTCTGAGCATCATGCTCTTCTTTCATTTTCTTTAGCAAATCATTGAGTACGGATAATTTTTCTTGGGGTGTATGAACTTTAGCTATTTCTTCTTTTAAAATAGATACTTGAGAGTTAGTTACCCACAGATATGGAGCAACTGTATTAACATAACCCGCCGGTCCTGGCTTTAAAAAAGCTAAAAGGTGATCCAATTCTAGCTGGGCAGCATGCTCTTCTTCCATCTTTTTCACTGCCGCTTTTAAGACAGATAATTTTTCCTGAGGGGTTGAAACTTTATCCTCTTCTTGTTTTAAGATAGTTCTAAGATGCTCATCAAGAAACATATAGCCTGCGTTTTGAGGCGTTGTTCCTAGGCCTATCATATTTTTAAATTCTTTAAGTTCTTCTTCATAATTCACACTTGCAAAAAGTGATGAGCTAAGCAAAATACTCAATACACTTACTGTTAAAAAGAATCTTTTCATCATTATACTTCCTTGTTAATTTTATTATAATTCCAATAATTTTTTTCAGTATATTAAAAAATTATTTATTTTTGGTAAATTAAATAGTGAGGACGTTGTTTAGCTTCAATTGCTTTCATTTCATAACGAGTTGCTGGCCAATCATGTGGCTTTTCATTATCCGAAAAGTGTAGTTGAAACTCAGGAACTAACTGAAATACATGTTTCATATGTTCAATATAATTTGGGACATCAGAAGCAAGGCGGATTTCTCCCCCTTTTTTCAAAACTCTTCCTAGTTCATGTACGACTTTTGGATTTACGATTCGTCTTTTATGATGTTTTTTCTTAGGCCAAGGATCAGGAAAAAGGATAAAAATTTTTCTAATAGAGTTATCAGGTAATTGCTGAAGCAAAAGCCTAACATCATCGGGAAAAAGGCGCACATTCGTAAGATTTTTTTCAGCGCGATAGTGTAGAAATGAGGCAACACCATTGATAAAAGCTTCAGCTCCAATAAAGCCGATTTTGGGGTTTTTCTCTGCTAAAGCCGCTAAGTGCTCCCCGCCCCCAAATCCTATTTCAAGCCAAATTTCTTGTGACTTTGGAAATATTGTTGATAAGTCCAAAGGTAGTTGAATTTGATATTGAGCTAAGCCCTTTAAACACTCAGTCTTCTGTTTTCTTAAAGGGCGTCCCTTACGCCTACCATAAAATTTATCAACTTCTTGTTCTTGCATGGAAATTCTCTACTGATCTAGTATCTTTTTATTTTTTTCTGTCTATCCCTATAAAAAATATAAAGAAAAGATAATAAATATGCTCCTAAGAGACCAAAAAAGATAGTGTCGCCATATAGAAAATAAAGCGTTGGAGAAGACGTGGGTAATGGTAATTCCGTATCAATTACACCTGAAGTATTTAAAGGTAAACTTTTTTTGATACGACCATATGCGTCAATAACAGCTGAAATTCCTGTGTTCGCAACACGCATATACGGCAACCCCTCTTCAATTGCACGAGCTCTATTAATGACCAAATGCTGGTAAGGACCTGACGTTGGTCCATACCACGCATCATTGGTAGCATTATAGATCCATTGAGGTCTTTCACCGTGTTTATCTTTTACAGCTCCAGGGAAAATTCCCTCATAACAGACAAGAGGACTAAAGGCTGGTAATCCAGGTACTTTAAGGGTTCTAGGTCCAATACCAAATGAAAAATCGATAGAACCAGCTGTTACTTTCTTAATAAAACTTGGGACTAATGTACGAAGTGGAATATATTCACCAAAAGGAACAAGATGGCTTTTGTCATAAATATCTATGATGTCAGCATTCGAGTTTATAACAAATATACTATTCCAAACTTGCATACTAAAATGTGAATGTTTTTTTAGATGAATCCCACCTGTTAAAAGCGCTCCTTGAGGATGAATAATACTTTTTAAACGTTCTCTATGCTCATGATCATATTCCACAAGAAAAGGCATTGCAGACTCAGGCCATAAAACATGGGTGATTTCTTTCTTTGAAGGTGTTCTAGTTATTGTTAGAATTTTCTCGTAATTTTTCTCTGCATATTCACGATCCCATTTTAACTTTTGAGGAATATTAGGTTGTACAAGTCTTAAATGAATGCCGGGTACAACTGCCTCCTCTATATTAGCTAGACGCCATTTTCCGAAACCCCATAGAGATATAAAAAGAGTAGATGCCAATAAACAATAAGAAGTTCTTTCCCTAACTTCCTTTGCTGCTAAAGCACAATAAAATAATGTAGCAATGAAAACTGTTATAAGACTTAACCCGTAAACTCCAAAAAGAGATAAACTTTGGCTGATTGATTCATAAGGTACCCAAGTATAAGCAATTAGATTCCAGGGTAATCCTGTAAATAGATGGCCTCGTAACCACTCAAATCCAGCCCATAACATACTAAATAGAAGAGCTTTGCCTATACCGTAAGGATTAAAAATCCTTGTTAATAAGATCACAGGAGCAATAAAAAGGCTTAATATCGCTGGCAATCCCAGAACTGTAAAAGGGATAAGCCAAGCAAATTGTTTCAAATCCACCCCTAAAGCAAAAGCAATCCAATAAAGACTTGTTGTAAAATAACCCAAGCCATACCACCAACCTATTGAAGATGCATGCTTTAATGAATGACCTTGATAATTATCAAGTAACCATAAAAGACCGCTTATAGAAAAAAAGACCATAAAAAACCAAGAAAATGGTTCGAAAGCCAGCGTACAACAAGCCCCCAAGAAGAAAGATAGGGAAGAAACTTTCCAAAGCCCCTCGTTTAACCATAAAATTAATTTTGTTTTTATCATTTAGGCGGAAGCTTTATTCTTACCTTGTTAACACGGCGCGGACTTGCATCGAGGATTTCAAATAATGCTCCTGAACTGTGCTTAATGATTTCTTTCTGTCCTGGCACACGCCCCGTAATATACATCACAAGTCCACCGACTGTATCAATATCTTCTTCCCGCTCTTCATCTGTCAGAATTGCACCTATTTTCTCTTCAAGATCTTGAATTAACAATCGAGCATCAACAACATAAGTTCTACTATTTTCTTTCGTAAGTTGAGCTGAAATTTCAGGAGTATGGCCATCTTGTAAATCCCCTAATACTTCACGGATCACATCCCACGAAGTTACCATGCCATCAATTCCTCCATACTCATCTACGACTAATGCCATTGGAATTTGTGTTGCTCGCATTTGTAACAATAAATCTAATAAACGCATAGAAGGTGGAACAAAAAGAACCTGTTGCAACATTTTTCGTACATCAAAATCTTTTATTTTAGACCAAACAGCAATATCTTTTGCATGTATATACCCTAAAACATCGTCTAAAGTTGTATGGTAGACAGGAAATCTCGTAAATGGTTTTCTACTTATTAACTTCGTTAAATCTTTAAAAGAAATGTCATGCGGTATAGCAACAATATCAGCACGCGGAATCATAACATCATCAACAGTTAAATCTCTTAATGAAAGAATATTAGAGAGCAGTACACGTTCTTCTTCATTTAAAGACGACTCTTCTTGTGGAGATTCTTGAATTAATTCTGTTATAGCTTTTCTTACTGATTCATTACGTCGTGCTGGTAATTTTTCAAAAATTTCCTTGACCTTCTTAAACACTGTTTCTCTCCTCTCCACTATAAGGATTTGGTATATTAAAATAACCTAAAAGCTTTTTCTCAAGCTCTTCCATAATTAAGGCTTCTTCATTAGTTTCATGATCATACCCCAATAAATGCAAAACTCCATGAATGATCAAATGCGTTAGATGTGCTTGAAAACTTTTTCCTTGCTCTTGAGATTCCCGTACAATAGTCCCATACGCGAGAATAATATCACCACACAACGGTTCAATATTATATATAAAAGAAAGTACATTAGTAGGTTTATTATTTTCTCGATATTGAGAATTGAGTTTTTGTATAGCTTTATCACTCATAAAAATGATTGAAATTTCGTAATTGTCTATTTTTTCATATTGAAGGACATAATTTATTATTTTAGATGCCAACCGCTTAAAATTGAAATCTAAATTCGTCCATTCCTTATCTTTGATATGGATCGCTATCTCTCTAGAAGCTTCAGAAAAAAAAGGATTCAATGACAAATAAGCTACCTTTAACTTAAATTCTCACTTCATTTATTGTAAGCATGCACTATCTTACTGACAAGTGGATGACGTACAACATCACTCTCATTAAAGTAATTAATTGCTATACCTTCTATAGTATTTAATTTTTCAATTGAATCTTTTAAACCACTTAAGATCCCTTGAGGTAGATCAATTTGTGATAGGTCACCTGTTATGACCATTCGAGAATCTTCTCCCATACGTGTTAAAAACATTTTCATTTGAGAAATCGTTGTGTTCTGCGCTTCGTCTAAAATTATGTATGCTTTAGACAGTGTTCTTCCTCGCATAAAAGCAAGCGGAGCAATTTCGATTTCACCTGAAAGCAAACGTTTATTTACTTGCTCTGAGGGCAACATATCATAAAGAGCGTCATAGAGAGGGCGTAAATAAGGATCCACCTTTTCTTTTAAATCTCCTGGTAAAAACCCTAATCGTTCTCCAGCTTCAACAGCCGGTCTAGATAAAATAATACGTTGAACTTGGCCTGACAACAAAGCAGATACAGCTGTTGCGACAGCCAAATAGGTTTTTCCAGTTCCTGCTGGGCCAATCCCAAATACTAAATCATTTCTTTGTAATGCATGAATATAGTTTGTTTGCCCTGGTGTTCTAGGGCTCACAACACGGCGACGTGTAGGAATTATAACTTCAAAGGATTCTTGAAGTTGCGATCCTAAATTAACATTATTTATAGAGACACCCATTCTTAAGGCTGTATCAACTTCTACTGCACTTACAACAAGTCCTTTTTTTAATTTTTCATAAAGGTGATTAAGAACTTTTTCTGCCGCTGCTACATTACCGGCCTCTCCAGTAATAATTAATTGATTTCCCCGAGCCTTGATAAGGACGTCTAAATTATTTTCAATTTTAAGCAGATATTGATCACGCTCTCCAAATAAAAGAGGAAGTAAACGATTATCATCAAATTCCACATCCGATGTAATGTGAATATTATTCCCCATAGCTAAAACCCTATTTCCTTTCTAAAATAATTTTAGACAGCAATTTTTTCCTGAATTACAATTGTTCCAGTCAAGCTGTTTTGACTTGCTTTTGTGATTACTATATCTACACATTGCCCAATCAAGCGAGTAGATGCTTCAGCATAGACAGATTGTAAATATGGACTTCTCCCCATTAACTGACCAGGATGTCTTCCAGTTTTTTCAAAAAGAACTGAAATCCTCTTTCCTACTAGTGATTGATTAAAGGCAAGCTGCTGTTTGAACAATAACTCTTGAAGCCGGGTAAGACGCTCTGTTTTCACTTCTTCTGACACTTGATCATCTAACATCGAAGCTGGCGTTCCTGGACGAGGACTATATTTAAAGGAAAATGCAGAAGCAAAATTTACATTTTCGATGAGTTTGAGGGTATCTTCAAAATCTTTGTCTGTCTCACCTGGATAGCCTACGATAAAATCTGAAGAAAAAGCAATATCTGGACGAGCACTTCTAAGTTTCTCAATAATCTCTAGGTAATAGGCAGCTGTATGCTTACGATTCATTAATTTAAGAATACGATCCGAACCGGACTGTATCGGTAGATGTAAATATGGCATAAGCTTTTCTATATCCTGATGCGCATTGATTTGATCTTGATTTACATCAACCGGATGTGAAGTAACATATCGTATTCTTTGTAACTCTGGAATATTTGAAAGATATCTAATTAATTTTCCTAGTGACCATCCCTCTTCCGGGCTATTAGAAAATGTTCCATGATATGCATTTACATTTTGACCAAGTAATGTAATTTCACGAATTCCCTTTCCAACAAGTCGGCATGCTTCTTCAAAAATATCCTCAACTGGTCGAGAATATTCAGCCCCTCTTGTATAAGGAACAACACAAAAATGACAAAATTTATCACATCCTTCCTGAATTGAAAGAAATGATGTTACACCTTCTATGTCAGTAACTTCAGGCAAAAAGTCAAATTTGCTCTCAAGTGGAAAATCTATTTCTAAAATACCGCGACCAGCTCCTTTTTCTTGAGATGTTTTTCTTTCTATCTCCGCTAAAATTTGAGGAAGCCGATGATAACTTTGAGGTCCTACAATAACATCTACATAGTTTGCACGTTTAAGAATTTCCTCTCCCTCAGCTTGCGCTGTACAACCGGCTACAGCAATAACCATATTTTGATTTTTTAATTTACGTTCTTCCTTATATTCCCTGATGCGACCTAATTCAGAGTATACTTTTTCACTGGCTTTTTCGCGGATGTGACATGTATTCAGAATCACCATATCAGCTTCTTCAGGTGATTCGGTAATTATAAAACCTAAAGGTTTCAACAAGTCTGCCATACGTTCAGAATCATAAACGTTCATTTGGCATCCATAAGTTTTAATATATAATTTTTTTTGCTTATTTATTGCAGGCATTTTTAAATGTAAATTTTTAGTCTTTTATTAATACTCTATTATTAAATAAATTAAAAATAAAAAAGCGCGGCGTTCATATACCCCGCGCTTATTTTATTTAAACATACTAAAAAACTAGGCTGCTTCAGCTTCACGTCGTTTGCGACCGAGACCTATTTTCATTGCCAAAAAACTTCTTTGCTTTGCATAGTTTGGCGCAACCATTGGGTAATCTGGACCAAGACCCCATCTTTCACGATATTGTTCTGGTGTCATATTGTAGGCTGTTTTCAAATGGCGTTTTAGCATTTTTAACTTCTTACCATCTTCTAAACATACAATATATTCATCATTAATAGATTTCTTAACAGGAACAGCTGGTTCAGGACGATCGACAAAACCTGATGCCTGGCCCGTTAGTTCATTTAAAGTTAAAGAAACTTGTTTAAGTAGGCGAGGAAGCTCATTAATATCCACGGTATTATGAGAAACATAAGCAGAAACGATATCAGTTGTCATACTGAGCAACTCAAAAGATTGAGTATCATTTATGGGCTTATTAAGAGAGTTTGTCATTGTATTTCCTTTCTTGTATTTTTACTTATTATTTTCTTTATTATTGCTTTTTTTTAAAAAAAAGCTCCTCACTTAACTAAATAATTCCCTTTTTATATATTTCTATCTTTGTCCAATTGTTTAGAATATTTATTTCAAATAATCAAGCAATTTTTTATAAATTAAATTCATCATTCAATTTAATTTCTAAAAGTAACGCGTCGGCTTGTTTTTTATCATTTAATAAATAATAATTCTTTCGCCGCCCATACGTTTTAAAATCTAAACTTTTATATAATAAAAGTGCTTCTTTATTATATTGATTTACCTCTAAAAGAAGTCTCTTAGCTTTTTTTACAAAAAGCTGCTTCATTGCAGCTTTTATTAATTTAGTCCCAATGCCTTGACGTCTATGACTTTCTGAAACACTTAATGTTAATATTTCTGCTTCGTCAATAACATACTGTAACAAAATAAATCCCCATAATTCTCCCTGTAAAGAGGCGGCCTTAAAACCGAATGTCCCAGGAGTTGATAATAAAACCGTTTTTAATTCCTTTTCTGACCAAGAACGCTTAAAAGTTGAAGCGTGCAGAATTGCAGCTTGCACGCATGTTTCGACGGTAAATGGGGCAATTTTATAATTCATTATTGTTTGGGATATGTTATATCAGGCAACCGTAAATAAAATGGTTTTTCTATATTATAAGAATTTGTATTTATTTGCTTGAGTGCAAGCTCTATCAAAGTTTCAGCTTTTGGCATCTTAGAAATTATTGAAACATTTTGTTGATGAACAACAAAATCTTGAACGAAGGAAGCACCATCGCCAATGATTAATGTTGACTTAGATGTTAAGAATTGAGCAATTTCGTGTCCTTTAAGCAATTCAGGTTTATGTTGTTTTAACGAATACTTCTTACAAAAAAGTTCTTCCCGTAAGGAATTCAAAACAACATATATTTCTTCGTATTTTTGTTTTTCTAAAACTGTCTCAAAAACCCAATCAAAACAATTAAATGTAATTAAAGGTATTTTTAAAGCTAACCGAAAACCCCGCGCTAAAGAAAGTCCCACACGTATTCCTGTGAATGAACCAGGACCAATAGTTGTTGCAATTAGGTTTAGATTTTTGAAATCTAATTTAACTTCCTGTAAAACATCATTTATTAATGGTAGCAGTTGAGAATCTTGGCCTTTTGTTTCTTTTATCTCACGAAAAGAAAGCTCTTTATTACAGTTTTGTGCTGCAACAGATAATGAGAAATTTGCACATTCAAACGCTAAAATGTTCACGATAAAACTTATTTTTGATAATAAATTACCACATTAAAAAATAAAACACTTTGAAAATTTGCGTCATTTAGTTTGATTTAAATAACAATTATCTTAAACATTCAAAGCTCAATTTATTTAGTGATATTAAAAAACCAGTTACAAGCGGCCATTTCTTAATGAACTTGCAACTGGTTATTTATTAATAAAACTTACTTAAGTTAGTAAGAGTTTCGTCCACCGAAATCACCGCCTCTTGAAAAAGAGCGGCCGCCGCCATCACGTGGACCTCTACTGTTATTAAAGCGAGAGCCACCACTGCTGCTACGGCGCTCACCACCTTCTCCGCCAGCACCCGCAATATTTACTTTTAAGGTGCGTCCTGAAAAATCTTTTCCATCATAGTCAGCAATTGCTTTTTTTGCATCAGCTTCGTTAGCCATTTTTACGAAGCCAAAACCGCGTGAACGTCCTGTGCGGTGATCTTTAATCACTTTTGCAGATTCAACAGGTCCTATTGCTTCAAAATAAGATGTTAAATCTTGCTCAGAAGTTGTAAAAGACAAGTTACCAACAAACAATTCATTATTCATACTTTTTCTCCAGTCAGATTCCAAAAACCATTTCCTACAAACGCTCCCTGCAAGGCTTTTGGATTGCCAAGAAGGCTATACGACTGGACCTGGACTCTGATTTAGTTATACAGTCTAAACCATTATAGACTTTTGTAATGTAGGCTAAAAATTGCTTAAAGTCAAGATTAAGACTCTGCTTAATGCAAGTAATTTTATCTTCATTTTCTGCATAAAAAATTTTTACCTAAATCTTACCTTAAATACTTGAATTAAAAATTAATAATTAAAATAAAAAAGGGGATATATGTTTAAAAATAAAAATTGCTATATATTTGGACTAAATTTTTAAAAGAAAATCTTTGAGATAAGCACAAAGAACACATTTACTCTTTTAAATTTTAAAAGTTATGACTATAAAACTTCTAAGTATAATCATAATTAATAGGAAAAATTTATGAAAAATAGATTTAGTCTTGCTATATTTTTAAGCGTAGTCAGTATTGCCCTTTTCTACTTAACCGCTTGTAATAACGATTCAACGCCTTCTACTAATAAGAAAATTATACGTTTAGCAACGTCAGCAGATAACCCTCCTTTTGAATTTCATCAAACAACAACAAATCAAATTACAGGATTTGATATTGAACTTGCCTATGCCTTAGCAGAAGAACTGAAAGTAGACTTACAAATTCAAGATATGGATTTTGTATCTATTATTCCAGCATTGCTTTCTGGACGAGCAGATTTTGCGATGGCAACGCTTTCAGTTACAGAAGAAAGAGAAAAAATAGTTACCTTCTCAGACATCTATTATACAGCACAACCAGGTTCTATAAGTTTAAAAACTGTCAGCTTCTCACAGCCAAAACATTTTGAAGGCAAAAATATTGGTGTTCAATTAGGATCATCCTACGAACAAATGATGAAAAAAATGGCTCAAGAAGTAAAAGATATTAAACTTCGTCCCTTAAATAAAATTGGGGAAATTATCCAAGAACTTAAGACTGGAAGAATTGATGCCGCTGTAATTGACATTCAACCTGCAAAAGCTTATGCAAAAAATAATTCTGACTTACATATTAATCTTATTGCAGGATATCAAGAAAGTTACGCGATAGCATTTCCAAAAAATTCGATTTGGACAGAAAAATTTAATCAAGCATTAACAACACTGAAAAAAAATGGAAAACTTGATAAATTAATAGCTAAATGGTTTGCTAATAACATCTCATAACTTGGTCTTAGTCATTCTTAATGTTTGTGAGAAGATTAAGCTCTTCTATGGCCTTGAAATTTATTATTGTTGAAAATCAAGCGTTAAATTTTTTTGTATAATGTCTTACGAACTCCTTGAATCTTAAAAAATTTCTTGATCACATTCTCGGCTCTGTATTGCATTTACTCCTTGATTCCCTACCTCAACCTAAGAAGCTTGTTTCAATGTTTTTCAAAAATCTTTTACATAAGTCTTTTCATACTTAAGGCGAGTTTCCCTGGTAAGCCTTACTTTAAGATGAATTTCTGTTTCTTGATCTTGTCTTTCTAAAACCTCACCGTGTTGATATAACCAAGCAATTGCTGCTCCATTGGTAATTTCAATCTTTACACTAAAAATGTCCAAGGACGCTGCTAATTTATTGTCAATAACCTTAAGAAGGTTATCTGTCCCCTCTTTTGTTAAAGCTGAAAGTGGAACTTCCTCTTCAGGAGAGTAGATCAGAGGATTTATAAAACTTTCTTCCGGCAATAAATCAATCTTATTTAAAACCTCAATTATACAATGGTTATGTTCTGTTTCTATCCCTAACTTTTTTAAAACCTCTAATACATCAAGTTTTTGTTGTTCGGTTTCAGGATGGCTAATATCTCTTACATGAACGATCAAATCAGCTTCTAAAACTTCTTCTAAAGTGGCTCGAAAAGCTGCAACAAGTTGTGTGGGAAGTTCTGAAATAAAACCAACAGTATCAGAGAGGATAATATCTCTTCCAGAAGGTAAATGAACCTGACGCATTGTTGGATCTAACGTTGCAAATAACAAATCTTTCGCAAAAACTTCAGCATTTGTAAGAACATTAAATAATGAAGATTTTCCGGCATTAGTATATCCCACGAGAACTACTATAGGGTATGGAACTCTTTTCCTAGCCTTGCGATGTAATTCACGCGTACGAACAACTTTTTCGAGTTCTTTTTTTATTTTAGAAATTCGCTCACTGATAAGGCGTCGATCTACTTCTAATTGGGTTTCACCTGGCCCACCAATAAACCCTAAGCCTCCTCTCTGCCTTTCTAGATGTGTCCAACTTCGTACAAGACGACTTTTTTGGTACAAGAGCGCAGCAAGTTCAACCTGTAAACGTCCTTCTGCAGTTTGGGCCCTTTCACCAAAAATTTCTAAAATAAGTCCTGTTCTATCAATAATCTTTGTTTTCCAAACTTTTTCAAGATTACGTTGCTGAACAGGACTCAAACTTGAATCAATAATAACTAAATCAGCTTGATGCAATGAAACAATCTCAGCAAATGCCTTTATTACCCCCTCTCCAAACAGAGTTGAGGGCTTAACTGAGCGTACATTTACTATTTCAGCATAAATAATATCTAAGCTAATTGCTTCAGCAAGTCCTTTAGCTTCTGCCAATCTAAGATTAGGATCTCTATTAGAACCAACATTTTGTCTAAAATTGGGATATAATAGAATGGCTTTTTGTAATTTTTTTATGGACCCAGAAGATTCTTGAATTGCCACAGATGAACCAAATATTAACCTTCGTTATCTACATTCTCTGCATCGAATAATTGTACTGGATTAGTCGGCATTATTGTTGATATTGCGTGTTTATAAACAAGTTGAGAATGTGCATCTCTTCTCAATAAAACTGAGAAATTATCAAACCACGTAATAATTCCTTGTAACTTTACACCATTCACAAGAAATAAAGTTACGGGATTCTTATTTTTACGTAAATGATTTAAAAACGTATCTTGCAAATTACTTACCTTATCCGAAATCATATCTTAACCCCATGTTGCTCTAGACGTTTGCCTCCTTTACTACTCTAACTAATACTTATGATTTTTATAAGGGGCTTTTTCAGAAGGCCTCAATAACGCCCTATTATTCACAATTCCTATTGGAGACTTTCCCTTCTTTTCAAATGCATTAATCTTAAAATATATAAACCAGCAATTATAGCTAATATTATACCATATACTTTAATTTCTTAATTCTACATTAATTAAGGAATGTACTCCTTTGGCTTATAATGCTTCAATAAACTAAATAACTTACTTCACTATGTTCTAGTTTTTCTTGAATCATATTCACCATCAATGGATGAAAAATAATTATTCTATTTTAAAAAGTCAACTTATTTTCTTAAACATACATCATTTTGTTCTTAAGTACTAAAAAGATTCTCACAATATGATAATAAAACTTTAATTAATGCTAGGATCTTCTTAGTGTTTTTAACTTTTTTAGATAATTTTGATTATAACTTCTTTCCAAGAAACTTTTGATTCATTTAATTAGATTAAAACCTAAGAGAAGAAAAATCATTTAAAATTGGGAAATTTATTATAGAGAGTTAATGGCTATAAATAATGGTGTAAGTCAATTTAAAATAACTTTCTTATTCTAAGAATATTTATAATTTTATAAGGGATATTACAGGAGATAATAATTCTCCTGTAATATTTTTCATATATTGAGGAATGAAAATTTGTTAATTTTGACAAAAATAACCCAATTTTATCATTTACTTATAGATAATAAATTTTTGCACAAAAGATCAAATCTACTTTGTTAACTAGTAGATCTTACAGATAAAAGATATATAATATTATGAGTACCTCTTATATATTAAGCTTTTTTAGATGTTTCCTAATCATTCTAATCGATCATTTATAAGAAAACTTTTTTAGATTCCTAATGAATTAACAATAATGCTTCAAGATCAAAGTTAGAATAGCATTAAATGAATTAAATTATTCACTCTCTTACATTGATATCTATGAAGATATTTCTTAAAATCACATAGAAGATCTAACGGTTCTTCATTCTAATGCGCTATTAGGACTCATTTTTAAAGCCTCTTCAACAGCTTGATCAAGGTCTTTTTGTGTACATAACCCTAACGTTACAGGATGCCTAGGTTTAATACTTAACGCTTTTTTATGCGTTTTATTACGAATTGATTCAATAGTTGCCTTCGTCGTTCCTAAAAGTCGAGATAAAGCAAGATCACTCATTTGAGGATAATTTTTTAAAATCCATGCAATACCATCAGGCCGATCTTTACGCAAAGATACTGGTGTGTAACGACCTTTTTTAAAGTTTTTGTCTAATATAAATTCATGTTCTTTAAGTATTAAATTCTTTGAAGAATCTTCTTCACACTGTTTAATTTCTTGAGCCGTTAATTGATTATTTGATATAGGATCAAAAGGTACTAAACCAACACCAATTTCTCCATCCGCAATTGCTTGCACCTCAAGAAGATGCAATTCACAAAATGTTGCAATTTGTTCAAATGTTAATGTTGTATTTTCAATCAGCCAAAGTGCTGTTGCCTTAGGCATTAATGGAACAACCATTTCTTTTCCTTTCCTACAAAAAATAATCACGTTATATTTGGTGATAATCTTTCTTTTAAAATTTCACAACTAATTAGATAGTACCGTTACAACCCGCAATTAACTGACATCTCCTAAACAAATGCCTAAACCTCTTGCTGTTTGAACAAAAATTCCATCAGGATCCACAGCTCTGTTCTTAGCAATTGCTTCAAGAATCGGTACATCAACCACACTACGGTTCTGCCAAGCAACCATTCGATCAAACTTTTGCTCTGCAATTAAATCAACAGCCCTTACACCAAAAGCTGAAGCCAAAACGCGATCTGAAGCATCTGGTTGACCGCCTCTTTGCACATGTCCTAAGACCATAAATCGAGTCTCTGCTCCTGTCAGGCGCGTAATTTGATCACTTAAATAGTGCCCTATGCCACCATACCTTGCACGTCCTGAAAGATCTTTGATCTGCACAGGTTGCCCTTCCTCAGTTTTAACAGCTTCAGCAACAACAACAAGCGCAAAATTACGACCACGCTTGAGAAGTTTATATATCTTGTTCTGTACATGTTCTAATTTGTAGGGAATTTCCGGAATCAGAATGATATCCGCTCCACCTGCGATTCCTGCCGTTAAAGCTATATGCCCAGCATCTCGTCCCATTAACTCTAAAACCATGACGCGATCATGACTTGCAGCCGTTGGCTGTAAGCGGTCTAAAGCTTCCATCGCCACGTCCACAGCTGTCATAAAACCAATCGATTGATCCGTACAATCTAAGTCATTATCAATCGTTTTAGGAATGGCTATAAAAGGAATTCCCCCTCGACGACAAAGTTCATGAATAATTTTTAAACTTCCATCTCCACCAATACCAATAAGAGCGTCTAAGCCTAGTATCCGGCATCCTTCAACAATTTCCATTGAACGGTCTCTAAAAGTACCATCCGGCATCGGAAATGCAAAAGGATCTCCTTTTGTTGTGGTACCTAAAATGGTCCCACCTTGATGGAATACACCTCCTTCAAACATTTTAACTGTTAGTGTTTGATATTCCACAGGACGATTTAAAAGGCCTATAGTCCCATCGCTGATTCCATAAACTTCCCATCCATACCCTTCGATTGCTCGTACTGTTACTGCTCTTAAAACAGTATTTAACCCTGCACAATCCCCACCACTCGTTAATATTCCAATTTTTTTTGTCATTGTTTTCCAATTATTTCTATTCAACAGACTATTCAGAACCTATCTCATTTGCTATAACATGCGCAAGATGACTTAAAAAATTTTTATGACTATGGTATTAATAAGGTAATTAATCGCGAGTACGAAAGCCGATGGAATCAATAGATATTGTAAAAATGCAACTTGAAAAAGTTACTGAGGAACATCGCGAACTTGATCATTTGATCGAAAAAATGATGGAAGAACGTATCGTTAACCAAATCGCCGTTCAACGACTTAAAAAGAGAAAACTACTTCTAAAAGACCAAATCTTAAGACTAAAAAGTCAATTACTTCCAGATATTATTGCTTAATGAAAACCGAAAAATGGTGCGCCCTGCAGGATTCGAACCTGCGACCTGCGGCTTAGAAGGCCGACGCTCTATCCAGCTGAGCTAAGGGCGCATAAGATTATTGTCGTATCACTTGCCGGCAATTTAATCGAGAAATAGATAGAGGTAAAGGAAATTTGCATAAAAAAATACCCTAGTAAATTTCTAGGGCATTTTTTGCTTGCTGAAAATTGCTTTAAGAAGTGACAGCTATCGGTTGTGAATCTCTTTCACCATCAATACGCAAATCTCTAAGTTCATTAATATCAATCCCCGTTTTAGGAAGTCTTAGTTGTTGTCCTTTTTGGATTTCAAGCTTTCGTTTTGCGATATAAGCTTTAAATCCTTCATCTGTTTGCACAAATTGCGTTGCTAGCTTTTGCATCAGTGCAGTTGATTGAGGGCTTATATCAGCAAGATCAATGTTAAACGGTAATTTAATATTGAAATAATCATAATCTCGAATATCACCAATTTCTTGATGACTTTTCATAGAGGCCCGTGTATGAGCCATTTGGTTTTTGAACATCATATCTAAATTATTGGCAGGACTTATGAATGCCCATACACCAGCTTTTGCATGTGGCCTATAAGTATCTGTTTCTCCCGTTCCTAAAGTCATGATACTTGGTTTTTTACCAGGATTAAAGCGACGATAATCTCTTAAAGCATATTCACTCGGGTCATTTGCAACAAATCCACCATCTCTTGCCTTAAAAGTACCATTTTTTGTTTTTATTTCTTTTTCATCAAAATAACTCGTGGCAGCACTTGTACCGCGTCCGGCATCCAACATTGAAACTTCAGGATTTGCAGCACTCGAAAGAAGAATACCTTCTCCAGTATCTGCATTTTGTACAACCACGCCTACAGGTACTTTAACATCTGCAAGTGTATCGTTACCCACCTGCTCTTTTATAACCGCTTCAAGCTGAGTTACATCGTATGCAGAACGATAAAGGCCTAAAGGATTAGTTATATAATCCCAATAACTCCAGGAAAAAATGCGATTTCCATTCTTTAAATAAACATCAAGGACTTCACTTGCAGACATTCCACGTGCTAACATAATAGCAGCTAATCCACCTGTGGATGTGCCATAAATTCCACCTTTAAAAAGTTCAAATGTTTTTAAACCTGTTTCTTCTTCAATTCTTTTAAGCTGCATTAACTCAAGAATTCCACGGAAGCCCCCTCCATGAAGAGTTAAAATATGGTCTTGTTCTTCTTGAGTTTCAATTTTTACAACTGATACAGAAGTTTGGACTTTTGTTTTCTTTGAAAACTTTTCGCCTAATTTTTCTTTAGCGCGCTGAAGAAAACTTTTCTTCTGTTCAGACTCAAGCTCTTTTTCTAACAAAGCGCGCTGAGCTCCAGCATTAACATCTTTCTCAAGCTTTTCTTCAATTTTATGAACACTTTTATCTAACTTGTTAACTTTTTTCTCTAATCCTTTTGTGGATTTACCTTGAGCTTTTGCTTCTTCTAATTCAGCATGGGCTTGGATAGATTTAGTTAAGGATTGTTCATATTGTTCTTCATGCCTTTTATACGCTTCAATCTGCTTTTTGGAAACATGTGCGGTTGATTCAGTTGTTTGGCCTTCTGATAAAGCTTGATCAACTGAACTTACTTGTCTTCCTGACTGAGATGGCATAGCTTCCCGGTTTTCTTCCATTAAAGTTCCGCTATCACCATGACCACCAGCATAAGCGCCTCCCATTAATAATAGAGAAGCTAATCGAGCGATTGCATAAGTTTTTAAAGAAAAATTTACTTGGTTTGAGTTTTTTTGTGTCTTCATTGCAGGTCTCCTTCAATTGAAAATTTTTTGGTTCTCTAATTCCTAGACCTATTGATAGGAAAATTTAAAATGATGTTCAAATGCATTATTTGCATTGATAGGTTGCATCAACCGCATTAAAGAACAGAAAAATGAAACTTAACAAGTGGTTATAATAAATAAGAGTACTTTTTACATTCAATACTTAGTTGAATTTAAGGGTCGCTTTAAACCAAAAATTAAAAAGAAACCCCTTTATTTTCTTATGATTAAAGGGGTTCTTCTTTATCTATGCTGCAACAGCAACGCCAGCGGTTACAACTTTTTTAATTGTCTTACCACAAAGAACCTCAACCATTTTATCAAAATACTCTGTGTCTGTAGCTTTACGAGCTTGCTCAATTAACATTTTAATATAGGCTGGACTTGTGTTATCTAAATCAGCTTTATCAATCCCGAACTGGAGACGGAATGCGCCTTTTCCTCTTCTCATTTCTTCATACAAAATCGCGTCCCCGACGGCGGCAGCACCATCCATGAAGAATCCGGGAAGATTTCCAGGGCTTCCAAAGCTAAAAACACCTGCATCACGATCTATTTCTAAAGCTCCAGCTTCTCCCGTTCCAATAGAAACAAGCTGAATTTTACGCTTATGATTTGTACCAAATGCGCCTTCATCTAAAAGGCTTTTTGCATAAAGTTTAGCAAGTTGAGCAGGATTATTCGCAGAAACGCCACCATCTACAAACTTACGTGTTTGTCCTTTCTTAGCTCCGTTCCCTAAGAAGTCGCCATCAGAAATATTTTTTCCTTTGAAAAAGCTTGGGGCCGCACTTGTTGCACGTAGTGCTTTTGTCACATCAAGCTCACCTGCTGGTAAGAATAATCTCCTATGATCAATAGAATCACTTTTTGGTGTCTCATTCGTAAGAAGATGAACGCGACGCGCTTTGTCATCGTATGTTGTTACGGCAATATGCGTCTTAGCATCTTTCATCCTCTTTTCACCCACGCGCTTCTTGATGACTTTCTTAAGTCCGTTTGAATCATATTTAGCGCCAAAAAGACCACCGAACCAACGTTTACTATTATCAAAGATTTCTTTTGCATCTTCTTTATAAATGTCTACGAGTTCTTTACCGCTTAATCCCATACCAACAGCTGTTGCAATGATGCCGCCTGTCGAGGTCCCTACCACAACGTCAAAGAATTGGTATAGCTGCTTCCCTGTAACAGCTTTTATACGATTTTCAAGTACACTTAAAATTTCAGCAACACCTAATCCGCGAATTCCGCCACCATCCAAAGAAAGTACCCGGATTGGTCGATTTTCTTCATCCTCTTGAACTTGGCTTTGTGGAGCGACCATTTCAGTTTGTTTTAAAGCATTTTGCACTAAAGCATCAAATTCTGGACCTTGCTGATGACTTTGAGGTGCAACCATAACATGACTATGGTCAGTAAAATCATCTTGTAGAATTGGAGAGTTACCACCTGCATAAGCTGTCCCCATAAGAAGTAAAGAACCTAATCTTACTGCGGCATATAATTTAAGAGCGTTAGGGTTTCTCATTTAAAACTCCATATTGTTGTTACTGTCTTCACTTTACATATAGGCAACAATAATGAAGTTTCAAGTGCAGCTATTGCATACGTGCATTGTATTTTTTACATAATGACAATTTTAAGGGAAAAATAATGTTAAACTTAGGACCTTAAAGTTAGTTTAAGGTTTATAAACTTTCAAATTTCAAGGGTTGATTAAGGCAACAAATCTTGCTATAAGAATGCTTCATGAGTGGCGTGGCGTAAAATTATTTAAAATTTTAGGGCATGCCTATCCACTCAATGTATCCATTTGAATTGATTTGAAAAAGGAATGAAAATGCCCAAACTCAAAACCAAAAGTAGCGTTAAAAAACGCTTTAAGTTAACTGGCACAGGTAAAGTTGTAATGGCTCAAGCCGGAAAACGCCATGGTATGATTAAACGCACACAAAAAATGATCCGTAATGCACGCAGAACAACTGTAATGTGCGATCAAGACGCTAAAATCATTAAACGTAACTTTATTCCTTATGGACTTTAAAAGGAGATACCCATGGCCCGTGTAAAAAGAGGGACAACAACCCACGCTCGTCATAAAAAAATTATTAAGATGGCTTCTGGCTATTTTGGCCGTCGCAAAAATTGTTATCGTACAGCTATTCAAGCCGTTGAAAAAGGACTTCAATATGCTTATCGCGATCGCCGTACACGTAAACGTAACTTCCGCGCATTGTGGATTCAGCGCATTAACGCTGCTGCACGTCAATTCGGACTTACATATTCACAATTCATGAATGGTGTCCATAAAGCCGGGATTGAAATTGATCGCAAAGTTTTAGCTAATTTAGCTGCTCATGAACCACAAGCTTTTGAAGCAATTGTAACCCAAGCTAATAAAGCCTTAAAATCTGCTTAATTTATTTATTGTAGTATATTAATAACCCCCTTTTTTAATAAAAAAGGGGGTTATTAATTTCAATCTTATCAAATTTAATAGAAATATTTTTTATTGTTTAGATAAATGCAATACATTTAAATAGAAAAAGAAAAGATGAACCAGCAAGTTAGGGGAGGGAATATAGAGAATCTAGCTGGTTCACGATATTAATATATACTTATCCCAATTTAGTGTCTAATGTTTATTTTGAATATTTGGTATGCATATAATGCATTTCGTTATAATTTGTTAATACTTTAATAGTTATTTATTCACCATAATATTAAAACAGATTAAAACCTATTATGAATTATCCAATGAACCTTGAACTTCTAAAAATTTTTCATACTGTTGCCTCGGCAGAAAATATAACTAAAGCTTCTCGTATTCTTAATACTAGTCAATCTTCGCTAAGCCGAGCTATGCAATTATTAGAACACCAATTGAAAGTACAACTTTTTAAAAGGAACCCTCGCGGGCTTACCCTTACAAGTGATGGGAAAAGGATTTTTCAATACGCTTCTAAATTAATTCAAGAAAATGAAGAGTTTTTAAGAGGCTTTTATAATAATGATAATGAAATTAAAGGTGATCTTAAAATAATTACAACACCTTTTCTAGCTGAACTTGAATTAATAAACCATTTATTACCATTTCTTGAAAAGTATCCTCAATTAAACTTAGAGATAAAGACTTCATCTGACGCTTTTGATACAGAAGATGCTGATGTCGCAATAAGATCCTTTATTCCTTATCGCCCAGATCTTGAACAACTACCTCTTTTTACGCACCATCATAAATTATGGGCAAACTTACAATACTTAGAAAGATTTAGTGCCCCTCAATCTCCCCAAGATTTAGATCATCATCGTCTATTAGTTTTCAGTTTAGACAAGCAAAAATCAATCTTATATGGAGATTGGTTAACATGGCTTCTGTACGTCGGCAGTACGTCAGGCCGACCCAGAAAACCCTTTTTACAGTTTACTTCTCAAAGTGGCCTCTTAAATGCCGCTTGTAAGGGCTATGGGATCTTGCAATTCCCAAAAGAATGGATTCAATTAAGAAATGCTGAACTTGTAGAAGTTTTACCTCAGCTTGAAGGTCCTCAAATAGAGGTCTTTTATATTTTTAACAGACGGAATACGAGTGCTCAAAAAATTGATGCTCTTTATAAACATTTACAAGCTTCACTTAAGCAAAATCCTAGTTTGTAATCCTAATCAAGAGACTCTTTTCCCAAAAAACTCATCATGGTAAAGTTTACGACTTGTACATCTATGCAAATATGAGGCCATACCTATGGATATTCAACAGGAAGCAGAAAACTTTATTCAGACGTCTTCCTGTTTTAATATTATCCAAAGTCATGGTCAGCTTTATTTTACAGGAAGTTATTTTTTAAACACTATGACATGGCATGATATTGATGTTCAATTAGGCCTTGAGCATAATCAAGATCCGAAAGATATTTTAAGTCAAATTTGTGCTGGATTAATTAAAGAAAAAGATATCAAAAGAACCCAATATATTGACTTTTTTAATTACCCTCGCCCTCCAATGACCAAAGGATTTTGTCTTAGTATTATGGCTTTTGATCCCTCAATACAAGATTTCTGGAAAATTGATTTGTGGGTGCTTGATCCTTTAAGCTTACAAGAAAACCAATTCTTTATGATTGATCTTAAAAATAAAATGACACCTCAACATCATGCTTTAATTATGTCTTTGAAAAATGAATGGACGTCTCTTTATGGACGCCCCCCTAAAATGGCAAGTTATTATCTTTACCAAGCAGTAATTCTTAAAGACATGAAAAACAAAGAAGATATTATTAATTTTCTCACAAATAACAATGTAAATATATAGTTATTCCATTTTATATATTTAAATAATAAATAAAAAAATATTTATTACTTTAAGTTAACTATAATTTAATAATTATGATTTATTTTTTACTTTAATGCGAATAGTTTTTTAAAGTAAAAAGGAGAATTAAGATGAACTTTAGAAAAAATGTTCTAATCCTGACCGCCTTAAATCTTACAGTAATAAATGGTCCCCTAAAGGCTGTTTCGGCACTTGAACGTTTAGAAGGAACAAATACACATAAAGTCATTGCACGGTGCCATTACACTCCCAATAAAACTTTAAATATCAAGTTTTCATATGGAAATACACAAGAAGATAACCAAAAAGAATCTTGGGGATATCGTGTCACAAAAGCAGGCGCCAAGGTTGTTGGCGCTATTGCAGGTCCCGTTCTCTTTGAAGCTCCTTTAAGTAAGTATGCTTTAGATAGCGTTGAAACAGCTGTTTTTGCTGCTACAGGAAGCCAATGGCTTGCTAAATCTGCTCGATTAGGGGCTTCTGAAACGGTGTTTCCAGTTGTAAGAGACAGTACAACAATTGTTGGGTTTAGATCCCCAGATATTCTTGAGGAAGGTGTCAAAGCAGCAGAAAAACCTAATTCTAAAAACATTTTCAACGCAACAAAAGAAATTTTAGAAACCGGTGTTAAGCTTATTACGACGCAAATAGCCGATTATTATTTAAACACGCCCATAACGACAATCTCTGCGAACGCTGCCTATTATGGAGTTCTAATGTTTACAGGCGATACTATGCTTGCTTCTGCTTCCTTCAAAGCCGTTGAAAACTTTATGTATTATACAGGCACAAGCAACATTATGGCAAAAGTTATAGGCTACACCGCTCCTGATATCGTCTCTGGCTCTTTAAGTGCCGTAAAAAGATGGTGGACCGGCAAGGTTGGTAACTAAAGGATGAAACTTTTTTAAACAGGGTAAAAATAATTTAGAAATATGAGGTACGATCATGAAAAAGAAAATAAAATTGCTCACTGTCATCATGCTTAGTCAAGCTTTCTCAAGTATGTCCTTACATGCTGCACGCCTTTTAGAGCCTCTAGAAACGCCTTTTCAAACGCTACACTTACAGAGACTCAAAGAACTTAAATCCGACGATCTTTCAACAAAGACTAATCTTCCAAAAGATACCTTAGAAGATCATAGTTCTTCTTATACCAATATCAGAAGTGCCCTGTTATATAGTGTAAAAGTCTTGAGCGGCATTACAAGTTCTATGCTGTATGAAAAATATTTATCTCACTATACAGTTCCTGGCAAAATATTTACAAACGTCCCTCGTTTTGGTGCTGCTCTGTTTGGTTATATGTTGCCCGACATGCTTGATTCAACAACAGGATTTTCTCAAAAATCTAGCACAAGTTCTGAACCATTTAGCGCCATTTTAAAAAACAGCGTTGCAAGTGCTGGTACATACATGAGTAATTATATTCTCTCTCTATCGATTGACGAAGCTTTTGCTCAATTAGCTTACCACGGAACTTTACTTTGGACAGCGGATCCTTTGCTTGCAAATGCATCTTATCAAGGAGCTAAAAATTTAACCTATTATACCAGTGCGACCCCTACCTTGCTTAAAGCCGCAAAAAAGACAGGTTCTACCATTCTTTCAAATTCTGTAAGTAGTATGAAAAAATGGTGGTATAGAAAGGTTGCTTAAAAGCTTCGAAATAATAATGATAATTATTTGATTTAATTAATAATTTTTTAAGTACTTTTTTCATTTTTTTCTTCCAAAATTGCCTCTTCTATGCTATAGTATAAAAGTATGGTTAAGAGCGCACCTTACAAAAATTGAAATAAAAAATTTACATAATAAGAAAGTCGGGGGCAATTTTGTCACTCATTTGCTGACATTTTAAAAATCTATGGCATAATCGCACCACCTTTATTGATAACAGGATAAGGAAATGAATGAACTTAAATTCATTGCTGAGCGTTTGCTCACGCAAATAAATAATTCTTCGACGCTTCAAGAGCTTGAAACGATTCGTGTTCAATCTTTGGGTAAGCAAGGTGAGATTTCGCTTCTCATGAAGACTTTAGGGTCTCTTAGCCCTGAAGAACGCAAAGAACGGGGCGCTCAACTCAATGCTGTGCGAGATCAAATTACCGCAACCTTAGAAGCTAAAAAAGAAATACTTGATGCTTCTCAACTTCAAGAACGTCTTGAGAAAGAAAAAATTGACATTACTTTGCCCTCACGCCCACAAGCATTGGGAACGATCCACCCGATTTCTCAAGCAATGTTTGAAATGATTTCAATCTTTAAAAACATGGGATTCGCAGTTGCTGAAGGGCCTGATATTGAAGATGATTTCTACAACTTTACGGCACTTAATATTCCGCAAGAGCACCCTGCCCGCCAAGACCATGACACTTTTTATTTGCCCCCCCTTGCTGAAGAAGCAGAAAGACGGGTTTTAAGAACGCACACATCGCCGGTACAAATTCGAACAATGCTTAATAAAAAGCCCCCTCTTCGAATTATTGCACCTGGTCGCGTGTATCGCAGTGACTATGATGCTACCCATACGCCAACCTTTCATCAAATTGAGGGGCTGTACGTTGCCGAAGGCGTTCACATGGGGCATTTAAAAGCTTGTCTTCAAACCTTTTGTGAACAAATGTTTAATCAACCACAGCTTCCTTTACGTTTTCGTCCTGGGTACTTTCCTTTCACGGAACCTTCAGCTGAGATTGACATTGCTTGTTACCGTAAAGATGGGCAATTGATTGTCGGACCAGGAGAAGATTGGCTAGAAATTTTAGGATGCGGCATGATTCATCCAAAGGTTCTTGAGAATTGCGGAATTGATTCAACAAAATATCAAGGTTTTGCCTTTGGGATGGGAATCGAGAGAGTTGCAATGCTTAAGTATGGCATTCCTGACTTGCGTTCTTTTTACGAAGCTGATCTTAGATGGTTGAGACACTACGGCTTTTCACCTTTTGAAGCTCTGATGGAAGGAGCATCCGAATGAAATTAACACTTTCTTGGCTTAAACAACATCTTTTAACACAAGCTCCACTTGAAGAGATTGTTGAGCGTCTTAATCATCTTGGCCTTGTTGTTGATAGTATTCAACGCCCTGGGGAACGTCTTAAAGGTTTTAAAATTGTCTCGGTTATTGAAGCTAAGCCTCATCCTGATGCTGATCGCCTTAAGGTTTTGATAGTTGACACGGGCTCTGAGAAACTTCAAGTAGTTTGTGGAGGCGCAAATGCCCGTCAAGGAATGAAAGGCGTTCTTGCTCTTCCAGGGGTGACCATTCCAAGCAATGGTATGACCATGAAAATTGCAGCCGTTAGAGGTGTGGAAAGCCATGGTATGATGTGTTCTGAACAAGAATTAGAACTTGCTGATACTTCAGAAGGCATTCTTGAACTTCCTGAAGACGCACCTATCGGTATCGACTTTGCGACATATGCAGGGCTTGATGATCCTGTTTTAGATGTGGAAGTGACACCGAATCGTGGTGATTGTTTAGGTGTTAGAGGGATTGCTCGAGATCTTGCTGCAACTGGACTTGGCATTCTTATTGAACTTAAAATTCCTTCTTTATTAGGAACTTATAAAAGCCCTCTTACAGTATCTCTTGCCCCTTCCCAAGCCTGCTCTTATTTCACAGGTCGTTTTATTCGTGGCCTTAAGAATTGTGAAAGCCCCCAATGGCTTCAGAAAAAATTGAAAGCTATTGGAATCCGTCCTATTTCAGCTTTGGTGGATATTACAAATTTTATCTGTTTTGATCGTGGTCGACCTATGCACGTTTTTGATGCTGATAAACTTAAAGGAAATCTTACAGTCAGAACTGCACATACGAATGAATCATTATTGGCCCTTAATGAAAAAAATTATTCATTAGATGATAGTATGACGATTGTTACTGACCAACAAGGTCCCGTGGCTATTGGTGGCATTATCGGCGGGCTTGAAAGTGGCGCTCAATTAACGACCCAAAATGTGTTTTTAGAGTGTGCCCTCTTTGATCCGATTAGTATTACAATGACTGGACGTAAGACAGGAATCATAACAGATTCACGCTATCGATTAGAGCGAGGTGTTGATCCCGCCATTATTGACGAATGCATGGAGCAAGCAACACAACTTATTCTAGACATTTGTGGTGGTGAGCCAAGCGAAATTGTTCGAGCTGGAGCACTCCCTACTGCGTCAAAAACAATACATTTTGATTTTAAACGCATCGCCTCTTTAGGTGGTTTGCATTTACCCGAATCAGAGAGCCGCACTATCTTAGAAAAGCTAGGATGTCAGTTCACACAAAATGAAGTACATGTTCCCTCTTGGCGTAGAGATCTTGAAGGAAGTGCAGATCTCGTTGAAGAAGTGTTACGCGTCAAAGGGTATGACGCCATTCCTTTGGAAGACTTACCGGCGCCAAGCCCTGAAGAAAAAATGTCCCTTGATGCCAGCGTCAATATTTCTCAAAAACGTCGTTGGATTGCGAAACGAGCACTAGCGAGCCGAGGTTTTTCTGAAGCTTTTACATGGTCTTTTCTTTCAGAAAAACAAGTTAAACTGTTTAATGGTGGCCATCCGGCCTTAAAAATAGATAATCCAATTAGCGCTGACCTTTCAGACATGCGACCTTCTTTACTTCCAAATCTTTTGGCTGCTGCCGGACGCAATCTTACACGAGGTCTCAAAAGTCCTGCTCTTTTCGAAGTTGGGCATCAGTTTCAAAAAGAGAGTCAAACACTTGTTGCTGCAGGGCTTCGTTCAGGCGATAGCCAAATAAAACATTGGGCAGCATCGCAACGAACTGTTGACTTCTTTGATATAAAAGCAGACGTTTTGGCATTATTAACATCATTTGGGCTTGAGACCTCAACACCCCAACTTGTTGCTGAAGCCCCCGCTTGGTACCACCCAGGTCGGTCAGCTGCTTTAAAATTGGGACCAAAGCTTACGTTGGCTTTTTTTGGAGAAATCCATCCTGGCATTTTAAAAGAATTCGATTTAGATATTCCTGTCATGGCTTTCGAATTCTTTCTCGATGCTGTACCAACCCCTAAGAAAGATTTTCGTAAAAAGTCTTTGACCTTAAGTCCTTATCAAGTCGTTGAACGCGATTTTGCTTTTATCCTTGATCAAAATATTCCGGTTGAACAATTGCTATCAAGTATTCGTAAAATTGATCAAGCTTTAATAAAAGAACTTCGCATTTTTGATATTTATCAAGGCACCGGCGTTCCTGAAGAAAAGAAGTCGATTGCGATCTCTATTCGATTAGAACCTCAAGAGGCCACCTTGACAGAAGCTCAGATCTCTGATCTTTCTAATAAAATTATATCCGCCGCACAAAAGATTGGAGCCCAGTTACGCACATGACCCTTCAGACGCATATCCGCAATTTCTCAATTATTGCTCATATTGATCATGGAAAATCAACATTGGCTGATCGCCTTATCCAAGTCTGCGGGGGCTTAAGTGAACGCGAACTTGTTGACCAAGTTCTCGATAGCATGGATATTGAAAGAGAACGCGGCATTACCATTAAAGCCCAAACGGTGAGATTGAGTTATAAAGCTAAGGATGGACAAACATACCAACTCAATCTTATGGACACCCCTGGACATGTAGACTTTGCCTATGAAGTTAGCCGCTCTCTCGCTGCTTGCGAAGGCTCTCTATTGGTCGTTGACGCAAGTCAAGGGGTTGAAGCTCAAACTCTTGCCAATGTATATCAAGCAATCGATAATAATCATGAAATCATTCCAGTACTTAACAAAATTGATCTTCCTGCGGCTGATCCAGACCGCGTTAAGAAACAAATCGAAGATGTGATTGGCCTTGATACTTCCGAAGCCGTATCAATCTCAGCAAAGACAGGGATCGGCATTCAAGATGTCTTAGAGGCTTTAGTGAAGAAGCTTCCTGCTCCCGATGGTGATTTAGACGCACCTCTTAAGGCATTGCTGATTGATAGTTGGTATGATCCTTATTTAGGCGTTATCATTCTTGTCCGCATCAAAGATGGTGTCTTGAAGAAAGGCATGAAAGTAAAAATGGTGGCTGCCGGTGCTGTCCATCAGGTCGATAGTGTGGGTGTCTTTACCCCCAAAAAGGTCATGGTAGACGGTCTTTATCCCGGGGAAGTCGGCTTTATCACAGCCAGTATCAAGCACGTGGCAGACTGTAAAGTTGGTGATACGATTACTGAAGAAAGGCGTCCAACAGAGCATCCTTTCACAGGCTTCAAACCTAGCATTCCAGTCGTATTCTGTGGTCTCTTTCCTGCAGAAGCAGATGACTTTGAAAACTTACGTGAAAGCTTAGCAAAACTTCGCCTTAATGATGCGAGCTTTAGTTTTGAAGCTGAAAGTTCAGCAGCGCTTGGATTTGGTTTCCGGTGTGGCTTTTTAGGGCTCCTTCATCTTGAAATTATTCAAGAACGTCTTGAGCGTGAATATGACCTTGATTTAATAACAACTGCCCCGAGCGTTGTTTATCGCATTCGCCTCACAAATGGCGAGCAAATCGAACTCCATAATCCCGCTGATTTTCCGGATGCCGTTAAAATTGATACGATTGAAGAACCTTGGATTAAAGCTACAATCTTGGTTCCTGATGAGCATCTGGGTTCAATTCTGACCTTATGCACCGAACGTCGTGGAGAGCAAATAGACCTCACCTATGTGGGCAATCGTGCGATGGTCGTTTATCGCCTTCCTTTGAACGAGGTTGTCTTTGATTTTTATGATCGCCTTAAGTCTGTTTCTCGTGGCTATGCGAGCTTTGACTATGAAATTGACGAATATCGTGAAGGTGATCTTGTTAAGCTTTCCATTTTAATTAATGCCGAACCTGTAGATGCCCTCTCTTGTATCGTTCACCGTACACAAGCCGAAAATCGTGGACGAGCACTCTGTGCCCGCCTTAAAGATCTTATCCCTCGACAACTCTTTAAAATTCCTATTCAGGCTGCAATTGGGGCTAAAGTCATTGCACGCGAGACAATTTCTGCTCTTCGTAAAGACGTTCTTGCGAAATGCTATGGCGGTGACATTTCCCGTAAACGTAAGCTGCTTGAAAAACAAAAGGCTGGTAAGAAACGCATGCGCCAATTCGGAAAAGTTGAAATCCCTCAAAGCGCCTTCTTAGCTGCGCTCAGGATGGGAGAAGATTGATATTTTATAAAGGTGCTTATGGTTAGAAGAAAGATCAATCATGAATCCAGAATTCTATACACGCCGCCTCAATAAAAATGACTTAGAGGTTTTTTTCAGTTGCGACTCGAAGCTTTACAAGATTCCCCGAGAAATTTTCTAACTTCGTATGAAGCAGAAAAATCTTTTGGAATGCATGCGTATTTGAGTTTATTAAGTCAAACAGATGTACAAGAGCTTGTTCTTGCAGCTTTTCTAAATCAAACGCCCGTAGGAATTCTTGGACTTTATCAAGGGAAACTAGCAAATATTAGACATAAGTGTACCTTTTGGGGCACCTATGTTCAACCTGTTTATCGCAAATGTGGTGTTGGGAAATTACTGATGGAATCTGCTCTTCATCACGCTTATGAAAAAATGAAATGCCAAATTATTTATTTAAGCGTTGAAGCAACGAATATTCCTGCAAGAAAATTATATGAATCTTGTGGTTTTAAAATGTGGGGGACTGAACCTTACGCTTTAAGTGTGGAGGAAAAACCTTACGCCCTTCATCAGATGTCGCTTATTCTAAACAATTAAAGGAGAGGATCAATCCTCTCCTTTAGCTGAAAAAAACCGTCAAATCTTAAATTTTCTAATTAATGCGCTTTTTTAGCTTTCTCATAAAACTCTTGCGCCTGTTTTACATTTTTCTTTATGGAAGCACCCATATCTTCATGAAGACCTTTGCTGCTTTCTGTCCAATGCTTACCAACGTGTTGAGTATGTTTCATCCAATCTTGTAGGCCTGCTTTTACAGCTTCTCCATGAATCTTTATTTGCTCTTCAAGCGTTTTTGCACTCATCACTTGCTTGAGTGTCTGATTCGCTTGATCAACGACATTCTTTGTATATTCTTGGTGTAGACCTGCAATTGTCTTAATGGCTTCCATTGCTGACTTTTGCGTATTTGCAAGGGCTTCAAGATTTTGACGTTGAATCTTCAAAAGTGCCTCATAATCAATAGATGGCATTTTCATGTCTTTAAAAAATTCAAATGGATTACTATGTGTCTTTTTATCAGAATTAGATTGATTTCCCATGTTGTTCTCCCTACTTATAATTATTTATTATTATAGCCTTAAATAGGTTAATGGTCAACTAATGCCTTAACTTATGATAGATTAATGCTTATTCTATTGAATTATTATGAAGCCATCTATGGACCAACTCTACTCCTGCTGGATTCAGCCGATCAATTAATTCTTGCATCCGTTGAGTTGCCAAACTTATTTGATCAATTCGATAACCATTTCCAATTGACCTGATATATTTACGTGAAATAAAAGAAATTAGTTGACGTGATCTATTACGAACACTTGAAAAAAATTTGTTATACCCATCTGTTAGAAAAGTTCCATTCATTGGAAGACGATCACATAACATAAACACTAATAATGGAATTCTAATACTATTATGAATATGTTCCGTTGAGTTTAAGTCTCCTTTAGGTAATGCTGTACTTTGAAACCAAGCATACCAAGAATCTGACATCGCAAGAATAAGGCCTATTGGTAAACTTATTATTCCAACCACACGTCTTATCTTTGAATTACTTATGGAATAAGGATTAAGAAACCCATTCACAAAAATTGACTCAAAATATGATTGTACACTGCGCCTCTCTAGAACAGTTGCTCCAACGTCCAACAAAGCTGCCCCTAAATATTGTACAATTCCTCTCCCAAGGCCTGCAGGAATATTTAATCCTTCCAAAGCATAATCCATAATCCAACTAAAAAAGACAAACCGCGCTATCATGGCAGCATACGAAACGCTATAGGATAAGTGACGCATAAATACTTGTTGATTAGTAAAAGGTTTATGCTCATTTATATCTAATTCTAATTGTGAAGTTTTGACTCTTCTATCGCTGTCATTTTCCTGATGTACTAGAGTAAAACGCAATGAATCAGATTCCCATGCTCTCATCCTTGCTTGAACACTTTTTTTAGAAATAATAGTATCATGAAAGTTCTTAATTTCATCTTCAGAAAAATTTGATAGGTCTTGTAATTTATTGTCTAATTTTTGTTTAAAAGTAAGACGTAACATGTTTTGTGTGGCCAAAAAACTTTTACTTTCGGTTGCTAAGTTTCTATAAGAGTTTTTACCTAAATATTGATAATATTGCCAAAATTTTGATAAAAAGTATGGAGTACCAAAAAGCCAAAAAAACCAACGGTTTTCATCTTTGTGCTCAAGACGCGATAAGACACATGTGTAAAGTACTGCCCAAGTAAGAGAATAACATACATGGATTATTTTTAAAAAATTAACCCTTGTCTGAAGCTTATAAGTCTGAGGAATTTCTAGGGGATCAGCAATTTTTCTTACGATCGGGAGTTTATTTACTAAAGGAAATTTTTTTAAAAGATAGCGATGAGAAACAGCACTTTCAAACGCTTCTCCCATATGTGAAAAAGTAGCTGGAGACAAAACAAAGGAAAAAATTGTAATAGCAGCTATATCAAGTACGGAATTTACCGGGACATCATAGCCACTCACAAGCTTTACCATATTGAAAAACATAAAAAGTGTTAAAGGATCCCAACCGTGAGCTGCCGCTAACCCAACTATATTTCCAACCCAACGGCTTATTTTATGACTCCAAGGATCCTCAAAATTGAAAACGTAGTGATCTATGTAAGCTTCTAAGCGCTCTTCATCGGTAACATTATCACTTATCCTACTATTTCGTGATATTCCAACAATTGCCTCTGGTGCTTCATCTATTCCTTCAACGCCTCTTTTCACGTCGGTTAATGAAGATCCATAGCTTCTCTCTCTTAGAATGCTGTCACTGTTAGTTATTAAAAGTTGGCGCTGTGCAATTTGACTTTCTTCTTCCAGTATAAAACCACCTGCTAACGCTGAGATAGATGTAAAAAGAAATAATAATACTATCAATATGTTTCTAAACATACCCTGCCTCCCCTTAACGAATTTTCCCTTACCTTAATATGGTATTATCGTGTTGGCAAGAATAGTTTTAATATTCTTAACAAGGCTGTAAAAAAGCTCCAGTTTATCAAAATAATTATAATGCTGGAGCTCTTTTAGGATCAAAAGAAAGATTTATTCTAATTCTTCTGGCTGCTCAACTTGAGCTGCATTTTCATCACTCGTTACATTTTGATTATCATCATGACGCGGATCCCAAGGATTTCCAAATCCAGCATAAAGATGCTGTGCAATTATTAGAGCCGTAAAAACAAAAATGATATTGGTTAATTTATTTTTCATCTTTTCCTCCTTTTTAGTTGCTTTTTGATTATTCAACAAAAAAGTTAAAATTTTCTTATTAGACAGAAAAAAGTTATTTGCCATATTTTTTCAAATATAATATAAAGAATAAAATTTATTAAATTTTTCAAAAATTTTTATATTTTTCAATTATTTAATAAAAGCATGAAAAGGGGGATTCATGATAAATACACAGACACAACAGTTCAAAAATTTTTTCCTATTAATCTTATTTTTTTTGTCTTTTGCTTTACCTTTAGATTGTCATGCGAGTGAGCAAGAGGATAGAAGAGATTCTCGTCGTTTTCGTTCACGCTCTACAAATGGAGATGAAGGTCTTATCATTGCAGAATCAGGCGATAATGCTGAAAAACCAAATGAACCTGAAATTGCAGGAGGTCGCAGCCAGAATCCTTTAAATCGTCCCTCTACTTCCCCTCTACCTAAATCGGTTATTCAGTTACACTCTAAGAATGATACAAGACCCTCGGACCCTGAATTTCTTATTCAGTTACACTCTGGGATTGATCCAAGAGCCAAAGACCGTAAATTGCTGCCGTTACACTCTAAGCCTATTGATAATACAAGATCCTTGGATCTTACCTCTCAACCATCTAGGCGCAGAGGTCATGAAATTAACTCACAAAAACCTAGTTACATCTTCATGTTTTTAGAAGATAAATATGTTGGGATTAATGATGGAAGAAAAGTGATTTCAAATGAAGACGTTCAAAATTTTGAGAGTGCAATGGTCTTTTATAATCCCAATCAAGCTCCGTCCTCCGAAGTGTATAATTGGGACAGCACAACAAATTTTATGTCAGAAATGGATAAGCGTTTTTTCACTCAAGAGACGACTCAATCTTTTACACTACAATCGGTTGGAAGAGGAATATTTTCTTTCGCAATGGGATTTGTTGCTGCAACCCCGGCCACAGGAACCCTTGTTAGCTCGATTGGGGATTTTTTTAATATTCCGGTTGGTGAAGGTCTTTCTAAGGGAATTGGTGCCTGGACGATGATCACAACGACCCCTTGCTTTGCCGCAAATTTAAGTAGAAGACTTTATATCATAGCAGATACTTTATTTGGACAAGAAGTTTATCCTACGCGATCAGATGAGAATGCATCTAAACCGTGCATCATCAAAATATCAACAGGACATAAGGCTGCTATTGGATTACTCATTTTTGCTTCAGGGCTTGATGCCACCGTAAACGTTGGTGTTGTTGCACTCGCTTATTTAAAGAATTTTCCAGGTGTATTTTATGGCACCAGTTGGGCTTATTTTCTATCATGGATGGAGCGCTATTACACAACAGGACACACAAAAATTAATAGACTTTTTTGTAAGTATGAATATGACACAAAAGTAAGTTATCAAAAAAGGCTTCTCCTGTTAGACGCATTAGAAAAAGGAGGACAAGTCATTGCAAGTGAAGATTCATTTGTAAATGCAATTCATCGGAAAATTGTAAATATTATTGGTACATCATTTTTAAGAGACGAAGAAATTGGTGATGAAAAGTTATTTGCTTTAAGCTCTTTATTCTTACAGACTTCAAATACTATTCCTTTACCCGATAAATCAGACGATCCAGAAAAAGTAACAGATGAAACTATTGGACTTTTAAAATCATCACAAAATTCTTCCAGTCAAAGTAACTCCCCTCAAGAGGAAATCAAGAGGCTTAAAAAAGAAATTGAGCGACTTGAAAGTGCAAATATTACATTAATGAATTTTCAAATCCAACAAGACACAAATTTATTTGGTAAAGAAGAATTTATTTCTCAACTAAATACATTACTAACGGGAGCAGCTTCAGTTGGGCGTGCAGTGATAATGGAATATATTATCGAGCAGCTTCTTATTCATATATTCTCTACTTCAGCACCCACCGCTACTGGACTTGCTTGGGCAGCTTCTATTTTTGACTTAATTTATCGTGCTTTTACCGAGAGTGATACCCAACAAGAATATATGCGAGGTTGGCTCAACTCATTTTCTTTAAAACACCTTGGAGATTTCCAATTGGTAAGAAAAACTTTTGGTTGGCCTGCTATCATAAATGGTGGGCTTTTTTCACTCGCCAAAACAGTGGCAGGTATTTATGCTTTTCAATCTTGGAATGCCCCTATAATGCTTCAAATTATAACTTTGCTTCCTGCTTTTATCCAGGATCAAGCTTACTATGGGGCCTTTTTTGAAGCAGGAAAAGAAGAGTTTGTAACGAACGTTGCAACCATGAGAACACCTGGAACAAATGATCATATTAATGTTAAACGTGGGTGGGTGATGCATTGGCATCGCAAATGTCGAGAGCTCATTCTTCAATTAGATAAGGATTCAATTGGAAACTTATATAAAACTATCTTAAAAGGATTTTAAACCTCTAGCAAAAAGGCTTCGAGAAATTTCGAAGCCTTTTTATTTTTTATTAAAACGTTTTATTGTTATTCGACTTCAGCGTTTTTATTTAAATTTTCTTCTTCATCAGATTGAGCTTGTGCGCCATTTTCTTCTGTTATAGCGTCTCTCTCATCAGTTAATTTACCTCTTGGATCCCAAGGGTTACCACCATTTGCTTGAAGAACATTCACAAGCATTAACGAAAAGATATAAAAAGACCATAGAATAAGTGTTTTTTTCATTATATTTCCTCCCTGTTTAACTTGGCCAGGGTTTATTCTCAAATGAAAAAGTTAAAGATAAGTTAACAAACTACATATTTATGAAATCGATGATATTTTTAAGTCCCTGATCAACTTGTGCCAAAGTCTTGGCCATATCTTGAGTTTCGTCTTCAAACCATATTTTGAGCGTATAGAGATAAAAGAAAGAGAGAATTTTGATATTCAATCCTCCTTTAATTCCATCCACAGGTACACCCACTGTTTCCAAAATTAATCGCATAGAATGAAGGCCTGAGAAAATTCCACTCGGAAAACTAATTGGATCTCGCCACACTGTAAGAAAAATATTTTTTAAGGCTTTCTTGTAACTTTCTAAAGCTTCAAAACGGCACATGATGATATCAAACAGCTTTTCTTGTAAAGAAAGATCTTCCGTACTTTCTTGGTAAAGAGAAATCATCTTCTCATCAAGAAACTGTACAATCCCTTTCAGAAGATCACAACGAGTTGGAAAAAGAGTATAAAGTTGTATGGGGGTTAGCGACACTTGAGCCGCTAGAGCTTCCATCGTTAACGCATCCCAAGATATGTCTGTTAACATCTCTAGGGCAGTCTCAATGGTTTTTGAATGTAATATTTTTATATCCATAAAGCTAACACCTTAGCTTATGTTGTTATGCTTCACCTACTGTATCAAGCATTGCAACGGATGCAGCCTCTTTAGCAGATTTTCCACCCCAAATTACAAATTGAAAAGCAGGATAAAACTTTTCACACTCGGCAATACTAATATTAATCATCTCTTCAACAACTTCAATAGCTAAATTTTTAACATTTAAAAGGAGATAGCCATATCTAAAGGTTGGCACGTTTTCATCTGGCATCATTTCAAAATGACCAAGCGCTAATTTTTCATTGATAAGACACAATAATTCTTGGATCTCTGTTTTTACTTTTGCTTGCAAACGTATATCCATTAAGCAAAAAAGTTGCAGAATATGAAGATCTTCTTGCCATAAGAATTGTAAACGATAATCACACCACCGCCCTGGGATCTCAATCAATAGTTCTTCTGCACTTAGTCGATAACAAGGCCATTCTTCAGAATTTAATGTTTCTTCAATAAAATCAATAGGATTATTAGAGGGCATAAGATTTTCTAGAGATGAACGTGGCAAATAAAACCTCCAATACGAGAAATTCGGTGATTACATACCACATCAAGTAGACTTCCCCCAAGAGAATTCGCGATTGCTTTACTAATCTTTCTTTTTTTCTTGAGACGATGAGGTCTGAGCCTTTGTATTACACAAATTTTTCTTTAATTTACATAAAGCCCCAAATATTTTACATAGCCCCTTTATGGCGTCATCAAATAATCTATTTTGACTCTGCATTTTCTTCTCCTTTTTGTTCAGATTATAACTTGCGAGAGTTGAATTGCCAGCTTATATTTCGTTAATAAGAAGTTAGAAGGGAAGCAAATGTTAGTCATTACAGGAGGTGCAGGCTTCATAGGTTCAAATTTGCTTGCCAGACTTGAGCAAGAAACACAAGAATCTCTCATAGCTATTGATGTCCTTGGAAAAGATGAAAAATGGAAAAACCTGCGGCAACGTAATCTTGCTGACCTTATTTTACCAACTGAGACATTTTCTTTTCTAAATTCACATATTTCCAAAATTAAAGCCATTTTCCATTTAGGTGCTATTTCAACAACGACGGAAACTGATGCCGACCTTGTTATTGCTAATAATTTAACTTTTTCATCGCGCTTACTTAAATGGTGCACTGAACATCAAAAGCAATTTATTTATGCTTCGTCAGCGGCAACTTATGGGGACGGGAGCCAAGGATTTAATGATGGACAATCTATAGCTGAGCTTAGAAAGTTACTTCCTTTGAATGTTTACGGTTGGAGCAAACACGCTTTTGATCTTCGCATCGCAAGTCTAAGAGAAACTGGTAAAACTCTTCCCCCACAATGTGTTGGCCTTAAATTTTTTAACGTTTATGGACCTAATGAATATCATAAAGGAAGCCAACAAAGCGTCGTAAGTCATATTTTTGAAACCCTTAAGGCAAACTCTTCTGCGAGACTTTTCAAATCTTATCATCCAGATTATCAAGATGGCTGCCAACTGAGAGACTTTATATGGGTTGATGATTGTATTGACATCATGTTCTGGCTTTATCAAAACCCTCGTATTAGTGGTATTTTTAACGTTGGGACAGGGAAAGCTCGGTCTTTTCTTGATCTTGCACACGCCGTTTTCCATGCTCTTAACCGCCCCTCAAAAATAAAATTCATTGAAATGCCAGAAAGCTTACGTGAGAAATATCAATATTATACCCAAGCACAAATGACATATCTTCAAGGAATTGGATACCAGAAACCTTTTACATCATTGGAAGAAGGTGTTAAAAAGTATGTCCAGAATTACTTAATACAACCAAACCCATATAGGTAATTAATGATCTTAATGTATCCAAAAATAAATCCTGTTGCCCTAAAATTAGGTCCTTTAACGATCCATTGGTATGGCCTTGCTTACGTCGCAGGTATTATTTTAGGATGGCGGTATGCAATATGGTTAATAAGTAAAAAACCTCTTAAAATTACAGCTCAAAATTTTACCGATTTTATTGCTTTTGCGACATTAGGGATTGTTCTTGGAGGCCGCTTTGGTCATGCTTTGTTTTATGCCCCGCTTTACTATTTCCATAAACCTTGGGAAATCTTATTTTTGTGGCAGCCGGGGATGTCCTTTCATGGAGGCTTCCTTGGTTTTCTAGCAGCGTCTATATGGTTTTGTCGTGAGCATCGTCTATCCTTTCTAGAGCTTATGGACCTTGCTGCTTGCACTTCACCTATTGGAATTTTTTTTGGCCGCATTGCGAATTTTATTAATGGAGAACTTTGGGGCAGACCTACAGGTAAAATATGGGGAATGATATTCCCTCATGTAGACGCTTTACCTCGCCATCCAAGTCAACTCTATGAAGCAGCAGCTGAAGGTTTGCTACTTTTCTTGATTTTCTTTTTTCTTGAACGCTTTACTTCTTGGCGACAAAAATATTGTGGCATTTTTGCTGGTCTTTTTTCAATTGGATATGCCCTCGCACGTATTATTGTTGAGTGTTTTAGAGAACCTGATCAGGAAATTGGTTACCTGTTCTGGGGAACGACTTTAGGTCAATGGTTAACACTTCCTCTGCTTCTTGTTGGGCTTGGCCTTGCCTTTTTAGCGCACAGAAAAGTGTTCACACATGACACCATGTGAAAAGTATCTTCGGGCTCTTCTGAAGGAATCAAAGTGGTTAAGTACTCACGATTTTATGAAAGTTGCCCTCCAAGACCCAAAATATGGTTACTATGCTCAACAACAAGCTATTGGCGTGCACAATGATTTTATAACGGCTCCAGAAATCTCTCAACTTTTTGGTGAGACACTTGGCTTTTGGCTTTTAAGTCGTTGGGAGCAATTAGGTTGTCCCTCTCCTTTTATCCTTTTAGAACTTGGTCCAGGTCGCGGGACTCTTTTAGCAGATCTCCTGAGAATAGCTTCTCAAAAGAGCAGCTTTATAAATAGCTTACACGTTTATCTTGTCGACATTAATCCATATTTGAAAAAGTCTCAAAAAGATGCTCTTTCAAAATATAAACCTCAATGGTTTGATTCTGTTTCTGCAGCCTTAGAGAAATCACAAGATCTTCCAATGTTTATAATTGCAAATGAGTTCTTAGATGCTTTTCCTATCCAGCAATATGAAATGACCCCTACTGGCTGGTATGAAAGAGGCGTTCATCTAAGCTCACAAGGAAAAGTTGAATTTTCTTTAAATGAAAAGGTTCTTGATCTTAAAAATATTTCTTTTCCTCAAACCGCTAAGCAGGGTGATATCTATGAGATTTGCCCAGAAGCAATCAATATTATAAAACAAATTGGATCATATTTAAATCACTGCCAAGGTAGCGCTTTATTTATTGATTATGGCTATACTGAGGGAATAGGAGATACGTTTCAAGCTTTGTATAAGCATCACCATATTTCTCCCTTTGAGCATCTTGGAGAAGCCGATTTAACGGCCCATGTCAACTTTGATATTTTATTGAAAAAACTTAACGAGTTTCCATCACTTAGCAAGCATATCTCTCTTCAAGGAGATTTTTTAAAACACTGGGGAATCGAAATATGGACAGAGAAATTGGTGCAAAATGCCTCTTTTTCTCAAAAAAATTCAATGATAAAAGCGCTTAATCGATTGTTGAGTCCTCATCAAATGGGCTCTCTTTTCAAAATACTTGAGGTTTATACAACATGCTGAATCCATTAACTTCTCCCCTACTCGCTCAATTTCCCCTTATCAAGCATGGTTTCTTTACAAGGATGGGTGGTGTTTCTCAAGGAATTCATGCCTCTTTGAACTTAAGTAAGACGAAGGGCGATCGTGAAGATTTTGTGCAGGAAAATCATAAAAGAATTCTAGAATGGTTTGATAGGAAACCTTTAATGCTTATGAACCAAGTTCATGAAGATAATATCCTCTTTGTAACGGAAGTCTCTCACGATAAGATATTACCTAAAGTAGATGGACTTATCACTAATTCTCCAGGCCTTGTTTTAGGCGTCTTAACCGCAGACTGCATTCCAATATTTTTAGCAGATCCTGAAGCCGGCTTTATAGGAGCTGTTCATTCTGGTTGGCGTGGTACGGTAAAAAATATTGCAGGCAAGGCGGTACAACAAATGAAAAAACATGGCGCACATAAAATTTATGCCACTTTAGGACCAGCAATAGGACAAGAAAATTTTGAAGTCGCTGGTGAAGTTTATGAGGCTTTTGATTCTCAATTTAAAGATTTCTTTAAAGCTAGCTCCTCTCCTAACCGTTATCTTTGTGATCTTAAGGGGATCGTCGTCTCCCAACTTGCTCAAGAAGAAGTTCAAGCCGTTGAGGTTCTTCCTTATGATACCTATGCAACCCCTGAACTCTTTTTTAGTTGCCGTCGCTCAAACCATCAAGGCGAAAATCAATTTGGATGCCAATTTTCTGGTATTACAATAACTTCTAAAGAAATGATTTAACTCTCGCAAAAAAATAAAATTAAACGATTGAAATTTAATAATAATTTTGTGTTACTTTTAAGTAAAAATAGCACGATTTTTCTCGACAAATTCACCAATATTTGTTACAGTAACAATATAAGGGTTGAATTTACCTCTTCTCAGTTCAGTGCCCTCTTATAAATAAAAACTAATTTAATACGAAAAGGAAAATTATGATTAAAAAAATTAAATAATTATAATGAAAATAATACGATATTAAGTCGTAAAATAAGATTTTAAAACAGGGATAATATGAAGAAAATTATATCTTCATTTTACCTTAAACAAATAATTAGTAATTACACCGCTACAACAAATTTTGTACGGAAAGGAAACTATTGTGCAATATTATAAAAAATATAAAGTAAAAGGAACGAGAGGTTCATGATGCATTTACCTGAGACTTTTTCAATTTCGCTTGAAAACAAAAATTACCCTGGTATCCGTAAAGGTCAAGGTATCCCCTGCCTTGCAATTGGCACAGGCATTTTAACACAAAGAAGTCTGTCAGAAGAATTTTTTGACCATTTTAATGTTTATGCAAATGATCTGTACTTTGTTAAAGAACAAGGGCTGTCAGACATTTCATCAATGACGATGGATAAAATTCTTCAAGACATAAAAACATGGGCAGAAGCTTTGGAGCTCAAAAAATATGCTCTCTTTGGACATTCTGCTTTTGGAATTGTCGCGCTTGAATTCGCCAAAAAATATCCTGATTTGGTTACGCATGTTATCATGATAGGGACACCTGTAAATTCAAACGCACAAGTTGCTGCTCTCCATAATGAAATTTTTCAGATTCAAGCTGATGAGAAAAGAAAGTGTATTGACGCTGAGCGCCGTGCTCAAGTTGCTCAAGAAGATCTAACTTCCCTCTCATCTTCCGAACGTTTTTTAAGAGAATACATCTATCGAGATGCGCCCCGCTATTGGCATATCCCCGATTATGATTGCACCCATTTGTGGGAAGGGATTGTGCTTGATCAATTGATTGATAAGTTTTTTACGGATATTCTTCCATATACAGATGTAAGAAAACATCTAGAGACTATTCAAACACCAATTTTCTTAGCTGCTGGGGTAAGTGATTATGACTGTTGTCCTTGGTTATGGAAGAACCTACCTAATCTTCCTTCTAAAATGACCATTCAATCTTTTGAAAACAGTGGGCACTGGCCTCAATATGAGGAAGCAAATCTTTTTAACGAGCGGATTGTAGGATGGTTAAATCATCTTTAATATTAAGCATTCATAATGCTTGCTTATGCGCTTGCGAAAAAATAAAGCTCTATGCTAAACCTAATTAAGGGAAAATATATGAAAATTAATAAACTCCGAGTATTAGCTCTTCTAAATTTTAGAGATTGAAAGTTTTTTCATGAACCAAGCTGCAAAAAGATATGCTGAGGCTCTTTTCAAAAGTGCCCAAGAAATAAAAGAAGTTGAACAAGTTCGACAACAATTCAATCTGTTTAAAGATTTAGCTGATCAACATCCTCTGTTGCAGAAGATGCTTTCTAACCCTCTTCTCAACAAAATAGAAGTTGCTGAGGCTCTTAAAGAAATTGCAAAAAAAAGCAAATTCTCAACCTTGTTTTCTAATTTACTGCAAACGCTCGCACTTCAAAAACGTCTTCCTCTCCTGCCAAAGATTTTTAGCTATTTTGAAGAAATTACTCATCAATCCCAAGGGATTATGAATGCTTATATTACCTCTGCACAGAAGATGAGTGAAAAGCAAAAAAAATTATTAGGTGATCTTCTTGAACAAAAATTATCTTCACAAATCACACTGCAGGAACAAGTTAATGCTGACTTATTAGGAGGTTATATTATTCGTATAGGTCCTTATCTTTTCGATAATTCGTTAAATTATAAACTTAACAAACTTAATCAATCCCTTAAGAGAGTTATATAATGGTATTAAAAGCAAGCGAAATTACTTCAATTCTTCAGCAACGAATAACGCATTTTGACCTAGGGGCCGAATTTTCTGAAATTGGCCATGTCCTTGAAGTTGGCGATGGGATCGCGCGTGTTTTTGGACTGGAGAATGTTCAAGCAGGTGAAATGATTGAATTTTCTCAAGGCGTTCATGGAATGGCGCTTAACCTTGAAAGTGATAACGTTGGGATCGTTGTCTTAGGCGAAACTTCAACTATTAAAGAAGGTGATATTGTTAAGCGCACAGGACGCATTGTAGAAGTCCCAACAGGTGATTCTCTCTTAGGGCGCGTTGTTGACGCCCTCGGCCATCCCGTAGATGGTAAAGGCGAACTTGAAAAAACAAAATCTGCTCGCGTTGAAGTAAAAGCTCCCGGAATCATTGCCCGACAATCCGTCACTGAACCCATGCAAACAGGGATTATGGCCATTGATGCCTTAGTCCCGATTGGTCGTGGTCAACGTGAATTAATCATCGGAGACCGACAAACTGGGAAGACGGCGATTGCTATTGATACTATTTTAAATCAAAAAAAGAAGAATGAAACGGTTCCTGATTCTGAAAAACTATATTGCATTTATGTCGCCATTGGACAGAAAAAATCGACAGTTGCTCAGATTGTAAAAATACTTGAGGAACAAGGCGCTATGGCTTACACAACCGTTGTTATTGCCACAGCTTCAGACGCAGCTTCGATGCAGTTTCTAGCCCCCTACTCAGGCACCGCAATGGGCGAATATTTTAGAGACAATGGAAAACATGCGTTAATTATCTATGATGATCTTTCAAAGCATGCTGTTGCCTATCGTCAAATGTCTCTTCTTTTAAGACGACCACCTGGCCGTGAAGCCTATCCGGGAGACGTCTTTTATCTTCATTCTCGTCTTCTTGAACGTGCCGCTAAATTAAGTGAAGCTCATGGCGGTGGTTCACTCACAGCACTCCCTATTATCGAAACACAAGCCGGTGATGTATCAGCTTACATTCCAACAAATGTTATTTCGATTACGGATGGCCAAATATTCCTTGAAACAGATCTTTTTTATAAAGGAATTCGCCCAGCTATCAATATTGGTCTTTCCGTTAGTCGTGTAGGTTCTGCAGCACAAATAAAAGCAATGAAGCAAGTTTCAGGTAAAATTAAACTTGAGCTCGCTCAATATCGAGAAATGGCTGCTTTTTCTCAATTCTCTTCTGATTTAGATATAGCGACTCAGAATTTACTTGCACGCGGTGAAAGATTAACTGAGATGCTAAAACAAGCACAGTACTCGCCTCTTGCGATTGAAGATCAAGTGATCGCAATTTTTATTGGTGTACGTGGGTATTTAGATAAACTTAAAACACGAGATGTAAATCGATTTATTAAAGAAGCCCTCGTTATGCTTTTCAGTAAAAAACCTAAAATTCTTCAAGAAATTAAAGATAAAGGCACCCTAAATTCTGGCATTGAAACTGAATTAATTCAATTCTTTGATCATTTTATGACTATTTTTGCTTAAGGAGTTTACAACTCAAAATGCCAAACCTTAAAGAACTTAAAAATCGCAAACGCAGCACTCTTGCAACCAAGAAAATAACTTCTGCAATGAAGATGATTGCTGCTGCTAAACTTAAGAAGGCACAAGCACAAGCTTATGCCGCACGTCCTTACACTGAACTTATGTCAGAAATGCTCATCAGCCTGCTTGCGCGTATTCAAAACCCTGCACAATTGCCTGCTCTTCTTGTAGGGCAAAATTCAAGCCATTCTCATATGCTCGTGTTAGTCACTTCAAATCGTGGATTAAGTGGTGGCTTTAATTCATCTCTTGTTCGCTTAGCTGAAAGTCACATCAATGAACTTCAAAAAGATGGAAAAGGAGTTAAAATTTATTGTATAGGACGCAAAGGGAAAGAACAACTTGCTCGTCGCTATCAATCCTTAATTGTTCAAACAGTTGAGGCTTTAGATAAACCTCGATTCTATTACGCTTCTAAAATTGCTCAAGAACTGTTAAGTTTGTTTGAGAAACAAGAGTTTGATACTTGTAGTATTATTTACAATAAGTTTATTTCAGCGTTAACACAGAAAACGACTTTGAGTTCTCTTATTCCATTTAAAATAGAACGAGATAATACTTCTCAATCTTCCACGACTGTGCAAAAAGCACCGTATGCATATGAGCCTAATGAGACTGAGGTTTTTACTCAACTTTTATCCAAAAATTTAGCGGTCCAAATTTATCATACGCTTCTAGAAAATGCTGCCAGTGAACAAGGCGCGCGCATGTCTGCTATGGATACAGCAACCAATAATGCAAACGATATGCTAAGAAAAATTAATCTCACTTATAATCAGACCCGACAAGCTTATATTACAAAAGAATTAATTGAAATTATCTCTGGAGCTGAGGCACTCTGATGCAAACTCGAAATTATATGAAAAGAGAAACTCGATGAAACCACAAGAAACCACAGGTAAAATTGAACAAGTCATTGGTGCCGTTGTTGATGTTGCCTTTGAGGGACCTCTTCCCGCAATTTTAAATGCACTTGAAGTCAAGAATCAGGAGCAATCACTTGTTCTTGAGGTCGCTAAACATCTAGGAAATAATATTGTTCGAACAATTGCTCTTGATTCCACTGAAGGACTCGTAAGAGGTCAAGCAGTTTTTGATACAGGAAAACCTATACAGGTTCCTGTAGGACCTGAGACATTAGGTAGAATTTTAAACGTAATTGGGGAACCTATTGATGAACGCGGGCCTATTAAAGCGAAGAAGAGATACCCTATCCATAGATCCCCTCCCACTTTTACCGAGCAATCAACACAAACTGAAATGCTCGTGACTGGTATTAAAGTTGTTGATCTTTTAGCGCCCTATTTAAAAGGTGGAAAAATTGGTCTTTTTGGCGGTGCCGGTGTCGGTAAAACCGTTATTATTATGGAGCTTATTAATAACATTGCAAAAGCTCATGGGGGTTATTCTGTCTTTGCTGGTGTTGGTGAAAGAACGCGAGAAGGCAATGACCTTTACCATGAGATGATTGATTCTGGTGTTATTGATCTGAAAGGACAAAACTCTAAAGCGACGTTAGTCTATGGACAAATGAATGAACCTCCTGGAGCTCGTGCTCGTGTTGGTTTAACAGGCCTTTCAATTGCGGAATATTTTAGAGATGAAGAAAATCAAGACGTTCTTTTATTTATTGATAATATTTTTCGCTTTACACAAGCAGGCGCCGAAGTTTCTGCACTGCTCGGAAGAATTCCATCTGCGGTCGGCTATCAACCTACACTCGCGACTGAAATGGGTGAGTTTCAAGAGCGCATTACCAGTACAAATAAAGGTTCTATTACCTCAGTCCAAGCAATCTATGTACCTGCTGACGATTTAACTGATCCTGCACCAGCTACCTCTTTTACGCATCTTGATGCAACGACTGTCCTTAATCGACAAATTGCCGAGCTTGGGATTTATCCTGCCGTTGATCCTCTTGATTCAACCTCACGCATTTTAATACCCTCCGTTGTTGGTGAAAAACATTATGCCGTTGCCCGTGAAGTCCAACGTACTTTACAGACTTATAAATCTTTAAAAGATATTATTGCTATTTTGGGAATGGATGAGTTATCAGCCGAAGATAAACTTACCGTGGCACGCGCTCGTAAAATTCAACGTTTTCTTTCGCAACCATTTCATGTGGCTGAAGTCTTTACAGGCACCCCTGGTGTTTTTGTCCCGCTTAATGAAACCATTAATGGTTTTGAAGGGATTGTTGAAGGACGCTATGACAACCTTCCTGAGATGGCTTTTTATATGGTAGGCACAATTGATGAAGCTTTACAAAAAGCGAAATCTCTCACCTCATAAGTAAATAAGAGTAAGATCATGTCTTCTAAGTTACATTTTAGACTTGTTTCTCCAGAGCGCGTTCTCTTTACAGACGATATTGACATGGTCGTTATTCCTGGTGAAAAAGGTGACTTTGGTGTTTTACCTTCTCATTCTCCCCTTGTTTCTTTACTTCGTCCCGGCCTTGTTACAATTCATGATGAAAGCGAAATTAAAGAGAGAGTGTATGTTTCTAACGGTTTTGCACACGTCACTGAGACAGAATGTGCGGTCATGGCAGAAGATAGTATTTTCTTAGAAGAAATGGATACTGAAATGCTTGAGAAAACTATTTTACAAGCGAAGAAAGAACTTGAGGAAGCACGTACTGAAGATGAAAGAGCTGCCTTAAAACGTGATCTCGATTATATTCATTCTAAACTTGAGCTTTTAAGACGTTTAAAACAGTAAGCATAGAAAAAGCCACTGTTTTCACAGTGGCTTTTGCGATAGGCATGAAAGAATTTACTTCTTTTCTGCAGGCTTTGCAGCTGCTTCTTGATGTTGTTGCGCACGCAAAGTTGCAACATTCTTAACAACAGGTTCACACATTTTCAAACCGCCAATAAGACCGTAAACTTCTTCTTTGTCTTTTTCTTCAATAGCTTCTGCTTGAAGATCTGCAACTAATTTTGAAACGATAGCTGTGAGATCTTCGGCACTGGCTTGAACTTTTTCATGCTTGTGATCCGCTTTCTTAGGGTCAGCTTTATGTTCTGTTTCTTTGTTCTTTTCACGAAGCTCAGCAGCTTTCTTCACGATTGGTGCACAAACTTGAAGACCACCAATAAGCTCATAAGCCTCACCTTGTTCATTCTTAGCAATTGTGCCGTCTTTAATTTCTTTTTGGATTTCTGTTGCAACAACTTTCAGTTCATCTGCTGTGTAAGCATGATGATCATGTAGCTCGTTTGCATTTACAGTTGAACCAAATAATGCCACAACCGCAACTCCTAAAAATAAATTCTTAATCATAAGTTCCTCCATATTATTGTTAATTTTTTACCTTACACTCAACATTTACAAGATAATACTTAAAATTTTATTAATTTTTTAAATTTTTGTTTTGAGGTAAGATCAAAAAAGAAACTACTAAGTGAAATGTTGTTTAAAAGAAAATTAAGCAGCTTGTTTTAAAGGTATAGTTTTCTCAGATAGAATAAGGTCTTGTTTTGGCGTTCTTCTTGCAATTTGATTAATAAATAATCCAATAATAATAAAAGATGCTGCAATCAAACATTCAGAAGTTAAACGCTCTTGCAAGATGACAATCGAAGATAAAGTCCCAAAAATTGGTGTTAACATTGTGAAAGGAACAATTGTTGCAGGTTCATATTTTTTAAGTAAGTATGTATAAGAAGTCGTTGCTAAAATCGTTGCAAAGACTGAAGAATATAGGATCGCAAGAAATGAAGGCCATTTAAAAGTAATGCATGCTACGCATATTGTCTCCCACCCATCAAGAATAAATGAAGTCATAAACATCGGAATAGGAGGAATCAAGCAACTCCATATAATGAGAGAAAACATATCTATTTTTTGAGTTTGATTCTTAAAAAGAAGATTCCCTATCGCAACAGAAAACGCTGCGAATAAAACTAAAAAGAATGTAACCCAGCTAAATTGGCCTCGTCCATGAAAAGCAATCATACTAACACCAATAAATGCCAAAGCAATACCAAGTATTTCTAATTTTTTAGGCTTATAGTAAAAAAATACTACAGAAAGTATCACTGTAAAAATTGTTTGAGATTGCATTAATAATGAACATAACGCTGCTGGCATCCCAAGATAAAGACCGAATGCTATTCCGGATAACTGACAAATCCAGACTAAAAGAGAAAATTTAAAAATCAGACTTGTCGAACAATTAGGCTTCTTAATGAAAAAAATGAGAGGGAAACATGCAAAGACAAAACGTAATGCAAGTTGCAAAAAAGGTGGAAAAGAAATTAAACTCAACTTTATTGCAACAAAGTTTGTTCCCCAGATCAGCATTACGAGAACAGCTAGGAAAATATCTTTTAAAACCATTATTAAGAAAATTTTTACTTATTATTATATAAAATATAATAATTTTTTTATAATTTAGCAAGATCCCTTTAAAAAATTATTTATTTGAAATTTTATTTTTTTATTAATAAATCATTTACTACCTATTGCTACGCTTTAACAAATTTTTGAAATAAAGATATGAGCACATAAAAATTGATTATTGTATTTAAGATGATAGGTATTGGGGGGAGATAATAAAAATGACGGAACGTGTAGCTATTGTCACAGGCGGGACAAGGGGAATTGGCGCCTCAATTTCACAGATGCTTTTTAAAGCCGGTTATCGGGTTGCAGCCACTTATAACTCAGATGATGTTGCTGCTGAAACTTTTAAACGCAGTACAAATGTCGCTGTTTTCCGGTGGGACGTGAGTAATTATGACGACTGTGTTACTGGGATTCAGAGAGTCCAGCAACAACTTGGTCAGGTTGATATTCTGATTAACAATGCTGGAATTACAGCTGACGCCATGTTTCATAAGTCTACGCCTAATCATTGGATGAAAGTCCTTAATACCAATCTTCTGTCGTGTTTTAATATGTCGCATGCAGTTATCGAGGGTATGCGTGAACGTAATTTTGGAAGAATCATCAATATCAGTTCTATTAACGGACAAAAGGGCCAACTTGGACAAACTAATTATGCTGCAGCCAAAGCAGGTGTAATCGGTTTCACAAAAGCTTTAGCTCTTGAAAATGCTCGAAAAAATATCACTGTAAATGCAATTGCACCAGGCTATATTGCAACAGATATGGTAAAGGCTGTTCCTCAAGAAGTTCTTGATAAAATAGTGGCTCAAATCCCTGTTGGTCGTTTAGGCGAACCTGAAGAAATTGCACATGCTGTTCTTTTCTTAGCAGCTGATGAAGCCGGATTTATAACAGGGTCGACTCTTACTATTAATGGTGGTCAATATATGATATAAAAGTTTATCCAAGATAGAGAACACCTCTCTAATTATGATGAAAAATAAGATTTAGTAAGGGAAGAATAATTATGACATTAGATGCTACAGATGCAACATTTCAAGAAGAAGTTTTAGAAGCTTCCGGGACTGTTCTCGTCGATTTTTGGGCCGAATGGTGTGGTCCTTGTAAAATGCTTTCACCTATTTTAGAAAGTTTATCAGCTGCTCTCCCACAACTTAAAATTGTTAAGGTAAATATTGATCAAAGTCCACAAACTCCAACACAATTTGGCGTAAGAAGCATTCCAACACTTATTTTATTTAAGGACGGTCAACCTGTCTCAACAAAAATGGGCGCTTTACCACAAAGAAATCTTGAAGAATGGATTAAAGGTTACCTGTAAAGATATCAAGAAGGGGGAAGCCCCCTCTTCTTTTAAATAAGAAGAAAGTGAAAATAATGGGCAGGCGTTTACACCAAATGGAAGATCAAGAATATAACTTTGATCCTTTGAAACTCTCTCAAGCGCTTATGTTTTCTGCAATGAAAACACAAAATGCTCTTCAACCATTTGATTCGACAAATATACCTCATTCTCTTATTAATGCAGAAGATATGGCAGAAGCCTTTCAAAAAGCATTCGAGAAACTTAGCACACAACCCGATAAGATCGTATCAGCTTCTCAAGATTACCTTAAAGGTACTTTTCAATTATGGCAGAATTCTCTTAATGTTCTTATGGGCCAAAAAGAAACGATAGATGAAGTTATTGACGGTAATGCTTCTGATAATCGTTTCAAAGATGAGATGTGGTATAAAAATCCATTTTTTGGTTATGCTCGGCAATCTTATTTGTTATGGGATCGTTGGATTAAAGATCTTACGAATAATCTTGAAGATCTTGATCCTAAAACTGCCCAAAAGATACAATTTTATACACGGCAATTTACAGATAGCCTTTCCCCTAGTAATTTTCCTTGGAGTAATCCTAAAGCTGTTCTTAAAACAATAGATTCCAAAGGAATGAACCTTATTCAGGGGATCAATAATCTTCTAAGAGATTTCGAATATGATAAAAGACAACTTAAAATAAAAATGGTTGATCATGAAGCGTTTCGGTTAGGAGACAATATTGCTGCTACTCCTGGAAAAGTCATTTTTCAAAATGACTTAATTCAGTTGATTCAGTATACACCTGTTACTCCTACAGTTTTTAAAACGCCAATACTTTTGATTCCACCATGTATTAATAAATTTTATATTTATGATTTAAGAACTGACAATTCATTTGTGAAATGGCTTTTAAATCGAGGACATACTGTCTTCATGGTTTCGTGGATAAACCCAGACGAACGTCTCTCAAAAAAAACTTTTGAAGATTATGTTTTTGAGGGTGTGGGAAGCGCAATTGAGACAATCCTTGAAATTACGGGGGTAAAAAAAATCAATGCTGTCGGCTTCTGTATAGGAGGAAATATTCTCGGAAGTTATGCGGCTTATATGGCAGATGAAAAGAATAATCCTCTTGCGAGCACAACTTACCTTGCAACCTTATTTGATTTTCAAAATCCAGGTGATCTTGGCGTTTTTATAGATGAAAAACAACTTGATCAACTTGAGAAAAAAATATCTCAAAAAGGATATTTAGAAGGGCAGATTCTTGCACAAACCTTTAATCTTTTAAGAGCAAACGATCTTATTTGGTGGTTTGTTATAAATAACTACTTTTTAGGTGAAGAACCAACAGCTTTTGATCTCTTATATTGGAATTCAGATTCTACTAATCTTCCTTCCCAGATGTTTATATATTATTTAAAAGAAATGTTTTTAAAGAATAATTTTATACGTCCGAATGGACTTAAACTAAAAGAGAAGTTTTTAGATTTGAGAAAGATTAAAACCCCTACTTTTCTTTTTAATACAAAAGATGATCATATTGCACCATGGGCATGTGGCTACGCAGCAACACAGGTTTTGCAAGGACCTATAAAATTTGTATTAGGCGGTTCAGGACATATTGCGGGCGTCTTCAATCCGCCAACAGTTAATAAATACGGTTATTGGACATGTGATAAATTAGCAGATACAGCTGAACGATGGTTTTCTTCAGCTATTCAAAATCAAGGTTCTTGGTGGCCTGAGTGGGCTGAATGGATAGAGCAGTATGCAGGACCAAAAACAAAAGCGTATGCCATAGGCTCATCTAAACATCCGGCTTTAGAGGATGCCCCTGGGTCTTACGTAAAAATAGGTCAATACCAACAGAAAGCATAATTTAGGACGTGAAGCTAAAATTTTGGCACCGTATTCCTCGTAAAACTGAACGTGTGACTTTCTTTTCACGTTTCAATAAAATTGTCACGTTAACATACGGGATCGTAATCTTAGCAGCCTTTCTTCTATTTGATTTTCTCTTTCAAGAAAATCTTGAATCCCGGCTTAATTTTCTACAAATCAGACTACGTGAACAATCACAAGCTTTAAATAATATTATCCGTCCTCGAGCCGATGCTATACAAGCTCTTCAAATACAAGCAAGTGATTTCTTAACAGAACAAAGAGACCAATATCAAAAATTTGATTTTAAGTTAAAAAATAATCCCCACCAAGATTACTTCTACCTTGATGTTTCAAATCTTAACCGGCGAAAAATAGGCAACATTACAGGTATTGGTTTAGTAGAGACACTTCCTAAAACAACCTGGCAAGAAATAACCATGGCTTTTTCTTTAAACCCTCTTTTCTATGTTTTGAAGAAGAACATTAAAACAACTTCCTCTCTCTATTATGTCTCTAAGAATGGTTTTAGAAACCAATTTCCCTGGCGCCCTTCCTCAGAATCACGCTTTGAACCATCATTTTTAAAAAGTTCAGTATATATAAAAAATCTTCAAGGAAATAATCTTAAACGAGAACCCGTCTGGACAGACATATATACCTATTCCCCACATGAGGGATTAATGGTGACATGTTCTGCACCAGTTTATGATAAAATGCAGTTTAAAGGAATTGTTGGAATAGAATTTCTGCTTGAGCCCATTATTGAATTCGTTAATGGCATTACTTATCCGAATGGGCGCCTTATCATTATTAACGATTATGGAACAATTCTTGCAGACACCCAATCGAGTAATCGTACCCCTTTAAAAGTCCACCAAGTTCTACCTCATGCCATCCCCATAGATGCATTGCACAAACTGCCACGAAAAACATTGTCGAAAATTGGTGATTATTGGGCTTATCAAGCGAAATCACGTTATGCCCCTTGGACTGTTATTTATTTTGTTAGTGCTTGGGACATGAATATTTCAACATTAAAGCATATTGGCCCAAGTATTATTTTTCTTATTCTATTTGCAATTTTTATTCTCATGGGGGCCAACAGTATTATTGCTCAAGAATTCATTAGCCCTGCAAAGCAACTTGTTCAATTTATTTCGACGCAAGCAATAGAAGGAGAACAAGCTTATCGCAAAATGCGTGAACCTTGGTTTTCCTGGTTTGAAGCTGTTTTTCAAGTCTTTGATCAGAATCGAAAACTTATGCAAGAAATGGAAAAGCATATTGAAGATCTTGATCAAAAAGTACTTGAACGTACACGCGCACTTTCAGATAAAAACCGGGCCCTGAGCCTTGCTTTTAATGACCTAAGAAAAGCTCAAAATCAAATTATTATCCAGGAAAAACTTGCTGGTCTTGGAGCTCTTACCGCAGGAATAGCACATGAAATAAAAAATCCCTTAAATTATGTTATCAATTTTGCAGAGATCTCGCGCAATTTTACGGAAGAACTTATGAATATCGCGGTATCTCTTCCACAAGGGAAGTCTCTTACTTTAGAACAGCGCCAAGAGGTTAAAACCATTCTTACAGACTTGATCGAAAATATGAAACGAATAGAAGAACACGGTAAAAGAGCTGATGCTATTGTTAGAAGCATGCTTGTGCATGCAAGAGGAGGTAATGATAATCAGAATTTAATTAACATTAATGAACTTATAGATGAAAATATTACCCTCGCAATAACAAGTTTTAAACAACAAGGCTTTATTCCCAAAATTACAAAAGATCTTGATCAAGACATTCCTAAAATTCTTGTTTATCCACAAGGGTTAGGTCGTGTTTTTTTAAATATAATTAACAACGCTTGCTATGTTCTTCATCAAAAAAGAGCAAATGTTGGTGATTCCTTTATAGCTGAAATTTATATTAGTACTAAAAAAATGGATGACAACCGTATAGAAATTATTATTCGCGATAATGGATCTGGCATTCCTGAGGATATTAGAAAAAAAATCTTTGATCCGTTTTTTACAACGAAACCAGCAGGAAGTGGCACAGGACTTGGCCTTTCTTTATGCCATGACATTATTACGCGCCAACATCATGGTACCCTTACGGTCACTTCAGAAAATGATCAGTTTACCGAATTTGTTATTATTCTTCCGATTGAAGAACAATTAATGGCAGGCTAAGTATGACTTCTCTCCATAAAGTAAATCAAGTTCGCCAGATAATGCATCAAGAAAATATTGATGCATTTATTGTTCCTAAAGCTGACGAACATCAAGGGGAATATATAGGCCCCCATTCAGAAAGACTTTTTTGGCTTACAGGATTTAATGGAAGTGCAGGCTTCTCAATTATTTTACCCAAGAAAGCAGGGCTGTTTGTTGATGGACGCTATACCCTTCAAGCAGCACAACAAGTCGATACATCTATTTTTGAAATCCTTCCCGTCGCTAAAATTTCTGGGCCAAAATGGCTTTCCCAACATTTAAGTCCTGGCACAAAATTTGCTTATGATCCTTGGCTTATAACTGAGAAAGAAATTAATTATTATAAAAAAGTATTAGAAGATAAAAATATTTTTTTCTTTCCTTTAGAAAAAAACCTAATTGATCAAATTTGGCTTGATCGGCCACAGAAAGCTTGTGAACCAATTTATATTCATCCTCTCGAATTTGCAGGGCAAGAATTTCAAGAAAAACTTACAATAATCTCAAAAGAGTTAAAGGAAATACAAGCCTCAGCAGCTGTTATTACAATGACAGAATCTGTTTGTTGGCTTTTTAATATTCGTGGAGATGATTACAGCTCTCTCCCTACAACATCGGCTTTTGCGATTGTCTATGATACAGGAAAAGCTGATCTTTTTATTGATGAAGAAAAGATTTCAGAAAACGTTCGTCAATATTTTAAAGATTTTGTTAACATTAAGCCGTTCCACTCTTTTGAGGAAAATTTAAGGACTTTAGGTCACAATAAAATCGATATTCTTATTGATCCAGCGACTGCTCCTATACAAACAATTTATGCTGTCGAAAAGGCTGGAGGAAAAGTTATCAGAAAAGATGAACCAACAACTCATCTTAAAGCTTGCAAAAACACCGCAGAACTAGAAGGTATGCGAAGAGCTCATATTCGTGATGGTGCTGCTTTAACAACTTTCTTATATTGGCTAAAAAAAGAAGGACCTAAAGGTCATTTAGATGAGATGCAAGCCGCTGAAAAGCTACTGACCTGTCGACAAGAATTCTCTGAATTTAAAAAATTAAGTTTTGCAACAATTTCTGGCACAGGTCCTAATGGCGCTATTATCCATTACAAAGTAAGTCCAGAAACAAATAGAAAAATTTCCCCTAATGATATTTATCTCAGTGATTCTGGGGGACATTATATTGACGGAAGTACCGATGTCACACGCACTATTGCAATAGGCGAAACAACCTCAGAACAACGAGATCGCTTCACGCGCGTTCTCAAAGGACATATTGCACTAGCACAAAGCATTTTTCCACAAGGAACGACTGGTTCACAACTTGATATTTTAGCTCGTCAAGCCCTTTGGCAAGCTGGTCTTGATTACGCTCATGGAACGGGTCATGGTGTGGGAGCAGTTCTTAATATTCATGAGGGTCCTCAAAGAATTAGCAATGTACCCAACTTTGTTTCCTTAAAACCAGGCATGATTCTTTCAAACGAACCAGGTTATTATAAGGAAGGCGCTTATGGCATACGAATAGAGAGCCTTGTTATTGTAAAATCTATTCATATTCCAGGAGCAGAAAAAGAGATGCTCGGCTTTGAAACAATTACGTTCGCCCCGATTGATCCTACTTTAATTGAATTAAGCTTATTAACAGGCTCAGAAATAAAATGGCTCAATGACTACCATCAAGAAGTATATGAGAAGCTTTCACACTTATTAAAACCGGAAGTTTGCAAATGGTTAAAGGGCGTTACCCAGCCCCTTAACCTCAGTTAAACCGTCTATTATTTATATTAACAATAATATTTTTAAAGTGGAACCTTCATTATTCTTAGCCAATTAGACGATTGATCTTTAAAAGAAACTTTTGTTAATTCGAGAATTTGCGTGGGTAAAATGGCACCATTATTATAATGTTCTTTAACTTTTTTTTGTAGTGATACAACAATTCCTTTCGTAACGCAGTCTTCAAAAGAAGCAAATCTTCCCCATTGATTATTCGTCGAAGTAGGTAAAAATCCCGAGTGAGTTAATACTGGTTGTTGGTATGTATATTGAGGAATCACGGGAGTGGAAAAACCAGAAAACATGGCGTATTGACTTGATACTAGTTGTTGGGGGGGATATTGAGGAACCACGGGAGCGGAAAAACCAGAAAACATGGTGTATTGACTTGATACTGGTTGTTGGGGGGGATATTGAGGAACCACGGGAGTGGAAAAACCAGAAAACATGGCGTATTGACTTGATACTGGTTGTTGGTGTGTATATTGAGGAACCACGGGAGCGGAAAAACCATAAAACACAGGGTATTGACTTGATACTGGTTGTTGGTGTGTATATTGAGGAACCACGGGAGCGGAAAAACCATAAAACACAGGGTATTGACTTGATACTGGTTGTTGGTGTGTATATTGAGGAACCACGGGAGCGGAAAAACCATAAAACACAGGGGGCTGCTGTAGAGTCGAATAACGATTTTTTATTATCTCAATACCTTGTTCTAACCTCTGTTGGTTAGTCCCATTTAGCATATAATTTTGATTCAATTCTGCATAAGCACTTTCTTGTGCATGACTAGGGATGTTTGCAAGAGTTCGAATACTTAGAATATCAAACTGTCCTGCATCATAATCTTCAACAATATTTTCACGAAACTCAAGATGGATTGAACTAAGAAGAGTTTGTAGCTCTGGATTGCTTGTCATAGAACTAACTGAACTTGTTGAAGATTGTGACTGAGATGGCTTCTTACTTGAAAATTGATAGAGGATCGCATCATTAGTCTCAAGACGTGGCTGCTTAGTCTGTGTATCATAGACTTGAGAACCATTAACACTTATGAAGGCTTTAACATTGGCATGAGAAAAAGACGTTAAGTTCTGGTTAAAATCGCCAATTGTACAAACATTCTCTCCTATCCCAAAAACTTGCTGAAGAGCTAAATCAAGTTCTTGTCTTTTTGATTGCCATCTTAAATGAACACAAATAATGTCTAAAATTCTCTTTGTAGTAATACTTTGTAACTTCACGTGTAAATAGCGATTTTGCTGCGTGCCATTATTTCCTTTTGGCTTCCAAGCCTGCAAGGTATTAAGACTTACTAAGTCCGTTGAGCTTTGTCCCATAACGTTATACAGTGCCTTCTGACATATAAGACCATGACAAAAACTCTCTCCACCCGTCGGTGCACTTAATAAATGATAGCTTGAACCTAATGAAGATTTCAAACTCTCAAGATCATTAGGATTCCATTCTTGAAAACCTAAAATAGTGTTAGGACGTATCTGAAAGAGATGTTTTATTTTTGCTATGTTCGTTTTTATACGAGTTTCAACATCCATAAGTTCAGTTTGCCCTATAAATCCACTACGTGTCCCTCTGGCCCAACTATTGTATGTTGCAAGCGTTAGAGATTGGTCAACAACATCGGTTGCGAACATTCGATGGTCGCTAGCTTGTTGTTTAATTTCGTTGTTTGCTTCAGTATCAAAAGGAAAATAGCTTGCAGAAAGTTGAGCACTAAAGGTTAACAATAATAAACCTGTAGATAAATTTTTTAACATTTATTATTCCTCATGGATGGTACTTTACTATAACATATATAAGTGCTTTACCCAATTTGTCAATAAATGGCTAAATTATTTTAGCAACCTCTTCAAATTTAAGCCTTGGGAGACGTGGCTGCAATTTATTGGGATCACCATAGCCAAGATTAATAAGAAAATTTGAGCGCCATGAAGTATTTATAAAAAATTCTTTATCTACTTCTGCATTATTAAAACCAGACATAGGACCACAATCAAGTCCACATGCACGCGCGGCTAAAATTAAATAAGCCCCTTGTAAGGAAGCATTTCTAAAGGCTGTTTCCTGCGTGTAATCTTCTTTTCCAACAAACCAACTTTTTGCATCAACCATTGGATAAAGAACATCCATACGTTCAAAAAATTTTAAATCATAAGCGATAATTGCCGTCACCGGAGCTGCCATCGTTTTTTCCACGTTTCCAGCATCTAAAAATGGTTTAAGACGCTCTTTCGCAAGTTTCGTCTTAACAAAAAGAATGCGCATTGGAACTGAATTTGCCGCTGTGGGACCCATTTTTGTTAACTCATAGACTTCTTGAAGAAGGCTATCTGGAACCTCTTTATCCTGCCAAGCTTTATGCGTCCGAGCGTCCAAAAATAATTGCTTTAAGGCTTGATGGTCAATTTTCATTTTACTTCCCCTTTTCAAATCATTCTCTTTACTGAAGTGAGTTTAAGCTTTAAAGGTTTAAAGAAGAGTTTAAAAGAAAGATTTATATCTCTGTTATGGTTCGCAAGTTCTTTATTTTTGTCACGATTACGCTTCTGTTTTTGAGCTTAAACTCAAATGCACATTGCCAATACAACATCACTATTAAATCTAAGTTTTTCTCATTCAATCTTTCTTATCCTTATGATTGGCACTGTGAAAGCGAATATGGTTTACCTAAAAATATTCAAGCTGTGTTAAGCCCCCAAACTTTTCTTATGGACTCTTCACCAGCGACTATTTTCGTCCGTATCGTTCCTCGAACAGCTCAAACTTCTTCTTTAAAAAAATTTATCAATAACGATTTTCTTAATGTAAAAAAGAGAAGACCTAAGATTCAATATGGAACTGATTTTATCCTTACAACAAAAGATCATAAAGATGCTCAAATAAAAACCTATTTTGAAGAACCTCAAGGACTCTACGATGCTATCGCCTATATTGCAGAAAAAAAGGCATTTGTAATCATTATTTTACAAACAACTTCTCAAAAAGCTTATCTACGCGCTCTTCCCACTTTTCGAAATATTGTGATGTCTTATCAATGTAATCTGCCACAAGACAAAGCCCCTCCTCCTCTTCCTAAACAGATTCATAAGAAACCAAAAAAGAAAAAAACGAAACGAAAAACAATTCGTCAAAAGAAACAAACTTCTTTTACCTGCTAAAGCTTTCAATCATTCTTTACGCTTGAATTCACTAGTATTTCATTTAAACTAGAAAGCAACAATCGTAACGGGAGGAATTTATGCGATATACTTTTATTTTAACTTTTCTGGCAATTTTTAACTTTTCAACAGGATATACGGCAGTTGAACAACCTGTTTTCGGGTTATGGAAAACCCAAGATCAACGCGCCAAGATTGAAATTGCGTCCTGTGCTAAGGATCCCTCAAAGGTATGTGGGACTATTGTTGAACTTCGTGAACCTATTGATCCTGATACAGGAAAGCCAAAAAAAGATAAATTGAATCCTGATTCTTCTCTAAAAGAACGTGCAGTATTAGGTCTCGTAACTTTATATGATTTTAAATCTGATTCAGATAATCCAAATCATTGGACTGATGGAAAGATTTATAATTCTCGAGAAGGAGAAACATATTCCTGTGAAATGACGCTCATCGATGCCAATACACTCGAAGTTCATGGTTATGTTGGTCTTCCTATTTTTGGAAAAACTCAAAAATGGTTGCGGACAACTAAAGACGAGAAGTTAGTTGCCACAGAAGAAGCCGAGAAATAATTGGCTTTCTATTAATACAGCTAATTTAAAAGAAATAACTTTTGCAAAGTCCTAACGCAAGATTAAAAATACCTTGATTCACAAGGTTAATTGCGTTAGGTTGCTGCTTGCCTCAGTCCCCATCGTCTAGAGGTCCAGGACACCGCCCTCTCACGGCGGCAACACGGGTTCGAATCCCGTTGGGGACGCCATTTTCTTTCTTACAACATACTGAATTACTTTAATATTTAACGTTTTTTTAAGACCCATTATGCTACGTATTCTTGTAGGTAAAGGATATTAAGTACGAGCATGAAAAATAGAATCCAACAATATATTAACATTGAATCGCTTTCTGGGATTTTACTGTTTGCTGGCATGATCCTTGCCTTATTTATAAGTAACAGCCACTTCTATGAAGCTTATCTCAATCTAATAAATTTACCTATTAGTATTACAATAGGCGAATTTATCCTTCACAAACCTCTTATAAAATGGACAAATGACGGATTGATGGCCGCCTTCTTTCTAGTGATTACGCTTGAAGCCAAATTTCATTTCCTTGAAGGTGAGTTTACCTCAAAAGAAAATTTCTTGCTTCCCGTAATTGCAGCATTAGGTGGCGTAGTTGTTCCTGCAATTCTTTATTATTTATTTACTTTTAATAATCCTTTACATACGCGAGGCTGGGCGATTCCAATTGCGACAGATACAGCATTCGTTCTCGGTATTTTGTCGTTTTTTTCAACCAAGATTCCTCTCTCTGTTCGCTTATTAGTTCTTGCTCTTTCAATTATTGACGACATTATTGCTGTTGTCATTTTAGCGGTATTTTACACAGCCTCTTTAAGCTATTTTCCACTTCTGGTCGCAACAATTATTGTACTTCTTCTCGCCATCATAAATTTGCTGAATATGAGTAAGCTTAGCGTCTACCTAATGTTAGGATTTGGTCTTTGGTTATCATTGCTTGAAGCTGGCATCCATGGGACAATTGCTGGCGTTCTAGTGGGGATATTTATTCCCGAACGCGTCAAGAATTCTGAAGATAAAGTTCATTCTCCATTAAAAAGGTTGGAACATTCACTCCATCCAGTTGTTGCGCTAATAATCCTGCCTGTTTTTTCTTTTTTAAACTGTGAAATTCCATTTAACGAACTTACGCTTCAAGATTTCTATTCGCCCGTTACATTTGGAATTTTAGGAGGATTATTTATTGGAAAGCAACTCGGTATTATGAGTTTTTCTCTGATTGCCGTTAAATTAAAGTTCTGCAAACTTACCCATGGCTTAAATTGGACAACTTATTATGCCATTAGTATTCTTTGTGGAATCGGCTTTACATTTAGCCTTTTTATTGGCGGAATTTCCTTTGAAAATGACCCTCTGGAGAATCAAATGAAGCTTGGTGTTATTCTAGGTTCTTTATTGTCGGCTCTCATTGGGACTGCATTCTTATATAAAGTGACCAAGTTTTCCCATCAACCATCTCATGAAATACATTACCCTTAAAGAATAAGCTCTAGAGCAATAAGCCCTAGAGCTATTTTCTTTAAAATGGTGAGGTGAACTGAGCCTCCGTTCCCAACATCTCTTCAATACGTAATAACTGGTTATACTTCGCCACACGATCTGAACGGCTAAGTGAGCCCGTCTTAATCTGCCCACAGTTAGTGGCGACAGCAAGATCGGCAATCGTGGTGTCTTCTGTTTCCCCTGAACGATGAGACAGAATGGCTGTTAAGCCTGCATGCTGGGCCATTGTCACAGCTTTAATTGTTTCTGTAAGTGTACCTATTTGGTTCACTTTAATTAAAATAGAATTAGCCCATTTTTCTTGAATTCCTTTCTGCAGGCGTTCAACATTGGTAACGAATAGATCATCGCCCACAATTTGAATTTCTTTGCCAAGTGTTGCAGTCAAATGCTGCCAACCCTTAAAATCGTCCTCGGCCATTCCATCTTCAATTGAGACAATCGGATAGCGCGTTTTTAGCCCTTGGTAGTAAGCAACAAGTTCTCCAGCATCGAAATGCTTCCCTTCGCCTTCTAAATGGTAAACGCCTTCTTTGTAGAACTCTGTCGCTGCCACATCTAAGGCGAGTGCAATTTGAGTTCCAGGTTGATAACCTGCCCTTTCAATCGCTTTCATAATAAATGAAAGGGCTTCATCACTGCTTTTAACAGCCGGCGCAAACCCACCTTCATCGCCCACATTTGTGTTTAAACTTGCAGCTGAAAGTTCAACTTTAAGCGCATGAAAAACTTCTGCTCCCATACGAATTGCTTCCTTCATGGATTGCGCGCCTACAGGAACAATCATGAATTCTTGAATATCAACAGGATTATCGGCATGAGCACCCCCATTCAAAATATTCATGAGCGGCATTGGTAGACGGTTGGCAAAAGCGCCTCCAACATAACGATAGAGAGGATCACCCACAAGCGTTGCTTCAGCTTTGGCAACTGCAAGGCTTACCCCAAGAATAGCATTAGCACCTAATTTTGATTTATTTGGTGTCCCATCAAGCTCTATCATTGCTTGATCAATATACACTTGCTGAGTTGCATCGAGACCACACAAAGCTTCAAAAATATCTTCATTAACGCTTTTAAGAGCCTGCAAAACACCCTTACCGTTGTAGCGACCTTTGTCACCATCTCGCTTTTCTACAGCTTCATGCGTTCCTGTAGAAGCGCCAGAAGGCACAGCCGCCCGACCAACGGTACCATCCTCTAAAATAACCTCAACTTCAACAGTTGGATTTCCCCTGGAATCAAGGATTTCACGGCCAAGAATATCTATAATTGCTGTCATTTCAACTTCCTATTAATTGTTAGAATGTGCAGATCTTAAGGTCTCAGCGCTCAGAAAGCAACGGCCATCATTAAATGTTATGGACGTTATTTCATTACCCTATTAATAGTTAAAGTCTGACTATTTTGAGAGAACATTAGAAACCGGAGGTAATTCGCTTATATATCCTACTTTCGTAAATGCCGGACTTAGTTCTTTCTTCTTTCGTAAAGGTAATTTACTTAATTCTGTCTCTTGTTTTGCAATATCTGCTGTTGGTTTAGATTCTAATGGTAGCTTCTTACGCTTGTGTTTTTTTGGCTTTAATTCTTCTTTCTGTTTTCTTTGAAACTCTTTCGAATCAATTTGATCAATGATTGAGAAGTTTGTTTCCACGACCCTTTCTTTCTCTTTTTCTTCGTAGCAATCAAGTTCATATTGGATAAGTGTTAAAGCATTCAAATAAAAAGAATAAGCTAATGGTATGTTTGTATTTGAGAGAGCTTTTGCCCATGTCCTGTTTAATTCTATAATAGGTAAAAGCATGCATACGTAAGAATCTTCTTTAAGAAAATATCTTTTTGAAACCTCCCCTGCTTCAGTAATACATTCCAAAGCCTTTTGAAACTGATTTAAAGCAAAGTATTTCTCAGCAGCCATTTTATACCAGATTTGTGCCATTGCAAAGTTGTATCCTAATTTTCCTGCATCCTCATAGGATTGCGCTTCCAAAATAGAGTGACCTTTTAAATGGCGGACAATTTCAGCAACATGAGTTGCAACAATTGCCGTGCGAAGTTGCAAAGGCCACTCATCTGTGTAAAAACAGCGCGTTTCCCTATTTTCTTTCTCATTAATTTCGAACTCAACTGTTCCTGATAAGTCAAAAACCTGTGGTTTGGCTTCTGAGTCTCGTTTAACAGCGTCAGAAAGATAATACATGATCCTATAATAATGGTCTTTAGCTTGGTCAAAGTTACGACTCATAGCGGCTCTTGCACCGCTCTCAATATATTCTATGATTTTTGGTTTTTTTGCAGACCTAGTCTGTATTTCATCATGGTGAATTGAAGAGAAGCAGAATGAAGTACTAAGAATATTTATAATAAAACTCAGAATCAAAATCGAAGTAAATTTCATTTTTATTGTTTTCCTTTTTATTTATCTCGCAAAAAATAGACTGTTTGGCGATCTTTGACATAATGAGGTACTGGTTTTTCCAATGAAGAGCAAGCAATAAGTGAAATTTTCTTAAGGTAAAATATTTTGCCAAGACCCTTTTTACCTTAACAGTTGCTTGGAACCTAGTTTTTGAGGAAATAAGAATGTTAGATGTTTGCACTCGTTTCATCATCTTGCCATGGTGTGCGTGTCATGCGTGATGAAGAACTCCTGACTGCTAGTTGTATTGCTACATTGCTTGGGATCCCCGAGACAAGCTCAGGGATCTTTGTAAAAAAGCTAGAAAAAAAATAATGGTATTTAATAAGAAATATGATGGGTTAAAATATAGACTTTTGCGGATTCTATATTCTGCTCAAATCCTAAAATGCCATATTTGAGACCTTCTGACTTTAGATAATAAGCCCATGCTTGGCCCTCACTCTCTGCTCTTTCAATCATCAATTTTAGAGACTCTTTTATTATGAAATAACGCTGATAACTACCCTCGGCCATGTGAAGATTGATTAGCAACTGTGTATGAGTTTTAAGATCTGGTGATTCTGTTTCATTAACAAATGTAGAGAGAAGACTTTTAAATTTTTCACAATTTCCAATGTATGGTTCACCAAAATCAGTATCTCCTACTAAACAATCATAATTTCTACTTATAAAGTTAATAATTTCACCTTTAAATCCTTGATTGAAAAACTTTTCACAGGCCGCCCAGGCAGCTTCAATATCCTCGTTACGGTGATCATCCCGATGAATCAATTCAATAATTTCTCTCTCAGCAGCACTAAATCTTTTTGATTGTGTATTTTCTTCAGACAATCTAAGAGCGGCTTCAATATTTTTCTCATATCCAAAATCTTCGTGTAAGTAGCCCCATATTTTCCTTTCAATAGCTTCTGGATCCTTTTGCTCTACAAGATATTCATTCAATATGAACTTAAGTTGGTCTGATATATCATCTACATAACCTTCAAGATAATCATCAATGAATGTGAAAAATCTTCTTGCAATAGCCTCTAATTTCTCTTTGTCTGTATATTCTTGAATCAACTTTAAAGTCGATTGTAGATCCCCTCGCGCTGCTAAATTACACATTTTCTCTACAACAGCGTATAACTCTTGTTGCTCTAAAAGATGTTCATTTGCTCCGGGTCTAAAATTAGGATGAATAGTCTTTTTCTCCAAACCTTCTAAAATCCCTTGCACAGATTTTTGCTTAAGATCTTGTTCATTCCCTAGGTACCCTATACATTTAATAAGTGTCTCTCGCCATTCTTGGAATGGTAAGTCTTTGTTCAAGTTGTATTGTTCATATTTAGTCATAAGCTGTCTAATGACTTCAGGATCTGACTCTAAATTTATCCTTACGCGGAGATATTGACGAGCTATATCCTCTCGAGTGTGGATCTCCTTGGAACAATCTGTCGGAAACCTTTTAGCAATTTCTCTCCATACCCAAACATGATCAAAACTCTTCCCTCCTTGTGATACTTTTAATAGAGAGCCTATGTCCTCAAGTGGAAGATGCTCAACTACATAAGGTTTTACTTGATCAGGCAAAGAAGCAAAAAAATCCCAAGAATCGTCACTTGGCGTGGTTGAAGAAGAGCTACCTTGGAAATCATTTTCCAATAAACTTATGGCAACATGCTGAAGAATATCGTCTTCCTTTTGTGCCAAAGATGTGTCTGTTGAAGTTGACGACGCTAATACAACAGAGCTTTGCTGTTCTTCCTCAAGCTTTTCATCCTCTTTAACCTTTTCTTTTCCTTTAACTTTAGAAGCGACCTTTGAACGAGAAGTTCCTTGTCGAACATCTGCTTGAACTGTATTTTTTGAAGTAAAAGTTTTTTCTGAAGAATCTTCTTTTTCTTCATTAAAAGAAGAAGCTAGTAAAGGACTTTCAAGAGTAAATATTATAGCACTAGAGAGAAAAAGTTTTAAAAACGATTTATTCATTTGCATCTCCAAATATTTTTAATAAAGTTTTTTTAATAAATTTTTTTATTTTTGTCAAAAAAAATTTAAATTGTCAAATTTTAATAATAATTGAGAATAAATCATTTTTTTATTTATAACGTCCATTTTATTTCTCCTTATTTATATTTCCTGTTTATTGTTAAACCCTTTCCCTTCCTGGGGAAGTTACCCACAAAAAGGAACCCGGAAAGGTTTTCATTTTGTTTGTAACGCAGAGGAATAAAGACAAGCCTCATAACCTCTTTTATTCAGACATTGGTCTATCTTTATTTCTTCGTGACAACCTAAACCTTTCTTTCCTTTTTTCCTTGGACTCGAGATCCAAAAAGCGAAAGGTCTTAAAGAATCTGTCTGGCGCCTAGTAGCACCTTCAGGTTGCCTATCACCACCATTTGATGTCCTCCAGCATCATCGTACCTTTCTCGCACGTTTTGGTCCTTCTGGCGTCTCATTGCATCGTCAGGTTGCCTGAGATCCTCGGCACAAGGCCGAGGATGACAACGATGGTAGCTTGTTGCTGTTGTCACCGACCATCGCTTTTTCAGCCCTCCTCAGCGCGCTTTCTCACATCCAACCTTTGTCGTTCTCGAGCTTGTCCCAAGAATCTCAAGCAACAAAAAGATCTTGCCTGTCACCATTCGTTGCCTCTCGACTCTTCCTGGATCCCCGCTTTCGCGAGGATGAAACTTGACTCATTTCCCCTTTTTGTCACCTGTCACGAGGCAAAGAGAGGGCATTCACTCAAAAAGAGTGTTCAAAGGCTTATCTTGTCTAATAATTTAGGTTTTTAATCCCTGCCTTATTATTCTTTTTATTAAGACGGTGGAGAAAGAACTTTTGGAAAGAATTATGAAGGTTTTTTAGGCCTTCACAAGAAGAGGAAAATCTCTCTTGACCATCTACAACCACACTACCATAAACAGATACAAATATCAAGAAAATTCGCCCTAATGATGCCTTATTTTATCAATTAAAATCAATAATTTATAAAATAAATTTTATTCTTAAAATAGGCTTTTGAAATTAAAGTAAAAATAGAGGACAAAAACAGACAATTTTTAATGAACCATCCGCTAAACCATCAAAAATATTGACTTTTGGTCTTGAATACCTTTAAAAACACTCTATCTCTAAAATAATACTTTTAATTCTTAATGATCTTTTAATATGAAATTAAAACATTTATTCATTGCATCTTTATTGCTTTTTAATGGTCTTAGCTTTTCCTTTGCCAGTGAAGGCACGGATGAAGCAGCCGCGAAAAGAAGAAAAATCGTTGATACCCTAATCGATACAGCTATTGATAAAACTGTACAACCAAATTTACTCGACATGTTGCCAAATGAAGTTCTTTCTCAAATTACAAACCATCTTCATATCATGGTGATCTCGCCTCTCATGCTAACCGAGAAACAGACGGGGAAAAAGATCAAAGAGACAACCAAAGTTTTTAATGCCTCTGCGGACCCACTGTTTCTAGATGACACACATTATAATGACAACATTCTTTTAGCTTTTGGTCATCTAATAACCACTTTTCCTAACCTTACAGAAATAGATTTTCAAGGGTACAAAACTCCTTCTTTCTTTCTTTTTGATCCTAACCAGAATCCTTCCTTAACAAAACTTAATTTAAGCCACAATGTGTTCTCTAACCGACTACCATCTTCAATCAGTAGGCTTCATAATCTTAAATCTTTAGATTTGTCTCATGCAGGTTTTTCAGATTTTCCAACTGAAATCTGTGAACTTACTGAACTTACTGAACTTGACATTTCACATATCTATGACGAGAAGTCTCGTAATAGAAAATTTAAGTTACCTGATATATTTAGCAATCTAACAACCCTTCAATCTTTAAAAATGGAAGGGGATTGTATTAAGAACATTCCCTCCTCACTCAGCAAATTCATGAATCTTACTCTTCTTAACTTAACACCTGCTGAGATGATAATTCACTTTAGAAACATATCAGTATCTTCAGATTTTCTTTCACCTCTTACAGGCCTTACTCAGTTGAGTTTACCTCATCTTGCTAATGGATTACCTTTAAGCTTTAGTACTTTTACGAACCTTCAAATGCTGACTTTTCATTCAAAGGCGCCACTTACAGAGGAACTTTCTCTCCCTATTTCTCTTACGTTTTTGAGCGGTAGTCTACCCCCTAAAATAAATATGGATGATTGGGAAGACTTAAATGAAGAGCCTCTGATTTTAGAACATCTTCTTCCCAAAAATGTTCAGACTTTACCGAATCTCAGATCTCTTACAATTACCAATTCAATTTCAAGTATTCCTTCGGATTTTACCAACTTAACGAATCTTGAGACACTTGAATTAAAGATAGGCGAGCACTCTGGAAAAGTGTTTCCTTACAACATCACAAAGCTAACTAACCTTCAAACACTCACGCTAACTATGCAGACTAAGGAAAATTTAATTTTGGGCATTGGCCACTTAACAATGCTTACAAAACTTAGTCTTTTAAACACGATTAATAGATCAGTTCGGTCATTACCGGAAATTTTAGGAGAAGAACTAGAGAACTTAACAAACTTGCGAGAACTTAATATAAAAGATATCTTTACATGGAGCGTAGTTCCACCAAATTTGCAAATTCCATTTAGATTCCCAGCACTTGAAGTATTAAGATTGACACATAATCATCTTAATTTTTTTCCTGAAGGAATAATTAGGGCAAAAAAAAATCTTCGTATGCTCAAATTGTCATATAATAACATCCAATTTGGATTACCAGAATTCATCACAGAAATGACCGCTCTTGAGAAGCTAAGTGTGGTTAGCTGCGGTTTAGCCTCTTTACCTTCAGGTTTTGAAAATTTAACGCGTTTAAAGTTTCTTGACCTGCGAGATAATTGTTTGGATGATGATCCACATCTTATTCCTTTTAAGCAAAGAGTAAAGATTCTTAACTAAGCGATTTCGTAAGATTCTATTTGACCTTATAATACCATTTATATACAATGAGTTATCAAATTGTAGATTGGGAGTGTAAAAATTATGCCAGTAAAAACTCTTACACGCGCTGAAATTAGTGATGCTATTGCTGAAAGTATTGGCTTTCCACGTCATCGTGCTATGGAGATTCTTGAACAGATCCTAGAGCAAATGATTGTCGGCCTTGTGAAAGAAGGTGAGCTTAAACTTTCCTCCTTTGGAAGCTTTAATGTTCGCAAGAAAAGTAACCGTATCGGACGCAATCCTAAGACAGGTAAAGAAGTGATGATTACGCCCCGTAAGACGATTTCTTTCCGCGCTTCTCATATTCTTAAAGATGGTGTTGCAAAGAAATAAGTAAGCTTTGCACACAATTTCTTATCTTTTCTTTTGAAGCTTACCTGGTTTTTATTCAAAAAATATTTGACTTTTTGACTTTATTTTTGCATATTAGGCCAAATTTACTAAAATATAGGGCATCAAATGAAGAGAATTATTTCAGTTCTTTTAATAATTATTTTTGGATTTCAAACTTCGTTAAAAGCAACCCATATCGAGCTTTCAGATGAAGTAAGAAATGCTAGATCCTCGACCTTATCTAAGGGCTTAGAAAAAACACCTCCGATATCAGAAGAATTAAAAACAAGCCGAAATTGGGGAAAACAATCTAAACTTTTTGGTCTTGGAGTAGGTTTACTTATAGCCTCTTGTATAGCAGAATCATTCAATATCAATGATAATATTAGCCAGCTTATCCTCATGGCAACCACTTATTGCTTTGTCACAAGCTTTGTGAATCTTGGGCGCTACTTTTTTGAGTGGTATGGTGAGTCAGTCGCAAAGGCAGAATATGGCTTAAAACAAAAGGCTTCTCAAAAAGGAAAAACAACGCCGAAACAAGCAGAAAAGCTTGAACAAGCTGTGCAAAACAATATTCGATTAACACGTACGCTTTTTAGACAAAGTCAAAACCTTATAAATGCCTCATTAAAAATAAGTGCACTTTATGTTATCTTTCAAAATGATGACTTTAATGCGTCTTTAGAGAATATTGCCTTTATAAGTTTGATTTCGGGCGGATTCATATATAATATCAATGAGATAAAGCATACTTATACATCAGGAAAAGTTCGTAATGATATTCCTTTGCTAGGAATTCTTAATGGTGTTTGTGAAGCTTTAATTGCCGCTAATCTTTTTAACTATTGGCAAAATAGAGGGCTTGAAATTGCACCAGGTTTTTCCCTTCCTATCCGAATGCCTTTAACTTCATCGCAATGGGCATTTTATCGTTTCCTTCAAGTTCATGGCGATCTGGAAAGTATTGGAAATGCTTTACAATTACCCCTTAACATTGTAAGCGGCATTCAATCTTACTTTAAAAAGTCTCCTCAAATCATTGAAGAAAATAAACAAGAAGCTGCTACCAAATTTATGCCCTCTTCACAACAATCAGAGCCTTTGTCTTTTTCAAGAACACAATTTCCTTCAACAGAACATAAACTTAATGATCAAAGTTTTATAGTTGATCCAAACACACATTTTGCCCCTTCAACGACTAAAAAAATTAATAGGCATGAGCCTAAGGTAAAAATTAAAACCAAGGGAACACCATCCTTGTCTCTCCCAACGACAACCCCTACACCGCTTGAGGAACGCGAAGATATACTCTCCGAAAAAGATACCATCCGCCAAAAAGCTTTAGCACACATCCAAGAACTCCGCCAAGAAACAACCATTAAAGAAGCAACAATTAATCAAGAAATAAGGCAACTTCTCGCATTTTTAACAAATGCACGTCTTGAAAAGGTTGGGCACGGCAAACAAGCAATCATCATTAATTTTAAGGACAACAAAAGCTTCCGCATCATTTTTGAAGCTCCTCATGAACAAAGTAATGCGAGTTCAGATGAATATAAAGGATATCGAAAAACGCGAGTTCTTGATGCCTTACAAGTGGGTTATCTTTATGGATGGAATGAAGCAAAAATTCTTCAATTTATGAATATAAATAATATCAATAGGTTTTACAATATTCCCTTGTTTTTGATTCATATTTTATGGGAACGCGGGCAGTATCAATAAAGACTTTATAGCTAGAAATTTTATTTTAATTCTTATTGTTTGAGTTTGTTTCAGAGCCATTCTTTAAGCGCGGCGAGAAAGCACTTTTTCGAGGTGGTCCATTTTCACTAGATAAAAGACTTGGTTCAGGTGAACTTTGAGCGTTATTAGGATTAGCTTCGATTCGCCTAGGAGAAGGTTTACTGATCGTTTTATACATTTGTTTTAACAAATCTTCGCTTACTGAGCTAGCCTCAGTTATTTGTGTAAAAACAATGTTTATAAGAAATAATGTTAAAGACGCTTTTTTCATTTTATATCTGTCTTAAATAGAACAACGCTTTCTTAGATTATATCTTTTTCTTACGGCTTAGTTAACAATAATTCAGGTGTTCATAAAAAAATCCTTAAAATCAATTTTTAGAAGTACTCTAAATGATTGAAGTTCAAATAATCTCTTCTTTTACTGCATTTTCCGATAGCCAACCACGTTTGAATGTCCTATAAAGAGAGACACCATTTATTGATGAGGTTTTTCATGGCAGGTTCAGTAAACAAAGTTATTCTTGTGGGCAACCTTGGACGCGATCCAGAAGTGCGTCATGCACAAGATGGGACAAAAATTGTTCAACTTTCAATCGCAACATCTGAAGCTTGGAAAGATCGTACAACAGGCGAACGCAAAGATCGTACTGAGTGGCACCGTGTTGTTGTTTTTAATGATCGTTTGACTGATGTTTGTGAAAAATATCTTCGCAAAGGCGCTAAAGTGTTTCTTGAAGGCCAACTTCAAACGCGCAAATGGACAGATCAAAGTGGGCAAGAAAAGTATACCACTGAAATTGTTCTTCCAAAATTTAGAGGAGAACTCACCATGCTTGATGCTCGTTCAGAAGGAACTACAACCTTAAATGAACCTTCTTATGGTGGCGGACTTTCTTACGAACCCTCAGGCGCGAGTTCTCAAAGTAATCATGCTGAACCTGATCTTGACGACGAGATCCCTTTCTAATAATTAATGATTTCATAACTAAAGGAGTTGGGCCTTGACGCAAGCCACTAGTCCCTTAAGCACAGATATTATCCCGGTTTCCCTCGAAGAGGAGATGCGCCGTTCTTATCTTGATTACGCCATGAGTGTGATCGTGAGCCGCGCCCTTCCAGATGTGCGAGATGGTTTAAAGCCTGTTCACCGTCGTATTCTCTATGCCATGAAAGAATCCGGTAACAACCCTGATCGTCCTTATCGTAAATGCGCCAGCGCGGTCGGTTATGTGATGATGAAATATCACCCCCATGGCAATGCCCCGATTTATGAAGCTTTAGCTCGGTTGGCCCAAGATTTTTCGATGCGCCTTCCGCTCATTGATGGCCAAGGAAACTTTGGTTCCATGGACGGCGACCCTCCTGCAGCTGAACGTTACACAGAGGCACGTCTCGCAAAAGTCTCACACTTCTTACTTGAAGACATTGAAAAAGAGACTGTTCATTTTAAACCCAACTATGATGGCACTACTTCAGAACCTACTGTTTTACCTGCCCGCTTTCCCAATCTTTTGGTCAATGGTGCTGGTGGTATTGCCGTTGGTATGGCTACAAACATTCCTCCCCATAATTTAGGGGAAGTTATTGATGCTTGTTTTGCCTACATTGACAATCCTGACGTTACTGTTGACGAACTTCTTCAATATGTTCCAGGACCAGATTTTCCAACCGGCGCCGTTATTTTAGGACGCAATGGCATTCGTGAGGCTGCTCATAATGGCCGTGGCTCTATCATTATGCGCGGACGTGTCCAAATTGAAGAAATTCGCAAGGACCGCACCGCTATTATTATCACTGAAGTCCCTTATCAAGTGAACAAAGCCCGCATGATTGAACGCATGGCTGAGGTGGTGAAAGAAAAAATTATTGAAGGCATTTCTGACCTTCGTGATGAATCCGATCGTGAAGGTGTTCGCGTGGTTGTTGAACTGAAGCGTGATGCCGTGCCAGACGTTGTTCTCAACCAACTTTATCGTCATACGCCTTTGCAAACATCTTTTGGTGTGAATGCACTTGCCCTTGATAAAGGGCAACCCCGCCAAATGGGTCTCAAAGATGTTATCAAGGCTTTCATTGAATTCCGTGAAGATGTTATCGTCCGCCGGATTAAATTCGAGCTCAAAAAAGCGCGTGAACGGGCTCATTTATTAATTGGTCTTGCAGTTGCTGTTGCCAATATCGATGAAATGATTGCCCTTATCAAGAATGCCGCTGATCCTCAAACTGCTCGCGAACAAATGATGGCAAGAACTTGGCCAGCATCTTCTATTGCGCCGCTTATTGAACTTGTCGCTGAGCCTGGAAATACTTTTAGTAATGGAACCTATCGACTTTCAGAAGCTCAAGCCCGAGCTATTTTAGACTTAAGACTGCACCGCTTAACCGGTCTTGAGCGTGATAAGATTGCTGATGAGCTTCAGCAAATAGTTGATCAAATTAAAGACTATCTCTCAACGCTTGCCTCACGTGAGAAACTTTATGCTCTTATGCGTCAAGAACTTACTGAAGTAAAAGAACAATTTGCGACACCTCGCCGTACGACAATTGAAGATGCTTCAGGCGAAGTTGATATAGAAGACCTCATCCAATGTGAAGATATGGTCGTCACGGTCAGTCAGAATGGCTACATTAAACGTGTCCCTCTCTCAACTTACCGTTCGCAAAAGCGTGGTGGTCGTGGTCGCTCTGGAATGTCAACACGTGAGGAAGACTTTGTTCGTGATGTGGTAGTAGCTGACACACACACACCTGTTTTGTTCTTCTCTTCAGGTGGAAAAGCCTTCATGCTCAAGGTTTATCAACTCCCACAAGGCACACCGCAATCTTTAGGAAAGCCGATTATTAACGTTCTACCTTTTGAACAAGGCGAGACAATTGCGACCGTTCTTCCACTTCCTAAGGATCCTGAAGAACTTAAGAATATGTCAATTGTGTTTGCGACTTCATCAGGAACTGTTCGCCGTAACTCAATTGATGATTTCTTAAACGTCAGAGCCAATGGGAAAATTGCTATGAAGCTTGAAGATGGCGAACAATTGATTGCTGTGCGTGCTTGCCATAATCATCAAGATATCATGCTTTCCTCAAAAGAAGGACGCAGTGTTCGTTTCCCTGTTGAAAGTCTCCGCGTGTTCGCAAGCCGCAGTTCTACTGGTGTGCTTGGAATCCGCTTAGCCTCAGGCGATCGTGTTATTTCCATGAGTATTCTTGAGAATGCACGCGCCACAATCGAAGAACGCGATGCGTATATTCGTCAATCTCGCAAGCTTCGAGGGGGTGATGAGACTGAAGTGGAAGAAGTGGAAGAAATTTCAGGAGATTCAACTTTTGAACTCTCACCTGAGCGTTTTGCTGAACTCGAAGCCAGTGAGCAATTCATTCTTTCAGTCACTGAAAACGGCCTAGGTAAAAGAACATCAGCTTATGAATTCCGTGTTACTAACCGTGGCGCTCAAGGCGTGACCAATACAAAATTAACGTCAAAGACTGGCAAAATCGTTGCTTCCTTCGTAGTCGATAATGATGATCAACTTGTTCTCGTGACGAATACAGGCCAACTCATCCGTCTTCCTGTAAAAGATATTCGCATTTGTGGCCGCCAAGCCCAAGGTGTCATGCTTTTCAGAGTTGATAATGATGAGCAGGTTGTCTCGGTTGCGCGTATTCCAAATCAAGGGAATGAGGAAGAAGATGGAGAAGAAGGAGCAGAGGAAGAAGTTTTAGATTCTTCTTCTGAAACTCCAGCCGCATCTTAACGAGGAAACTCTTAAGGAAAGTTTCATGCTTAAATTAATTAGCTTTGTAAGCTTGTTGTGCTTATCGCTTAATTCGGCTTACAGCTTTGAAAAAAATAGTTTTCCTCCTGCCTTAATTGGAGATAATACTCATGTCGAGGTCTATACTTTTATTATCAATGCTTTAAAAGAAGCCCCTTTGTTATCTCAAACTGAACTTCAAGAAAAAAAGCAAGCAGAGATAGCTCATCAGCATGATGTAAATTGGAAAAATCATTATGCTGACATTATTGAAGGTGAGCTCGCCTCTTTATTAAAAATTCTCTGCCGCAGTCATCAAGCCTGCCAAGAAATTACAATTTATCAACGAGATGGCGTCGGAATTGCAACAAGCGGCCTTAAAGCTTCTCTTGATCTTCCGCACCGTCTTTCAGATTTCTCAAAAGGCATTTTAAGTGATCAATCCTTGAGCACGCTAGGGACATATTCTTATAAAGCAAAGAGTGGTCATGAATATCAAGAATATCTGTTTGCTATTTATTTAGACTCAAGACACATCGCTTATATTTCCAATACTCAACGAGAACCTCATGATAAACTCATTGGTTATGTCAGTTGTCTTATAAGCTCAAAGACTTTCTAATTTTACCGATTGCTTATTGTTTTAAAAGCAGTAAATTATTACCAATAATTTTTATTTAAATTAGGGGAAAGATAAAAATGATAAATAAGCTATTGAAAAATAAGTTATTTTTTTCATTTGTAAGTTTATTATGCTTGTGGTTTTCATCCTTTAGCCATGCCTCTCCTAACCTAGAAAAATTAGGTTCTATAGAATGGGTGCAATCAAAAATCGAAAACTATCCTGAACTTGAATGGTTGCTTGATAAAACTGTTCAACACACCCAAGAAGGAAAAGTTGAACAATTTCCCCATAGCTGGTCAAAAAAGCTTACAGGATCTCATTATCCTGAGTTTGAAAGAACGATTTTAAGCCTTGTTTGTCTTTATTTAATTGCAGATGGCAGTGATATTGCTTATGAGCGCTTTACGCACCTTCAACCTGCACCCGAGAAACTGACACGTGATTCTTTTCAAAAGTTGAACAGTTTTGCTCAAACAATTATTCAAAATGATCCTCAACAGCTTCAACTCCTTGAAATTAATCTTATTCTAGGAGATATGGGGAAAACAAAAATGGCTCATAAAAAAGCTCAAAAATACGGCATTACTGAAGCTGATCATGATCTGTTCTTAGATGAGTGCCTGCAAAAATGTCCCGAAATTTTTCTTACTTTTCAATCATTAACACCTGCACAACAAAAGAAGATCAAGAAAACAAAAGGACTTGTTCATTTAGGACATGTTACCCATGTCGAAGGCGGCCCTGAAATTTTAACAAAGCTTAAGGAATCTGGTATTTTTGAAGACGACCCTCAAGAATTTGACTTTGAAATGTTGACGCAGATCTGTGATGTCAGTGCTGCTCGAGGGCACGAGGATAACGCCGGCTCCAAAGTTATGACAGAAAATACTTTTAAAACTCTTTTCGCAATAAAAGAAGCTTTACATTACCTTTCAAATCATACAGAACAAGACGCCTTAAAGAAATACTTGGCCACCCGCGCTGAATGGTTAGGTTTAGATAAAAATTTGAACACGACTCATCTATTGGCTCGTATAGGCGCAATGATGAGGCTTTATACAAAAGAAGATGGCGCTGCTCTTCAAGAAGCCTTTGATAGTCTTAGCTCCACCCAGAAAGAGCTTATTGTTTCTGAATATGCCCCCCTTAATTATCGACAAGAACGAACACCAACATATATTCCAGCTGTGCTTGTTAACCTGATGGGAACCTATACAAAACAAAAACTTTCAAGAAAAATGGCAATCCATAAATCTCTACAGACGGGTCTTACTTTGATTGCTCATATTTTACATGACTTCCGTAATAATCGTGCAAATCATCCTTATGATCCTCATTTAACGCTTAATTTCAATAAGATTGCAGGTCAACTTAGAGACAACCCAGCATTGGCAGAAAGCGCTACTTTTATTATAGATCCTCAAGGGAATGTGGAGCTTGAGCGAGCTACAGAGAAAAAATACAAATAATGTCACACCAATCTTCACAAAGAATCGCTGTTTATCCTGGGACCTTTGATCCGATTACAAAAGGTCACCGTGATATTATTCAAAGGGCTGCTTTGCTGTTTGATAAAATTATTATCGCGATTGCCGTCAATGCAGGAAAAAACCCGATTTTTTCTTTACAAGAACGCTTTCAACTCGTGCAACATGAAATTGAAGCTCTTTCAACTGAGAAAAACATTCATAATGTCAGTGTGCAAACTTTTGATACGCTCCTCGTTGATTTTGCAAAGCAGGTTAATGCCCGCATTTTGATTCGTGGCTTAAGAGCAGTGTCTGATTTTGAATATGAACTCCAACTTGTTGGGATGAATACTTCTCTTTCTCCTGAACTTGAAACTATTTTCTTAATGTCTTCAGAACGTTATCAATTTATTTCTTCAAGCATGATTAAAGAAGTTGCCCAATTAGGGGGTGATGTCACGCCTTTTGTCTCTCATTTTGTCGCACAAAAGTTAATTGAAAAGGCAACAATTCTTTAAAAGTCTCTTTACATCTTCTTTTTTTGCTTTAGTGTTATGTAAAATTTGAATTAATTTTTTTTAATTTAAGGGAGGGAACCTTGAAGAAATTACATTTATCTTTAACAGCTATGGCTGTGCTCATGCTTACAGGTTGTGTAGACGAGCCTGTGTCTAAGTCTTCAGAAAAAACAATGACGCAAGAAAAGTCATTAGAACAAATTCTTTCTGAAAAAGCCAATTCTGAAGAAAAAACGCTTGTCAAAGAAGGAATTCAAGCCTTGCAAGCAGGTAACTACGAAGAAGCTTCGCAAAAGTTTAATATCGCCCTTGTAGATGACCCAACAAACTCTTGGCTCCACACGCTTAACGCGATGGCCTATCAACTCTTGGCCCGTAAAGGCGATGTATCACAGCTGGAAATTGCCGAGGCTGGTTATAACCAAGCGCTTAAGTTTGAACCTTCAAACAGTATCGCTTCCCTGCAATTAGGCCGTGTTAAGAAACAGCAAAAAGACTACAAAAAAGCGCAAGAAGAGTTCGCTAATGTTCTTTTAATTGAGCCAAATAGCTTACCTGCCTTATATGAGCTTGCTTCAGCTTCTTATTATCTTGGGGATGTTAAAACTGCCCAAGCCGCTATTGAACGCTATATTAAGGCGGCTCCTAATAAAGCAGAAGCGTATCGTGCCGCAGGCATGATTATGGCGGCTGCAGGTAAATCTCCAGAAGCAAATACTTACATTAAGAAATATGAGAGCTTGGCAGAGAATAAATCTCAGGCCAAATTTGCAAAACGCCGTACTGATGAATGGAAGCGCCTATATGACAGCGGTATGATTATGCTTGCCCAAGCTGATGCGACAGCTGCTGGAGGAGATGCCTCTGCTGCGGCAGATCCCAATGCGAGCGCTGCTGATGCGGCTGCAGACCCAAGTGCTGTTGCAGCGAATGGTGGAGCTGCTGCTGGAAATGCTCCTAAGCAAACCGCAGCACCTCAAGCGCCTGCTGGTCCTCAACAAATGGTGGCGATTGATGCGATTGTTATGCGCGTGAGTGAATTAGGAAAAACAAGAAAAGGAAATAATATCCTAGAAAATTTCTCCTTAACACTTGCTCCTGGCACACATATGTATGCACGTGGCCGTGGGATACCATTCCAAAGTAAAAGCGCGACAATAGATGGAGCGACAGGTAACGTAAGTACGACAATTAACGCACCTTCACCTGTCGATTTCCAAAGTGCTCCTATTTTTCCTGGAGCTGCAAACTTAGCATCAACAATAACCGGGGGTGGATCTCCACTTTCAGTTTCACGCCTTTTCACGCAAGGAGTTTCTTTTGGCAGCGTTTCTTATAGCTTAAATATTGCTAATGCCGCTATTGAACGTATCAAAGTGTTAGATCGTCCTTCTGTTACGACGATTGTCGGTAAACCTGCTGAATTTTATGCTGGAACTGACCTTGCGCTAGGTCTTACTGGCCAATTTGGTGGTAACGTTGCAAAAACACCAACAGGTATCACAGTTAAGGTAACACCTCTTACTCTTAATGATGATCGTGTCCTCTTAGAAATTGAAGTTTATGGAAGCTTGACTCCTGGCATAGAAATCGTCGGCGTTGATGCTACTAAAACTTTTACACGTATTCAAACAAGCCATGTTAAAACAACTGTTGAAATGAAGCTTGGAGAAACATTAATGCTAGGAGGGATTAATTCTCATGAAGATCAATCAGATAAAGATGGTTTCCCTATTCTTCAAGATATTCCAGGCATTCAGTATTTCTTTTCACAAGAAGAAACCAGTAGTTTACGTAAGTCAGTTACTTATTTGATTACACCAAGATCTCATGAAAAGAATATGGCGGCTATTAAGAAGGCCTTTACGAACCCAACTGAAGGTCAAACAAACCTTACTGAGCTGGAAATACGCAATAAAGATTGGTTTGCCCCCTATGAGAATAACCAAGTGATGATTCTTAAGTCTGCAGCGCCTCTTTATCGCGAATTCCGTACAGGCGACATTCCATCCGTTATCTGGTGGCAAGAAGAAGAATTTGATGAGCAAATCACGCAGATCGCAAGCTTTTTATACTACTAAAGAATTTTCAAGGTAAAAAAGGGCCGGGGTTTTAACACCCCGGCCAAGTTTAAACAGGGAGGCTTCACGTCTGGGAGACGTAGGACCAAAGAACTTGTCTTTGCCCCTTTTTCAAGCTTTGCGCTCGAAAACTCAGAAACTTTTTGAGAGTAAAACTCTCGATACTTTTGTTGTAATACTTTTCGTCAAGAATGAGCAGCATAATTTTTGCAGACCCCCTCCTCTAAAAAAGCATAACCTTCTAAAAATTAGACGAATTTCATAAATAACTATAAAATATTATCTCACTATATTAAGAAAGGAAAGCGTTTTAAAATGAGTACTTTCAAGCACTTAACAAATTACCTTTTAAATTGATCTTTGATGCATAACATCAAAAAATAAATCCACCTAAATGACTTTAAGTTATCATTATGCTGATGAAAAAATTTAAAGTTTAAATAAGATAAAAAGAATTTTGAGAAAGCTAAGCTCTTTCCTCAACCTGAGTTTTATATTTAATCTAAGAACTCTTTATTAATTCGTTGCTTCTGCTTCAGCTTTTTCTATATTTGTACTTAGATTTTTAGAACGATGATTCCAGGTTAAAGAGAAAAAGAAAGCGCCAATAAGCGACGTTATAATAAAGAGAATAAAACCGCCAGGCCAACCATAAGTTTCAACAATAGCACCAATTCCTACACCTGAAATTGCCGATCCTGCATAAGCAAAGCTTCCAGTGAAGCCAATCGCCATTCCTACGGCACGTTTTGACGTTAAATCAGCACAAGCCACCCCAGCAAGAACCTGTGGACCATAGACAAGGAAACCTGCAACCATAAGAGCAAGTGTATCTAGGAAAGGGTGCCCCTTGGGAATAAGCCAAATCGCAAAAAGACACAAAGAAAGCCCTAGAAGAAATAAGGCACCAACAGGACCTCTTCTTCCTCCAAATACTCTATCAGAGAACCAACCAGCAAGGATTCCACCTAATAAACCAGCAACTTCAAATCCTGCTGTTTGCCAACCAGCGACCAGTAAAGTGACGCCCTTAAATTCTTTAAGAAACGTAGGAGCCCATGTAAAAACACCTATCCGCGGAATATAAAGGCACATATTTGCAATCCCGATATACCAAACAAGTTTATTTCCAAAAACCTCACTTAGCACTTCGCGAAATGTTATTCTTTCACTTGACTCATTATTAATGCCATCCCCTTTATATTCTTCAACAGGAGGTAAACCAACTGCTTGCGGAGTATCTCTAAGACGATTAAAGATATATAGAGAAAAAACCAACGCAAGAATAGAAGGCACAATAAAAGCTGCGCGCCAGCCAAAAATATCTATAAGATATCCCGCTAAAATAAGTATTACCGCTGCTCCAATTTGATGAGAAGAAGCACATAAGCCCCATTTTGTTCCTAATTCTTTAGGACTAAACCAATGCGTTAACATACGGGCTGCTGGTGGCCAGCCCATAGATTGAAACCAGGCGTTAATTCCCCATATCAATCCCATGGTTCCTAATCCTACACCTAACCCCATAAAAACACTGACGATGGCAGATAAAAATAAACCTATGGACATGAAATAGCGCGCATTTGAACGATCGCTTAAGTAACCATTAAAGAATTTTCCGATCCCATATACAATTGAGAAAATTGTGACGACCCATCCTAGTTCAACTTTTGTATATCCAAACTCTTCCATTAAACCAGGCATCGTCATCGAAAAGTTTTGCCGCACCAGGTAATAGGCAGCATAACCAATGATTGTTGAATATAAAATACGAATCCGCCAATAGCGGTAGCTATTTTTTTCTATATTAGAAAGCTTTTGAAATGTTTCATAAAGATCTTGAGTTATCGCTTTGGCGATGGACATTTTTTATCCTCTTTAATCTAAAACGTGGCATGATCCTAACGAATCGTGTACGAAATGCAACCCAGTTTTTTACATTGACCAAGCCGGCAATCTTTTTTAAGTTGTTTCTGACGAAAAATCAAGGTAGTGAAAAGAAAACAAAATTAAAAGGTTTGATTTGACAATACCTCACTCTTATTCAATCAGTCAGTTTCCTGCAATACGCCTACGTCGACATCGCCGTACAGAATGGATCCGTCAGCTTGTAGCTGAGACAGCTTTAGGTTCAAATGACCTCATTTGGTCCGTTTTTGTCCGCGAAGATAGTGTACCACCAACAATTAAAGGAATGCCAGATGTTGAGCGTTTTACGGTTTCTCAACTTATCGAGGCTGCAGGCAAAGCTCAAGACCTAGGAATCAATGTTCTTGCTCTCTTTCCAGTTATTCCTTTTGAAAAAAGATGTGAACAAGCAGCAGAAGCTCTTAATGCAGAAAATGTGCTTTTAAAAGCTATTCGAGCTCTTAAGCAATTTTATCCTCATCTTGGTATCATCTCAGATCCTGCTTTAGATTCCTTTACAAGCCACGGACATGATGGTCTTCTTGGAGAAGATGAAGATGTCGCTAATGATGAAACGATACAAGCTTTATGCAAACATGCTTTGCTTCAAGCAGAAGCAGGCGCAGATATTGTTGCACCTTCTGACATGATGGATGGAAGAATTGGAATGATTAGACAATATCTTGATACCCACGGTTATCAAGATGTAGCGATTATGTCTTATGCTGCGAAATACGCATCAGCTTTCTATGGTCCCTTCAGAGAAGCTTTAGGATCAGATAAATGCTTGGGCAAAAAAAATAAGAAAACTTATCAGATGGATCCTGCGAATGGTCGTGAAGCCCTCCGTGAGGTTGCTTTAGATATTTCAGAAGGGGCAGATTCTATCATGGTCAAGCCTGGACTTGCCTACTTAGACATCATTCAACAAGTTAAGCAAAAATTTATGGTTCCAACCTTTGCTTTCCATGTAAGTGGTGAATATGCCATGCTTAAGGCCGCAGCAGCCCAAGGAATGATTGACTACGACAAAGCACTTCTAGAAGTCATGTTATCGTTTAAAAGAGCTGGGGCAGATGGTGTTCTTTCGTACAGTGCTTATGAAGTGGCTAAACTTTTAAATGAATAAAATTATTTTAATCTTTTCTTGTTGCGTTCTTTCAAGTTGTGTTGGTTCTTATATTGTTTTTGAAGATAATGACCCTAAAGCTTTTGAAACATTACATGCTGTTCCCGAACGTTATAATTTTACGTCTCTAAAAGTACATACAAAAGAAGAAGAACAGCTTAAAAGTGAGCATCAAAAAAATCTTCTCGAAGGTGAAATAATAAGAAAAAAGGCGCACTTGGTAGAAGAGTCTTCTTCGCAAGTTACGCCTTCTAAAGAGAAGTAAGTTAGTTGCTATTTACTTGTTTTAACAAAGTACTCCTCTTTATCTAAAAGATTCTCATAAAGTTTAATTCGTGGGGGTCGTCATGGATGACTTTTGGCTTCCCTCTCCTTTAGAATAAGTCTCGAAGCTCATGCAGCCCCCTCCTGCAATAAAACTCGCTGCATTTAATGAATTTAAAATAGGAAAAGAGATAGATATATAAAAGTTTAAAAGACGGATAGCTTTCTACTTAAGGATTCACACAGTAAGCAAGCATAATCTTCTAAACCAAGTACAAATGACTCTAAATTGTTTAACAGATATTTTATAAATTTAGTGTTGTACAAAATAAAAATATGTCCGCTTAAACCTATCAAGAAAATTAAATATATATTTCAATAAGATACTTTACACAAACTTATTCGTTAACCATAAAAAAAATAGAAGTTGACCAGTTAATTATGTTTGCCTATTGTTCTCGGAAAACAAGGGATAGGAGAATTTTAATCATCATGATTCAAAAAAAACTGAGCAGAATTTTATTTTTTGTAAGCTTTATAAGGATAATAAAAGCTTTTATATGTGTTTCACATGCAACAGTACTTTTAGATGAAACCAATGCCCAAAATCCTATACTAGCCCATAACCTTCAAATCCCCATTATTTCAAAAGAAAAAATCGTTGATTATCTTACGATACCATCTGGTACATCTCTTACAGAAATACCTTTCCTAATTTCACAAGCCAGACAAAGTAAACATCTATCTCCTTATATACATTTGAATCAACAAGATGAGATTTTGAACAATCCTTGGTATGTAAATGATGACATGTTCGAAGAATGTCCTCTGCCAGGCCAAGTAATAAAAATATATAGACAGAAAGGACAAAAGGTTACACGCGGGCAAAAGATTTGTATGATTGAAACCATGAAGATGGAAAACATTATTAGATCTTCTATTGATGGAGAAGTTATTGATATTTTAGTGCAAGACGGAGATCAAGTTGGAATACAACCCATTTTAAAATTACGTCCCTCAAAATGGGAATCTATAAATTTCCAAGACCTGTTAGATAATCAAAAGATTTTAAGTACTTTATATCCTTGGGAAATATCGACCAAAGAGGCATTATCAAAAGAAGATTTAATACCCATTCTATATGAAAAAACAGAAAAACAATCTGAATTTTCTCAATCTTATCATGTGCCAATCACAACAGATATTGAGCCAAAAATTGTTAATAAAAATCAATTACTTAAATCACATCTACGTTCTCATACAGGAGAAGAAAATGCAGCACAAATTCTACCTGAAAATAATGATGCACCTTTTAAAACTTATGAAATATATGACACTTTTCAGCCTGATCCTATTCCAGAAATGTCAGACACTGAACCTAAAATTATTTATAAATATCAATTTCTTATATTAACAATACCCTCTCATTTAGGGCAAGAAAGCATAACTCAGATTCAACCTAAAAATAATGATACCTGTTCCATCAGACAAAAGAGATATGAGCAAAGCACCTTAATGCGTTCACTTTCTGAGCATCAAAAAGAAAGGGATTTAAAATTTTCTAAAAAAATTTCTCACAATTCTCTAGAAATTAAAAAACAAATCACGTTCTCATCTTTTATTTATACCCCTCAAGCAACAAGCAATGAATCTTCAGCTTTGACAACTTTTAAACTATTTAAAGCATCTATATTTATTGATAGATTTGAGGAAAAAAGCTTTTTAGTGCAAAAAAATCATATTACGACCAAAAAATATTATTGGGCTAAATCTATCAATTTTTTATCTCAAGAATTAGACTTAATAAACTTTATGTCGTTTACGAATATTCTTAAAAAGCTTTATTTACTTATAACTTTATGTTACCTTTTTTTATTGGGAGCATGTTTTAGAAAAAGAGAGATTTCTATAAAAATTTCTCAGTCTAAAATATTGATGCCTACATTCTATAAGAAATCTCTTAATCAGAATTTCTCTTCTGTAAAACATATTAAACATGCTTAGTCCTTCAAAAGAGAAGCATCACCATAAGAAAACTTATGAATGCTTCCTGACGCATTTTCTACAAGAAGAAAACCTTGATGATCTATCCCACGAGCAATTCCAAATACTTTACTTCCCCCCATATCAAGAGAAACTTTTTGATTTTTGAGTAAATCATACTTTTCCCATTCAGATAGAAAAACTTCCAAACCTTTATGATGAAATACTTCAAGACCTTCAAGAATGATACGCAATACATTGCCTACAATAATATTACGATCTAATTTTTCTTGAATAACATGCTCTAAAGAAATCCAAGGTTGATCAAGATCAAGGAGTTCTACAGCCTTCATATTTACATTTAAACCAAGACCTATAATTGCCTGGCAAATTCCATAAGCTTCTCCTATTAACTCAATGAGAATGCCTCCCATTTTTCGATTATTTATATAAAGATCATTTGGCCATTTTAACTTTATATTAATTTTAGGATTACAAGCCTCAAGAGCGTTTGCTGCCAATATCGCAACAGCCAAACTAAGCCCTGACATTTCTGCTATATCTTTTTTAAAAACACTTGAAAGACTACAGTAGATATTGCATCCAAAAGGTGATAACCATTTTCTTCCTAAACGACCTCGCCCTTTTGACTGATATTCAGCCAGACAAATTGTTTGAGTTTTAAGAGGTATTTTACTTTTTAGATAGTGGCTTGTCGATTCAATTGATTCATAAATTTCTAAAGAAATTTCTTTGTTTGACAGAAAAGGCGCTATTTTTTTCTGATCTAACAAAATCAGTGGCTCTTTTAAATGATACCCTTGAGACTGGGATTGAATATCAATGTTGTATTTTTGTAGCCGTTTAACTACTTTCCAAACAGCCGTACGTGAAATTCCTAAAGCATTTCCAATATCAATACCAGAGTGGATATTACCATCGTTTAGAATATTAAGAATCTGAGTGACAGTTGAAGAAAGTTTATGAGACATTACATTCAATAATTAAAACAATTAATAACATTATCTTTCATAGGCGAAATTTTGCACTAATTAATGAATATGTCTATGGCAAAACTCAAAAGGCTTTTAAATTAAGATTCTTTTACGGAAGAATGTAACCATTCTTTTTGTAGAATTGAATAGACATCCATATCCCAATGCTTACCATGACGGAATACACGTCCTCTAAGACACCCTTCAAAAGTCATCCCAAGCTTTTGCATAACTCGTGCAGATACCTTGTTCTCTGAGATGCACCAAGCCATAATAAGGTAAGGTTTTTGACTTTCAAAAGCATAATCCACGAGCGCTTGAGCCGCTTCAATCATCAATCCCTGTCCCCAATATTCTTTTGCTAAAGCATAACCTATCGACATTATGTTATGTTTTTTATGCTGCCAACTACATCCGACTGTACCGATAACACGATTTTCTTTTTTAAGCGCAATCCCGTATGGTTCCAATTCACCTTGTGCATACTTTTTAAAGGCGTAATTTTGTATAAATTCTTGCGTCTCTGCCTGAGTTTTATGCGTCTCCCAAGTTACATACTTACTGACTTGTGGATCTTTAGCATAAGCATAAACATCCTCAACATCTTCAAGTGTTAAAGGGCGTAAATAAAGCCGCGGTGTCTCAAGAAGTTTTAGGGTCATTTCCTATTCTACTTATTTTTAACTCAAAAAAAATGCCTTATTTTATTAAGGCATTTTTTAAAATTTAATATGAACAAAATTTTAAAAGGACAAATTCTTATTTCTTAGCGCCTCTTCTTAAAAACGTCGGTATTTCTAATTCCTTTTGCTCATTATTTGCGGCCATCCCTTGAGCAGACAACTCTTGATCATCACTGTCAAGTGAGTCAGTGATAATCATAGGTTCAATTTCAGACTTTTGTGATTTTGATCCTCTCATTGTTTCTGCAACTCTTTCAAAAAAGCCAAGTTTACGTGACTTCTGTGCTTCAAAATTGACTTCTTTATTCTCCATAAATGTCTGCCCTTCTTCAGTATCAAGAATAAGAGGTTTTGGTTCTTCAGGAGAAAAATGTTCTTCTACAGATTGATCAACATCGGAGACATTAACTTCATAATCATCAGGTTTATAGGTAGGATTAAAAAGGTCGTTCTCTTCATCTTTCTTACGCGTAAAAAAACCTTGAACAACAGATTTGTCAGTTTTCATCTCATGCAGAACATTAACTTTTTGCTTTGCTTCTTCAGCTTTTCTTGCCTTCATTGCTTCACTTTCAATGCCTGTGGCAACCACAGATACACGCATGCGGCCATTCATTTGCTCATTGAAGGTTGAACCAAAAATGATATTGGCATCTGGATCGACTTCTTCACGAATACGGTTGGCAGCCTCATCAACTTCAAACAAAGTCATGTCCATTCCACCAGTAATGTTGATCAATAAAGCTTGTGCTCCCTTCATTGAGACATCATCAAGCAAAGGATTTGAAATTGCTGCTTCTGCTGCGGCAATCGCCCGGCCCTCGCCTTCTGCTTCTCCCGTTCCCATCATCGCCTTACCCATTTCCATCATAACGGCTCGAATATCAGCAAAATCAAGGTTAATAAGCCCAGGCATAATCATAAGATCCGTAATTCCACGAACACCAGAATGCAATACATCATCGGCCATTTTAAAAGCTTCAGCAAAGGTCGTTTTATCATTCGCAACGCGAAAGAGATTTTGATTAGGAATCACAATTAAAGTATCAACATACTGAGCAAGCTCTTCAATCCCATACTCAGCAGTTCTCATACGGTGGCGTCCCTCGAAATGGAATGGTTTTGTCACAACAGCAACTGTGAGTATCCCCTGTTCACGAGCAAATTGAGCAACGACTGGGGCAGCGCCTGTCCCGGTTCCCCCTCCCATTCCTGCTGTAATAAAGACCATATTGCTGCCAGTTAAGAGCTGAGATAACTCTTCATGTGATTCTTCAGCCGCGGCACGTCCAACTTCAGGTCGTGAACCCGCACCTAGCCCTTGCGTAACTTTTGTCCCTAATTGGATGCGATAAGGAGCCGAAGCTTGTTCTAAAGCTTGAGCATCTGTATTGCATACGACGAACTCGACGCCTTGTAAATTTGAACGTATCATGTTGTTAACGGCATTTCCTCCGGCGCCGCCAACGCCAACAACTGTAATTTTTGGCTTTAACTCTACGTTTTGATGAACTGATGAAGTGTTGGCTCTGCTCATATTTTTTCTCCAATTTGGTCGATACTAAAGGGTCTTTATTTTATTGATGCAGTCTAAAGTATATTTTTATTAAATGCTACAAATTCTCACGTAACCAAGAGCCAATTTGACTAAAAAATTGATTAACTCCATTTTGGCCTTGTTTTTCAGGGAGTTCTGTCAAATTATCTTGCATTGTTTTACCATATATCATAAGGCCAGCACATGTTGAAAACATAGGATTTCTTGACCCCTGCTCTAAGCCTAATAAATGAAGAGGTTTTCCAAGGCGGCCTTGCTTTTCAAGAATCAGATTAGCAAGTTGATTCACACCAGCTAATTGGCTTGCACCTCCTGTAATCACTAATCTTTTCCCTGCAATTTTATGAACACCTGCAGCTTTTATACGATCTCTAATAAGTTCAAACGTCTCTTCAATTCTGGGTCGAATAATTCGGACTAACTCACCTCTTGTTATTTGACTCCCCTTATGATTTTCATCCTCTCCTATTTGAGGTACAACGATTTTTTCTCGATCATCATTTGATGATACCATTGCACTTCCATAAAGAGCTTTAAGACGCTCAGCATGAATCATAGGAGTTGCAAATCCTCTAGCAATATCTGCCGTAACGTGCGCTCCCCCGACCAAAATAGTGTCTGTATAACAAAGTTGGGAATCATGAAAGACTGCAATAGAGGTGGTCCCCGCACCCATATCAATTAATGTTGTACCAAGTTCAAGCTCATCCTCGACTAATGTAGCAAGACCTGAAGCATAGCTTGAAGAAACAAACCCTGAAACACCTAGATGACATCTTTCAACGCAAGCTGCAAAATTACGCAAGATAGAGGGATGAACTGAGATAAGAGAGATTGAAGAACGTAAAGCCTCACCAAACATTCCTCGGGGATCTTTAATACCATGAGAATCGTCAATATCATAGCCCATAGGAATCATATGAATAACATGATTACCACTTCTTTCAATCTCTTGACATGCTTGTGCTGAGATCTTTTTAAGATCAGCCACATCAATAGCATGACCAGAAATATTTGCTTCTATCCGTAAAGAATGGGGTTTAGTAATTGCAGGTGATACGCTTAGAAAAACTTCTTGCAACGTTTCTTCTGCCATTTCTTCTGCTGCATGAATAGCCCTAACCACAGAAGCCGTTAATGCTTCCATATCAACAATCATTCCAGCTTTAAGTCCTCGTGAGGCTTGATGACCATAGCCAATAATTCTAAGTTTCCCACTCGCATCTAAACGCGCAATCCCGCAAGAAACTTTAGATGTTCCAATATCTAATCCAGCAATAGTATCCTTTACAGCTAATTTTCGAGGTTTACGAAAAGAGAAAAGACTCATGGTATACTCATGTCTGCTTTGAGGATAATTTAACATCAGCTGCTTCAGGAGCTAACTGAAAATAAACTTTATCCTCAAATCTCAAATCAATAGCAATAACATTTTTATCGCTGATCTTGCTACTTTCTTCTAAGTGTACAAAATGTGTAAGGCTTTGCTTGATTTTTCCTTCACCAAGCTTAAGCTTTAAACGGTTATCTAACATAAGATCCCACCTTCTTTTCCCTAAATAAATTGCCCCCGTCACTCTTCCAATAATACTTGGAAATTCTCTTAAGACTGAAAATAAGTCAGGCGCATTTTTGGGAGCTTCTTCTCCTGTTAAAATGGGTAAACTCTGAAAAGGGCTATCCTTAGGAATTGCAAAATGATGACCTTGATCATCAACTAAATAAAATATTGCTTTTTGTTGCCACAAGGCAATTGGTTTATACTCTACAAGCCGCACATAGATTGTAAAAGGCCAACGCCTTTGAACCGTGGCTGTACGAACCCAAGATAAAGCTTCGAGACGCTTTTTTATTTCCTTTAAATCTGATGCAAAAAGAGAGTTTCCTCGCTGGACATTAACAGCTTTAAGAACATCTTTCTGCGAAGTCAAACTCCGTCCTTCCACGATTAAATCATTCACTTGAAAACCAATTCGTTTAAAAAAGGTGTGACCTCTTAAAGTAATGTTGTTCTCAAAAGCATCCAGAGCTGTCAGAAAAGGTTTCCATAACAAGACGCCACTTATCGCCAGGGCTAATAATGATATTATCCTCCAATTTTTCTTATCCCTCAACAAAGGATAAGTTTTTGTCTTCGTCGAAGAAGTTCTTTTCATTGTTCTAGATTTAGAACGAGAGCTTAGTGAGGATATCGGGGATTTTCGATCATCCATTCCAACAAGTCTCCATAATTCATCCCATGATAGGCCACAATTTCAGGAACTAGCGATAAGGGAGTTAGTCCTGGTTGGGTATTCACTTCTAAAACATAAAACTTAGCGGGATTTTGGGTATCATCATATCTTAAATCCACTCTTGTAACTCCCTCACATCCAAGTGCTTTATGAGCTCTGAGTGCTAACTCTAGTGCTTCTTGATATGCATTTTCTGGAATCCCTGCAGGCATGATATGCTCTGCATAACCATCTGTATATTTTGCGGTATAATCATAAAACTGCTGTTTAGGACGGATTTCAATGGCGCCTATTGCTCGATCTCCTAAAATTGCAACCTGCACCTCCCGACCCGGAATGTACGGTTCAACTAGACATTCATCCCCATACTGCCATTCTTTCTCAATAGTCTTAAGATCTGCATGAGTTTGAACAATATAAACACCCAAGCTTGAGCCTTCTCGTAAAGGTTTAATTACAAAAGGAGGTGGTAAAATTTCCTTTTCAAAAAGCTCTTTTATCCTCACAACTTTCCCATTAGGACAAGGAATACCAGCTTCTCTAAAGAGCTTTAAAGCCATCGGTTTATCCATAGCGAGAGCGGATGATAATGGGTTTGAATTTGTATAGGGGATACCTAAAATTTCAAGCATCCCTTGCAGACAACCGTCCTCAACCCATCTTCCATGAAGCGAACACATAAATATAACATCAGGTTTAGGATTAAGCATTTCAAGCAAAAAAGGCAAATTTCTTGTTAGTTCAATTGGAACAACATCATATCCACGTTCCTGTAAAGCAGTTACAACACCACCACCACTTGATAAAGAGACTTCACGTTCTCCATTCCATCCGCCCATTAAAACGGCAACTCTTTTCTTGCCTTTAGTCATGCTGCTTTTGCTTCCACTGTAAAATTTTTACTAAATCCAATCCGCACAATTTCCCATCTGAGATCAATACCCGAGATTTCTTTAACACGGCTTCTTACCGTTTCTCCTAGAATTTCTAGATCTTCGGCTGTTGCATCTCCAGTATTAATCAAGAAATTACAATGTTTCTCAGAAACTTGAGCTCCCCCTATTTTGAGACCGCGACATCCTGCTTTATCAATAAGTTCCCATGCCTTAGAGCCTTCTGGATTTGCAAAAGTACTTCCCCCGGTCCGAGATTTTACAGGTTGGGCTTCTTCACGTTCTGCAATTAAATTTTCAATACGCGTAGTGATTTCTTTAGAATTACCTGACTTTGCTTTAAATCTTGCGCCTACAAAAATCCAATCTTGTGGAATTTCACAATGACGATAAGAAAAGCCCATATCTTCAGCTGTCAGCTTATGAATTTTTCCTTGACCATCAATAGCTAAAGCTGAAACTAAAATATCTTTTATTTCAGTTCCATAACAACCAGCATTCATGCGTAAGGCTCCCCCAATAGTGCCAGGGATACCTGCTAAAAATTCTAGATTTTGCAAGCTTTCGTCTTGAGCAACAAGAGCAAGAGTACGATCTAAGACACCTGCGCCTACTTCAATTTCATTACCTTGAACGACAATATTATTAAATCCTGGCAAACGAATAACAACGCCTTGGATACCCCCATCTCGAACTAGTAAATTAGATCCTACGCCGAGTGTAAATGTAGGAATATCTTTAGATTTTTGCTTAAGGAAGAAGCTTAAATCTTCTAAGTCTTCAGGTTTATAAAGAATTTCCGCAAAACCTCCAACTCGAAACCAAGTCAGTTTTGAAAGTTCAGCTCTTTCCGTGTAACGACCTCGGACAGAAGGTAATTTTTGTAGAATGCTATGCATGTTATTCATTATTTTACCCATTTTTTTCTCCCCTCTTCGCCAATGAATTTACTTGATATTCCCGGTTATTCCATTGCTTTAATTCTTCTGGTAAAGCTTGAGCCCACCCAGAAATAGTTCCAGCTCCTAAGCAAACAACCATATCCCCCGGACTTCCTAGCGTCATGATTGCTGACGCAAGCTCTTCTTGCGCTTGAATTGCAAGGACACTTTTATGGCCTTGCTTCATAATATCCTTTGCTAATTGCATATGATGCAAAGTAGAGATAGGTTTTTCACCTGCCGCATATATTGGCGTTACAATCACATGATCCGCTTCTTGAACGCAAGTACAAAAACTGTGATAAAGATCTTTTAATCGAGAATAACGATGCGGTTGTAAAACCGCAATAACTTTACCTTGTGAAACTTGCCGAGCGGTTTTTAAAACTGCTTCTATCTCAACAGGATGATGAGCATAATCATCAATAATTGTGATTCCATTAGCTTCACCTGTTTTTGTAAAACGTCGTTTAACACCTTTAAAACTTGAAAATCCTTTATTTATATCCTCAGGATTAATGCCTAACTCTAAAGCAAGTGCAACAATAGCAAGAGAGTTTTGGACATTATGCTCACCAAACATGGAAAGATGCATTCGTGGTAGATGATTCACACGCGCAGCATTCTTACAAATCGTAAAAAAGCGGTCCGAAATTCGAATATCAAACTGAGTCCCAGAAGAACTGAATTCGATATTCTCGGCCCTAATATCAGCCTCTGGCGATAAACCGTATGTGATAATACGCCGGTCAGTTAAACGAGGTAGCATTGCTTGGATTTCTGGATGATCAATACAAACAATTCCTAAACCATAAAAAGGAATATTAGAAAGAAAGCCATAAAAGGCCTCCTTAAGGGCTTCAAAAGAACCATAATGATTTATGTGTTCAGGATCAATGTTTGTAACGATTGCATGCGTAGCAGGAAGCTTTATAAAAGTGCCGTCTGATTCATCTGCTTCAACGATAATCCATTCTCCAGTACCGAGTCGCGCATTTGTGCCATAAGCATTAATAATTCCCCCACTAACAACTGTAGGATCAAGTCTTCCTGCCTCAAGCACGGTTGCACCTAGAGATGTTGTAGAGGTTTTGCCATGCGTGCCAGCAACAGCAATGGATGGTTTCAATCGCATTAATTCTGCTAACATTTCTGCACGGCGAACAACAGGTAAAGATAAAGAGCGTGCTTTCTGAAGTTCAATATTATCTGATTTTATATCAGAAGAAACGACAATAAGTGCAGCGTCTTCAACATGATCAGCCGCATGCCCTATAAAAACAGGAATTCCTAGCTTCTTTAAACGTTGCACATTAGCACTTTCAGCTATATCACTTCCTCGCACCGAATAGTTAAGACTATGCAAGACTTCAGCGATACCACTCATTCCAATACCACCAATACCAACAAAATGGATGACACCAACTGACTGTGGACACACTCTCATAAAACTTTCGTCCTTCTTTTTTTTATATTTTGGGTTAAAACGATATTTAAAATTAAATCTGCTAATGCTTCGCTAGCTTTATGGCTTTTAAGAAGATTCAGAGCTTCGCTTGCTGCTAAAAGAACTTCTGGTTTTTCAAGGGCTGATTGTAAGATACCTTTAAGTCTTTGAACTGTAAAATAAGACTGTGGAATTATCCAAGCTGCTCCTCTATTTGCAAAATTCAAAGCATTTGCTGTTTGATGATCATCTTTTGCATACAGATAGGGAATAAGGACAGCTGGCAGTCCTGAAGTTGCCACTTCACCTAGCGTTGAAGCTCCTGAGCGACTAATCATAAAATTCATTGTTGAAAGAAGTGTAGGTATATCATTGAAAAAAGGTCTCAGCTCAACAACAACAGGAGTCTTTTTATAAGCTGCCTTTACAGATGCAATCTCTTCTTCTCGACATTGATGAAAAATTTCAAGCCGACGTTGCAATGTTTCAGGTAAAAGGCTTATAGCTTGAGGAATAAGTGCATTAAAAACTTGCGCCCCTTGACTTCCACCCAGGATTAATATTTTAAACGTTTCATCTTTGCGAGATACATTATAACGATGCTCATGCAGTCTTCCTATCATCTTACGTACAGGCAAACCTGTCATCTTGAGTTTTAAAGAAGAATGTGAAGGCAAATTCTTTGTTTCAGGCCAAGAATAAGCAAGACACTTTGCAAAACGAGAAAAGAAATAATTCACTCGCCCAACAACAGCATTTTGTTCATGTAAAACAAAGGGATAATTTAATAAAATTGCGGCTCCAAGAGCAGGAAGTGTTGGATAGCCTCCAAACATAACAACAACTGAAGGTTTAACACGCATTAACAGTCGGCAACAGTGAATAAAAGAAGTAATGAGAGAAATAGTAAAAATCAAAATGCCCTTGAAACTTTTCTGCAACGGCTTAATAGAAAGAATTTGAATATTTTTCCAAGTTGAAGGCCAATAAGAGATGGCTCTAGAATCTGTTAAGATAAAGAGACGCTCACTTTTCTCTAAAAGCGTTTCACCAAGAGAAATAGCTGGGAATACATGTCCTCCCGTCCCTGCACTCACAATAAGGATAGGCCTATTCATGATTAGGTTCTCCCTGCAAACGGCGACGTGTAAGCCCTAAAATCATTCCGAAGCTCATAGCTAAAGCTAGCATAGAAGAACCACCGTAACTGATAAAAGGGAGAGTCATTCCTTTTGTCGGAATAAGACTTAGTGTTGATGCAATATTAATCATGGCTTGCAAACCTAATTGCATAATAAGGCCAGATACAGCAAGTACAATAAAGAAGTTATTCTCATTAAGCATTCGACTAATTGTTCTTAAGACAAGGAATGCAAACAATCCTAAAATAATAATGCAAAGAACAAATCCAAATTCTTCTGCGGCTACAGCATAAATGAAATCAGCATGAGCATCTGGTAAATGCTTTTTTATAATACCTTCGCCAGGTCCTTGACCTAAAAAGCCTCCATTCATAAAGGCTTCTAAAGATTGCGTTATTTGATATCTATCAGAATACTTATCTCCAGCATCACGCGCTAGAAAACGATCAATCCGCTGTGTCACATGAGGAAAAAGAAAATAAGCACTACATAACCCACCTATACTTAAAGCTGCTGCCAATAAAACCCATAATATAGGAAGGCCAGCTAAAAAGAACTGCCCAAACATTGTCACAGTCATTAACACAACCATTCCCATATCTGGTTGTAAAAGAAGCAAAGCGATCGCAAAACCGTAAAATCCTAAAGCAAGAACATTCCCAGGAAATTGTGAGTTAATTTCGCGTTCTGCTAACATCCATGCACTTAAAACAACGAGAGCAGGTTTGATAAATTCTGAAGGCTGAATAGAAAAACCTCCCAAATTTAGCCAACGTCGCGCCCCTTTAATTTCGACACCAAAAAAATATGTTACTATTAAAAATAAAATCCCAATACTATAAATAATAAAAGAAAAACGACGAATTTTTTGAATATTCATTGTTGAAACAAAAAATATAATTAATAAAACAGGTAAGAGATAAAAAGCATGACGTTTCACAAAATAGAAAGAGTCTAAATGAAGACGTTCAGCAACAGCTGGGCTTGCCGCCATTGTTAATAAAAATCCTATCCCAAGTAAAAAACTAACAGTCGCAAGTAACCAGTGATCGACAGTCCACCACCACCGACCTAACAAGCTATTATCCGTTCTTGAAAAAGGAGCTGTCATGATACTTTCCGTTCTTGAGAGAGCTTGTTTACCAGTTCTTTAAAAACTTCCCCACGATGTTCAAAGTCTCTAAATTGATCCCAACTTGCACAAGCTGGAGAAAGTAAAACATATGCAGGCCGTTCTGAATAAGAAATAGCTTTAGAATAAGCTTCATGGACTGCTCGCGATAGCTCATGGCATTGAAGATAAGATACTTTCCCTTCTAATACTCTTGAAAATTCTTCTTCTGCTTCACCGATTAGAAACGCCTTTTTAATACGTGAAAAATATTGATCCAGACCCTCTAGACCGTTATCCTTTGCCCGTCCTCCCAAAATCCAAAAAATATTTTTTTCATAGCAGGATAAGGCTTTCGCAGCAGCATCACTGTTCGTTGCTTTACTATCATTGATAAAATGCACATCATCAATAACAGCAATTTCTTCAAGACGGTGCGGAAGATTTTTAAAAGTCTTAAGCCCTTCCACAAATTGATTTTTACTGAGACCTTCAAGCATGACAGTTGCATAAGCAGCTGCAATATTTTGCCAATTATGATCACCAGGTAGATTATGAAGCGTTCTTAAATCTAAAACTTTCTCTTCTGCATTTTCCCTATCATCTATTAAGATACCATTCAAAACATATATTCCCTTCGGAACCCGTGTTTTTACAGAGAATGGAATAAGAGCATGAGACTTTTCATGCAGAAGTGTACGATATAGGTTTAAACATTCTTCATCATCAACACTAATAACACTATTTTTAGAGCCTTGTTGAAGGCTAAATATTCTTTGTTTTGCCTTTACATAACCAGCCATATCTCCGTGACGTTCTAAGTGATCTGGTGTAATATTTAAAAAGACTGCTGTCTTCAAAAAGGACGTAAAAATTCTCTCTAGCTGATAAGAGGATAATTCAAGTACATAGGTTTCATCTTTTTTTAAAGGATTCAAATCCAAAGCGGCTTTTCCGATATTTCCCCCCACTTCAATTTGACGCTTTGCAGTCTTTAGAAGATGAGAAATAAGCCAAGTTGTCGTCGACTTACCATTTGTCCCGGTAATGCCAATAAAGTTGGCATCAAGCTGTGTTCGTGCAAGCAACTCGACATCGCATATAATAGGCACACCTGCTTCCTTTGCCAACACTGCATAAGGATGTGATGCCGCAATCCCAGGACTTAAGACTAAAGCGGATATTTGCTCCCAATTAAGAGTGGATAAGTCGACAATAGGCACTCCATGATCTTCTGCTTCCTTACGAGAATCACTATTATCATCCCAGGCAAAAACATGAGCATTTCCTGCTCTAAGCGCCAAAGCAGCTGAGTTCCCAGTCCTCCCAAGCCCAAGAATAGCAACTTTTTGATATTCGAATCCTATAACTTTTATCATTTTATCGTAACTTGAGAGTAGAAAGGCCAATAAGGGCTAAAATAGTTGCAATAATCCAGAAACGAATGACGATTGTCTGTTCTGTCCATCCTTTTTTTTCAAAATGATGATGGATAGGAGCCATAAGAAAAATACGCTTTTTGGTCATTTTATAATACCCTACCTGTAAGATCACAGAGACCGCCTCTAAAACGAAGAGCCCCCCAATAATTGCAAGAACAAGCTCATGTTTCGTAATAACGCTCACTGTCCCAAGGGTACCTCCTAAAGCCAATGATCCAGTATCTCCCATAAAGACTTGTGCTGGTGGCGCGTTAAACCATAGAAACCCTAAACTTGCTCCTACAATTGCACCACAAAACACAGCAAGCTCACCTGCACCAGGAACATAAGGAAGCTGAAGATAATTTGAAAATATATGGTTACCAACGACATAGGTAATAAGAGTGAAACATAAAGCAGCAACCATGACAGAACCAATTGCTAACCCGTCTAAACCATCTGTTAAATTAACAGCATTAGAAGAACCAATCATTACACACAAGGCAAAGGGAATAAAAAACCAACCGAGATCAAAACTTAAGGTTTTTAGAAATGGAATACAAAGCATAGTTTCTAGTTCGTGAGGGCTACTTTGTAAAATAAGTCCTAATGTAACGCTTGAGATAAGCCCCTGACATAAAAGCTTTCCTTTACCGGAAAGACCTTTTGAATTGCGTTTTGTTAATTTTAAATAATCATCTATGCCGCCTAAGATTCCAAAGCCTAACATTACAAATAAAACTGCCCAAATATAAGACTCGGCAAGATTAGACCACAACAATACACTGCAACTAATTGCAAAAAGGATCAAACCTCCACCCATGGTAGGCGTTCCTTTTTTCGTAATTAAGTGTGAAGCTGGTCCGTCTTCTCTAATCGGTTGCCCCTCTCCTTGTTTACTTTTTAGCCAGCGAATAAACTTAGGACCTAAAATGAAACTAATTAGAAGAGCTGTTAAAATAGCTCCACCTGTTCGAAAAGTAATATATCTGAAGAGGTTAAATGGTTGGAACAGAGCAGCGTAAGGATAAAGAAAATGATATAACATGACTATATACCAACCGCGCTTGCTTTTTGACCCAGATTTAAGAGAGCCTCAACAAAAGCATACATCCGACCTCGATGAGCATATTGTCCTTTAGAACCTTTAATCATTATAATATCACCCGGCTGTACACACCTAATCACTGTCGGAATAAGATCGGCAACTTCTAACGCATGAGCTCCTCGCATTTTTTCAGGAAGGCTGCGATGCAAATGCTCCATTTTTTCGCCGCATGTAAAAACAAGATCTACTTTATTTGCAATTAAATCAGTCTTAAGTCCCTCATGAATTTCTTGTGCTCTAGGTCCTAATTCCCTCATATCGCCTAAAATAGCAATTCTCTTCCCTGTTCCTGTTGGCACTAAAGTTCCCAAGACTTTAAGAGCAGCTCTCATCGAATCAGGCCCCGCATTATAGCTTTCATCAATAATTGTAATTTTACCCTGTTTAAAGTTCACTTGATGTTGAACCCCCCGTCCTTCAGGAAGGACAAGATTCAAAAATACTTTTGAAGCTTCAATGACATTCAAACCAAGTGCTTTGATTACCCCTAAAACACCCAAACTGTTGAGTGCCCAATGCTCGCCAACAACAGGAATACGATACGTAAAAAGTGTCTTATCTACCATTGCTTCTGCCCAAAGCCATCCTTCATCTATTGTGCATTTTACCAAACGACAATCTGCGTCTTTATGAGCACCAAAAGTAATTACTTTTAGTTTTTTGGCTTTGGCGGCTGCATATACTTTAGGAAACATTAAATCATCACGATTAAGAACAGCCGTTCCCCCTTCAACCATGCCTGCAAAGATTTCTGATTTTTCAGCAGCAATATTCTCTAAAGAACCCATATGTTCAATGTGCATTTCACGAATTGTTGTAATCAAAGCTACATCGGGACGTGCGATCCGTGAAAGAGGAGCTATCTCACCTGCATGATTCATTCCCATCTCGATCACGCCAAAATCGAGTTTTGGTGGAATACTTGAAACGGTGAAAGGAACACCCCAATGATTATTAAAGCTTCTCTCACTTGCTTGCACAGAACCAAAATGAGACAATAGAAGAGACGCTGCATCTTTTGTACCTGTTTTCCCAAAACTACCTGTAATGGCTATAATTTTAGCCTTAGAGCGAGCACGAGCAGCTTTCGCCAGATCATTTAAAGCCTGGAAAGTATCATGCACTAAGATAAGGCGAGAATCATCCTCATAACCAACAGGTATACGATCAACAATTGCGCCTACTGCCCCTGCTTCCAGAGCTGCAGAAACATAATCAGTTCCTTCTACTTTTGGTCCTTTTAAAGCGATAAAAAGATCTCCAGGGTTTAATTCTCTAGAATCTTTAGAAACACCCGTTGCAACCCATTTTCCTGTCGTTTCAGCATTAACAGCTTGTGCTACCTCATGCGCAGTCCATGTTGTCTTCATCAGTTATTTCCTTCCATCTTCATAAGGATCTTTTGGGCTACATCTCGATCACAAAAAGGATAAGTTATTGAGCCAATTGTTTGACCTTCTTCATGCCCTTTCCCAGCAATTAGACAGATATCACCTGCTTCAGCTTTTTGAAGAGCAAAAGCAATTGCTTCTTCTCTGGAAGCTATTTCATACGCCTTAGGCGCACCTTCCAAAATTTGTTTACGGATAGCTTGAGGGTTTTCAGAACGTGGATTATCATCTGTCACTATAACTGAGTCTGCACACTCGTTTGCGATCTCTCCCATCATTTTTCTTTTCGCTTGATCTCGATTACCGCCACACCCAAAAATAACAATGATTTGCCCTTGAACATGGGCACGAAGAGACTTTAAAACTGTTTTTAATGCTAACGGTTTATGGGCATAATCAACAATAACTGAAGCACCCGTTTTTGTTTTACCAATAAGCTCCATGCGACCATTGACGCCTTGAAGTTTTTCTAAAGCTTTAACAGCCTGCTCACAAGGCATCCCAGTACTCACAACAATTGCTAAAGCCGTTAATACATTTTCGACCTGAAATCGCCCCATTAAAGGTAGAAAAATAGTATAATTTTTTCCAAAAGCTTGAAACACAACGCGACTACCTTGCTCTTCAGTTACAATATTTTGGACGTAAATATCACTCTTCTCGTGTCCTAATGTAACCAAGCGTAATCCTCTTTGTGTACAAACTTTTGCAATTTTTTGCCCAAAATCTGTATCCGTATTTACAATGGCTGTTCCTTCAAGACTTAAAACTTCCTCGAAAAAACGTGCTTTTGCTTGGAAATATGCTTCCATTGTTTTGTGATAATCGAGATGTTCATGACTTAAATTTGTAAAAGCTGCGACTTTAAATTGAACATGTTCTACACGACACATATCAAGCCCATGGCTTGAAACTTCCATAGCAAGATGATTGATCCCGTTATGAGCTAATTGCTCCAGGAGAGGATAAAGAATTAAAGGCTCTGGCGTTGAATATGAAAAATTATGAAATTCATTTTTTTCTAAATCTTTTCCTTGTACTCCTAAAGTACCAATTGAGGCCGATTTTTCTCCTAATAACTCCCATAACTGGCGCGTAAAGGAAGTTACTGACGTCTTCCCATTTGTACCTGTAATACCTGCAATAATATTCGGTTGAGCAGGAAAAAGACGACTTGCTAAGGAACTTGCAACCAAGCGACTATTAAAAACTTCAAAAACTGCAATCTTACGAGCTTCTATAAGTGAGAGAAGATGAGAACTCAAAAGCACCCCTTGCTGAATTAATATAATGCTTGCTCCTTTTTGGATCGCCTCAAGGATGTATGGCTCACTGCTTTCCGTTGAAAGAGAAGGAATAACAAGAAAAAGATCTTTTTCTTGCACTTGGCGTGAGTCAACACGAAAAGTTTCAAATAGAAGCGATTCAGAAAGAGTTTTTCCTCTTACTTCTTCAGGGGTTAAAAAATCAACAAGTCGCTTCATAAAATTCTCTAAAATTTTACATTTCGGAAAAATGCGTCAGGCATCTCTTCTTCCTTTTCACTGGGAAGAACTCCAAGTATGGGGGCCATTCTGGCAATAATTCTACCACCTACTGGAGCAGCATTCCATCCAGCATTATTAAATCCGTAAGTTTTTTGCAAGCGTTTTGGATCATCAAGCATCACATAAACGATATATTGAGGGGTCTCATAACCTTTCCCAAGCACACCAATAAAGTTGGCCATCACTTTATCTTTTTGATACCCTCGCCCAGAACGTAAGTTTGCAGTTCCTGTCTTTCCAAAAATCATATACCCAGGAATATTAGCCTTTCGACTTGTCCCATTTGTTACAACAAACCGCATTAATTCACGCATAATACGCGATGTTGCTTCTGATACAACCCGCGTTCCCTCTGATTTCTTGCCTTGTGACTTAAGAGCTGTTGGAAATTTCCTTAATCCTCCTCCAACAACTGTTGCAACGCCAGACACAAGCTGAAGAGGACTAATTGATAGACCGTATCCATAAGAGATTGTAATGGTTGCCGGATCATTCCATTTTTTGGGAAGCATTGGCGCCCCCACTTCAGGAATTTCAAAACGTGGAGCTTCTAAATACCCCAATTTTCGCATAAAATCTTTTTGTTTATCTGAGCCACTTAATAACGCCATTTTAGCGGCCCCAATATTTGAGGAGTAAACAAAAATTTCGGCAACATTAAGCCAAGAATTTTTTCCTCTGAAGTCAGTCACTTTAAATCTTCCGACTTGAAGCGGATGAGTGGCATCAAACTTTGTTGCTAAGTTCACACTACCTGTCTCGATTGCCATGGCCGTGTTCATAATTTTCATCGTTGATCCCATCTCATAAATGCCTAAAGTGACTTTATTAAAAAGCTCTTCTTCTGTTGCTTGAGCAGGATGATTAGGATCAAAATCTGGTAATGAAGTCATGGCTAAGATCTCGCCAGTTGAGACGTTCAATATAACGCCACATCCTCCACGGGCACCAAATTCCTGAATACCTTTAGAAATTTCATCTTTAAGTACATGCTGCAAACGAATATCTAAACTCAACTTTACAGGCTCAGCTTTTGCCCTAAGCTCTGCATCTAAGCCTTTTTCGATTCCGGAAATTCCATAATTATCAACATCTGTGTACCCTAAAATATGAGCTGCAAGACGCCCTTGAGGATAGATACGACGTTCGTCTCGCATAAAGCTAAGCCCAGGAATTCCTAACTTCAAAATATTGAGACGTTGCCCTGGCGTTAAGTGACGTGCAATCCAGATAAAGCGACGATTAGATGAAAGCCTCCTAATAAGATCAGCTCTTTTTAAATTAGGTAAAACCGTCAAAAGTCTGTCTGCAACTGCTTGAGGATTCTGAATCACTTTGCAATTAGCATGAAGAGAAGAAGTAATGATTGTTGTGGCAAGTATTTCACCATTTCGATCAACAATATTTGCACGCCCCATATAAACAGGTTTTGACAAATCTTGATCTGCCAAAGCTGGCTCAGCCCCATCGCTTAAGACAGTTACCATAAAAAGACGGCCGGCAATCACCAATGTTGCAAAGCAGAAAAAAACCGAGGCAATAAGAAGTCTGGTACGCGCGCAATCCAAGGCTCCTTGCAGAGGAACAATAGCTTTTTGACGATTAAATGATGAGGTGGAAGGGGAAAAAGTGTGAAGCTCCATTTAAATTTCTCAATCAGGTTCGGTAAAAGTGGCAAGATGAATGGGGGCAGTTTCTTCAAAAGTACGTGAAGGCAATTGCTCATAAGAAACAAGCTGTGTCCCTTTTAAAGGAGCAGCACCTAAATGGTTCTCAACTAACATCTGTAAACGGCTAGGCTCATTTAAATAACTCCATTCCGCGCCTAAAAGTTGCAATGATTCTTCTGTTTTGCGAATATTTCCTTGAGCAAGAATTAAAGTATTTTCAATCGAAATAACACGCTGCTTTACAGTATAATTTATGATACCTAAAATAAGTGCAATTAAAGTAAAAATAAGCGTCGACTTTCTCATCGTGAAAGCTCTCCTTGTTTTTTTAATGTAATATTTATTTTTTCTGCAGCTCTTAATTTTGCTGAGCGCGAGCGAGGATTGTCTCTCATCTCTTCTTCTGATGCTTGAAGAGGTTTTGCTGTTAAGATCTTCAAAGTTGCGTCATTTACTGTTGAAGAACTTGGAAGATGACGGGATATTGGCTTAGATGTTTGAGATTTTTTTCTAAAAAAACCTTTTACAATTCGATCTTCTAGTGAATGAAAACTTACTACGACCAAATGCCCGCCTGGCGCCAATAAATCTTCTGCTGCTTGCAAGCCTTCTGAAAGCTCTTCAAGTTCACGATTGACATAAATTCTAAGTCCTTGGAAGGTACGTGTTGCCGGATCAATCCCATCTCGACTTCTCGGCACAACTGACCGAACGATTTCTGCAAGTTGCAGGGTCGTCGCAATCCTTTCTTGGGCACGCGCCTTTACAATAGCTCGCGCCACACGTCTCGCATGACGTTCTTCTCCATAAGTATAAATAATATCACTCAGTTCAGCTTCAGAGTACTGATTTACAACATCTTCTGCAGAGAGCCCCTCTTGGCTCATACGCATATCTAATGGACCGTCAAATCGAAATGAAAAGCCGCGCTCACGCTGATCAAGTTGAGGAGAAGAAACGCCAAGGTCTAAGGCAATTCCATCAACTTTCTTAATACCCTGTCCTTCAAGAAGTTCTTTCATTTGACCAAAACGTCCATGAAGTACCCGGAAATTCGGATTTTCTTTTTCTAATTTATAACCAAGCTTTACGGCTTCAGGATCGCGATCAATCCCAAAAACCTTGCAAGACGCATGTTTTAAAATAGCCCGTGAATAACCTCCCACACCGAACGTACCATCGACATAAATTCCTTTTTCATGAGGGGAAAGAGAGGTTAAAACTTCTTGCAACATAACAGCAACATGAGAATTAGATGGAACTTGAGAAGAAGATGCTTTCCATACCATAAATTACACTTCCTCATTCAAAGATGGAGGCACTAATTTTAAAGTCGCCTGACGTTCTTGTATTCGCGTGCGCGCTGTTTTCTGATATGTTTCAAAGTGATCGGGATGCCAGATTTGAAATGTGGCGCCTCGTCCAACAAAAGCAGCAGTATCTTCAATTTCAGCGAACGTAATAAGGTCTTTAGACAAAATAATTCGTCCATCACCATCAAAAGGAATTTGTTCGGCATCCGCAAAAATAGCGGCTGAAAAATCGTCTTGCGCTTCAGAGAAAATGTCGAGTTGATCAACACTTTTACTCATTTGTTCCATTCGAGCAAAGCTATAGCATTCAATGGCGGGGAATTTATAAGAACGAAAAGCAACAAACCCAGAATAGCCTTCTTGAGAAAGTACAGAACGATAAGAAGCAGGAACTGAAATTCGTCCCTTCTTATCAAGTTTGTTCAAATAGGTTGAGAGAAACAGAGCCATCTTCTACTCAATACTTTCTCTTGCCAAATAAAAGTTAAAGTTACGGTTGCTTGGTCTATTATGGGATAGCATGGGATTATCTGGGAGTCAATGGAGTTTTTTTGGGAAATTTATCGTTTCCACAGACTTATCCACAGCACAACAAGAAAGAATTACAAATTTTTTTTCTTTTGAAATTAATTGGTTAATTAATGATGCGTGACTTAATAAGCTCTGTTTTAAGTTTTTAATTAAAAAAAATTCACAGGCATTTAGATGATCTTTTAAATGTATAAATATTCACCAAATATTAATCTTCATTAATTTTTGGTTAAAAATTTATTAACAAATGGTTAATTATTGAAGGCACAACGTTCTGCTAGAGTGTTCTTTAAAATGGAGCAATGGTCAAAATTGTAAAATGATAGGTCGCGTCTGCATGGAAGCGGCTAACCTCAACCTTATTCACCTAAGAGTTCAAATTTCATCATGTATGGTCTTAACCCATCGTCATCCAAGGTCTTGTGCCGAGGATCTCAAGCCACAGAAAGTCCTTGCCAATCGCCTTTCGATTCTTTTGGCGCTTCCTGGATTCCTGCCTCGACGGGGAGGACAGACGAGTGGTTGCTCCTCTTATCACCGTTGTTCCATCCTGCCTCTTATGCAC